>Ga0208826_1003526_pt1 | contig 10616 bp, 8 predicted proteins | sample AD_UKC115_MetaG_FD_184451 | JGI IMG/M metagenome (GOLD analysis project Ga0208826, IMG submission 184451) | Active sludge microbial communities of municipal wastewater-treating anaerobic digesters from Hong Kong - AD_UKC115_MetaG (SPAdes)... | ecosystem: Engineered > Bioreactor > Anaerobic >... | reverse complement strand
GTTTCCTAACCGAAATCAAGCGAGTGAAAATCAACGATAAATGGTATACCGCTGAAATTACCAAGAAAACTTCTACTCTTTTGAAAAAATTAGAACTACCTATTACGTAAATTTTGCGAAGTTAGGGATTAACTCTCTTGTCAAAGCAACTGCTTTATGGATTCCCTGTGGATTTTTACCTCCTGCAACAGCAAAAAAAGGTTGTCCTCCACCACTCCCTTGAATTTCTTTTGCTGCCTTACGAACAATATCGATGGCATTGAACCCTTTTTCTACTAAATTTTCGGTAATTAATACAGTTAAAGAAGGTTTCCCCTCATACACATTTCCTGCTATAAAAAATAAATTAGAATTCTGAAGATTCTTAATTTGAAAAGCCAATGTTTTTGCTTGATCTGGTGTTAAATTTCCTTCGTAACAAACTACTGTGATACCGTTAATAATTTCAGCTTCCTTTAATAATTTATCACGAAGTTGCAAAAGTTTTTCTTCATTGTATTCATTAACTTGTTTTTTCAATTCTCTATTTTCTTCTAACAATTTACGAATAGCAGTGATCAAATCAGGAGCATTATTTAATAATTCTTTTGCTTCATTCAAAAGATCTTGTTGAGTGTCAATAAGCTTTTCTACAGCCTCACCTGTAATTGCCTCGATACGACGAATTCCTGCAGCTATGGAAGTTTCGGAGATTATTCTAACCATACCAATTTCCCCAGTAGCTTTTACATGAGTTCCTCCACAAAGTTCCAGCGAAGTGCCAAATTGAACAAGACGCACTGTTTCGTCATATTTTTCTCCAAAAAGTGCCATTGCACCCATTTCACGAGCTTTCTGAATAGGAATCTCACGTTGTTCATTCAAAGGAATATTTTCTCTAATTTTACGATTAGCAATTGCCTCTACTGCTCTTATCTCTTCTTTTGTCAATTTCTGATAATGAGAAAAATCAAAACGCAATCCTTCAGGTCCTACATAAGAGCCTTTTTGCTCCACATGTGTTCCTAAAACCTGCCGCAAAGCTTCATGCAGCAAGTGAGTAGCTGAGTGATTTCGTGAAGTTGCCAACCGTTTTTCTATATCGACAGAAGCAATAAACCTATCCGTCAAATTTTTAGGAAGTCGTTTTACAATATGAACGGAAAGATTATTTTCTTTCTTTGTATCAAGAATTTCAATTTTGTCCTCACCACAAATCAACCAACCTGAATCGCCAACTTGCCCTCCCATTTCAGCATAGAAAGGAGTTTTGGAAAGAATTAATTGATAAAACTCATTATTTTTTTGCTTTACTTTTCGATAGCGTAAAATTTCTGTATCACAAGAAGTTACATCATATCCCACAAATTGACTTTCCCCTTCATGAAGAATAATCCAATCTCCTGTTTCTACATTAGCGGCATTTCGAGCTCGTTCTTTTTGTTTTTCCATTTCAGCATTAAATTCATTCATATTAACGCTAAGATTATTTTCACGTAAAATTAATTCTGTTAAATCAATGGGAAATCCAAAAGTATCATATAGCATAAAAGCGTCCTTGCCGGAGATTTCTTTCTTTTTTTCATTTATAGCTTTTTCTATCATTTTTTCCAGCAACTGAATTCCTGTCTCAAGCGTCCGTAAAAAGGATTCCTCTTCTTCTTTGATTACTTTTTCAATCAAAGATTTCTGATCTATTAATTCTGGATAAGCTGAGCCCATTGTTTGGCAAAGAACATCCACCAGCTTGAATAAAAAAGGAGAACGTTGATGCAAAAAGGTATAGCCATATCGTAAAGCGCGACGTAAAATCCGCCGAATTACATAACCTGCTTTGATATTAGAAGGAAGTTGTCCATCTGCAATAGAAAAAGCTATGGCCCTGATATGATCAGCAACTACTCGCATTGCTACATCAATCTTTTCATCATGCCCATATTCAGCTTTGCAAATTCGTCCAATTTCTTTAATAATAGGTTGGAACAAATCCGTATCATAATTGGAAGTTTTTCCCTGTACTACCATGCACAAACGCTCAAAACCCATTCCTGTATCAATTACTTTTGCAGGCAATTCCACTAATGAACCATCAGCTTTTCGATTGTATTGCATAAAAACAATATTCCACATTTCAATTACCTGCGGATGATTTTTATTGATTAAAGTCAAGGCATCAGTTTTCAGTCGTTCTTCATCTTTACGAATATCAATATGAATTTCAGAACAAGGTCCACAAGGTCCCACTTCACCCATTTCCCAAAAATTGTCCTTTTTACTTCCATTAATAATTCTTTCGGGAGAAAGAAACTTTGACCAGATGGCAGCAGCTTCTTTATCCCGTTCCAAACCGTCTGCTGGTGAACCTTCAAAAACAGTAACATACAATCGGTCAGGATCAATTTTAAGTACTTTTACCAAATATTCCCACGCCCATTCAATAGCTTCTTTCTTAAAATAATCTCCAAAAGACCAGTTTCCAAGCATTTCAAACATGGTGTGATGATAAGTATCATGCCCTACTTCTTCCAAATCATTGTGCTTACCACTCACACGTAAACATTTTTGTACATTGGCTACACGTGGATATTTTATAGGATCATTACCTAAAATAATATTTTTAAATTGGTTCATTCCCGCATTGGTAAACATTAAAGTAGGATCATCCTTTATTACCATAGGAGCAGATGGGACAATTTTATGATCTTTCCCAGCAAAAAAATCCAAAAAAGATTGACGAATTTCTTGTGAAGTCATTAATATATCGGTGTAATTCAATTATAACTTATTCAAAAATACAATTTTATTTTTAAAGTTAATATTCTTAAATGGAGTCTGCAAAATTAGTTTAAATTTATTATTTTTGTATCATAAGCTCGTTTAAAATTTATTTTTAATGGAAAATTTATATTTTCTCCCGCTAATATTTCACTAATTTAATTATGAAAGGATATTGCTATGGCAAAGAAAAAATATATTTTTAATCCTGAAACATTAAGTTATGAGCCTGTTGAATATACTTTTGGCTATAAAATCAGAAGATTTTTAGTTCATACTTTCACAGGAATTATGATAGGTACTTTATTCTTCTTTGTACTTGCTTTAACATTACAATCTCCTGAAGAAAAACAATTAAATGATGAAAAAAATAAAATAGAAGCACAGTATAAAATTCTTGAGCGCCAGTTCAATGAAGCTCAAGTTGTGCTTAATGATTTACAAGAAAGAGATAATAATTTATATCGAGTTGTTCTTCAGGCAGAACCTATTCCTTTTTCTGTCCGCCATGCCTTTGCAGCTAATGCTGATTATTACCATCAACTTTTAAACATGACTAATTCGGAGATCGTTGTAAATACTACAAAAGAATTGAATGTCTTAAAAAAACAACTTTATCTCCAATCAAAATCTTATGATGAATTAATTTTGTTAGCAAAAAATAAAGAAACAATGCTTCAGCATCTTCCTGCTATTCAGCCCGTATTGAACAAAGATCTCGCACGTATGGCATCTGGATTTGGGTGGAGAATTGATCCTATCTACCATACGCAACGATTTCATGAAGGAATGGATTTTGTAGCACCAACAGGGACAGAGATTTTTGCAACAGGAGACGGAACTATTAGTAGAGCTGGTTGGGAACAAGGTTATGGAAATTGTGTGAAAATTAATCATGGTTTCGGTTATGAAACTTTATATGCCCATATGAGTAAAATAAAAATACGAATTGGACAACGTATCAAACGTGGTGATGTCATTGGGCTGGTAGGGAACACAGGTAAATCAACTGCTCCCCATTTACATTACGAAGTTCACTATAAAGGACAAATCATGAACCCGCAAAACTATTATTTCCTCGATTTATCACCTGAAGAATACGATCGTATGGTTCAAATGAGTAACAATTCAGGTCAATTGTTAGATTAAAACTGCTGAATTAAAAATTCATTTTAACCATGCAAAGCAACATAAAAGATTGTCTAAAAGAATTATCACATAATTTTGAAAGTAAACCAGGTCCCATTGGAATTTTTGATTCAGGATACGGCGGATTGACTATTTTAGAAAAAATTCGTCAGTGTTTACCTCAATATGATTATATTTATTTAGGTGACAACGCACGCACACCTTATGGTACACGATCATTTGAAATAGTGTATAAATATACATTGGAATGTGTTGTTCAGCTTTTTAAAATGGGTTGTCATTTGGTAATTTTAGCTTGTAATACAGCTTCAGCAAAAGCTTTAAGAACCATTCAACAAAACGACCTTCCTATTTTGGACTCTCATCGACGTGTTTTAGGCATTATCCGTCCAACAGTAGAAGCCATTAGTTCTATTACAAATAATTTTCACGTGGGTTTACTTGCCACTCCAGGAACTGTTCAATCAAACTCCTATGGGCTTGAAATACAAAAATTATATGATAACATTATCTTAACTTCTGAAGCATGTCCTATGTGGGTTCCACTTATCGAAAATTCTGAATATAATTCTCCGGGGGCTGATTATTTTATCAATAAAAATTTAAACCATCTCCTGCAAATTGATCCTGAAATTGATACGATTATATTAGGCTGCACGCATTATCCTATTCTGGAAAACAAAATAAAATCTTTACTACCTGATAAAATTACTGTTGTTTCGCAAGGAAAAATTGTTGCTGAAAGTTTAAAAAATTATCTCCAACGTCATCCAGAAATAGAAATGCGCTGTACAAAAAAAGGAACTTTTCAGTATTATACTACTGAATCAGTAGAAAAGTTTTCTATGATGGCTTCTATTTTTTTAAAAGAAAATATTCAAGCTCAACATATAGAAATTGGCTAATTCTACTGAAAATTAAGTTTCATTGGAAAAAAACACCAATAAATAACTCCCAAAAGGGTATCAATTTATGTTTTAAAACATTATTTTAAAAACATAAAAAAATCTCCTTTTATAATAGGAGAGTTTTTTATAACTTGCCATGCAATTTTTTACATCATAAAAACACTACGTAATTATTATAATATTCTAAAAATGAATGAGATATGAAAGTTTATCAACCAAATGAAATTAAAAACATCTCTTTATTGGGAAGTGCGGGTTCTGGAAAAACAACTTTTGTTGAAGCTATTCTTTATGAAGCAGGCATAATTAAACGGAAAGGTTCCATTGCCAACCAAAATACAGTTTCAGATTATTATCCTGTTGAAAAAGAATATGGTTATTCAGTTTTTCCAACGGTTATTCAAACAGAATGGCAACATAATAAATTGAATTTTATTGATTGTCCAGGTGCGGACGATTTTATTGGAGGTGTGGTAACTTCATTGAATGTCACTGATACAACTTTGATTCTTGTCAATTCTCAATATGGTGTTGAAGTAGGAACAACAAACCACTTTTCTTATGCTGAAAAATATAACAAGCCTGTAATTTTTGTAATGAATCATTTAGATCATGAAAAAGTTAATTATGAACTCTCGTTAGAATCATTAACAGAAAATTTTGGCAATAAGGTCATTCAAGTACAATATCCCTTCAATCCAGGATTAGAATTCAATGCTATTATTGATTTAATTCAAATGAAAATGTTACAATGGAAAAGTGAAGGTGGTAATCTCGAAATTCTTGAAATTCCTGCTGAAGAAATGGAAAAAGCTAAACAGCTTCATAACCAGTTGGTAGAAGCAGCCGCCGAGCATGATGAAGCTTTAATGGAAAAATTTTTCGAAGAAGGCGTTCTTACAGAAGAAGAAATCTGCGATGGTCTTCGCAAAGGAGTACGTCAAAGAGGAGTTTTCCCTGTTTTTTGTATCTCAGCATTAAAAAATATTGGAGTAAGCACTTTAATGGATTATCTGGTAAAAATTGCTCCCAGTGTTGCCGAAAGTGAATGGCCTGAGACCAAAGATGGGAAAAAAGTAGAACCAAATCCCAATGCCCCAACAAGTCTTTACGTATTTAAAACCAATGTAGAACCTCATGTTGGAGAAATTTCCTTATTTAAAGTGATGAGCGGAACGGTACATGAAGGTGACGATTTATATAACATTAACAGAGAAGTAAAAGAAAAAATTAATCAACTTTTTAATATTTGTGGACAAATTCGCACCAAAGTAGAAGAAATTGGTGCAGGTGATATAGGTGCTACCGTTAAATTGAAAGACACACGTACTGGCAACACCTTAAATGGAAAAGGATGCGATTATGATTTTAAAGAAATAAAATATCCAGATCCAAAATATCGTCAAGCAGTAAAAGCAAAATCGGAAGCTGATGAAGAAAAATTAAATGAAGTTTTGACCCGCATGCACGAAGAAGATCCTACCTGGATTGTAGAACAATCAAAAGAACTAAAGCAAACCATTTTACATGGTCAGGGTGAATTCCATCTTCGTACTTTAAAATGGAGAGTTGAAAATAATGATAAAATTGAAATAGAATTTAAAGAACCTAAAATACCTTATCGCGAGACCATCACTAAACAAGCACGAGCTGATTATCGGCATAAAAAACAGTCGGGTGGTGCCGGTCAGTTTGGAGAAGTACATTTGATTATTGAGCCTTATTCTGAAGGCTTACCCGTACAGGATGTTTATCGTTTCAATGGACAAGAATATAAAATTAGTGTTCGTGACGTTCAGAAAATTGATCTGGAATGGGGAGGAAAATTGATTTTTGTCAACAGTATTGTCGGTGGAGCCATTGATGCACGATTTATGCCAGCTATATTAAAGGGAATCATGGAACGTATGGAACAAGGACCGTTGACGGGCTCATATGCTCGTGATGTAAGAGTGATTGTTTACGACGGTAAAATGCATCCTGTAGATTCCAATGAAATTTCATTTCGTTTGGCAGGAAGAAATGCTTTTGTACGAGCCTTTAAAGAAGCAGGTCCTAAATTATTAGAACCCATTTACGATGTAGAAGTACTTGCTCCTTCGGATAGATTGGGCGACGTCATGAGCGATTTGCAAAGCCGACGGGCAGTTATCATGGGAATGCATAGCGAAAAAGGTTTTGAAAAATTAAATGCAAAAGTACCTCTGAAGGAATTAGGAAATTATTCCACAACCCTTAGTTCACTCACTGGAGGAAGAGCAACTTTTACCATGAAATTTGCTAGTTATGAACTCGTCCCAATGGATATTCAGGAAAAATTACTGAAGGAATACGAAGCAACTCGCAAAGAAGAAGAATAAATGTGGTAAATCAAAAAAATTTATTCAATTGAGTTATTAATTAATCGTCAATTAAATTTAATATATTTGATTAATTATCAATAAAATAACAATAAAATATAGGTGAGGAGTGAATGTTAAACTTTTTAAGGATTAATAACATAAAAATATCTTGGATTTATCCTTTAAATCAGTAATATTGTTTCACAAATTAAAAACCAATTCCATGAAAAATAGAATCGTTGAAGCGACTATTATTGCTGTAGGAATTATTTGCTTGGGGCTATGCATTCAAAATGGCATCAAAATTTTTTCTCAAAAAGACCGTGCGGTAGAAGTTAAAGGGCTTGCTGAAATGGAAGTCCCAGCCAATAAAGTAATTTGTCCCATTCTATACAAAGATTTGGGGAATGACCTTGCTCAGCTTTATATCGAACTGAATAAAAAGAATAAAGCCATTATATCATTTTTGAAAGAAAATGGTATCCATGACAGCGAAATATCCGTTTCTGCTCCTGAAATTGTGGACATGGAAGCCGAAAGATTTATCGAAAATAAATCACCTTACCGTTATAATCTGACATCAGTTATTACCATCACAACCGAAAATGTTGATAAAGTACGTGCTTTGATGAGCCGTCAAGCTGAACTCCTTAAGCAAGGAATTGCTGTTACGGTGAACAATTACAGCGTTCGCTATGAATATACCAAATTGAATGAAATCAAGCCACAAATGATTGAAGAAGCGACAAAGAATGCACGGAAAGCGGCTGAAAAATTTGCCAAAGATTCGGGCAGCAAATTAGGAAAAATCAAAAACGCTACACAAGGACAGTTTGTTATTTCCAACAGAGACGAAAATACACCTTATATCAAAAATATTCGCGTAGTTTCAACCATTACTTATTACCTGGAAGATTGAAATCAGAATAGAGCAATTCTTCTCCTCTTCATTTTCAGAATTTTGCCTATGGCTTATTTTGAAAAAAATTATTGACAACATAGAAAAGGTTCAAAAAATACCCATTCAAAATCGACATTATGACTTCTAAAGAAGAAATTAAGCAAAAAGAGCAGCAATTGCTGGAAATGACGAAAGCATTTTGCTCGGAAAAATTAAATGACGAGTACGCACAATTCTGCGAAAAACTCATTAAGAAGATGGGACGAAAAAGAGATGTCCCCTTTCAGAGAGGAAAACTTGAAATTTGGGCAGCCGCAGTGATTCATGCCATCGGGTCTATCAATTTTCTGTTCGACAAGTCGTTTGAACCTTATTTGACAACGGATGAAATCAATGAATACTTTGGGACGAAAAATTCAACTGTATCCAGCAAAGCTCGAGAGATAAGAGAAATGTTCCGCTTGCAATATTATGATTCGGAATTTTCCACGCAACGCATGACAGACTCCAATCCCTTCAACAATATGGTCATGGTAGATGGCTTTATTGTGCCATTAGATATGTTGCCCGAAAACTTGCAACAAGAAGTCAGAGCAGCCCGAGCCAAAGGCGAAGATATTGAATTCTATACAGAATAAAATAAATAAGAAATAAATGCTGTTAGCTCTCTGATTTGATAATTTCTTATCAGTAAAATTAAATTTCAGAATAAGTCTGAATCTATCCATTTTTCTGTGTCTTTCAGGTATTTTCAATGCAATAAAAAAAGTAATAAGTATTTAAAATTGACGTACGAAGATCTAAAAACTTATTATCTTTGTAATGTTAGAGTGTTTTAATAAAAAAGAAATTAATAACATATAAATTCAAAAGAGTTTATAATTAGAAGTTCATAAAAATGCCAATTGAAAATACATTAGCGGAAAGGAGTAAGTTAAACAATTTCGAGAATTCAAATTCTTTTGAATTTGATTCGTTATTGAAAAAATTTGCGAATACCAATAAAACTATTTTATATCATAAAAAATCTCTCTTGTTGCAAGGTGATGTTTTAGATGAAAATTATTTCGATCATGAAATTTTCGATTTAATAATTACTTCGCCACCTTATAACGTAGATATTCAATATAACTCACATAACGACAATTTAACTTATGATGAATATTTAGACTTTTCTGAAAAATGGATGAGAAATTGTTTCAATTGGACAAAAAAACAAGGAAGATTTTGCTTAAACATTCCATTAGATAAAAATAAGGGTGGTCAGAAAAGTATAGGTGCAGATTTAACTACATTAGCCCAAAAGATGGGTTGGAAATATCATTCAACTATTATATGGAATGAAGGAAATATTTCAAGAAGGACTGCCTGGGGTTCCTGGTTGTCGGCTAAAGCTCCATACGTTATTGCTCCAGTTGAATTAATTGTAGTTTTTTATAAAGAAGAATGGAAAAAAACAAAAGGTTCAAATATTTCAGATATATCTAAAAAAGAGTTTATGGAATGGACAAATGGGCTGTGGACATTCAATGGTGAAAGTAAAAAAAGGATTGGGCATCCAGCTCCTTTTCCCGTAGAATTACCCCATAGATGTATTAAATTATTTAGTTTTGTTGATGATATTATTTTTGATCCTTTTGCAGGCAGTGGAACTACTCTGATAGCTGCTAATAACAATAACCGATATTCGGTCGGGCTTGAGATTGATTCAAAATATTGTGAATTAGCAAAGACAAGGATCATTAATGAAACAGGCATGCTATTTTGAAATAAGAATTAGATAATGAATAATAAAAACAAAAGTATCAGTGATTTAATCATTGAATTTTTTATGGCTCATCCCAACGAAGAAATGTTTCACGGACCTGTTGTTGATTGGGTAGAAGAACAATATCAAAAACTGTACAATAAAAAACCGAGAGATACATGGAGAGCCATAAGGAAATTGCATCAAGAAGGATTTTTAATAAAAGTAAAAAAGGGAATATATAAATATGATCCTCAATTTGCAGAAGAAAAAGAATTAGACGATTTTACTCCAGAACAGAAAAAGTTAATATTAGAACGAGATGGCTACAGATGTATTATTTGTGGTAGGACAGCAAATGAAGGTTATGAATTACAGGTAGATCATATTTTACCAAAAGATAAGGGTGGCAAATCAACTGTTGAAAACGGTCAAACACTTTGTTCAATATGTAATTTTAGGAAGAAAAATTATAACCAAACTGAAAGCGGGAAAAGAATGTTTATAAGACTCTGGGAAACTTCTAAAAGAATAGGCGATGAACAAACACAAAAATTTTGTGAGGAGATTTTAAAAACCTACGAGAAACATAATGTAAATGGACATATTGAATGGCAAGAAGATAAATAAAGGAATTAAATAATGATTATCCGCAAAGTATCCTACTTTAAGAGGGATAAATTAGGGCATATTTTTCAAAAAATAGTTATAAAAAAATTTGTATAATTCACTGATATTCATTATCTTTATACCATTAAATCAACATTTATAAGTCTTATGAATATCATTAAATTCAGTTCACAATTCCCCGACGA
>Ga0208826_1003525_pt1 | contig 10624 bp, 19 predicted proteins | sample AD_UKC115_MetaG_FD_184451 | JGI IMG/M metagenome (GOLD analysis project Ga0208826, IMG submission 184451) | Active sludge microbial communities of municipal wastewater-treating anaerobic digesters from Hong Kong - AD_UKC115_MetaG (SPAdes)... | ecosystem: Engineered > Bioreactor > Anaerobic >... | reverse complement strand
ACAAGGAGGAAATTAACCGTGAACCGCCCAAACCGCTATGACGCCGGCGACAACCTAGTCAAACCTGAACCCAAGGCCGAAATCTTGCCACCGGTGCGCAACGTGCCGGCCGTGGTTGATCCCTACGCCGGCGCAATGCCCCAAACGGTGCAGAACATTGTGCGCTATGATGTGACGCCTATAACGCGTGCGCAGGCGATGACGCTGAAGGTGCACCAGGTAACGCTATTCCTGGCCATCCTCACCGGCGCACTAATGCTAGTCCTACAGTGGTATCCAACGGACTGGACCGGCTTAGCAGTGTTCTTCCTTTGGCTGGCGCTGGCCAGCGTGGAATGGATAGCCGTCTTTTGCTTGCTGGCCATCCTGGACTACAAAGAGACGCCGGCGGCGCAGAACCGCATGCAGATGAAAGCCTACATCAAAATAATGCAGCTCGAGCAATACCACCGTTTGCGAGCGATGTACCCTACGCAATTTGAAGATGAGGGAAAGAAGTAATGAACGAACAATTTGTAGTGCGCGCGGCTGAATTCGTGGGCGCCTATGGCGTGACAGGGACGGCGCCGGCCAATGTGGATGCCGAAACCATAGCTATGGCCCGTTGTGAGCTGATTAAGCAATCCCTTGGGCTATTCATCCGCTTTTGCTATCAACGCGACGCCGCCGGCTTCTATTGCAACCTATCTGGCAATACCTTTATCCCGCGCGGCGTGTATGCGCCCTTTGGCCATGCCGGCAAGCAACGCACGGCCGTAGGGATGCGAGCGCAGCTCACCCGCGACGAACGCGCCGTCGTGCGCGCCTGGCTGATGTGGCTGAAGGCGAACCGGCGTTTTCCTGTGTTCTTCTATAACGCAGCGGCCCGGCGTTGGTGCGTGGATACCATGCGTTACAGCGATGAGGCTGCGGCCCTGGCTTGGCTGGAGCGGGAAGCGTTGACGGCGAAAAACTTCTTGGCCATCAAAGCGCAGATGCCCCGATAAATGCGCAGGGGTGCGCACTCTGATGCTTGGGTGTGCGCACTCTATTGCGCCCAAGTACTTGGGCTATTGCGTCTATCTACGCCGGTTTATACGCCCATGATAGGCGGTCTAATGCAGCGATGTACAGCAATATCTGTGAACCAGAGATAGGGAAGGGCTAAACATGTTAAGCAATGACTTGGTGACTGACCGGCTTTATGATCTGATGGGGCCAGTGCCACCTGAGTTTTCTGAGATCGATAAAATCCTTGACACATTGAATTTATCACGTGAGACCAGCTTCAAACTCCAACAGTTGATCGGCTCGCTCTATGTAAATGCCATCGAAGAGGCGTTCGAGCTGGGCTGGCGGTTGCGCAGCGACCCTACCCCGCTTATCTTCGAGGAAGCGCCTGAAGGTTTTCCTGGGAAAACCAGAAGGATTCGTTTATGAATGGAAAAATCAACCGTGTGCCGGCAGAGACGGCCCTTGAATTACCATTGGAGGATTTATCCTGGATGCGCGCTCAATGGCTAGTAGATAATCCCAAGCTAGATCCCACGACCGTGAAAAGCTACGAACATAAAACAGATCCATTCGTGGAATGGTGGACCCAGGCCGGCCCCGTCCATAACTGGTGCTTGACCCGGAGCGCGCTCCAAGGCTTTTCCAACTGGCTGGCCAAAAAGGAAAGCAGGCGACACCAAGGACAAGTGCTCAGTTTCAATACACGAAAGAGCGTTATAAACAGTGTTTTTATATTATTGCAGTGGGCGCGGCGGAATGACATTGTGATAGGAATAGACTTCGACGGCTGGTTTCCGAGTGTGGGCGGCGCAGCACCAACACGCAAGGCCGCAACCGCTGACCAACTCACCCGGCTCATGGCGACGGCGGCAGGCGGCCGCTATCCGGTCCGTGATCAGGCGATCTTGGCGTTCTTCATTGGCACTGGCTGCCGGCTTCAGGAAGTGGCCCTGCTGACCTTTGAGAGCTTGCATTTTGAGGCCGATGGCAGTGGGACCGCCCTAGTGCGCGGCAAACGCACTAGGGCGAATCCTACCGGGTTACGCAACGTGGCCTTTGATGCAGCGACCGGCAAGTACTTAACCGCCCAGATCAAATGGGAGCGCATCACCGCCGGCGCATTGTGGCTGAATGAACGGGGTGAACCCTTGGCTCAAGCTGGGATCTATCAAATGGTATCTAGGACCGTAAAGCGGGCTGGGCTTGCCGGGGTTATCCGCGGCTGCCATGATCTGCGCCGAGCCTTCGCCACTATTCTTGGGCTGATGCATCCGGATAGCCCGGCGTGGGCGGACATGATCCGCCGGCAACTTGGGCATAGTGCGCTTAACATGACCGCGCACTATCAATTGTTATCGGCTGATGACATTAGAGCGCGCATCGTTAGCCCATTGGCGCCGGCGGCATAAAAGCGAAACCTCACTGTCAGCGTTGACAGTGAGAAGCGCAGGTGAGGAATTTCCTCACCTGCGCTTCTCAGGATTAACCAAGCTGTCCTCATTGGCGAATCCTTATGATTCACCTCTGGTTAATTAGGAATTAACCAAGGTTAAGCTGTTTTCCCAGGAAAACCTTAGTAAGATAACAAGTCTAAAGCAAGGGGCTATTTTGATTGGGAAACGATGGGCGAGGACATTTATAATGCACTTCAAAAGGAAACGCCCACCTCTTGACTTTTGCCGGCCATTGGTGAGCGTTTGCGGTCCCTGTTGTGGGCTTGCCTCTATTCTACCTCACACACAGGACCAGGCGCAATCAGGCCGGCCAGTATGAAAAACGAGAAAACACGAATGGCCGGCAAAAAGTATTCGCCCATAGACATTGATAATTTGTCCTCACAAGAGATTGATGATTTGCTCAAGAAAATAATAGCCAGAAAAAAACAGCGAGAGCCAAAAACGAAAAAGCCGGCAGAGGCCCGCGTGAGCAAAATAGGTGCATATATCGAGATCGAGCCCTATATGCCAACAGAGGAGTTTCAACGATTGTTAGGGTCGATGATAACCAATGGTCACATTGCGCTACCTCAGATTGACAACGTGCTGCGTCCGTTCAGGTGCAATCTAGTCTGGAATGCAGATACGCCGCCGTGGGATAGACTAGGACCCAAAAAGCGTTGGGGTTCAGATGACTGGATTTATTTGTTTGACTGTCTGATCCCTTTTTCGGCACTGGTAGAGGTTACGCCCAGCTTTGATAAAATCTCAGAATTAACGGCAAAATTCACGGTTAGCCCTCGGTCAGCAAACTACATCAAGAATAAGTTCTATGTGTATAGGAATAAATGTTGCTGTCAGCAACATTTATTTTGGTCTCCAATAGTTGCAACTGGTAACTAGACAGGCGGTTGGTTTTCTGATATTTTTTACAGCTAGACAACAGAACGCCCGTAAAGCGGCTGTAAAGCGACAACAGTATAGTCAGGTTTGCCAAAGCACTGTATCAGTGCTTTAATCGGAGCAATCATTTGTATAAAAAGTGAGCGCCAAGGGATGTCAGGTCCCTTGGCGGCTCGTAAAACTGAATAGAATGCGCCAGACGGCTAATCTTGGTGGGCATTCATTTGTGAGTATGCACGCAGTGTAACACAGTGCAGCAGCAAGCCAAAGTCAGAAAACTTGCTTTTCGCTGTCATACTGCATACAACTAACAACGTTAACCTAAACCCGCATTTGCAAGCCGCCGTCCTTGTAAATGCGGGTTTTCTTTATCTCTCTTCCGTCGCCCAAAAAAAATGCCCCAACTGTGACCAGCAGTAAGGGCGACGGACCAATGCATAGGCTTGTAGGCGGACAATATGAGTATACCACGTGGTTATACGAAAATCAAGACAGAAAATAGAACCAAAAAAGCCAAAGGCCAGCGGCGCAAAGCCACCAAGGCAAAAGCCAAGACGCCGGCCCAACGGCGCTATTGGCTGGACATAGGGAAAGCCATCTCCCTGGAGCTTACCGCTGCGAAGTATGACCAGGCCGACGCCGGCGGGGACGGTGCACAATGATCGATCAACTCGCCCTCACCCAGCAACTCTTAGACCGTTTGCATGCCGGCGGCGCTTATCGTTTCCTGTGGACCCCCAACGGCGGGCAGAATGGCGCTAAGAAGCGCTCTATCTGGTTTCCTGTGGGCCAGAACATAACCTCGCCAGCAGCGTGGTCAGACAAAAACGTCTATTTTGGTGTGAATCCTAGTGCGGTGCAGCGTGAATACTTTGAAGCCAGCACCAATGACACAATAGCGGCAATCAATTGCTTGCTCGCCGAATTCGACGGCGCAGACTTCACCAATCCCACCGAGGCCGAGCGGGAAGCGGCGCTTGCCCAAATCATGGCCGAAACACCCAACAAGAGTGTTCTGGTAGCCATGCGTGAGGCCCACACCCGCGCCAAGAAAGCCAAGTTTCTGACCGACATCGCCGGCTATAACGCCAAGGCCCTGGCCCATATCAACAGCCTGGACCCGGCGCCGTCCGTGGTTTGGTTTACGGGCGGCGGTTATCAAGCAGTTTGGCTCCTGACCCAGACATTCGTTATTCACACCGAAGCCGACCGCGCCATGGCGCGCCACGTACAAGCGGCTTGGGTGGAATACGTTGGCGGTGACCCAGCCGCCAAAGACTTGCGGCGCGTGTTTCGTCTGCCTGGCACAACCAACCGCAAAAAGCATTTTGCCCCAAACTATCCTACTGTCCATTTTATCAAGTTTGACCTTGATCTAACCTATCACCTAACCGATTTAGCCGCATTGCTGCCCACGCCAGCGGCAGCCCAGCAACCAGCCAAAGCCACTACACAACCCACCGAGCAGCCGCGCCCAGAGGGCACCCGAGCCCCATTCAGCGGTGAATCGGTTATCGCCGCCTACAATGCCGCGCACCGCTATCGTGATCTGGCCCTAGGCTATGGCTACACCGACGCCAGCGCAGGCGCCCGTGGGGCGCGCTTATCACGCCCTGGCCAAGCGGAATCGGGCGGTGTTGAGCTGGACCTGGACGGTAACCGCGCCAGGCACTGGTCATCCAATGATGAGATGCACGATCCCCACTGGCGCCGGCCCTTTGATTTGTTTTGCCATTTTGAGCATGCCGGCAACATCAAAGCCGCGGTCAAAGCCGCAGCCGAAGCCCTTGGCATGGCCTACAGTGGCGAGAAACCGCCGGCAACGGTCATTGATACCACCACCGGCGAAATTATCCCTTTGGCCGATCTCATGGAATTTTGCCGCACGGAGATTGCCCGGCGCATGCCAAGCATGAAGGATTCGCAGGTGAATGTTGCCCTGGGCATTGTCAACGCCATGAGCGCGGCCGGCGCTATCGAATTGCCCCTATCCGACCGCCTACTATCCGGTTTGGGCGCCGTCAGCCACACAACCGCCAACATTGCCATGAAAGGGACGGTCATTTTCAATAAGGAGACTTTGCCCGATGGGACGGTGAAACGGACGCCGGCCGGACGCCAAAACGATGGCTTAGATCAATGGCTGATGACCCTTGTGACCAAAGGCAATGGCATTCTCGCGGACGTTTGGCAGTTGTCTGCCGGCATGATGCAGGCATACCGCGAGAATGTTGCCACAAGGATAGATCAACAGGCTGTTACATCCTCCTTGTGGCAACATTCTCGCGGTATGCTCCGTGTCATCGAAGACCATATGATCGATGACGCCTTTATCCGCAACCAGGTCCGCAAAAAGGTGCACCGCCGGCCCAAGCTCATGTCGCCGGCTGAACAGACAGCGCATTTAGAGAAAATGGCGAACGCGCAAGAAGAGGACCGCGACGCGCAGCGCCTTGTCGACTTGATGGCACATGGCCAAACTGAGGCCACAATCAAGCGCCTGGACGCCTTGGGCCAGCTCATGCAAAGTGATGTTATCGACAACAGCAAGCAACTTAAATCGCGCACAACCGTGGGGTTACATATTATTGCTTCGCTCACGTACAGCAATGGGCAGGATTTGACGGAGCTGGCCAAGAACCTCAATAAACACCCCGCGGTCATTTCCGCAGCGGTCAAACGCCTGGCGTGCAAGCGTCTGCAAGAGCAGGTTTTAAAGCCTTTGGTGCGCGTGGTGCAATTCGGCGCCAGTAAGCGTGTTTTTCTTTACCCTCGATGGCAGGAACGGCTGGCCATGCTCAGGCCCTATCTTCACACTGACGGCGTATTGGTTGCCCGGCAGATAGGGTATGCAAACCAACGGATTCGCCGGATTGATATGATTCTGCCAATGGTCCGCAAGCCTGAATTGATAAAGCTCTATCAGGAAATCCGCGAGCGTACCGCCCGTATGATCGCCGCCATCGATGGCAAGCCGGCCAAGGATGCCGCACAATTGCTCTTGCTCGAGCTGGCTGCCGAGAAGCGTACAGCCGAGCAGGCAGACTTTAACCAATGGGTGGCCGAAAGGCAGCGGGCGCAAAGCGAACAGGAACCCCGGATTCGTGTCTATCTGGGGCATATTTCTGATAACCAGTTTGGGGTGAGGGAGTTAGCCGCATGAGCAATCTTGCCATTCTCCCTGGCCATGTTGAGGCATGGTCTATCGATTGCCCGGCGGATCTGGCCAGTGCGACCGCGCCATGGCGCGCCGACCGTCTGGCGTTGGCCAACGTGGCCAAGCAAATGGCCGATCAGGAGGTCGAACCCCGCGAGCGTTACCGCCTGGCCAGCTTGGCCGGCTTCAACAATATTGAGGCCGCAACAATTGCAAAAATGGTAAAAGAAGGCACCTGGCGCGCCTATCTTACCGCAGAAAAGGAATGGGCCGCATGATCCATGAATTTCCCCTGCCGCCGTCGGGCAATCGCTACTGGCGCCACGTGCGTGGCCGTGTCATCATCTCCGCCGAGGCCGAACAATATCGTGCTGTGGTCAAAATGTTGGCCAACTGTGACCGAGTGACGCAGCTCACCGGCCCGGTTGCCGTAACCGTCAACGTCTTTCGGGCGCGGAAAGCCGGCGATCTAGACAATCGGCTGAAGGTCCTGCTTGACGCCGCGCAAGGGGTGTTTTATGAAAATGACGCCCAGATTCGTGAGTTACACGCTTATCTTCATGACGACAAACATCACCCGCGTGTTGAAATATCGGTTCAATCTATTCAATCGACTGAAAGGAAATAACTGCAATGGCTAAACTATCTCAACTCGCTGATTATCAATCACCGTGGCTCAAGGCCGAGGACCTGGCCGGCAAACCGCGCCGGGTGCGCATCAAGGATTATGAGGTTGCCGACATGAAACAGCAGGACGGCAGCAAGCAAACCAAGATCGTGCTTTCGTTCTTGGGCAAGGCCAAAAAGTTGATTCTCAACCGCTCGAACGCAGCCGCGCTGGGGGCTGCGCTGGGTGATGACTTGGATGAGTGGACCGGCGCCGAAATTATCCTGAGTCCCGGCAAAACCCCCAATGGGCAGGATACAATCACAGTTGCCGTGATTCCAGACGAGCAAACGCCGGCGCCAGTGCCAGCAAATGCGCCTGGCGCAGCCGATAACCCGTTTAACGATAAAGCGGATCTGCCCTTCTAGGAATAGCCAAGGGTGAATATCACAACATATTCACCCTTATCAAACCTTAACGCTAATACCGAAATTACCGGTTTAAAAGGGAACTTTGGGAACTAAACGCAAACTAAACCAAAGTTGACAGGTTTTCCCAGGAAAACCATAGAAAGGATTTTATGAATACAGAAGAGAAACAAGCTTTGGCCAATGCGCTTGGGGTGCACCCGATGTATCTTCCAGATGAACTCTCATTGCCGGAAACGTCGGGGGGATATGTTCGCGGGCGAATCACCGTGCTGCCGCAACGGCAAGTGACGCCAGAGCAGCGGGCAGCGGAGGAACGGCGCGACCTAGCAGCCATCTTTGGTGTAAATGCGGAATATGTTCAATTACCAGTAGAGGAGATTCAATCATCATGAACGACGAACAACAACGTGAACAACACGAGCAACTGGTGTTCGCACAAAAGCTCTTTCACAGCGCTTTATCAGCGCGCAGCGACCGCGACCCCGGTCAGCGTACCGCCGGCAGCCTGCTATTGATCGCAGCACGCAAATTGGCGGAAACCGGCCAGGCCGGCGCCCCCATCGTGACCGAGGCCACCCTCAACACAATGGACCCCGATCAGCGCGTTGTGTGGCTATCTGTCGCCGCGGCGATAAATAACCTGGCATTTAGTTTAAGTGAGGATAAACCCGATGGCGAATCAGCAAAACATTGATATCGCGATTAGAGCGAAAAACGAGGCGAGCGCACAGCTCAACGCCGTCGCCGGCGACGTGGCCAAAGTCAACAGCGCGGGCGCCGGATGATCTTGGGGGAACAAAGCCTATCTGCACTCGCCAAAGAGATCACCGACGAATTGAATGCGGAGATGGGAAAAGCGGCGCCGGAAAATCTGGGCAGTTTGGCTGAGCAAGCGCTAGGGCTATCGTCCGCCAAAACGGGCGCAACGGTGAAGGTTGGCAGTGTCTTTGATCCCAAGGCCACCCAGCAGGCAGGATTGGACGCGGCGAGCACCATCACGGGCGCGTTGCTGGCCGGCGTCAAAAACAGCGACGCCGGCGTGACCATCGTCAACACGTTGGTAGAACAAATGCGCGGTGTTTATGAACGCATTGGTAAGGCTGGGACTGACGCGGGTACACAGTGGGGGACTGCGTTTATGGCGGTTGTGGGCGACAACGTGCCTGGTGGACTACTCAACATGCTGGCCAGCCTGGTGACGCCGCTTGTGCTCACTGGAGTTCAGAAGCAACAGGCGCTGACAGGAGCGAAATAAACAGAACGCGGCCGAGTGGGCGCCGGCCGCGTTCTTACACCGTCTGTCTATTCTGTTTCGCATAATCATAAATGAGCGAAGGGAAAAAGGCAAGATGATCAATATAACGGTTGATGACGCCCATATTGTTTTAGGTGCTGTAATTCGCCAGGCAATCCTTGATGTGCGCAGCGGCACGCCGGCCCAAAAAGCGGATGCCACTGACTTCCTAAATTGGCTTTGCCCAAGCTGGCGACAAGCCAGAATCCTCCGCTTCTCTACTCGTAATTTACCACCACGCCGCCGCCCAAAGAAGCATTAAAACAAAGCCACTGACAACGCAAGCAGGCGCAATGAACAGGTAATCCACAGGAAACATACAGGTGAAATTCAGATGGAAAACACCATAGCACGCACCTACCGCCTAAAGCGGGAGACAGTAAAGCGCTTGGAACAGCTCGCCGAACAACAAGACGCCTGGCCCGGCCAGTTACTGGAAAAGCTGTTAGAGCGCGCCTTGAGCGAAGTTGAATCTGGGCAATGGAAACTGCGCCGGCAGCCAATCAAGTACCAAGTGCAGGTCGAGTGATTGTGCGCCAGGGGGTGCAAGCAAGGCCAAGGTTTTATGAAGGTTTGCCGAAGACTTACCGACAAAATAAAGCCACTGGTGCGGGCCAGTGGCTTTTCAGATCAAGTTTTGATCAGGTTTAGATCAGGTGTTTTTGTGGAAAAAAGATAGGTTTACAATAGGTTTATGATAGGTCTTTTTGGGCTGTCAGTTTAGGTCATTTCAGCCCCAAGACATCCCACGGCGCGTAGTACACTTTAGCGGTTACTTTTGTCAGCTTTCAGGAGTAAATTGTCAGCTTCAGTAAGGCAGTTTTGTGCTATAATCATCTATGTAAACAACAGTTTACAACGATTATCAACCAAAGTTTAGGGGTTAAGCCGCTCCCGGAAAGAATGAGCTTAACCCCACCAGTCACAACCGAAAGGAACTTTCAGTTATGAGCAAGCAAAATGTTACCACAGTTTTCAGCAAAGTCCAACGTGGCGAGCATGGGCAGTTTCAAGCCGGCCACAATGGCACCATGATCCACCTAGCCGAGCAAAAGCAACGCCAGCGGCGCTTGGTGGCTGACAACATCGACCACCAGGTCTGGTTGGCTGAGCACGGTCTGGACGGCATTTCACCCGACGAAATCTTTGCAGCATAAGTAAGGCTTAGAGGAATCCCCCTCCTCTATCCCTAAAGGGTGAAATATCATGACACAGACCAGTATTGTTTACTTATTGCATTTTGATGCACCAATCAGCGAAAAGCACACTTGCCAGCATTACTTGGGGAGCTGCACGGACCTAGATGAGCGGATGCGAGACCACCGCGCCAATCCAGACGCCCGGCTCTTGCAAGTGGCCAAGGAAAGAGGTATAGGCTTTCGAGTGGTGCGGATTTGGGAAGGCGGCCGGCAGTTAGAGCGCAAGCTAAAAAACCTGCACAATGGCCGGAAACTTTGCCCGATCTGCACCGCCCAGAAAAGCAGTGTCAAGTCAGACGTAGACTTCTTTGCAGATGACTTGGACGCACTCAGGCAAGGCAAAGTGAAGCCCCTATGCTGGGTGGACGTTGAAGCCGCCTACAGTGAGCGGATTGGCGAGGATTTTAGTACACAACCGTATCGGTACTAAGTGAATAATGGGGTGTAACTGTCTGTTACACCCCTCTTTCCATATGAGGGGATTATGAACGAAATTACGACCACCCAAACCACTGCCATTATCAGAGCTTATACCTATACGCCCGACCGCAACCCGGCATTGGTCTATCTGGCCAGCCTGGCCGAGAGCAGCCGGCGCCCGCAG
>Ga0208826_1003524_pt1 | contig 10626 bp, 8 predicted proteins | sample AD_UKC115_MetaG_FD_184451 | JGI IMG/M metagenome (GOLD analysis project Ga0208826, IMG submission 184451) | Active sludge microbial communities of municipal wastewater-treating anaerobic digesters from Hong Kong - AD_UKC115_MetaG (SPAdes)... | ecosystem: Engineered > Bioreactor > Anaerobic >... | reverse complement strand
TTGCAGGATGAGCAGGGGCGCACGGTATTGCGCGATTTGCCCGAGGAAGAGGCGCTGGATGCCCGGCCCTCCGAAACCGAAGAATAAGGAAGCTAAGGCTTTCAGCCGATGAACGATACGCACGCGTATAAGTGGTTGCCGCAAATTGCCTCCCCGGAGGACATCCGCAATCTGTCGGTTGCGGAATTGAAGGAAGTTGCCGCTGAGATTCGTCATTTGATTGCCGTCACCTGCTCGCGCAACGGCGGGCACATGGGTTCGTCGCTGGGCGCGGTTGAATTGATCATGGCGCTGCATCATCAATTCGATACGCCCAATGATCGCCTGCTCTTCGATGTTGGCCATCAAACCTATGCGCATAAGATTTTGACCGGACGCTATGATCGCTTTGCATCGATCCGCACTCATGACGGGTTGGATCCCTTCCTCAAGCGCTATGAAAGCGAATACGATTGTTATGGCGCGGGGCATGCCAGCACCTCCATTTCGGCCGCGCTGGGCATGGCCAAGGCTCGCGATATCCTGGGGCAAAATCATCGCGTCGTCGCCATTACGGGCGATGGAGCGATGACCGGCGGGATTTGCTACGAGGCGCTGAACAATGCCGGCGAATTGGGCGCGGACATGCTGGTCGTGCTCAATGACAACGAAATGTCGATCTCACAAAATGTTGGCGCCATTCATCACTACTTCAACCGTATCATCACGCACGCGTTTTACAATGATGCCAAGAATAAGGGCGAAGGGCTGATTCAGCGTTCGAACCTGGGCAAAAAGGTGATCAACCTGGCTCACAAGGTGGAGGAGCATATTAAGGGCTTGCTGGTTCCCGGTATGTTCTTTGAGGAATTGGGGTTCCGCTACATTGGCCCCATTGATGGACATAATTTCGAGACGCTTTTGCCCACACTGAAAAACGTGCGCACGTTCAAGGGACCTGTGCTGCTGCATGTCGTCACGCAAAAAGGGCGCGGCTTTGACTACAGCGAAAAAGAGCCCACGATTTATCATGGGCCGAAGAATTTCGTCATCGAAACGGGCGAGTTCAAGAAGTCCTCAAAACCCGTGCCGCCGACTTATACGGATGTCTTTGGGAAGACGCTCGTCGAGTTGGCCAAGGATGATCCGCGCATGGTGGTCATCACGCCGGCCATGTCGGTCGGTTCGGGATTGACGGGTTTTCAAGAACAATATCCAGAGCGCTTCTTTGACTGCGGCATTGCCGAGGAGCACGCGGTGATCTTTGGCGCGGGATTGGCCGCCGATGGCTTGCGGCCCTTCGTGTCGGTCTATTCCACATTCATGCAACGCTCGTTTGACTGCATTCTGCACGACGTTGCGCTGCAGAATTTGCCGGTCCGTCTGGCGCTGGATCGCGGCGGACTGGTCGGCGCCGATGGCCCGACACACCATGGCGTTTTCGATTTCGCCTATCTGCGCATTTCGCCCAATATGGTAATCATGGCGCCCAAGGATGAGCAGGAATTGCGGCGGATGATCCGCACGGCGCAGTTGTACGACGATGGCCCAATCGCCTTCCGTTATCCGCGCGATTACGGGCAGGGCGTGGACATTTCCGAACCTGCCGAACCGCTGCCCATTGGCAAGGCTGAGCGCCTGCGCAGTGGCGAAGATGCCTGCATTTGGGCCATTGGACGCATGGTGCCCGAAGCCATCAAGGCCGCCGAGGCATTGGCCGAAGAAGGCATTGAGGTCGAGGTAATCAATGCGCGCTTTGTCAAACCGCTAGACCTGGAGATGCTGGCCGACTGTGCGACACGGCATTCTCTGATTTATACGTATGAAGATCATGCGAAGGCCGGCGGGTTCGGTTCGGCCGTCAACGAAGCGCTGGTGGATTTGGGCGTGAAGAAACAGGCGATCATGTTTGCCATCCCCGATCAGTGGGTGGCACATGGGGATGTGCCGAAACTCTGGCAGGAATTGGGCATGAGCGCGGAGGATTTGGCGCGGCGCATTCAGGAAGATGTGGCCATGGCGCAGCGACTTCCGCAGCAGGTGAAATTAAGCGCCGGACAGAAGTAATTTCGGGCACTCTGGTTTGTGATGTTATTGTGGGGTTTTTGTGGTGCAGGCTGCCAGCCTGCATGCAGTTAATTGTGGTTTATTGTGGTGCAGGCCTCCCGGCCTGCATCCATGAAGTTTCAGAATAAAATTCAGCCCATTCCTTCTCAATCAGCAGTCCTTAAAATGCTGCAGGCCGGGAGGCCTGCACCCACAATCAAGCAGTTCCTTTATTTCCTAAGATAACTTTCTTAACCGCTTGAAAAATTCTGAAAGCAATGCAGTGGCCTCCTCAGCCATCACCCCACTGATGACTTCCACCGTATGATTAAATGTCTTCACATTAAGCAATTCGCAATGTGTTGCCACGGCGCCCGCCTTGTGACTTGGCGCGCCATAGACCAGGCGACGGATGCGCGCCATGATCGCCGCGCCGGCGCACATCGGGCACGGCTCCAGCGTCACGTATAAATCGCAGCCATCCAGCCGCCAGTCGCCAATGGCTTTGCCGGCGGCGCTCAATGCCAGAATTTCTGCGTGCGCGGTGGGATCGCCGGTCGTCTGGCGAATATCATGCGCGCGGGACAATACGCGCTCTCCTTGAACGATAATGGCGCCAACAGGGGCTTCCTCAATAGCGGCGGCCTTGGCGGCTTCTTCCAAGGCCAGCGTCATAAAACGCTGATCCAATTCTTCCTGTGCGGCGAAATTATTCATCACGATGATCCGAGTCATCGCTCGTGGCACGGTCCAATACATAGTCAAATAGACTGATGATGGCGAAGCCCACCGGCAGCACGACGGAGACATATCCCAACCCCGTCACATCGCGAAGGACGGCCTTCGACACCCAAAACATGGAAATGGAATAAAGCCAGACAAGGGCATTGAGGAGGAGGTAGCTTTTCATGTTTTATATCCTTGCAGCAGTGCCACTAGGAAAACCAACAAAGTAGGCCAGCCTTCGATGAAGGCGGCCAAGCCTAAAGATTCACTTGTCAAAGAGGGTTCAGCCGTTCACCTGAAATACTTGATCTGTTTTGATCTTTTCAGTAGGTTCGCCAAACCCCGGCCTCCTGCGTTGCCAGCTGCCATAAGGCCAATAAGAACTATCACTGATCAAGCAAGCCTTCACTGGATTATTCCGGATATACTCCTGAATCTTTTGCCCTTGCTCTGGTGATCGCGACCAATGATCAAACCATTCGCGCATCCACAGTTGCTTTCTAGCTTCTCCATTTTTCCGTAGCTGAGTTGTTGTCCATCGTTTAAATTGCGTGATGATCTGTCGCAAGTCACCTTTCAATGGATATAAGAACAAATGTATGTGAGTCGGCATGATGACATACTCATGAATTTGCCAGATGTCCTGTTTTTCCCGAAATTCAATGGATTCCATCAGTATTTCAGCAATGCTTGGTTCAGTTAGTGACAAAGCTTTGGGTGCGGTATCAAGATGTTTTTCAACTTCCAGAAGAATATTTCTGCGCTTCACCAGAAGATCAGTCGCATTATAAGCGCTCATTTCTTTGAGTTGGTTCTTAATGTCCTGCAATACAGAATAAGGGATGGAATTCTTTATGCAGATTGTCACGAAATAAGAAGCATCAGCAACAAACCAATGCGGCAGACGCAGGCGAAAGAAGTCAATGGTATCAAGGTTTGAATCCATTTTAGATCTAATGGGCGGTGTTAAAGTAGGTCAGCATCCGGCGGACCGCTCCTTATGATAAGCAGCATATGCGAGAGCAGGACAGCAATGCTACAGGTTTCGGGCGGCTTCATCGAAGCCTGCCCTACTGATGGCAAATTGCTATATATTTTGCTTTGTTCTAAATCCTTGCGTAAACTGCCATCATGTCCAAACTAGAAATCCACTCCGTTCAGTTCATCAAAAGCGCCGTCAAGCCGCGGGATTTTATTCATGATGGGCGGCCACAGATCGCGTTTTGCGGGCGATCCAATGTTGGGAAATCCACGCTGATCAACACGCTGGTTAATCGCAAGCAGATGGCGCGCGCCTCTTCCACTCCCGGGCGTACGCGCGAAGTGAATTATTTCCTGATCAACGACGCCTTCTACTTCGTCGATCTGCCCGGCTATGGATATGCCAAAGTGCCGCATGCTTTGCGCGATGCGTGGCGGCCGATGATTGAGGAGTATATCCGCGGTAACGAGTCGCTGCGCGGAATGATTCTGATCATCGATGTGCGCCGCACGCCCGGGGAACAGGATTTGCAATTGGCGGCCTGGCTGGAAGAGGAAGGCCGCCCTTACTTGCCCGTGCTGACGAAGCGCGACAAGGTATCAAACAATGAATTGCAGGTGCAAATGCGTCAGGCCCGCAAAAAGCTCGGGCTGCATCCGGAAGAAGCCGTCCTGACCTTCTCGGCGCTGACGAAACAAGGGCGCGACGACATTCTGGCGATGATTCGCGAATTGCTGGACGAAGAAGATGAGGAAGAGAGCGAGTCCTAATCCAGCGCCGATTGCTTTTGCAGCGCGGCGCTCAAGGCTTTGCTCAAGTCGCTCATCCGATAGGGCTTGTTGGCAAATCCCGCCGCATGCTGCAGCACTTCGGGAAAGCGATCGAGCAATTCGGGGTTGCCGGTGGAAACGATGATGCGCGCATTGGGATTCATTTCCCGCAAGATGGCGAACAATTTTTCCCCTCGCATTTTCGGCATCATCATATCGAGCAGCACCAGATCGATGTTGTGCCCCTGCAGTTTATAAATCTCGATGGCTTCCAATCCGCCAGCCGCTGTCATCACGCGGTAGCCCAGTTGCTGCAAGACCGTCTCGGCTACTTCGCGCACCACCGGCTCGTCATCCACCAGAAGCACGCATTCGCCATGCCCCGGCAGTGCTTCGGTATCCCGCGTGGTGATGCTGCGCTCAATATCGACCGTGCTGGGCGGGAAATATAAATCAAAGCGTGAGCCTTGCCCGGGCGAGGAGGCCACCTCGATGAATCCGCCATGGCTTCGCACGATTCCATAGGCCAGCGCCAGCCCAAGGCCAGTTCCTTCGCCCGCCCCTTTGGTGGTAAAGAACGGCTCGAAAATGCGCTCCATGATCTCTTCGGGCATGCCGCAACCGGTATCCTGAATGGACAGCAGGACAAATTGCTTGCTTTGATTTTCCACGCCGACCGGAAGTGTGCGCGCGGATAGATCGGCATTGGCGGTGCGCAAAATGAGCTTGCCGCCATCCTTCATGGCATCGCGCGCATTGACGCACAAATTCATGATCACCTGCTCCAGCTGCATGGCATCGCCGCGAATACAGGGAAGATCGCCCGCCAAATCCTGCACCAGCTCAATTTGATTTGGGATCGTGCGCCCGAGCAAACGCACGGTTTCGCGAATGACCACATTCAGCCGCAGGGAACGCATTTTTGTTTCGCGCCGGCGGGAGAAAGCCAATAGCCCCTGCGTCAATTCGGCGGCGCGCTGGGCCGAGGCGTCAATGGCGCGAATAGCTTTGTAATGCGGATCATCGGGCATGATTTCGCGCAGCAAAATCGATGAATATCCAAGAATGCCCGTCAGCAGGTTATTGAAGTCATGCGCAATGCCTCCGGCCAGCGTGCCGATGGATTCCATTTTCTGCGATTGCAGCAACTGCTCTTCCAGGCGCTGCTGTTCAGTGACATCGCGCACCATCCACACGCGCCCAATGACGGCATCGGCATCGCTGCGCATGGGGCCGGTATAAATGCGAATAATGCGCTTGGCGGGGTGCAGCAGTATTACATCGCGCCGGGCCGCGGCATTCAATTCCACGGCAATGGACTTGGTCCAGCGGCGGAATTCGCGCGGATCTTCCGATCGATCTGCAATCAGATCATACAGATGCTGCACGGGCATGCCGTCGAGTTCCTGGGAAGATGCCCCCAGCACTTCGCGAAACTGCCGGTTGTAATCGCTGATAGTGCCTTGCTCATCCACGAGCAGCACGCCGTCGAGAATAGATCGAAACAGCGCTTCAAAGCGCTGGCGCATGTGTTGAGACTCATCAGTTGTGGCCTGCGATAAACCACGAAATGCCGCCAGATAGAATCCATCGCCCAAATCAGCGGCGCTGAGTTCCGCCTCGAGCAAGGCTTTGGAAGAATGGCGGCAACGCGTTTGCTTCACGAATTGCCCCGAACTCTCCAGCGCGGCGAGATTCTTCTTCAAATCCTCAAGGCATAAATCGCGCAAGACTTTCTGCTGGATCAGATTGGCGGAAAGCCCAAAGAATTCGCAGGCACGACGGTTGGCATGGTGAATCCGCCCGCGATCATCAAAGATGACCATGGCATCGCTGGCGCATTGTATAAGTTGTCCATATTTCTGCTTTGCGCGCGCGCTTACTTCCAGAATTTGGCCCGGCGACAAAGAGGCGAGCGAGGATTCAGCGGGAATGCGAGACCCGCCTGAGGCGCGCACATCTGGCCGATCAGCAGATTGGCGCTCCCATGGGGCTGATTTGCGCCCATTAGGATCAATGACAAAGACCTGGTCGAGTTTTGCCGAGCGCAGCAGTTCCAGCATTGTCGGCGGAACCCATTGCAACACCATGTGCTTGTGATGCTGGCGGAGAAGTTCGCGACAATCAAGCAGGGCGCCTATGCCAGAAGAATCAAGGAATTCCAGATCCGAAAGATCAAAGTGGACGCGCTCAGACGCGCAGGCGGTAGCTTCCTGAATGACTGCAAGCAACTGCGGCGCGGATTGCATATTAAGCGCGCCGGAGAGGCGGATGAACTGCCCGCCCTGCAATTCCACTTTTTGGCATAGAAACGACGGCGGCACAGCTTGCATCTTACTCGCGCACCTGGGCCGGATTCTGGCCCGTTAAATTTTCTGAAAAGGGAAATCAGAACACACTGCGCTTGCAAGCTATGGAGTGCGGTGATGTTGGAACCGGGATGAATAGTAAGCACAGCTGTTTTCATCTTTGCAAAAGGTGGCTCAACGAAGCAAGAGAAACCCTTTGTCGACGGCAATGCACTTGCGAATTGCCGTGGAGAGGCTTGACTTGACAAGGTGAAATCCGCAGCATTTGTTTTCGGTATTCGCCTCAACATCATTGACCGGAATCTTTGGCCTTCATGGCAGAAGGGCTGTCGTCGCTATGAAAATCCTTTATGCATTCGCGCTCAGCGTTGCTTTGCATTCACTGGCCCATGCTCAAAATGAAACCACCTCAATACAAGGCGGCGCAGCGGCCGAATTAACCGAAGTGGCGGCGCTTCCGTCAGGCGGAAGTTCCAGCGGTGCAGCCATGCCGCAGGAAACGCTGCAACAGCTCCAGCAATTGCTGCAATCGCAGATGGTGGGCAAAACGCCGGCCGTGGGCGCGGCGGCGGAACTTGATTTGGCAGGCTTGAAGCAGAAATATCAAAATTCACTGGTGAAAATTGAATTCACGCTGGTGACCAATACCGAGGAAACCAAGTTTAACCCGACCAAGAGCGAAAGCAACTACGCCGATGAGGATCCGCCGCATGGCACAGGGTTCTTCATTTCGCAATCGGATATCCTGACCAATGCCCATGTGGTGGAGGATGCCCGCGCCGGTTCCATTCGCATCAAATCGCCCGCCACGGGGAATGTGGAATTCAAGGCTGATGTGGTGGGATTGGGATGGTCGGAGTCGATTGATTTGGCCGTCCTGCGCCTGGCGCCAGATGAACTGGCAAGATTTAAGAAACGCGCCGGACTTACTGATATTCCGGTACTGAAGTTTGGCGATTCGGACAAGGTGCACCAGGCCGATCCACTGGCTGTGTTCGGCTATCCTGAATCGAGCGATGAATTGAAAATTATTCAGGCCAAGGTGACCGGGCGGCAATATCTGCGCACGGGATTCGATGAATTCGTTTGCGGGCATCAGTTCATCGAAGTGGGGCCGGGCGGCGTGGTTCAGCCGGGCAACAGTGGCGGCCCGGCGCTTAACGCCGATGGCGAGGTGGTGGCGATTCCTTCACGCGGCAGTTGGCGCGCTACCCAAGGCTGGCTGATTCCCTCGCGCGTGGCATTGCGCTTCCTCGACAAGATTCAGAAGAATGAAAAGGGAAAGAAAAACATTGAGATTCCCGATCTGGGCATGTCGCTGACTGAGAATTTCGCCGGGACGGCGGTTTGGACCGGCGCCGATGAGGATTTAATCACCTATGAATTGGGCGTGGTGGTGCGCGATGTCATTCCCGGATCGCTGGCCGACCAGTGGGGGTTGAAACCCAATGATATTCTCGTTGGCTTCTCGAATGATCGCGAGAAGATCAGCTGCGCGTTGGATTTCAAAGGCTATCGCGTGACCACCGGCCGCATGAGCACATGGCCGAATGTCGCATCCTCCGCACCGGCCTCGCAACCAGCCACCACGCAAGCATCTCAGCCCAAAAATTCAGATGATCCTTCCGCCGAGGGCGAGAAACTGCACATCAAAGAGTTGATCATGTGCAGCGAGCCGGGCGACAAGATCACGCTGTGGTATCTGCGCAAAGGCGAGCCGTTGCAGACCATGACGCATGAACTGCAATATAAGCAGCCGGTGAAGCTGACGCATCTGGGGCCATACGAAAAACCCGACTTCGAGCTATGGGGCGATTTTGTGGCGCAGGATTTCAATGATTATAATGTGCGGTTGTTTGAAATGCCGCCTGAGCAAATTCTCAAGGGTGGGGCGCTGGTGACGTTTGTTGAACCCAACAGCCTGGCCAGCCGCCGCGGAATGAAGCCCGAAAGCCGAGCTCCGTTTGGATTCGCGTTCAGTTCGGAGCAGGAGGCCATCACGCGCTGGGTGGTGATCGATTCGGTCAATGGCCAGCCGGTGAAGAATTTGCGCGACTTGCGCGACGCCCTGCGCAAGGCGGAAGCCATGTTTGAAGCCAAGCAGAAGGAGCCCGGGTTTGATCCAACCAAACGCTCGATGATGAAAGAGCGCTACGTGCAAATCGGATTCCGGACTAATACGACCGAAGGGCGCGTGCTGCACTTATCCCCGGGCTTTCCGATTGATGACGCCCTGGAATGCCGCAGCGTGTTGAAGGGATTCCAGACCGCAATGGCGGAGAACAAAGGCTGATCTCCTAATTTCATTGCGCGATTAGCCTGTTTTATCTAATTTTCCCTCTGGCGTTCGCCCTTATGGATACCAGGGGGATTTTCATTTGGAGGCCGCTGCATGAGCCGCTGCATCTTCGCGCTCTTGTTCGCTGTAGTCTTGGTAGTGTCCGGCTGCTCGAAGTTCGATTACTCTGAGCACCCCGTAATCAATAAACAGGCGCTTGCCGCGAATCCACCAAAGTCACTGGCGATACTGCCGTTCTCCAATGCCTCAGGCGTGGCGAATGCCAATGAAGTCGCGCGCCGCGACTTATATGCGCAGCTCTCAGGGCTGGGCTATACGGACGTGGAGTTGAGCCGCGTGGATCAGGCGCTGAGCCAATTGGCGGTGGAATATCAACTCGATCCGGATGAAATCCCACCGCCGCTCATTCGCCGCAGCGGTCTTGCCGATGCAGTATTAAGCGGGCAGGTGGAATCAGTAACGAAGCGCTGGGCATTGCTCTATTCCCATATTCGGGTGGCCATGCAATTGCAAGTCATTGACGCGCGGACGAACACCACGCTTTACAGCAACCGGGCCATTGGCATCAACCAGCGATTCACCGCGCCGACCTCGCTACTGGGTATTTTGACCGGCGCATGGAATACGCTGCGGCATTTGCGAAGTTCGGAGATTGATCAGACGCTGGATCTATTCGCCAAAAAAGTGGCGGCTTCGTTTCCAAATCCTTCCACCGTATCGGGCGAGGGCGGGCTGTATTTGCGCGATGTGATCTTGTCGCTGCCGCGCCAGACGGTGAAGCCTGGGGATGAAATCCTGCTGGAGTTTGATGGCACGCCGGGGCAGTTGGGCTACATGGATATAGATGAATATGTGCACGCCGTGCGAGTTCCGGAATTGGAGCCCGGGCGCTATCGCTTGCTGTATCGCATCCCAACGGGGCCGGGGTTGCCGCGCGCCATGGTGCGGGTTCGTTTGGCGCAAGCGCAGGGCAGGCAGGTCGAAGTTTCGCTCTACAACAAAGTATTTTCCATCCAGCCCGTTGCAGAAACCCGCCCCGCCAGCAGTCCTTCCGGGCAATAGAGGATGCGCTTGAAGAAATGCAAGGAAAAAAAAGCCTTTGCGCTACAGGGGCCATTCGGCCCATAAAAGGGTGAAGCGCAGCGTCCGGCCTCGGTTTCCGGGCTGGTTTTGCGCCTCCTTTCCTACTTTCACGAAAAGTTGAGCAATGGGAAAAATCCGCGTTGGCGTGATCGGCGTTGGCAGTTTGGGCCAACACCACGCGCGCCACTTTTCTGAAAATCCCCGCTGCGAGCTGATTGGTGTTGTCGATCTGAACGAAGCGGCTGTGACGCGCGTGGCCCGCACGTGCCGGACGGAGTATTTCTTCGATTATAACGAATTAATGGGGCGGGTGGATGCCGTGAGCATCGCCGTGCCCACGGTGGCCCATTACAAGGTGGCGCGCGATTTTCTGCAGGCCGGCGCGCATGTGCTGGTCGAAAAGCCGATCACCAACCGCGTGGAAGATGCCCG
>Ga0208826_1003521_pt1 | contig 10639 bp, 8 predicted proteins | sample AD_UKC115_MetaG_FD_184451 | JGI IMG/M metagenome (GOLD analysis project Ga0208826, IMG submission 184451) | Active sludge microbial communities of municipal wastewater-treating anaerobic digesters from Hong Kong - AD_UKC115_MetaG (SPAdes)... | ecosystem: Engineered > Bioreactor > Anaerobic >... | reverse complement strand
GCGGCAGGCCTTCAGCCTGGTTTCGGCCAATCCCTGCACAGCAGGTTGCCTTAAAATCAAAATACTCGGATAAAGAAAATGCCTTTTTTCAGGGGCGACTAGGGAAAAACTGGCTTGCGAGTTCCTCGTTCGGGTGCCGAATTGTTTTCAAAGATGCTTTCACTTAGCTCGACCCCTCCTAACTCAGAGGAATCTTGTTGCAGCATCTGCATGCTTCTAAGTCGTTGCAGGGCCTGCTCGTTCCGCCGCATGATCTTCTGCAAAATTTCTTGCTCGCGTTCAATGTTCTCAATTTGCGCATCAATCCCCGGTCTTTGGATAAGCGCACCCATTATGGGGAATTGCTGGCGAGGAGGGAACATTGCATTCTTATTCCTGCCCTGCCATGCCTCCATCGTATATGTTTTTTGCATATCCGCACCCAATCCATCCAGCAGGGCAATGCGACGAATAATCTCAGCCGTTTCAATCTGGAGATTGTTCTTAACGGCGCCGCGTCCAGCGGCTGATCTCATCTGCTCCAGATCATCCAACCGCCTGGCCAATGCGGCGCGCCAACGCGGCACGTCTTTGATGAAGGATTCTGCCATGCTTTTCTGCTGCTTGCCCATGCCAACGAGGCCATCGGTGACGGTATGCAATTGCGTCTGTAGCAACTCAATCTCACGATTCTTGAAAAAACCGCGCCCGCCTTGGTTTTTCTTCGCCTGATTGAGCTGTGCCTCCAAAACGGATTTTTGTTTCAAAGATTCATCCATCCTGCGATTCAGCGCGCGATAATCCTCAATTTTCTTCCTCAGAGTTGCCAGGTCGGCTGGCTGGTTGGTGGATGCAGGTTGGCTGGCGGCGGAACTTGCTTTAGCTCGGTCGCTATCGGCTGTCCAGCCGTTTTGCATCATTAACAGGCCGAGCAAACCTGCAACCAGTCTAATTATTTGTACCATTTTGTCCATGAAACGTGATTTCACGCTGATCCAAGCCAGTTCTGTTCAAAATCGTGTACTTCAAAACCTATGGCATTGAAATAAACAATTCTTATACCTCCAGGCCGAAAACACGATGGATGGCTGCTTCCACTTGTTCGCGGTGAGGCAAGGGTTCGTCCAAGCGGGTTCCAATATACTCCTGAACCTGTCCATTGCGGATAAGAAAGGCCGTGGGAGCGACAATGCCTGTGGGAATAATATCCGGACGTTGCTCAGAGAAGATTTTCCGCTTAAATGCGGCCCGCGATTTATTGAGAAAAACGAAGCCAAATCGCATTTGAGGATATGCTTTGGTGATATGAATGGATTCGGGCCAGTTGCGCCGGCAGCGAATGCATTGCGTCAATTCGGAGAAAATGATAGCGCCGCTTGTATTTGTATCGGCAAAAAACATGTCTAAATTGGAATCGGTAACCTCTAATGCATTTTGTCGAACACTGATAAGGTTTTCCAGCGCGAGTTCCATTCCAAGTTTTTCCGTTAGAATGAGAGCCAGTGTGTTTGCCGCTTTAAAAGCCTCTTCTGCCGTGGCGCAGATTGTTTCGGCCCTGAGTTCCGCCTGCCCGGGTTCAAACGAAGTGGAATAGCCTTCTTCCTGAAGCAGACGAAACAGTCGAAAGTTCCTGCGCTGTTCTTGCTGGCTTTCCTGATGCAACGGCAAGTAAGAGCCAGAGGAAGATCCAATGAAAACACGAAATCCAACAGCCGTATGTTGGATTTTTATCCAGTGCTCGGCCGTTTCAACAGAACTCCACAAAACCAGCTTTACATCTTTCCCACAGCTGCGAATGTCCTGAAAAGGCCGGTCGTTGAAAGCCGCAATTAGGGCGGTTGAAATATTCAAAATTGGGAATACTGCATTTGCTTTCTCCAACAATGTGTTCATGGTGCACAATCCATTTTAGAATAGATTCCTTATGGCAATCATCTTCATAACGCAAATAATGTCAGCATTATAGATAGTTGTAGATTGTCCGTCGGGAATTGCGGCATTTATGGCACTAAGATTGCATAAAGCCTCGGCGAAGGCAACATGAGACAAAGGATTGGATATGATTCAGACATCTATAGCAACGACGCCAAAGACTTTGGGAGAGCTCAAAGCGGCAGGTTATGAATATCGGCCTGTTCGCGATGAGATTCGTGAAAATATCATTAAGGCCTTGCGCGAGCGGCGCAAGCTGTTCGCCGGCATCATCGGTTATGATGAAACGGTTATCCCTCAAGTCATTAACGCGTTGCTTGCTCGTCATGATTTCCTCTTGCTGGGGTTACGCGGTCAGGCCAAGACGCGCCTGCTGCGCAGTTTGGTAGATTTTCTAGATCCCTCTATTCCCATCATTGCTGATTCACCGATTCCAGAAGATCCGCTGAAGCCAATTACTCCTACAGGGAAACGGCTTTTGCGCGAGCAAGGAGACAACCTAAAGATTTTTTGGCTGGAGGCGGGCGATCGCTATCATGAAAAACTGGCCACGCCCGATGTTACCATTGCCGACGTCATTGGCGATATTGATCCAATCAAAGCCATGAATCGGAAACTGGATTTTTCCAGCGAGGAGATCATTCATTACGGCATTGTCCCGCGCAGCAATCGATGCATTTTTGCCATCAATGAGCTGCCGGATTTACAGCCGCGCATCCAGGTGGGTCTGCTGAACATTCTGGAGGAACAGGATTTTCAGATTCGCGGCTTCCCGATTCGCATGCCTTTGGATGTGCTGATGGTTTTTACGGCCAATCCCGAGGATTACACGAATCGCGGAAATATCATTACGCCATTAAAAGATCGCATCGAAGCACAGATCATGACGCATTACCCGCGCACGCTGGAGGAAGGCGTGGCCATTATCCGCCAGGAAGCATGGGCGGCGCGCAATAGTGAAATGCGCATGAGCATTCCTGACTTGTTTTACCGGCTGGTGGAACAAACGGCCATTGAGGCGCGGGATAGCGAATATGTGGATCGCAATAGCGGCGTCTCGGCCCGCATGCCCATTGCGCTAATGGAAACGCTGATGAGCGCGATGGAGCAAAGGGCAGTGATCAACGGCGAAACAGAAGCGTTCGCCCGCATTTGCGATTTGTATTCGGCTTTGCCCGCCGTGACGGGAAAAGTAGAGTTGGTCTATAAGGGCGAGCAGGAAGGTCCAGGGCAGGTGGCGGAGCATTTGATTGGGAAGGCGGTCAAGGAGCGATTTAATGAGATGTTCGTTCCCAGCCACAAGCGCGGGCGCGATGCGCGCAATTCTATCGAGGGCTTCACCGAAATCATTTCCTGGTTTGAGCAGGGGAACAAAATTGATGTAGATGACAGTTGCGACCTGGCAACGCTCAAAGAGAGGCTTTCGTCGGTGACAGGGCTGGAACGCAAGGCTAAGAAGGCATTTGGCAATGTGGAAACGGCCACACTGGTTAGCGCCATGGAGTTCATCCTGGAGGGCTTGTCGCAAAATTTCATGTTGTCGAAATTCAAGCTCATCCGCGGCACGCGTTATGCGGATGAATTATCAACGATGTCAGAGGATAATGATTAGTCCAACGACTTTAGAATAGAGATGAAATCTTGGCCCCTGTCACAACTTGGCAGGGGCCTTTGCATTAGAGGGTCAGGCGCAATGTGTACGGCATGAAAAATGCCTGTAAAACTGAAAGAATTCTAGAGGTTGCCCACGGATGTTCAGGCAACGGACAGGAAGCAATGGTGCGGTATCGATATACACAATTTGATGAACAGGCCATGCAGGAAGCGCGCGAGCAGCAGTTAAAGAAACTCTTTCTGCAATTGCTCATGCATACAGGTGGAAATGTGGACAAGGCCCTGGAATGGCTGAAGGACCTTGCGGACCGATATAACTTATGGGGCGATGATATGACCCCGGAGCAGTTCAAGGAAACGCTGCAGGAAGAAGGCTATATCACTCCCGACAAGCAGCAGAAATCACAGGGAAAGACAACCGAGCGGCAGCGCATGCGCTTCGTGCCCACCCCCAAGGCTGAGCGGGCCATACGCACTGACGCCTTTCATGAGATGTTCGCCACGCTAAAACAGGATAGCGTGAAGGGGGATCACATTACGCCGTATTCTGGCGCCGGCGGCGATCGCCTGCCTGAGACTCGGCCATATATTTTTGGCGATGATGTTCTGAACATCGACTACATTCACAGCTTTTCCAATATGATCCAGCACAGCCCCTCGCAAGAGGACCTGTCGATGACGGAAGATGACTTGTCAGTCTTTGAAGTGGAGCATACCACCAGCTGCGCCACAGTGCTGGCGCTTGATGTTTCGCATTCGATGATCCTGTATGGCGAGGATCGCATCACGCCAGCGAAGAAGGTGGCTCTGGCGCTGACGGAACTGATCCAAACCCGATATCGGAAAGACTCCCTGGAAATCATCCTCTTCGGCGATGACGCCATGCTCATCGATGCCAGCGAATTGCCGTATGTCTCCGTTGGCCCCTACCATACGAATACGAAAGCCGCCTTGGAGATGGGGCAGCAGTTACTGCTGCGCAAAAAGCATGCGAACAAGCAAATCGTGATGATTACCGATGGCAAGCCCAGCGCCATTACCGTGGGAGGAAAATTGTATGTGAATTCCTTTGGCCTGGATGCGCGGATCGTCAATGCCACGGTGGACGAAGCGCAATCTTGCCGGCGAAAAGGCATTGTGATTACCACCTTCATGATCGCCAGCGATACGTATTTGCAGGAGTTTGTCGAACGTCTCACGCAGGCCAATAAGGGGCGGGCGTATTATGCGGACTTGGAGAACCTGGGGCGCTTTTTGTTGGTGGATTATGTCAAGAATCGCAGGAAGCAGGTGTAGCGGAAGAGAATACGAGGGACATGTGATGCAGGCTGGAAGCCTGCATCACAATCATCCTATTCTTATGCCCTCCAGGATATCGCAGGTTCGGCTGATTCCGTTTTCGCTGTGCAGTTGATTTGCATAATGCCGGGCCATTTTCTTTGTCCTTTTGTCCTCCAGAAGGTGTTTCAGTTCAGTCGCCACTCGGCGCGGGGTAAAGAGATATTTCATGAGCATTTTCCCCGCCCCAAGGCGCTGGATGCGCCGGGCGTTATCCGGTTGATCAAAATTCAATGGCGAGATGAGTTGGGGAATTCCAGCGGCCAGCGATTGGGCACATGTGCCGATGCCGCCGTGATGCACAATGGCGGCGCAACGCGGCAGCAGCAGTGAAAATGGAGCGTAGGGCACATGATGTATGGAATTTGGCAGGCTTGGGGGAATCAGGCTGGTGGTGCGCGTCAGCAACAGCGCGCGTTTGCCCAACAGGGCCACAGATTGCGCAGCCACTGCAAAGAACCGGCCGGCCTGGGCATTGCCCGTTCCGGCGGTAAAGACAATGGGCGGCTCGCCACGGTTTAGGAAATGCTCCAATGATTCAGACAGCGGCTGCACATCCGCCTCATCATACAAAGGAAAACTCGTCAAGTGCAGTTGGGGCGGCCAATCAGGTTGTCGAGGGCCGAACCATTCGGGAAACAGGCCAATGATCGCCTGCGGCGAGTTCAGCCATTGCTTAAAGACGCGATGCACTGGGAGCAAACCTAATTCATGACGGAAGCGGTTCAGTTCGGGAACAATCATCGGGTCAATAAATAGATAATCGCTCAGCCACCACAGGATCCGCTTGGCCCAAACTGGCAGTCTGCTTAAATCAATGCCTGGCGGCGCGACGAACTGATCGTAATTGGAGCGCAAGGCTAGTGGCGCCAATTGGATAGTGGCCGCTGGCGCATGATGCACTTCCTCGAAAACCCGCAAGGCATAAGAAAGCGTGTGACCGACGAGAACAGTGCGACCGGGCTGATAATGCTGGCCAATGAGTGCATAGGCTTCGCGAATATATTTCGAGACAATGCCGAGCACCACGGCCAGACCTTTGCGCGTATTCCATAAATCGGGGTTGCGCGTGACCTCTTCGTAGGAACGGCTGTCCCATATCGAGATGAATTCCAAATCAAGCGCGCGCGCGGCTTGGTCAAAAGGTTCCCCTGCCAACAGCGTCACATCATGGCCGCGTTGGCGCAATTCGCGTCCCAGGCCCAAATAAGGGTGCACGTCGCCGCTTGAGCCAACAGGCATCATGAGAAAATGACGTGATCTAGTACGAGCACGAACATTCATGAATACGAGTTTATCGCATTCCTGCTGCATGTCAAAGCACGCCAGTGCTGGTGCAAGAATTGCTCTTACGCCAAAGCAGTCTTTGCCGAACGGGAGGCGCACTTGGGCGAGAATGGCAACTTTGATTGGCAAGTCAGCGCGCCAGGGATGGAGCAGCGCGAATGGGATGTCATCATTGCCGGCGCAGGTCCGGCTGGCGCGACGGCGGCGTATCACTTGGCCGCGCAGGGGTGGCGGGTGCTGGCGCTGGATCGCGAGCGCTTTCCGCGCGACAAGGTCTGCGGCGACGGGATTTCCAGCGACACGCTCAACTGCCTTTTACGAATGGGTATTATCGATGAGGTGCGGGCATTGGGGCATGCGACCACTGAATTGCGCATTCATAGCGCCTCGGGCATTGCGTTTGCCGTTCCGGGAGAATTCCTGACGCTCAGGCGCATGACGCTCGATGCGCTCATTGCCCGCCGCGCGAGCCAAGCAGGCGCAGTGCTGGCGCATGGCGTTGTGGAATCGCTGGAGCATCAACCTGATTGCAGCGTGAATTGCGCAATCAAGGGCGCGGGCGTGGTGCATGCGCGAATTGGAATGGTGGCCACGGGAGCACGTATTGGGCTGGTTGCGCCCGAAAGTTCCATAGCTCCGAGCGGCTTTGCGATGCGCTGTTATTATCGTTCGGCTGCGGTATTTGATTGCCTGCAGATTCATTTCTTGCGCGATATTCTGCCGGGCTATGGATGGATTTTTCCAATGGGGGAGGGATTGTATAATATCGGGTGCGGAAGTGTGAACGCTGGAGGCGCCCGTTCCATCAATCTGCACAAGGTTTTTGAATCTTATGTTCGAGAGATCTCGGAAGCGAGGGAGATCGTGAGGCGCGGCGAGCAAGTGGAACCCTTGCGCGGGGCGATGCTGCGCTGCGGCTTGCAGGGGGCGCATTGTCGCACGGGCAGCGGGCTGTTGAGCGCAGGGGAGACGATGGGCACAACCATCCCCTTGACGGGCGAGGGAATTGGCAAGGCGATGGAAAGCGGCGAGATTGCAGCGCAGATGATTGGCCGGGCGTTGCAGAAAGGCGAAACGCTGGAGCCGCGGGAACTTCTCGAGCGCATGCGCGAAAAATACCGGCCGCTTTACCAAGGATGCCTGCTGGCGCAGAAAGCGCTGGCGTGGGTTTGGGTCAACGATCTGGCCGCGCGGTTTGCCCGGCGCAGTTCGTTTGTTCGCAGTGGCTTTAGCGCGATGGCCTCGGGAACCGTGGCGCTGGAATAGCTGGCCCTATTGCTCTATGGCTGCTGCTGACCGATTTTTTTGTCCAGCTGGTGGCGAATATAACTGACGCCATGCTGCATTTCCTTGTCGTTCTTGTTCAACTTTTTCTGAATTTTATCAATGGCATACAGAATGGTTGAGTGGTCGCGATTTCCGAAGAAATCCCCGATTTCACCCAAACTCATCTCCGTCATTTCGCGGCAAATATAAATGGCTATGTAGCGTGGAATGGAGTACTTGCGCGCCTTGCTCTTTCCGGTAAGGTCGCTGAGTGCAACGTGCCTTGCTGCCTTTTTCTTGTCTTTCGCAAGATTTTCCTCAGGGTCACTGAAGAATTCGCATACTGCCTCGCAGATCATGTCCGCTGTGATACGGGGGCGCTCTTCCTGCACAACGAATGGCTCGATGAGGCGATTGATATCCTCGCGAGTAAACTTGTGCTGGCCAAAGTTGCTTCGCGCTTTGAGCAAAGTGACAACGCCTTCGAGTTTTCGAATATTGGTCTTTACGCGTTCTGCAATCTGCATCGCCTGGTCATAGGGGAGATCCAAGCCGCAAGCCTGTGCCTTGGCCTGAAGAATGGCGATGCGCAACGGCAGTGTGGGTGGCTGGATATCGACGAGCAGGCCATACTCAAACCGCGAGCGCAGTCGTTCCTGGATGTCCAGTTCCTTTGGCGAACGATCCGAGGAAATAACAATTTTCTTGCCCATGGCATGCAAGGTATCGAACGTATGGAAGAATTCCTGCTGTGTTGTTTGCTTGCCCATAAAGAACTGCACGTCATCCAGGAGCAGTAAATCCACGTTTCGATAGAAGTCGCGAAATGCCGGATATAAGTCTTGCTGGTTCCTCAGACGCAGGAATGCATTGGTGAAATCCTCGCCTGTGACGTAAACCGCGGTGCCCATCTTCAGGCGGCTGTATTCATTGCCAATGGCGTGCATCAAGTGGGTCTTGCCCAACCCGCTGCCGCCATGCATGAAGAGCAGATTATAACCGCCCTTCTGTTGCTTGCATACCTCCAGGGCCATGCTGTGCGCGAAACGATTGCTCTCGCCCAGCACGAACGTGTCGAAGGTATATCCTGCATTCAGCCCTGTGGTCCGAAATACTTCCTTGCCCGCGGGCATGGAGTGGATTTCGGGAAGCGCCGGCGTTTGCTTCTTCACGATGTAGGCCACATCCAATGGCCGCCCGGTTAAGGAGTTGAGCACTCCCATGACCTGGTCGCGCAAATGATTCGATAGCCAGTTCTGCGACATCATGGTTGGAACGGCCACCACGAGAGTCGAGTTGTCGAACGAATGTTGATACGTGGAATTGAGCCACAAAGCGAAATCATCTTCTTCGATCTGCGAACGAAGAATCGCCAATGCTCGATCCCACAGGTTCGGAGCCGTGCAGTCCATGCGCCATTCCCGGAATGAGTTTGGAAAATCAGAAAAGATGTGTTGGAAAACAGTGCGATAGATAGGGCCATTCCGAGGAAAAGACAAGGTGAATTATTTCCTTGATTTCGCTTTTGCCGATTCGGGGAAAATTGCTGAAAGCCTTGAAAAATAAGGGTTTTTCTTTAACGCTCGTTAATGGGGCGCGATGCGGTTTTTTTTGCAAACGGGAGGAGCGTTTTTGTAAACGCTTCTCATTGTTGTCGTTATTGTCCCCTCCCTGTTTCTTCATTAACAAAAATGGTGAAAAATAAAGGTTATTGAAAAAAAATCACATGCCGCCGGCATTTTGCGGCAATGTGCCAGCGGTGAAATTCCAACTGGTCTTGTCCAATGCGCGCACCATGGCCTCAACGGAGCGCCCCGCGATTTGCAGACTGGCCGGCGAGCATTTGTCCACTGTATCGGCTGTGGTATGCCACGGCGGATAATTCAAATCGATGAGATCAAAGGATGGAATGCCGATGCGAAGAAAAGGAATATGGTCGTCCATCACGGAGCGGCGGTCTGAATCGGTGAAGGCCTGCGGCGCAATGCCCTGGCCGGCCTTCCAACAGAAGGATTCAAATTCCGGGCAGGCCGCCATGCTATAACGCTCGCGCGTGAAGGACAGACTGTTGTCGCCCACCATATCGATGTTGATCACCAATTTTACATTTTGCGACGAATCCAGTGTGGAGGCGAAGTACTTGGAGCCCAGGCACCATTGCGTGGGAGCATCCTTGGATCCCAAATCCTCGCCATCCCATAGTGCATATAGGATAGAGGCTTTGATGGGCTGTTGTGAGAAGACGCGCGCCAATTCAAGCACAACGGCGACCCCGGAGGCGCCATCATTAGCGCCCATGATGGGGGTGGCGCGCATGGAGTCATCGCTTTCCTGATCGGCAACGGGGCGGCAATCCCAATGGGCGGAAAGGATGAGCGTGCGGGAGGCATTGCCCTGCCGCGCCAGGATGTTGTGCATGCTGACTGGCTTATGGTTCATTAATGTCGGCGCGGCTTGAAAATCCTGTGTTCGCGGCTGCAGGCCCAATGCCGTGAAGGCGTTCATCATGTATTTCATGGCGGCATCATGCGCGCCGCTGCCGGGCACGCGCGGCCCAAACGCGCATTGATTCTTGAGGATTTCAAACGCGCGTTCGCCGCTGAACTGCTGATCCGAGCGCGAATCAGCGGCAAAGACAGTATGCGCCAAAGTCATGAAAATCCAGGCCAAGACTGCCAAGGCATAACGGGGAAGAATCATCGGGAGTTCCTTACATCTACATCCGTAGCGATAGACATTTATTCGAAGTGCTTGCGAAAAGCGGCGAATTCCTCTTGCAGGGCTTGCAACTGCTCTTGCAGCGACTGCACGAGTGATTCCAATTCCGCCATACGCGCGGAGGTGGTCTTGCCCTGTGGTGCTGCGGAATTGCTACTTGATGAATTCGCATCGGCTGCTGGCGGCATGCCGCAAAGCAAATGAGCATACTCTTCGCGCCGGCCCTGGCGCGCTAGTTTTACAACCAGCGCTCCATTTGCGCGATTCATCAGTGCGTGCAGAACCGCTTCTACTTCCGCGATGTCGCCGAAATCATGCATGCGTTCGGTGCGACTGCGTATTTCGGCGGCGGTTTGTGCGCCGCGCAGCATGAGCACGGCCAGCACGGCCAAGGCTGGTCGCGATAATTGCCACGCCTGATCAAGATTATGCCGGTGCTTGGGGGCACGCACTCCGGGTCCAAAGATCTTGGCGGTCAGGTTCTTTTCGCGCAAGGCATCCAGCG
>Ga0208826_1003519_pt1 | contig 10642 bp, 10 predicted proteins | sample AD_UKC115_MetaG_FD_184451 | JGI IMG/M metagenome (GOLD analysis project Ga0208826, IMG submission 184451) | Active sludge microbial communities of municipal wastewater-treating anaerobic digesters from Hong Kong - AD_UKC115_MetaG (SPAdes)... | ecosystem: Engineered > Bioreactor > Anaerobic >... | reverse complement strand
TATTGTATGGGCCGCAACCCTTGATGATGGCTGAGGTCATGCCATTTACTCTGGCGCCTGTTCATTGACACCCTTGAACCTTAAAGATTCCACACAATGAATTTACACCATTGACAGAGACGCTAACTCCCATAGAGGAGAAGGCCGTTTTGTACGTCCTTCTAAGTAAAACTTAACATAAGGTTGCCAAACTGTTCGATTATCACGTTCTACCTGTTTCCAAACAATCATATTATCTCTTACATTTTCGCGATACTTGTCTGGTCCAAAGCGCCATCTACTTTCATAACCACCAGGACCTATTGGGAACACTAGGGTGTTATCAGGTGCTTCGATCCCATAATACATTGAAGGGCGGTCTGCTCTGCGGTCTGCATTACCTGTCTTACGAAGTTGTAATACTGAATACCGTCCTCGTTCATCTTCATCCTGAAACCGTTTTTCGTCATCCTCATCTAGAGGTAAACCAAAAAGTTCTGTGTCCACGTTATGCGAATAACAAACCATATAATCGAAAGATTGTCCTAATCCCCCACTATCTTGCCCCGTAGTAGTCCCTGTTGCCCGAACAACACAACCAAGAAAGCATTCATTTCCGAAAATCTCATCCATTAAAATTTCTAGTTCTTTTAGCTCGGAGTCATCTATACTTACACACATGATGCCACCTTTTGCCAATAAGTTTTTTGCTAATTTCAATCTTGGATACATCATATTCAACCAGTCAGTATGATATCTGCCACTGGATTCTGGATTACTACTGATTTTGCTTCCTCCTGCGATCTGTCCAGTTATCTCTAAGTAGTTCTTAATACTGTCCTGGTAATTATCGGAATAAACGAAGTCGTTACCTGTATTGTATGGGGGATCAATATAAATTAATTTGACCTTACCGGCATAGCTCTTTTGCAACAGCTTGAGCACTTCCAGATTGTCGCCCTCGATCATGATATTCTGCGTGGTGTCCCAATTCACACTCTCTTCAGGACAAGGGCGCAGCGTACCGGTGCTTGGCGTGAGGGCAAGCTGGCGGGCTTTGCGTTTACCAAACCAGCTCAGGCCATACTTTTCTTCACGCTCATCTACAGCCCCGCCAAGTAACTGACGCAGGATATCAAAATCTATTTTCCCTTCGGTAAATGCTTCGGGGAAGAGAACTTTTAGCTGCTCAATGTTTTCAGCAATAATGTCTTCCGAACGACTTTCAGGGTCTGCCGCAGTTATTTTGTTCATGGTCATGGTGTCCTCTTCTGTTTCCAGTTAAAGTTTTTGCCGGGCGCTCTCTAAACGCGCCTCTAGTTGGTTGAGCTCCAGGTTCAGCGCCACCAGCTTTGCCACCTGCTTTTCTTTTCGCGCCTCTGCCCGCAGGTGAGTGATCTCTTTCTCCAACTGCGCGCAGACTTGCAGCGCCTCGCGCCGTTCCTCGCCAGCTTCAACGCTGCCGGCCGCGCGATATACGCCGGTAATCCGGGCCGCTTCCAGCGCCAAAAGGGTATCGATCCATCCTTGATACAGGATGTATAGATTGCCGCGCGGCTGCGCCAGCAGCGAAAGTGTTTTAAGAAACGCCTTCCCAATCTCTTCGGGTACGCCGGCCAGGCCTTTGACGATAACCATGCTCCCATCCAGCACCGTTTCTCCAGCTTGCGCCAGGGACCAGCGCATGTGCGCTAAAGACAAGGAAAAATTATCGCCTTGCTGCGTGACCAGAAAGACCGGGTAGGGGATCGCCCGGTGCAGCAGTTCCGCCAGGCGGTTGGTGTTCGCACCAGTGCGCAGATCTGCTTGCAGCACGGCAATCTCCAGGTATTCCCGCGCCTCGTCGCGATACTCCGGTATGCCAATGGTTGTGGCTTTCAACGCCGCCAGCCACTGCACCGTTTCAATCCCCTCATTGATCAGACGCTTATCCGTTGCCGTAGGCGCACCGTTTTTTACCAGCAGTGTTTTCGGCACGCGCTGGTTCACTATAGCGCCGGCGGGGAGTTCCAGTGCCGCAAGCACAGCATCCCGGTTCATGCGGATGCCTCCGGTAAGACCACCAGGTAAGCAATTACTTCGAAGTCGTTCATCCCGGCAAACTCGCCCTTCAACGCATACGTCCCGCCCGGAGTGAACAGGCTGGCCACGGCCTTTTCTTCCGTTTTCCCGACAACCGAAGTGACCGCCGCGGAGAGCAGGCGCTGCGCGTGGCGCATATCTTCGCCGCCTTTGGTTAATCTCTCAAAATGTTTGATCGCCCCGGCGTCGGGCAAATCGCGTCCAAAACAAACCCGTTTGAGATGATCTAGGATCCGCTTGGCTTGCAAATAAGGCAGGAGAACCGTGCCATCCTCGCCCACGTGCACCAGGTAATGCGGAGCCAGCGGATAACCGGGCTCGGCGGTGCGCTTTGCTGCTTCGCCCTCCGCCCGCAGGCAAAAGATGATTCCAGGCGGAACATCTACTTCTGGCGCGGTAGTCACTGCAAATGCGCCGTGCGGCAGTGCATCCAGCACACCGGGATGCGCGCGGGCATACTCGGCCAGGTCAATGCGAAAGTCGGTCAAGGTGAGATCGGCAATCGAGACACCTGTGGAGAGGTCTTCCAGGTCAATCACCGCATCCTGTAACTTGAGCAGCTGCTTGCGCCGGTATTCCAGATCATTCATCTGGTTGCCCGACTGTTCCTCGATCAAGTTTTCTTCGCCGGTTGCGGAAATATCCAGCAGAACCATACGCCCGCTCACCCGCTGTTCCAGGTTGATATACTCTTCCAGCTCCATGTTCGGCCAGAAATTGACCAGTTGAATGCACTGGTTGGGTGAGCCAATGCGGTCAATCCGGCCAAAGCGCTGGATGATGCGCACGGGGTTCCAGTGGATATCGTAATTGATCAACCAGTCACAGTCCTGCAGGTTCTGCCCTTCGGAGATGCAGTCCGTGGCAATCAACAGATCCAGTTCGCCCTCATTAGCCAGTTCCGTGGGGCGTTCCTTCGAGCGCGGCGAGAACGTGGTGAGGATCGTCGATAAGTCTTTGCGCAGGCCAGGGATCGTTACCTGGTTGCTGCCGGTTCCAGTGACCAGCGCGGTCTCAATTCCAAGTGTATGCTTGGCCCAAGGGGCAATCTGCTCGTACAGGTATCGGGCGGTGTCGGCAAAGGCGGTAAAGACAATCACTTTACGGTTGCCCGGGTTGATCGGATGCTGGCACTTGTGCTCAATGACCTCGCGCAGCGCAGATAGCTTCGCATCTCGGGCAGAATCCACCTGCCTGGCCGCGGTGAGCAGGCTTTTCAACCGGTTGCGGTCTTCAATCAAATCCTGCTTCCAGCGGATCAGATCAACGTCCTTCAACAATACCTTTACTTTGGTGCCTACCAGCAGGCTCTCAAAAGCCGGATCGTCGATATCCACATTCTCGATATCGATCTCCTCAATCTCCGCGAACTGATTCTCAATCCGCACCAGCATGGCTTCCACATCGTGAAGCTGCCGCTCCACAGTCAAGGCAAAAGATGACGCCGCGCTTTCCATGCGTTTGAGCACATTCACGCGCAGCAGATGAATCAGGCTTTCTTCGCGGTCCGCCTGGCGGAAGAAGCTTTCGCCGCCGCGAAGCGTGGTGCTGTACTTCCTGTCGTACGCCTCTTGCCGGTGCGGCAGGACATAACGCAGCGGGGCGTAACTTGCCAGGTTCAGCCGGCGAATTTCGTAATTGATTTCCCGGATTGAGCGGAATTCGCCAGCCCGGTCCACGTCTGCCTTGATATTGATCGGCTTTAAGCGGTCCGGGAACCTGCCTGTTTCTTTGGTGTCGTAATACTTGACGATATGCTTGCGCGATCGGGCAATCGTCAACAGGTCCAGCAGGGTGAAATAGTCAAACCCGAGCATTTCGATCAGACGTGCCGGGGTTCGCTCAGTTTCTTCCAAGTCCAACCAGCGATTGAACTGCTTTTGCGCCAACTGCGTGGTGCTATCAATGCTGTTGATGCCGTACTGATGTAAAGCGGTATCATCACCTTCGGTTGCGAACGCTATCTGGTTACGCAAGTCCGCCAGGCGATTATTCACCGGCGTCGCGCTGAGCATCAGCACGCGCGTCTTCACGCCTTCTTTGATGATCTTGCGCATCAGGCGGTCATAGCGCGTTTCCGAGCCGGTTTGGGCAGTCCTCTTATTGCGGAAGTTGTGCGACTCGTCAATTACAACTAAGTCATAATTGCCCCAATTGACATGTGCTAAGTCAATATCGCCGGACGAGCCGCCGTTCCGCGAAAGATCTGTATGGTTGAGTACGTCGTAGTTGAATCGGTCTGGGGCGAGAAAGTTGCGTCGGTCATTGGCTTTATACAGCGTCCAATTGTCCCGTAATCGCTTGGGGCACAGCACCAGCACGCGATCATTGCGAAGCTCATAGTATTTGATGATTGCCAGCGCCTCAAAGGTTTTTCCCAAGCCAACGCTATCGGCGATGATGCACCCGCCAAACCGGTTCAGCTTGTCAATTGCACCAACAACACCGTCCCGCTGGAATTTAAATAATTTTTTCCAAACTACTGTATTGCGAATGCCGGTTGCCGACTTAACAATATGCTCTTCATCCAACCCTTCCCCCTGGTTGGAAAACAGCACATTCAAAATCCGTGCATACAGAAGGGCAGGCTCATGGGGATCGGAAAGAGATTGTAGGCATCGAATAAGATCATCGTTTGCGCTGCGTTCACCGGAAAGAGACTTCCAATGTCCTTCAAACCATTGGCTCAATAGAAGCGCTTCTTCTAGTGTTTCTGATATCTGAATCAGGCTTAATGGATTACCGGGGGTGATCCCGAAGCCTTCCGTAGTGAAAGCTAGTGAACCAAAAAGCGCCAGCACTGGCTTGCTGTTTGCGTCTCGAACGATCATCATACCCTGCGGAATTGGTCCATTTGAGTGGCGGGAATCTACTTTTTGTTCGATCCAAGCCGCGCCACGTTTAGCCAACCAATGGGACTGTAATTGATTCCGCACAGCACGATCGGTTTCTGCCCCAAGTAGCCCAAGATCTGTATCATTCGGCGGGATGATAATGCGAACTCGCGCCAAGTTCACAATTTCGCTTCGCAAACTGCTCAAGGCAAAGAGTGAGAATGCGTTTGTAACAAGGTCAAGCTGAAATTGTGATTTGAGCCACGGCTGCAAATGATTGAAAACTCGATCTGTTCCCGCATTTTGAATTACCCTCATATTGATACTCTTAATCCTTGAATATTATTCTATTCTTTAGGAGCGTTTATGTTGGTAGCAAAAGAGCTATTCTCTTTTTGCTTAATCCATTCTTGAAATGCTTCCCGGCGAAAACGCCAATGCTTTCCCACCTTAAACCCAGGTAGTTTTTTATCTTGAACTAGCTTGTAGACTGTTGATAGAGGAATACGTAAAAACTCTGCCACTTCATCGGCTGTTAGGAACTCGGAGTCCATAGGACCCTCCCTAATAATTTGTTTGATCACAGTTACTTGAGATTATTATAGCATTGCAAAGAAAAAGGAAAACAAAAAAACGCCCTTCAGTTTTTTTGAGCGTTGTATCGTTTGACGAAACCTAATTCGGATGTAATTACTTGTTCAATCCGTATTTTTCAAACACATTCTTTATTACTTCTGTAGCCTCTGGAGAATTGGTTGAAATGTTGTCTTCCTTTAGAAGTCTTTCAACTTCGAAAATGGCTAGCACCAAACTTGAGCGATCCTGTCCTTGTAGGTGTGAAAATTCATAATAAAGTTTCAGTAACTCAGGCTCAGGTTTCGGAAGATCAAATACTTTGTAAACATCAATTCCGAGTGTCCCCGCAATGCTCAGAATTTCTGGTCCTTCAGGTAAAAACTCACCATGCATCCAACCTAATACCTTGGAAGGCGGATAGCCTAACAGGTCGCAAAAGGCTATGAAATCTTCCTCACCCGCCTGGGATCGGCTCCATCGTTTGTACGCTCTGTTAAACCAGGCCGGAAAGTTGGACATGTGGCTTTACTTTTCAAGGATTGCGATGTGGAATATGAAAAATATGTTCGCCTCTAATCATATAATATTTTCTTCAATCTGACAACGAATCCCCCTTCATTTCATCAGATCATCTTGACCGTGTCTGATCCTCCTGTTGATCATGGACCGTGCTTGTTTCAAAAGGATCGCACAATCCCAATTGACCTGCCATCGCCATCATCTGGTCACGGCTATCTGTGGCAAATTTCTTTTTCAAAGCACTGATGTGTAATCGGATAGTTGCTTCGGTCAACCCTAATTTTAGCGCAATTTGATCTGGCGTATAGGCCCTTGCCAGTAATTGTAAAACACTCATTTGCCGTTCGGATAATGCCGGCGCTTTTCTTTTCGGTTTAGGTGGTTGACCCGCGAGAACAATCAGACCATTAACTTGCACTTCAGGACAATCATCCAATGCGAAACCAGGCACATTCCTGCCATCCCGGATGATCTTTACCAATTCCTGAACATCTTCGACCACATTTTGGTAAAGAACAGATCCTTCATCATTGATAACCACAATGGATGGCATCGAAGAAATCCTCCCCTATGTTGACCTGAAATAATGGCTCATAACGCATAAATCCCCCCTGAACAAGCATGCATCTATCCAGAGAGGACCTTGTAGTTGATTGTATAGGTGGGAGTTGGTCATTCTAGAGTCGTATGCGCAAGTGAGGTAACAGTAGAAAATTTGAGGGTTTATTTTAGAACATCTGTTCAGTAAAATTATAGGCGAGTTTATCTTATTGTGCAAGTAGAAGAAGGAAAAATCTATATATCAATTTCGAGAGGTATCAGAGCGCTTGACCCTATCGAAATTAATAGATTGAGGTTGCCTAGCCTGAGTGTTATCCTACTCGTAAATTCGTATTGAAAGGTGCCACATGACTTGTAGACCAAATTGTTCATATTCAAAAACATTCTCGCAAATTGATAGTATTCAGGATGATTTTATTCGTCTTTCTGGTTATGCATCTCAATTATCTGATGTTGAGCCGTCAAAATTGTGCCGATCAAAGACAGCAAAGAGGATCAAGGAAATTCACCGGTTATTGATGTCTATTGAAAACGAATTTTTGGAAATTCGGTCAATGTTTGACATTGATGACGATATTGTTTCAGAAATGGCTGTCACTAATGAAGACATCTTTAATCTGATCGGTGATTATTCTCACAACAAGAATGCCTCGAAAGAGCAAATGTTTACCTCAGAATTAACGGATTCAATCCTAAAGATCCTTACTGGAAAGGGTAATAATCAGAAAAATCCGGATCTTATTTCCAAAATGATCATGTTACGACAGCTTATTGACTACAGTATGCAAAAAGCAGCTGAGGAAATGGATCAAATTTTCAGCTGAGACCAAATTTAATTAGGAGTATCGTTGGATGGAAGTAAGAAATCACCGGACAAAATTACCACATAACGTCATCATCAAAGCACCAGGGTTATTGCCGATGTTGTATACCCCGCGTGAAATTTGTGAAGAACTGGATATTGCTGAAAGCACTTTGCGGGATTGGTTACAGATAGATGTTCCCCACCAAAGAGACAACCGTAATAGGATCTGGATCAATGGGGAAGAGTTTGCCAGATGGGTCAACAACCAACGTAAACCTAAAGTAACCAATAAGCTAAATGAAGATGAAGCCTATTGTCTGCGTTGTAACCAGGTATCCAAATTACTTTCTCCCCAGATTCAACCGATCAAGGGAAACCTGGTCTTAATCAAGGGGACTTGTGCAAATTGTGGAGCCGTTATTAATCGTGGAGCCCATCGTGATCGAACGCCAGAACTATCTTAAAGTCAAAGAACATCTCAAGTACCTCGAGGAAGTTCTGCAGTTGAACCAAGCCTCCGTTGAACGCTATCGCTTCTATTTGCGTCATCTATTGCTATGGGCGGATGATCAGAATTTCCGCCAGGTGCAGACAATTCGCCCGACCCTTCCGTCCTATCTATCTTCATTACCAGGTAAGGAAGGAAAAGGAACCCTGTCCAGCGCATCCCAAAAGAAGATCATAGACTCAAGTAAACGCTTTTTTCGTTGGGCTAAGGTTACATATCCTCGTGAAATGAATAATCTTCCTATTTCGTGGATTGATACTCTGCGGCGACCGCGCCAACCGCAAATTTCTTCAGAGAATGTTTTTGTTTCTTTGGATGAGGTCCAAAAATTACTCATCACCCCTGTTCCCGAAGAGAGCCTGGCCTTATTACGTGACAAAGCAGCTGCTGCAATGCTCTTCCTATCTGGCATGCGTGCCAGCGCTTTTACCACATTGCCGATTGAGGCTGTTGATCTTGACAATCTCAAACTTCGCCAATGGCCAGAACTGGGCGTTCATACCAAGAATGGAAAGAAGGCGACTACTTTCCTATTGAACATTCCTGAAATTCTTGCGCCGGTCCGCCAATGGGATGCTATCGTTCGAAAATCACTTCCTGGCTCAAGTCCCTGGTATGCACCGATTGCGCATTCATGGGGAGATCAGTTTCTTTCCCAGGATGAACCTGGAAAGACGCGTTCTCAGGCGCTTCAAAAACGCCTGGAGTTGTTGTTTTCCATCGCAAACCTTGATTTCAAATCAGCTCACAAATTCCGGCATGGACACGCCGTCTACGGGTTACTTCATGCTCAGACTATGGCGGATTACAAAGCGGTTTCCATGAACCTGATGCACGAGAGTATCGAGATCACTGACAGCACTTACGCTCCCATGCTTTCTTCTGATGTTCAAGAGCGTATTGCCGGGCTGTCTGGGAAGGCGACGTCCACGCCGGGTGATGAGCTTGAGGTCTTCCTTAATAAACTTGATCGAGAAAGCCAGAAAAAGGCATTGATGTTTATCGCAGGAAAGTTGGCTCAATGAAGATTTCTTGGTTACAGACGCATGTTATCAGCTGGACTGGCTTTACGATGCGCTTGTTCCACATCTACTTCGGCTATTTGGGCATAATGGCGTACCATATCAAGCGATCCATGACCCAGAAGCGATTGGAGGGTAAAAACATCTCCTCCAGAGCGCAAGTAGGTGATGGCGAAGGTATGCCTGAATTTATGCGGATAAGCCTTCTTGATTTCTGCCCGGTCTCCCAACCGATTGATCAAGACACGCAAACTGTCCTTGTTGAAAGCGCGATCCGCATGGCTGATGAAGAGGGGGGCGTCGGGATCGTCCCCATCTTCTCGGCTGGCAAGATAACGCCAAACCGCTTTTCGCGCAACCTTACCCAGGTACACCGTGCGTCCTTTACCGCCTTTTGCTCCACCTGCCACTCCGTGACGAATGGTGACCTTTCCGGTCTTGAGATCCACATCGTTGATGATCAAAGAACACAACTCCGTTGCTCGCAATCCAGTGTCCAGCAACATCAACACAATCGCCTGGTCGCGATTGGAACTCGGCCGGCGCATTACAAACTTCTTCCTTTCCTCAGTCTGCGATTCGCGGGAATAGACACACGCCTTGAGGATTTTTTCAACATCTTCTTTGGAAAATGTTTCAACAGGATGTTTTTGAAACTTCGGGGCAGTGATTTCTTTAGCGGGATTTGGGAACTTGAACTCCACCTGCAGCCATCCGAAAAAGGATCGAAAGGTTACCCACACATTTCGGATGGATTTGGCGGACAGCGGCTCGGAGCTTCCGTTCCAACGTCTCGGTTTATACTCGGTTCTCAACCAGGCCATGTAGCCGGTCAGGTCGGAAGATTGAATATCCGACACCTCTCGATCTCCGATGTATTTAAACCAATGACCAAGAGTGAACTCATAGGAGGTAATTGTGCGTTGGCTTAATCCCTCTGCTGTTTTGAATTTTAGGAAGCCGTCGATGGCTTTGGCTAAGGGAAGTGAAACTTTGGATTTTGACGTACCCGGCGAACTGCGGTTCATAAGAAATTCCTCCATTTTTGGAAAAATGTCTACCGCTGTGCGCCAGGCTAACGAAAAACCAGAGCCCGACGGACTCTGGTTTGACTTTAGTAGCGGGGAGTGGATTCGAACCACTGACCTCCGGGTTATGAGAGATTTTCCTGGTTTCGGAACGTTTTTCACTCAGGCTCCGCATTTTAGCCTGGCCTGAGGGACGCTCTTCTGAAGAGGCCGGAGGATCTTTGGTTACGAGTTATTAGATGTATGATAGCGACTTTTTATGACAGGGTCAAGTAGTAGTTTTTTCGCGACCCGGAGGACGATGGTTGCGAATTAGTGAACGAACGTCCAAAAATCACGAACTTTTCGTTCTATCGTTCATGTGCGATTTGTTAAGGTAATTCAAGTTTTTCGTTGTCACAAAAGGTCAATCGTAGCAAAAAATGGATGTGTGTCAATCATCATTCAATAAACCACTTCCTAAATCGTCAAATTGTGGAAAAATTGACGATTTAGGAATTTAACAATAATCCCAAAAACCAGGTTTGTTTGAACTCGAAAGACAGAAACTGAACCGAACAAGTGTCATCAATTTTCAAGATTACCCATTTGTACTTGACCTAATGTCATCTTGCCTTACGGGTCTCGTTGACACCCTTTAATCCTTATTCACCTGTCGGCAGAGAATACAGCTCCTCGATCGTCATACCAAAGGTATCACGAATGTATTGCACCATTAAATTCATGGA
>Ga0208826_1003518_pt1 | contig 10646 bp, 8 predicted proteins | sample AD_UKC115_MetaG_FD_184451 | JGI IMG/M metagenome (GOLD analysis project Ga0208826, IMG submission 184451) | Active sludge microbial communities of municipal wastewater-treating anaerobic digesters from Hong Kong - AD_UKC115_MetaG (SPAdes)... | ecosystem: Engineered > Bioreactor > Anaerobic >... | reverse complement strand
CGATTGTGGCACCACTGCCCGGCAATGACAAAATGCCGCATGCCCGTCGCTTTGTCGCCCCTGCTCGTTCACTGCGCCATTGCGAGGTCGCGGTGAGCGCAGCGATCATTGATCGGGCGCTGCAGGCGTTGCGCACAGGTGACGTTGATACCGTCATCCGCGCGATCGAGTCGGCCCCGGCTGCTACACGCAACACACAGGCCGCGCAGCGCACGCTGGCGGCCGCCCAGGCGCAGCGCGGCGATCTTGTGGCCGCCGACACCGCGATCCAGCGGGCGCTGCGCTTTCCACCGCTGGAACCGGCCACGCGTGCGCTGGCCGGCCGCATCGCGCTCGACCGCAAACAGCCGGAGCAGGCGTTTCCGCACTTCGAGGCGCTAGTGCAACTGCTGCCACAGCAGATGGCGTTCTGGCGCTTTCTGTGGGACGCGGCAACCACGCCGCTGTCACAACAGCGTGCGCTGCAACTGGTCCGTGCGGCGTCACTCGATGCCAGCGCCGACGTGCATGTCGCCAGGGCAACGGCGCGCGCGCTGGCCGATACTGGCGCGGTGACGGAGGCGCTCACGCTCGCGCGTGACACGGCGGTGCGACATCCACAATCAAACGCTGCGCGCTGGCTCTGGCTGCGACGACTGGTGGATGAAGCGCCGCTTGATGCCTGGCGCGAACTGCAAGCGGCGCCAGCCCATGCACGGGAGCCTCTGCCCGCGTCAGCGCCGCTCGACGCCGCCGCCGTCGATGCCGCGCTGATCGTGCCGGAGCAGTACGCTGACGATGCGGCGATAGATCGCTGGCGTGAGCGTTATGGCAGTGGCCTGCGGGCGATTCTTGACCGGTTGCCGCAGACCACACTGACCGACCCGCAACGCGCTAGGCTGGTTCGTCACACCGCATTCCGCCTCGCCTATCACGGGCGCGACGACCGTGCATTGCAAACGCTACGTGGCGATTTGCTGGCAATGCTGATGCAGCCGCTGACGCCGCCGTCCCTGTCGCCACCTGTCCCGCGTGACAAGCTGCGCGTGGCCTTCGCCTCGAAGCATGTGCGTGACTGCACGGTGGGCCACTACTTCAAGCGCTTCTTCACCGATCTTGCCGACGAACGCATTGAGGTGTTCGTCTACGCCTGCGGCGAACGTGATGCTTTTACCGACGAAGTCGCCAGTCGTGCCACCTTGCGGCACTTCGCCGATGACGATGCTGCCTTGCTGGCCATCGCTGGCGCCATCGCCGCAGATGCGCCCGACGTGCTGATCTACCCCGAGATCGGCATGGAGCCACTGATCGAAAAGCTCGCAGCGATGCGCCTGGCGCCGCTGCAGGGCGCGCTGTGGGGACATCCGGTCACGACAGGATTGCCGACGATTGACGTGTACTTCAGCGCAGCCGCGCTGGAGCCTGCCGACGCCGCGATGCATTATCGCGAGCGGCTGCATTTGCTGCCGGTGCTGGGTACCTGCTATCCGACACCACCCGCCGCTTCGGCCATGTCGCGTGCTGTACTCGGATTGCCGGCCACCGGCACGCTGGCCATTTGCGCGCAATCGCCGTTCAAGTGGAGCCCGCAGTTCACACGCACGGTGGGCGAGATTCTGGTGGCGTCACCGGAGGCAACGCTGTTGGTGTTCGACAGCCCGATCGCAAGCCGCTCGCGGGTGTTCGATGCCTATTTGCAGCATCACTTCGCACCGCTCGGCGTCGAGATCGCGCGCCGCGTGCTGCGCCTGCCGCAGCGCAGCCGCGCCGACTTCCTCGCCGTGCTCGCCCATAGCGATCTCGCGCTCGACAGCTTCGGTTTCTCCGGCGGCAATACCAGTCTGGATGCGCTCTCGGTCGGCTTGCCAGTGCTCACGCTGCCGGGTGAATTCATGCGCGGGCGGCAGACGATGGCGATGCTGCGTTGCCTGCCCGAGTGCGCGTCCTCGGCCCTGCTCGCTACGGATGCGGCGGACTACGTGGCTCGCGCCCGGCAATTGCTCGCCGACGCGACCACCTGCGCCGACCTGCGCGCGGCGATTCTCGCCAGCAAATCGCAGTTGTTCGATGATCCAGCGCCGGTGTCGGCGCTCCGCGCCTGGCTGCTTGCCCAGCAGACCGCTCGCCCACAGTAACTTTCTGCTGAATCGCTTTCTACAAGCGGCATTGCGCCGTTTTTGGTTGGAAGTCGATTTCTTGCTAAATGCGCCTGTTAGCCCAATTTGTGCGCGGCTTTTACGAAAAAGCTGAAGCGACGCGCTACCGCGTCAGCCGGTCAAACGCTTCCTGATACTTCGCTGCCGTCTGCGCAATCACCTCGGGCGGCAGCGTCGGCGCCGGCGCTTTCTTGCCCCAGGGCTTGCCGTCGATGCGCACGCTCTCCAGCCAGTCGCGCAGAAACTGCTTGTCGTAACTCGGTGGATTTTTGCCCGCAGCAAACGCCGCCTCGTAGCCCTCCACCGGCCAGTAGCGCGACGAATCCGGCGTCAGCACTTCGTCCATCAGCGTCAACGTGCCGTTCTCGTCGAGGCCGAATTCAAACTTGGTGTCGGCGATGATGATGCCGCGCGTGAGCGCATAGTCGGCGGCGCGCGTGTAGAGCGCAATCGCAGCCTCGCGCACCTGCTTCGCGAGCGGCTCGCCAACGATCTCGCACATGCGCGCGAACGAAATGTTCTCGTCGTGCTCGCCCATCTCGGCCTTGGTCGCGGGCGTGAAGATCGGCGCCGGCAGCTTGCTCGCGTTCTTCAGCCCCGCCGGCAGCGGCACGCCGCACACCGATTGCGACTGCTGATACTCCACCCAGCCCGACCCGGCGAGATAGCCACGCACCACGGCCTCCACCGGCAGCGGCTTCAGCCGCTTCACCAGCATCGAGCGGTCCGTCACCTGCGCGCGCTCGGCCTCGGTCACCACACTCTCCGGCTCGTCACCGGTCAAATGATTCGGCACGATACCGGTCAGCTTGTCAAACCAGAACAGCGCCATCCGCGTCAGCAGCGCCCCCTTGCCCGTGATCGGCTCACCCATGATCACATCGAACGCACTGATGCGATCCGACGCCACCATCAGGATGCGGTCACTGCCCACCGCATAGTTGTCCCGCACCTTGCCGCGCGCGAGAAGTGGGAGGGAGGTTAGTTGGGAGGTGTGGACTGGGTTCATAGCAGAATTATCGCTTCCGAACGACTTTCGCGAGTTAGCCATTTTCGACAACTCCTTTGCGCTTTGTACCGCGAGACTCATGATCAGTAAGGCTGTGAGCCGTGACGTACCGGCGTTGGCCGCGATCTGGGCAGACGCGGAAGCGCGGCGATATCTCGGTGGGCCGATCAGTTTTGACGAGGCGCAATCCCGTGTCGCATCGCGAGTGGTCGCAGGGCAACTTTGCGCGGCTCGCCTGCTCGGGAACGCACCCATCATCGGAGCCATTGCTCTTGAAGGGCAATATCCGCTCAAAATCGAGATTTCATATCTGTTCAACGTCGATGCGTGGGGCCACGGATACGCGACCGAATCGGTAGCTGCTGTTATCGACAAACTGCGCGATAAATTCAACGGCTACGAGTTGATCGCCAAGACTCAGATGGTGAATTTAACGTCGAAACGACTACTTGTGCGACTCGGATTCCAGATGGAAGATCAAATCGTCGAATTCGGTGAGTTACAGGCGATTTACAGGCAGTGTTTGTAGGAGCGGCTCCGCCGCGACCAACGGTCAACTCAACGAGGTCGCGGCAAAGCCGCTCCTACAGTGAGTGAGTAGGCTGGGTTGAAAACCCAGCACCATCGCTGAGACGAACAATGCTGGGTTTTCAACCCAGCCTACGGCCGCTTCGGATCGGTGCCATCAAAACTCTCCGTCCCCGCCACCACCCGCGCCGTCCGGTTGAACGTCATGTACGACCATGCCCAGTCCATCAGCACAACGAAGCGGTTACGGAAGCCGATCAGGAAGTAGACATGCACAAACAGCCAGAACAGCCACGCGAAATAGCCGCTGAAGCGCAGGTGCCCGAATAGCGGCACCGGCACGTCGACGACGGCGGACTTGCGGCCGATGGTGGCGAGTGCGCCGTAGTCGATGTAGCGGAACGCCTGTGGCCCGCGCCCGGCGCTGCGCGCAAGGATGTTCTTTGCGGCGACGCGGCCCATCTGCTTGGCACCGGGGCTGACGCCGGGCACGGGTTTGGTGCTGCCGTCTTTCTCATGGCTTTTGGCCAGCGCGAGATCGCCGATGACGGAAATTTCCGCGTGACCGGCGAGCGTAAGATCAGGCTCGACCGTGATGCGCCCAGCACGATCCACCGCGCCCTCGGGCAGCGCGCAGGCGCGCGCGAGCCGCCGGCCCAGCGGCGATGCAGCGACGCCCGCGGCCCACACCACGGTCTTGCAGGCGATCATCTGCTCGGTGCCGTTGACGGTGACGCGGATGCCTTCATCGCCGATCTGCGTGACCTTGTGCGCGAGCAGCACCTCAACGCCTAGCGCTTCCAGCTGCGACTTCGCTTTTGCTGAAAGCTCCGGCGGAAACGCCTGCAACACACGGTCGCCGCCTTCCACCAGCAGCACGCGCGCCCGGCGTGAATCAATGCGACGGAATTCCTCAGGCAATGTGTGCCGTGCAATTTCAGCCATGGTGCCGGCCATCTCGACGCCTGTCGGCCCGGCGCCGATCACAGCGAAGGTGAGCCAGGGTTCGCGCGTGGCGGCGCCTTCTTCCCGCGCGGCCGACAGGGCGTTCCTCTCCGCATGTTCGAACGCGAGTAGCACGCGTCGGCGAATCTCGAACGCATCCTCCAGCGTCTTAAGCCCCGGCGCATGTGTGGCCCATTGGTCGTTGCCGAAGTAGCTGTGCGTCGCACCCGCAGCAACGATCAGATGATCGTAGGGCACACGTTCACCGTTCTCGAGCGCCACGGCACGATTGGCAACGTCGATATGGACCACGTCGCCAAGCAGTGTCGTCACATTGCGCTGCCGGCGAAACAGGAACCGCGCTGGTGCCGCAATCGAAGGCGCGGAAAGCCCGGCCGTCGCCACCTGATACAGCAGCGGCTGAAACAGGTGATGATTGGTGCGGTCGATCAGCGTGATGTCAACGTTCGCTGAGCGCAGTGCCTTCGCCGCTTCCAGGCCGCCGAAGCCGCAGCCGATGATGACGACTTTGGGGCGGGAAGATGCGGTGTTCGACATAGGTGAAAGTCTATGTCAGGGCGGTGGCCGTTGATGGTTCGACAAGCTTGTATGTTTGCCGCTTGTATGTTTGCCGCTCCACAACTTGAAGAAAAGGAGAAGGCAGTCGCAGGGCAGGGACATCGACAAGTATCGAACCGTGGAACCAACACGAGATCGACATAGTGAGTCATCCCGCCCGTGCCAGCGCCGATGAGGAATCTTGCGCCGCAGTGTCTTGCGTGGCATGCCACGCAAGACACTGCGAGCGCCCAATCAAGCAAGCTCGCGCCCCGCACCGGCCGCCCCGCGACCGCCTGTATTGTCATCCATGAAGCACTCTTTTGCACCTACCACCGCCTTCTTTGGCGTTGACGTGGCCAAGAAGACACTGGTCGTGCATCGCCACAATGGCTCCGGCACCCGCACCCTCGGCAATGATCGCGCGAGCATCAGTGCGTGGCTGGCGGGCTTGCCAGCCGGTGCGGTGATCGCCTGCGAGTCGACCGCAAGCTATCACCGCCTGCTGCTTGACCTGGTCCACGCTCAGCGATTTCGCTGCTATCTGCTCAACCCGATGGATGTGCATCACTATGCGCGCAGCATGGGCCTGCGCAGCAAGACCGATCACGTGGACGCTCAGCTCATCGCGCGCTACGTGGCCAATGAGCACACTCGGCTGCACGCCTGGCAGCCCGCCTCGGTAGCGTCGCAGGCGCTGGACGGACTGATCAAGCGTCGTGCCCAGCTGGTGCGCTCGCGTACCGCCCTGGCGGCGAGCTTTGCCGGTATGCCCGAGATCGGCTCGGCACTGACGCTGGCACTCAAGCAGCTTGATGCTTTGCTCAAGGCGCTGGAGGCGCGGATCAGAGCCGCCGTGAAGGCCTTGCCCGAGGGCGCTGCGACCGCCCAGCGCTTGGCGAGTATCCCCGGCGTGGGGCCGCTGACGTCGTCGGCGTTGACGAATCTGTTTACCCGTGTGCCCTTCACTGGCGCTGATTCGACCGTGGCGTTTGTGGGGATGGATCCCCGTGCCAATGATTCCGGTGAGAAGCGCGGGCGGCGACGCTTGACCAAGCGTGGCCCCTCTGAGCTGCGTCGGCTGCTCTACAACGCGGCGATGGCGGCGGCACGAAACCCGCTCTGGAAACCTTACTTCGAGCGTGATCGCAGCAAGGGACTGTCCTCTACGGCCGCTTACGTCGCACTCGCACGACGTTTGCTGCGTCTGGCCTTTACCTTGTTTCGTTCTCGCTCGATGTTCGATCCCGACAAGCTCGCCCTCAAAGCCGCTTGACTTGATACATAGAATCTCACCACGAACGAGAAAGGCTATTTTCCTGCTCGACGGAGTTAGCACCCAAGCATCGCCCGCTCCCTCAAGGGAGCGGGGACAAGGCGCCTACACTACCTGCTCCAGCTTCAACCCTGCATGCTCGCGGAGCGGGTGGAACTGAATCTTCGGGTGCCGCTCTTGCGTCAGGCGCAGGTCGTAGTTGGAGGTGAGCAGATAAGCCAGCGTGTTGGCCGCGTCGTAGGCGAGCTTGGTGGCGTTGTAATCCATGAATTTCTTCATCTCGGCCGGATCGTCGCAGGTGACCCAGCGGGCGCCGACGAACTGGCTGCCCTTCAGCGCGATCTCGGCCTTGTACTCGGTCGACAGGCGATGCTGCACTACTTCGAATTGCAGCTGCCCGACCGCACCGAGCAGCATCAGTGAGCCGAGCTGCGGCTTGAACACCTGAATGGCGCCCTCCTCGCCCAACTGCGCGAGGCCCTGCTGCAACTGCTTGCTCTTGAGCGGGTTTTTTAGTTCGACAGTCTGGAACAGCTCCGGCGCGAAGAACGGCAGCCCGGTGAATTGCAGGCTGGCGCCGTCGGTGATGGTGTCGCCGAGCTGCACGCCGCCGTGGATGGTGAAGCCGATGATGTCACCGGCGTAGGCCTCATCGACAGCTTCACGGCGCTGCGACAGGAAGGTCACCACACTGGTGGGGCGCATCTCCTTGCCGCTGCGCACCACCTTCAACTTCATGCCTGACGCGTACTTGCCGGAGCACACGCGCACAAAGGCGATGCGGTCGCGGTGCTGCGGGTCCATATTGGCCTGCACCTTGAACACCACACCCGAGAAGCCTTCCGAATCCGGTGCGATTTCGGTGAGCGAACCGTCGGCGTTGCTTGAGGCGCGTGGGTGCGGCGGTGGCGCAAGGTCTACCAGCGCGTCCAGTACCTCCTGCACGCCGAAGTTGTTGACTGCAGAACCGAAGAAAACCGGCGTCTGCTTCGCCGAGAGAAAAGCCTCGCGATCAAACGCGGGCGACACACCGGAAAGCAGCTCGATATTCGCCATCGCGTGCTCGAAGTCGGCGCCGAAGCGGGCCTTGAGTGTGGCGGTGTCGGACAGTGGAATCTCCTCCGCCGCCGAGGCCTCAACGGTATCCTCGCCGGGCTGGAACACGCGCATGGTCTGCGTGCGCAGGTTGATGATGCCGCCGAAGGCTTTGCCCTGACCAACCGGCCACGTCATCGGCACGCAGGGCATGCCGAGCTCCGCCTCAATCTCGTCGAGCAGCTCGATCGGGTCGCGGCCTTCGCGATCCATCTTGTTCACAAAGGTCATGATCGGCGTATCGCGCTGGCGGCACACCTCGATCAGGCGCTTGGTCTGCGCCTCGACACCGTTGGCGGCGTCGATCACCATCAGTGCGCTGTCAACGGCGGTCAGCACACGATAGGTGTCTTCCGAGAAGTCGCGGTGGCCCGGCGTGTCGAGCAGGTTGATGACGTGCTCGCGATAGAGCATCTGCATCACCGAGGACGCGACCGAGATGCCGCGCTGCTTTTCGATCTCCATCCAGTCGGACGTGGCGTGACGGCTGGCCTTGCGCGCCTTGACGCTACCGGCGACGTGAATGGCGCCCGAGAACAGCAAAAGCTTCTCGGTCAGCGTGGTTTTACCGGCGTCGGGGTGCGAAATGATGGCAAAAGTGCGGCGGCGCGCAACTTCGGCCGTGTGCGGCGTGGCGGTCACGGGAAACTCTGAAACAGCTGGAAACCCTTGATTTTACGGAACTTATGCGCTTTTTGTCAGACCCAATTGCAGACCGGTGGCGCGGCGGGAGTCGTAATCATTTGTAACGCCAATGTCGCTTTGTCCGCCACCGCTGCGTCTAATCCGTTAACCAAGCCATCGGGACAGTTTGCCCGAACCGAACAAGGAGTTTTCTGATGAACAAGTTGATCGCTCTCGGCGCCGCAGTGCTCGCGGCCGTTGCCGGCACGGCAGCCAACGCGGATGGTGGCAAGCATTTCTATCGCGGCCCGGTGGTGGTCGGTGGTGGCCACGTGCGCCCGGCCTACGTGGCTCCGGCGCACAACTATCGCCCCGGCTACGGCCACGGCTACTGGCGTCCCGGGTACTGGCACAGCGGCCGCTGGATCGCGCCGGTGTTTGTGGCGGCCGCCATCGGTGGCATCGCCTACGCAGCGACCACCCCGGTTTACGCTGCACCAACCGTTACCTATGTCGCTCCGCCGGCACCGGTCGCTTATGGCTACGCCAGCCCGATGGCGGTGAACGTATCGCCGATGGCTGCCGATGGTTTTGATTACGCTGACGTCAACCGCGACGGTTTCATCACCTATCAGGAAGCCGCTGTGCACCCGCACTGGCAGCGCAATTTCGGCTTCATCGACCGCGACCACGACGGTTATCTGACGCGCGAAGAAGTCGCCGGCTGGCGCACGCACTAGACGTCCGACGGCCCGATGACGATCAAGTCAGCCTCGATCAGAACAGCGCAGGTCACTGCGCTGTTCGGCATTGCATTTGCGCTATCGGTGCCTCTGTCCAGTTCGGCGGTCGGCGCCCCTGGCGACCCGATGGCACGCAAAAGTGCAATGGCGCGTGCTGACCGTGATCGCGATGGTGCCCTCACCCGCGCCGAGGCCTGCGCCGGAAAAACGCCACGCATCTGCAAGCGCTTTCACCTGATGGACCGCAATCACGATGGCGTGGTCACCCGCGCCGAGATTCGCGCGTATCAGCAGGCAAAGCGGGTCACGCGGCCACCGGTCGCGGTGGCCCCCAGTCGCTAGCGCCTACTTGCCCGCGCGCCGGCGGCGTACTGCGTCGGCCAGCTCCGAAAGCAATGGCCGTGTCTGCTCGAAACTGATGCAGGCGTCGGTGACTGACACGCCCCACGCCAGCGGCTGCCCGGCCACGATGTCCTGCCGCCCCTCGTGCAGATGGCTTTCAATCATTACCCCGACCACACGCTGATCGCCTGCCGCGATCTGCTTCGCCACGTCGCTGCCCACTTCGATCTGCCGGCGGTGCTGCTTGCTGCTGTTGGCGTGCGAGAGGTCAATCATCACTTGCGGCCGCAATTTGGCGGCGTTCAGCGCATCGCAGGCAGCCTGCACTGAGTCAGCGTCGTAGTTTGGCTGTTTGCCGCCGCGCAGGATGACATGGCAATCGCGATTGCCACGCGTCTCGAACACGGCCGCCTGCCCCATCTTGGTCATGCCCATGAACGCATGGCTGGCCTGCGCTGCCAGCACCGCATCGGCAGCAATCTTCACGCTGCCGTCGGTGCCATTCTTGAAACCGACCGGACACGACAGCCCACTGGCGAGCTGACGATGGCTCTGGCTCTCCGTAGTACGGGCACCAATTGCGCCCCAGGTGACCAGGTCGCTAATGAACTGCGGGCTCAGCAGATCCAGGAACTCGGTGCCGACCGGCAACCCCGCAGCGAGCACATCGAGCAGCAGGCGTCGGGCCATCTCCAGGCCCTCGTTGATGGCAAAGCTGCCGTCGAGGTGCGGGTCGTTGATGTAACCCTTCCAGCCCACTGTGGTGCGCGGCTTCTCGAAGTAGACGCGCATCACGATCAGCAGATCGGCGGCGTGGGCGTCGGCTTCGGCTTTCAGCAGGCGGGCGTATTCCATCGCCTGATCGTGGTCGTGGATCGAGCAGGGGCCGACGATCACCAGCAGCCGATCGTCATGGCCATGCAGGATGCGCGAGATTGCCGCGCGGCTCGTTTCGACCAGTTGTTCTGCCGCTTCCGGCACCGGCAACTTCTCGTCCAGCAGCGCGGGCGTGAGCAGCGGGCGCACGCGCGCGATGCGGGTGTCGTCGATACGGGTGGTGTCGTGAGTGGTGTGGTCGTGCATCGAGGTCATGGCAGAGTGGCACGGCGCGTCAATGACCGCGCTTGGCGGTAGTCGGCCGGGTGTGTAGCCCTAGTGGTTGGTGAGCGCGCTGCAGGTGATGGTTTGCTGCAGCACATGCGAATCATCGGTGCCAAGTTCGATCACGTCGTTGCCACAGTTGGCGGCTTCGAGGCAGACATACTGCTTCCAGCCGTCGCCCGGCAGATCGGCGAAGGTCTTGATCCATTCGCTGCCGGGGTTCCACACCACCAGCGTTTTGCTGCCGCCAGTGGTGAGGGTGATCTTGCGCTGCGCCGCCGGGTCGATCA
>Ga0208826_1003516_pt1 | contig 10647 bp, 6 predicted proteins | sample AD_UKC115_MetaG_FD_184451 | JGI IMG/M metagenome (GOLD analysis project Ga0208826, IMG submission 184451) | Active sludge microbial communities of municipal wastewater-treating anaerobic digesters from Hong Kong - AD_UKC115_MetaG (SPAdes)... | ecosystem: Engineered > Bioreactor > Anaerobic >... | reverse complement strand
CTTGAAATGCTATAGTTGCTGTGGTCATCGTGTGTTCCCTTTCTTGAATTGGTGTATGAGACCTTCAAGAAACCACACGATGACTCTTTTGTCAATTGCTTTTTACACCACAATTTGAGACATTATCCTATGGGATGATCTAGATGGAAATAAAAAAGCCACAATTGAAATCAGAGAGTTATTTGGGGACAAGGTTTTCAGCAACCCTAAACCAACCGCTTTTATACGTCGCATACTACAAATGGTATTTGGCGAAGAAAGAAGTGGAATAATCTTGGATTTCTTTGCAGGTTCTGGGACAACAGCTCATGCGGTTTTCGGGCAAAACGTGACAGATGGTTGTAACAGGCGTACGATTCTAGTTCAGCTTCCCGAGCCACTTGATACAGAAAATAAAGATCAAAAGGTAGCGGCTGAATTCTGTGATCGATTAGGCAGACCGCGTAATATTGCCGAAATTACCAAAGAGCGTCTGCGTCGCGCAGCCAAAAAGATTAAGGATGAAAACCCTATGTGTAGGGGCGATACTGGCTTCCGCGTTTTCAAGTTGGACACAAGCAACATTCAATCATGGGAAGTGGACCGAAGTGACCTACCCATGACCCTGGAAGTCGCAGTCGAACACCTGAAAACAGATCGGAGCGAAGCCGATATTCTCTATGAACTGCTGCTCAAGCTCGGTCTGGATCTGTGCATACCGATTGAAACGCGAACGATTGCCGGGAAGACCGTGCACAGCATTGGAAAAGGCGTTCTGCTGGTGTGCCTGGCGGAGCAAATCGCCCGGGAAGAGGCCGAACCGCTGGCGTTAGGAATCATTGGCTGGCATCAGGAACTTGCGCCGGCAGGCGAAACAACCTGTGTCTTTCGTGACAGCGGCTTTGCCGACGATGTTGTCAAAAGCAACCTGGCCGCCATTTTGGATCAGCACGGCCTAACCAATGTGCGCAGCCTGTAGGCGGTTCTGGTGAAATTACATTTTGAACCCAATCTCGATTACCAGCTTCAAGCCATTGAGGCCGTTTGCGACTTATTCCAGGGGCAGGAGATTTGCCGCACGGAGTTTACCGTTACGCGCGATACCGGGCTGCAAATGCAGCTCGCTACAATGGAAACTGAGCTAGGCATTGGCAACCGCCTCACCCTGCTGGACGATGAAATCACTTCCAACCTGCACGATATCCAGCTTCGTAACGGTCTGCCTCCCTCTTCCGCGCTGCGTTCGGGCGATTTCACCGTGGAAATGGAGACCGGCACCGGCAAGACCTACGTTTACCTGCGTACGATCTTCGAGCTCAACAAACGCTTCGGTTTTACCAAATTCGTCATCGTCGTGCCTTCCGTAGCGATCAAAGAAGGCGTGTATAAATCGCTGCAAATCACCGAAGATCATTTCAAGGGTCTGTATGCCGGTGTGCATTATGAATACTTCCTGTATGATTCGAGCAAACTCGGCCAGGTGCGCAACTTCGCTACCAGCCCGCAAATCCAGATCATGGTAGTGACGGTTGGCGCGATCAACAAGAAAGACGTCAACAACCTCTATAAAGACAGCGAAAAGACCGGCGGGGAAAAGCCGATTGACCTGATCAAAGCTACCCGGCCAATCGTGATTGTCGACGAGCCGCAAAGCGTGGATGGCGGGCTGGAAGGGCAGGGTAAGAAAGCCCTGGATGAAATGAACCCGCTCTGCACGCTACGCTATTCGGCTACACACGTGGATAAGCATCACATGGTTTACCGGCTGGACGCGGTGGACGCCTATGAGCAGAAGCTGGTCAAGCAGATTGAAGTCGCTTCGGCCACGGTGGAAGCCGGCCACAACCGCCCCTATGTCCGGCTGATCTCGGTGAGCAATAAACGCGGGCTGATCTCAGCGCGGGTGGAGCTGGACGTCGAGACGAGGAATGGCGTGAAACGCCAGGAAATGACTGTTGAGGATGGCGATCTGCTGGAAATGGCGACCGGCCGGGTGATCTACCGCGACTGCCGTATTGGCGAGATTCGGGTGGCCAAGGATAACGAGTACATGGAACTGCGTTATCCTGGAGGGGAAATCTTTCTCAAACCGGGACAGGCTTATGGAGACGTGGACAACCTGGCAGTGCAGCGCGAAATGATCAGGCGCACCATTCGGGAGCATCTGGATAAGGAACTGCGCCTGCGCCCGCAGGGCATCAAAGTGCTATCGCTGTTCTTTATCGAACGGGTGGAGCTGTATCGCAAGTATGACGAAAATGGAAAACCAGTCAAAGGCGAGTACGCGCGCATCTTTGAAGAAGAATACCGGCGCGCGGCGAAACTGCCGGAATATAATGCCCTGTTCCAGGAAGTGGATCTGAGCCACGCTGCCGAGGATGTTCACAACGGCTATTTCTCGATTGATAAAAAAGGCGGCTGGACGGATACGAGTGAAAATAACCAGACCAGCCGGGAAAATGCTGAGCGGGCTTATAACCTGATCATGAAGGATAAGGAGAAGCTGCTCAGCTTCGAAATACCGCTTAAATTCATCTTCTCCCATTCTGCGCTGAAAGAAGGCTGGGATAACCCCAATGTGTTCCAGATCTGCACCCTTCGCGATATTACTACTGAGCGTGAACGCCGCCAGACAATCGGTAGAGGCCTGCGGCTATGCGTTAATCAGGATGGCGAACGGCTGCGCGGCTTTGAGATCAACACTCTCACTGTCGTAGCCCGAGAAAGTTATGAGGAGTTCGCAGCAAACTTGCAGAAGGAGATCGAGGAAGATACCGGGTACCAATTTGGTATCGTAGAAGAGCACCAGTTCGCCGGGATCAAGATCCAGGGCGCGGATGGAAACGTTGCACCGCTTGGGTTTGAAAAATCGAAGGAACTGTTCGTGCATTTGAAAGTAAAAGGCTACCTGGATGCAAAGGGCAAGGTGAGTGATACCTTGCGAACCGCCTTGAAAGATGGAACGCTCCAGGTGCCGCCAGCCTTCCATGGACAGTTAGATCAGATCACAACAGTATTGAAGAAAGCCGCAGGCAAGCTGGAAATCAAGAACGCGGACGAACGCAAGCAGGTCAAGACGCGCCGAGCGGTGCTTAATGGTCCGGAATTCAAGGCGCTGTGGAACCGGATCAAACACAAGACAACCTACCGGTTGCATTTTGATAATGCGCGGCTGATTGTGGAATGCACAAAAGCTTTGCGAGATGCCCCCCCGGTGGCGAAAACACGCATCCAATGGCGTAAGGCAGATCTGGCAATTGGGAAGGCTGGTGTAGAGGCAAATGAACGGGATGGTGCCGGGACGGTGGTATTGACGGAAGATGATATTGAACTGCCGGATATTTTGACCGAACTGCAAGACCGCACGCAGCTCACGCGGCGCTCCATTTGCCAAATCTTAATCGAAAGCGGGCGACTGAATGATTTCAAACGCAACCCGCAAGAGTTTATCGATCTGGCTGGCGAAGCAATCAACCGCTGCAAGCGGCTGGCGATAATCGATGGAATCAAGTATCAGAAACTTGGCGACGAACAATACTACGCTCAAGAACTCTTTGAGACTGAGGAATTATCTGGTTACCTCAAGAACATGTTGAATGTGCAGAAATCCGTTTATGAGCAGGTGGTCTACGATTCGGATACCGAGCGGGCTTTCGCGGATGACCTAGAGAAGAACAATGCGATTAAGGTATACGCTAAACTTCCCGGCTGGTTCACTGTCCCGACACCCTTGGGCAGCTACAATCCCGATTGGGCAATCCTGATAGAAAAAGACGGGGAAGAACGGTTGTACTTCGTAGTGGAAACCAAGAGCGGGTTGTTCAAAGATGATCTGCGCGAAAAAGAAAATGCGAAGATCGAGTGCGGCCGGGCGCACTTTCATGCTATTGCGGAAGACGAGTCGCCGGCGCAGTATATTGTGGCCAGGAATGTGGATGATGTGTTGATGAGTTAGAACCTAAGGATCGCACATTATGCGAAATGTAATTTTATCAGCTGCTGAGAGGAGATAGCAATGGATACAGCCGCGCTTTTACCAACCTTTCAAAAATTTATCTCGGAAATTGATCAGGACACATTCCTGAAGCAGCATAGCCAGGAACATATTCGCCGATCCGAGAATGCCAATCGGCTGTTACGGGTTGATTATCTAGATCAGGCGAGTAAAAGCGAACTTCAAGATTTCTTTAAAGATACAGATGCCTGGTTTGGCGTGCGCGGCCGCCAGCAATTTTGGAGGCGGTTGTTTGGCGAAACGGATGACCGATTGCCAATTTTCCGAGAAGCCCTAATCAATATCTTGAAACAGGCGGAAATTGGCTTAAACCCTGGTGATATTTCAGCGCTGCTCGAGCCGCTTCCGGGAATTGGTCTGGCCTTTCTGTCCGAAATCTTGGCGCTTCGTTTCCCTGATAAATACTGGATGTGGAATGGACCAATCCGAGCCTTTTTTGTGGCTCAACAGATCGATATTAAAAACGAACTCCCTTATGGCAAAAAGGGAGATCCCGGTGAAGAGTATTTCCTTGTTGGTAAGCACCTCGAAGAACTTCGTCGCACCCTTGCAAAGCAATTAGACAAACCTGTGAACTTCCTGATGACCGATTTGTTCATTTATTGGGCAAATAAACAAGAAATACCAGGCGATCCATGGGCACAGCAAATAGCAAAATGGGTTAGCGAAACAGAACCTAAGCGTCTGGATGTTCGTTTGGAAGGTGAACAAAAAGCCCGTCAACGAATTGAAGCCCGGTTGGGTAAATTTAACGAGCAGGATCTGCGCGCTTTTTATCACGATATCGGATCTGATTGGTATAAAGACAGTATTCACAACGATCGTTTTAAGCCCGCCCTTTATGGCCCGCAGGTCAATAAGCTCGTGCAGTCACTCCCTGTAGTAAATACCTGGATGGAACGGATCTGGAACGCGACGGAAGAGCAACAGGATGAAGTTCTAGATGAACTGTGGTCCACGAGTGCCGTATTTGGCGGAGGGATAACGTTTCCTTCCGCTGTTCTGTATTTAAAGAATCCTGAGAAGTTCAATATCTGGTTGGAGAACACGACAAAGGGATTACAGACGGCAGCGAACTTTCAGCCAGGAAAAATGCGTACCGCCGAGGGATATCGGCTGTACAACGAGGCGATGAATGATTTTCGGATGCATTATCACTTGTCACCGCAGAATCTTGACTTGATCCTATGGCAAATCTCCTCCCAAAAATCCGATGAGGAACCAGATCGCCAATTTACAGGTTTTGTTCCTGATACGTTTACTTTCTTGAAAGAATTAAAAGCCAACAATACAGACGAGTGGATGAATGGCAATGAAAGAGCGAATTTCTTTAGATACAAGAAGATCCTACAGGAGCCACTCCGACTGTTGTTTGTTTCTGCTGCCCCTGCAATTCAAGTCATGGATCCTGGCTTAGAGACGGAAGCCAAAGTACATAAGGTTCTTGCCGCCCTCAGAAAGCGGTTCACGAATGAGGAGGGGCCTTTTCATCCGTATCTTTGGGGTGCTTTCTATCGGAAAGGGCGAACTAAGCTAACGGATTGCCAGCTTTTCGTAGGTGTTCATCCAGATTATGTTCATGTTGGTTTATCCGTTGCAGGGGTGCAAGGAATCGATGTACTCAGAAATTTTCGAAACAACCTGAAAACCTATACTCAGGTCTTTCTAGACCTTTTGAGGACCTTACCTGCTGGTTATCACATCAGGTTACCAGGTAATCAGGAGTGGGATCAAAAGCCCGTATCAGAAGTGCTTTCCGTTGGTGATCTGGCGCCTCTGTATGAAGTTGAAGAGATTAACATAGAAAAGAGTTTTGACCATTCCGATCCAATTTTATTCACAGCGGAATTTACGGATCAAGTCAAGGAGATTTTCCAGTCCCTATACCCACTCTATCGGTTCACAACAGGGACGAATGAAGTTGTTGAAACGCTAGTTATTGCGGAAGAAGATGAAGAAGAGGAAATTGAAGAACATTATCTCCTCGATAATTTGATGCAAGACACATACTTGCCTGCGGAATTCTGGAATAAGATCGAGCTTCTTCTAGAAGATAAAGGCCAAATCGTCTTTTACGGTCCTCCCGGTACTGGAAAGACATGGGTAGCAGACAAGTTCGCGCAATATTGGGTTGACCAGGCAATAGAGAGCGGCGGAGAAGTAAAAGTTGTTCAGTTTCATCCCTCTTATTCTTATGAAGAGTTTGTAGAAGGAATACGCCCGGATAGTATCGAAGGACCGAATGGCACAAAACTAATAACCTACCCCGTAAAATATGGCATATTCCGTCGATTATGTGATGAAGCCAGCAAGCATCCAAACCGCAGGTATGTATTGATCATTGATGAGATCAACCGTGGCGAGTTGCCACGTATCCTCGGCGAACTGCTTTATTTGTTGGAGTATCGAAAGAAATCAGTAGAGCTGCCTTATTCAGGCAGCAAGGGTGAATTTGGAATACCAGCGAATGTATTCTTGATCGGCACAATGAATACAGCGGACCGTTCAATTGCACTCGTTGACCATGCCTTGCGCCGGCGTTTTTATTTTGTTCCTATGAAAGCCGATTCTGAGCTTTTGAGATCATTTCTACTGGAAAATCAACCCGAAATGGAATGGGTAGCAGATTTATTGGCAATCCTTAATAAAAAGCTGGAGAATGAGGCCAAGATTGAGTGGTCATTGCATATCGGACACAGTCATTTTATGAAAAAGAATCTCAATGAAGTCCGATTGCATTTGATTTGGGAGCATAGTGTTATGCCAACGCTGGAGGAATACTTTTACCGGAAGGCCGATTCATATCTCAAGTCATTCAGCCTGGAGGCCCTAAAAGCAGCCCTTGGGAGAAGCTAACCGTGGACTCAATAACACTGGTTGAGCACGAACAAAAGGAGGTCAACCTTTCCAATATAGAGGTTGATACCTTAAGGAAGTTTTTCCCTAAACAGCTAGATGTCTGGCCAACCCAAGAACCAGGAAGGTACCTGGTCAAGGCTCATAGCTATGCGGGTATGATCATCTTGCCCACAGAAAAAACGATCTATATTAACCCCAAGTTACCTATTCAGACTCTATTCGCTTTACTAGCGAAAGTATATGATCCAAACAAAGAAATTTTTGATGATCAACCACAGCCATACACAACAGTAAACGAGTTGTTTGAATTTATTGTTTCTTTTTTCGCTGGTCACACTGAAGACCTGATTGCCAGGGGACTTTTGCGAGGATACCAAAGTCTTGTTGAGGATTCCCAGGCAATACGAGGCCGGCTCCTGATCGCTGAGACCATCCATCACAACCCTGGCTTACAGCATAAGCATTGGTGTTCCTACAGGCATTTTACAACGGATATCCCTGAGAACCGAGTTTTACTTTGGACAGCCTTTGTATTACGTGGCTGGAATTATGTGGATGTTTCCCTTTTTGGAAGATTGCACCGTATTCAACACATTTTGTCCGATGTGTATTTGGACCCTTTGGCACGGACTCTGATAGATCGTCTGGAATTTCATCGTTTGAATGATGCTTATAAACCCGCTTTGACATTGGCAAAGCTCATTTTAGACTATCTTACTTTTTCCGGCTCACAAGGAAATGAGCCATTCTTGGCATACCTGATCGATATGGATGTGTTGTTCCAACAATATCTGAGCACGATCTTGCGCCAAGAGACTGAACAAAGCAGGTATTGGACAAAAGAAGAGGAAAACCATTCGCTCGACTTGGGTAAGAAAATCACGATCCGCCCCGACATTTTGATTTACCTGGATGACAGTCCATACCTTGTGGTTGATGCAAAGTATAAGCTCAGTGCATCTCAAGAAGATTTATATCAAATGCTTGCGTATTGCCATGCAGTAGGGATAAATCAGGCTGTTCTTGTTCATCCAGAGAGCGAGACATCACCTCTTGGGGCGATAACAGTGCGTGGTCCAGGGAATATTCGCGTTGATTATCAATCCATAAATTTGAGCGGTGGGCCAGCAGAATTGGAAGCACACGGAAAAATTCTTGTTACAAAAATTCTACAAACCATCCCCATTATCGGCTAGAGGACTGTCTTGTTGTCTGAGTGTATGGATAGATAATAAAATGTTACTTGCTAACAGCCTCGTAGAATTGCTTGCCGATCGTTGTTAATAACTGGGTCAGCTCTGCGATTTCGTCAGGTAGGATGACAACCCTCCTTCCTATTATTGCTGAAGGATCTTTTGCCTTCTTGACGTAATCATCGTCGATTACGCCCATTTTATGGGCAATCAAGTGTCGTTTTTGAAAGCCTCGATTAACCGTTTCCCATTGACCTTCCTCCACTGCAGAGGCAATATCATGACTAAAAAGCGTTCTAACATTGGTTTGTGCTCCAATGATATTCTGGAAGGAGATTGCCTTTGCTTTCTCAGGGTCAGTGGCCTTTCCGCAAAAGGCTACGCATGTGGCTCGACCAAAGCCATCAAAGGCAGATACAGTGTTTTCCAGTGCGTTCTCGATCAGTCTCTGTCCCATCTCCTGATCTGGTAGCATCGCCGCAAAGGCAAGAATTTTTTGAACAAGTTCCAAGTTTTTATTTAGAATTTGCAGAGAATTGTGAGAACCACAATCCGGGCAAAAAGCGAAAACACCGTAAATTGCATATTCGAGAGTGCATTTCTCGCAAGTGACGTGCGTCTCTATTTGTTTTTCTTGGTAGATATGAAGAGGAATGGGCTGTCCGCTCACCCTGACCTTTGCGGATAGAAAGCCACCACTCATACTTCTTTCAATTTGACGCCCCCAACGAACAAGTTCATCATGAACAATACCCTGTACATACCGGATAGCAACAGACTCGATGTACTTTTGCTGCTCCGGGGTATTGAAATCGCTCATGTCACCAGTACACCCACAATAAGGACAATGGCAAGGGATATTATCTCCTTTAAGGCCAGTTCCGAATTTTACCTTGAATAATCCATTACATTTTTGGTCTGGACACTTTCGGCTAGTTAATCCATTATCGTCTGCAGGGAGCGTTAAGCTTATTCTATGTTCTTTTCCATTCAACCGATTGAACATGTTAACCTCAGATGTTTTTTGGGATCAGTGGAATGTACTTAAGTCAGATGGAGTCCTGTATGCATTATACAGGACTCCTAAATATTAGATACCAAATCCCATTTGTCCCTCCGGTACTACCTCCTTTCTTCTTGTCCGTCTGACCACTACCGTCTTCTGGCTCACCCAATCATCCCAGGTCATCACTTTCGGACCAGGTATGATCACTGCGCTCGGGGTCGTCAGGCTGCCCATCGGATTGTGGCTGACTTGCAGATCATCGGCAAACAAGGTCTGTAGGTCAGAGAGCTTCGCGCCCTCCAGCACATCACGAGCAAGCTGAGTGAGAAAGTCGCCTTCCTCCTCTGGAACAATCGCGCCTCCGACCTCATCCCCGTAAACTAGCTGCGCGGCTTTCATCTTTTTTCCCATCAAAGCCAGCGCTGTTGCTTCCATCGCTGACGAGTACACCGAGAAAATCGCTTTGACCGGCTGGGTCTGTCCCAAACGCCATACACGTCGCACGCTTTGCCACAACGTATAGAGTGAATATTCGATCTCGAAGAACACCACGGTTGAGAATTGCACCAGGTCGAGGCCTGTTTCCACTAGCCGGGGGTTACAGATCAAAACATCGATTGTATTCACACGTCTGGCGATCCATTCTTCACGCTTGCGTGGGTCAACATTACCACTCAGGATAGAGACTCTCAGTCCGTTGGCTTGCAGCGGCATCATAACCCGATCTTGAATGTCGCGCGTACCAGTCTGGCGAACATAGACCAGCACTTTTCGCCCCTGCTGCTTTTCAACCTTACAGAAATCAGCCAGCCAATTCTCTTTCGGAAGCCATTTATGGCCATTCGGATTGATCGCCGGCAACTCCATTAGCGGTACTTTCCGCACGCTTTTACCATCGCCATCATCCACCTCATCGACCACCACAACCTCATCCCGAAAAGCGGAATTCGGTCGTGCCAGAGTCCATTGAAGCCAGGTGGATAGGTAACGACTGGATTGGATCGCCAATTGCTTCAAACTCCTGTCCATGCTGTGATATTGCTGTCCCTGGTCATCGAGCATATCCAGAGCAACCACTTCCTCCTTATACGACGGCAGAGCCAGATTCAGATCCTTCAGGCTCAGGAATATGGTGGTGTCTAGTAACCGGCTCACAATGGCCGGGCTGACACCCGGCTGTTCTTTAGCCTGATTACGGTAGCGCCGGTTACCGGTGTACACGCCATCTTCATCCGCGTCTTCATTGCGCCTCCGTCTTCGGGTGGTTTCAAGCACTCCATACAACCGCGCCCAACGCTTCTCGTCATGGAAAGTAAAATCACGACGGACACCATGGTTCAAACGATGCAGCAGCCAGAAAATTGAGGTGCTTTTACCACCAAAGAATGTCCCGGTGAGCGTCAGCGTCCACTTCACCGCTGTTACCAGTTGATGGAACGCGACTCCTCGATCTGACGACTTGGATTTGAGTAGAGTAGGGGCAGGGCGCGTTACTCACTTTTCAATGAGCACGTTTCCTCACCCCCCTCTCCGAACCGGACATGCGCCTTTCGACGCATCCGGCTCTCCATCACAGAATCACACTTGTAGTAGGC
>Ga0208826_1003514_pt1 | contig 10648 bp, 9 predicted proteins | sample AD_UKC115_MetaG_FD_184451 | JGI IMG/M metagenome (GOLD analysis project Ga0208826, IMG submission 184451) | Active sludge microbial communities of municipal wastewater-treating anaerobic digesters from Hong Kong - AD_UKC115_MetaG (SPAdes)... | ecosystem: Engineered > Bioreactor > Anaerobic >... | reverse complement strand
CTCGGCAGCGTCGAGAAGCCGTTGACCCGCGACAAGCTGGAAGCGGCGCTCAACCGCTTCGACCAGCACTCCGGCGAGGAACCGGACGATGCGGTGGCCGAGTTCGGGGTGGAGGCGCTCACCGAGGCGCTGCGCAACGGCGAGATCACCGCCTGGTTCCAGCCGCAGGTGGAGTTCGCCAACGGCAAGGTGATCGGGGTGGAGGCGCTGGCGCGCTGGGAGCGTGCCGACGGCAGCCTGGTGCGGCCGAACCATTTCGTGCCGATGATGGAACGCGAAGGCCTGGCCAACGCGCTGACCGACCGCATGCTGGACGAGGCCTGCAAGTGGAAGCAGCGCTGGGACCATGGCGGGCACCGGCTGAAGCTGTCGGTGAACGTGTCGGCGATGGCGCTGGCCGATCCCTCCGCGGCGGACCGCTACCAGGCGATCGTGGAAAGCCACGACATCGAGCCCGAGGAAGTGATCCTGGAGATCACCGAGAGCTCGGTGATGTCGGATGCCGCGCGCGGCCTGGGCCTGCTGGCACGGCTGCGGCTGAAGGGCTTCGGCCTGTCGATCGACGACTTCGGCACCGGCTATTCCTCGCTGGCGCAACTGGCGCAGATCCCGTTCACCGAACTCAAGATCGACCAGGGTTTCGTGTTCGGCGCGCATGCGCAGCCGCGCAAGCGCGCGGTGGTCGAGGCCAGCCTGGACCTGGCGCGCAAGCTGGGCCTGACCACGGTCGCCGAGGGCGTGGAGAGCATCGAGGACTGGCAGATGCTGGCCGAACTCGGCTGCGACATCGCCCAGGGCTACCTGATCGGGCGGCCGGTGCCGGGCAGCGAGTTGCAGGCCGTGATGAACCGTTGGCGGCGGCCGGTGCACTGAATCGGTGATGCGCTTCGATCCGTCGAAGTTCGGCATCCGCCACCAGCTGTGGGGGCTGTTCGGCCTGTTCCTGCTCACCGGCATGCTGGTGCTGGTGCTGGACGAGGTCGGCCAGTACTACACGCAGCGGTCGATGCTGGCGATGAAGGACGACGTGTTGGCCGGCATGCGCCGGATCCGCCGCCTGTCCGATGCCTACAGCCAGGACGTGGTCAACACCACCTTCCGCACCCGCAATTACCTGGTCGACTGGGGCGATGCGCTGGCGACGGTGGATCGCGCGCGCGCCACCATCGACAGCGAATGGCGCGCGTTGCAGGCCAGCGATTTCAGCGGCGACGACCGCGCCCTGCTGGTCCAGGCCCTGTCGGCGCGCCCGCGCGCCGATGCCGCGGTGGAGCGCCTGCGCGCCGCGCTGGTGGCGAAGGACATCCGCGCGCTCGGGCGCTTCGCCGACGGCGAGCTGTATCCGGCGATCGATCCGCTGGCCGAACGCCTGCAGGCGGTGGCCGCGCGCGGCCAGCTGCGCGCCGACGCGCTGGTGCAGGCCGAGATCACCCGCGGCACCTGGATCCGCCGCGCCCGCATCGCGCTGTCCCTGTCGTGCTTCCTGCTGGTGGCGCTGTTCGGCCGGCGCGTGCTGCGCAACGGCTATCGCGGGGTGGAGAGCCTGCTCGAGCTGTCGCGCAGGATGGTGCAGCACGATTACACCGCGCAGCCGCGCTACCGGCCCACCGGCGAACTGGGCGAGGTGCTGGATAGCTTCCTGCGCATGCGCAGCCACGCGCAGCGGATCGAGACCCAGCTCACCGACCAGCTGGTCAGCAATGACCGCGTGCGGATCGCGCTGGAGCGCCGCGAACATTTCCAGCGCCTGCTGCTGGAGGCGGCGCAGACCGCGATCTTCGCGGTCGACGAGGACGGCACCTTCTCGCAGGTCAATCCGTTCGCCGAGCAGATGCTGGGTTGGCCGGCCGGTTCGCTGCTCGGCCGCGAAAAACTCGACGCGATCCTCGACCCGGAGGCGCTGAAGGCCTTGTCGCACCACCTGAGCGAAGCCTACGGACAGCCGGTCGCCGCCGACTGGACCGCCTTGCGCGCGATGGCCCAGCACCGCGAGCCGCCGCGCGAATTCGTGCTGCGCCACCAGCGCGGGCGCACCCTGCCGGTGCTGCTGGCGCTGTCGGCGATGCGCGACGACACCGGCGCGATGGTCGGCCTGCTCGCGGTCGCCACCGACCTGTCGGTGCTCAAGCGGCTGGAGCGCGCGTTGCGCGACAGCGAATCGCGCGCGCGCGAGGCCAACCACGCCAAGAGCGCGTTCCTGGCCGCGATGAGCCACGAGATCCGCACGCCGATGATCGGCGTCACCGGCATGATCGAGGTGCTCTCGCACACCGAGCTCGACAGCGAGCAGCGGCGTTCGCTCAACGTGATCCAGGCCTCGGCGGAAACCCTGCTGCGGATCATCGGCGACATCCTCGATTTCTCGAAGATCGAAGCCGGGCGGATGGAGATCGAGCCGGTCCCGACCTCGCTGCCGGAGCTGATGCGCAGCGTGGTCGCGAACTATGCCGGCTCGGCCTCGAGCAAGGGGCTGACCCTGACCTGCGAGATCGACCCGCGCATCGCGCCCGCGCACTATGCGGATCCGGTGAGGGTGCGCCAGGTGATCGGCAACTTCCTGTCGAACGCGATCAAGTTCACCGAGCGCGGCAGCGTGACCGCGGGGGTGGAGCTGCGCCGGCACGATCCGGACGATGGCGCGATGGGCAGCGATGCGCTGGTGCTGCGGGTCACCGACACCGGCATCGGGGTCAGCGAACAGGCGCAGGCGCGGCTGTTCCAGCCGTTCTCGCAGGCCGAAGTCGATACCACCCGCCGCTTCGGCGGGACCGGCCTGGGCCTGGCGATCAGCCGCCGGCTGGCCGAACTGATGGGCGGCGACGTCGAAATGGAATCGGTGCCCGGGGTCGGCACCAGCATGCGGCTGGCGGTCAAGTTCCATCGCGCCCCGCCGGAGGAGCTGCCGGAGGCGCTGGGCCCCGGCAAGCAGGTCGCCGGGTTCAATCCGCGGCGCCTGCCGACGGTGGCCGAGGCCGAGCGCGAACGCAGCCTGGTGCTGCTGGTCGACGACCACGCCACCAATCGCCAGGTCATCCAGCGCCAGCTGGCGCTGGCCGGCTATGCCTCGGAGACCGCGGACGACGGCATCGAGGGCCTGGAGCGCTGGCGCAGCGGCCGCTACGCACTGCTGCTCAGCGACGTGCACATGCCGCGCATGGACGGCTACCAGCTGGCGCGCACGATCCGCGCGGAGGAAGCGCGGCGCGGGCTGCCGCGGGTGCCGATCGTGGCGCTGACCGCATCCGCGCTGAAGGGCGAGGCGGAACGCTGCCTGGACGCCGGCATGGACGACTACATGGCCAAGCCGGTGGGGGTGGCGACCATGGGCGCCTGCCTGCAGCGCTGGTTGCCGCATACCGCGGCCAACCAGCCGGTGCCGGCGGCGCAGGGCGCGTCGATCCAGGCCGCCAACAATGCGCAGGTGGTCGCGAGGGAAGCCGGGCTGCCGCAGCTGGCGCATCCGCCGGCGCTGGACATCAGCGTGCTGGCCGACCTGACCGGCGGCGACATGGCGGAAACGCACCTGCTGCTCGCCGATTTCCTGGCCAGCACCGGCGAGGACCTGGCCCTGCTCGAGCATTTGCGCACCAGCGGCGACCTGCAGGGCATGACCCGGCAGGCGCACAAGATCAAGGGCGCGGCCAGGCTGGTCGGCGCGCTGGAACTGGCCGAGGCCGCGGCGGTGCTGGAAACCGCGGGCCGCGGCGGCGACTGGGCCAGCGTGCTGCCGCTGTCGGTGGACGTGGTCACCGCCGTCGAGCGCCTGCGGCTGGACGTGGCGCAACGCCGTCCGGCCTGAATCCATGCAGGCGGCGACCGCCGCGTGTACGCTTTCGCTCATCCTGCAGCGGAGCGCACGATGAAGACGTGGCTGGTCGCATGTTCCAAGGGCGGCGTGGGCAAGACCACGGTCGCCACCCATCTGGCGGCGGAAGCCGCGGTCGCCGGCCTGCGCACCGCACTGGTCGATGCCGACCCGCAGCACTCCGCGTTCCGCTGGTGCGAACGCCGCGCCGACATGGCCAGCGCGGTGTTGCCGCTGGACGGCACCCGCAAGTCCTGGCGCAAGCAGTTGCCGGACGATACCCAGCGGGTGGTGGTGGATGCCCCGGCCGGGGCGATGGAGAAGGAGCTCGAGGATTTCCTCGACACCGCCGATGCGGTGATCGTGCCGATCCAGCCGTCCGCGCTCGACATCGAGGCCGCCGTGCGTTTCGTCGAATCGCTGGGCAAGCACCCGCGCGTGCGCAAGGGCAAGCTGCGCGTCGGCCTGGTCGCGAACCGGTTGAAGCCGCATACCAATGCCAGCCAGCAGGCGCTGGAAATCCTGCGCAGCTGGCCGTTCCCGCTGGTGGCGCAGCTGCGCGACAGCCAGGCCTATGTGGTGCTCACCGGCCTCGGCAAGAGCCTGTTCGACTACCACTCGGCACAGGTGCGCGAGCACCAGGCGGACTGGGTGCCGCTGCTGCACTGGCTGAAGAAAGATTGATCCATCATCGAAAGGACTTCCGATGCGCGAACTGATCCTGCTCCGCCACGCCCACGCCGATTCCGCTGCCGCCGGGCAGGACGACCATTCGCGCGGCCTGTCCGCGACCGGGCGCGCGGAAGCGCAGGCCGCCGGCGACTGGCTGCGCGAGCACGGCCTGCGGCCCGACCGCGTGCTGTGCTCGGACGCGACCCGCACCCGCGAGACGCTGGCCGCGCTGGGCGATATCGGCGAGGGCGAGATATACGAGGACGCCACGATCTACGAAGCCAGCCCCGGCACCCTGGCCACCCTGGCCGATGCCAACCGCGATGCCGAACGCCTGCTGCTGATCGGCCACAACCCCGGCCTGGAGCAACTGGCCGCGTTGATGCACAGCGGCCAGACCGGCGATTACCGCGGCATGCCGCCGGGCGGGATCGCGGTGCTGCGGCTGCCGGTGGACGTCAACATCGAACCGGGCATCGCCACCCTCACCCAATTCTGGTGGCCCTGATTTCCAAGGGCATGCACGGATGAAGGCGATTCGCGGCCGCGTGCTGCTCGCGCTGGCCGCACTGCTGCTCGGCGGCTGCGCCACCCTGTCGCCGCCGCAACGCGACGAGGCGGCGCGGATCGCCATCGCGGCGCGCAGCACCGAGGTCGATTGCGCGCAGGCCGACGCCTGCGCGCTGGCGTCGCCGTTGCGCGAACTCGGCGAACGCGCGCTGGCCGAATCCAGCGCGGACGCGCCCCGGCACTACGCGCGGATCCTCGATCGCGGCCCGGATGCGCTGCTGGCGCGGATCAACCTGATCCGCGCGGCCCGCCGCAGCATCGACCTGCAGACCTACATCTTCGACGAGGACGATTCCGCGCAGCTGGTGCTCGACGAACTGCAGGCCGCCGCCTTCCGCGGGGTCAAGGTGCGGGTGCTGATGGACCAGCTGTCGGCGCTGAAGCAAGTGGAGACGCTGGCCGCGCTCGCGGCGGTGCACGCGAATTTCGAGCTGCGCGTGTACAACCCGGTGCTGGACCGCGCGCGCCTGTCCACGCCGATGTACGCGGTCGCCGCGGCGTGCTGCTGGGGCAAGCTCAACCGGCGCATGCACAACAAGCTGCTGCTGGTCGACGACCTGGTCGGCATCACCGGCGGGCGCAACTACCAGGACGACTATTACGACTGGGACGCCGCCTACAACTTCCGCGACCGCGACCTGCTGGTCGCGGGCCCGGTGGCGGGCGACATGGCCGCGCATTTCCAGGCGTTCTGGCAGTCGCCGCTGAGCGTGCCGGCGGAGCGGCTGGGCGATGTCGGCCGCCTCCTGCGCGAGCACGGCGTGCCGCCGCCGCCGCACCAGCCCTACCGCAAGCCGGAGCGGGTGCAGGCGCTGCTGGCGCAGGTCGCCGATGCCGGGCTGATCCGCGCGCGCTTCGTCGAGCCCGCGCTGCCGGTGGCCGGCGTGCAGTTCATCGGCGACCTGCCGGACAAGCACAGCGGCGGCGCGGGACCGGAGTCGGAGCAGGCCAGCAACACCCTGCAGCAACTGATCGCCTCGGCGAAGAGCGAAGTGCTGCTGCAGACGCCCTACCTGGTGCTGTCGAAACCGGCGCAGCGCCTGTTCCGCGGCCTGCACCGGCAGGCGGACCCGCCGCGGATACGGGTCTCGACCAACAGCCTGGCCGCGACCGACGCCTTCCTCGCCTATGCGGTCTCGTACAAGTACAAGCGCCGCTACCTGCGCGACTTCGGTTTCGAGATCCACGAATTCAAGCCGTTCCCGGCCGATGCCCCGTTCGATGCCGGCCCGCTCGGCGCCGACCTCGGCGAGGCGCCCGCCGCCGTGCCGGTGCCGCGGCGCACGACCCTGCGCCAACGCCGGTTGGCCGAACGCGGCCTGCGCAGCGCGCCGGTCAGCGAGGCCGGGCGCAATTCGCCGTTCGCCTCGTCCGGCGGCCTGCCGGTGCGGCTGCAGCGCGCCGGCATCCGCATGGGCCTGCACGCCAAGTCGATGGTGGTGGATGAGCGGGTGGGGGTGGTCGGCACCCACAACTTCGACCCGCGCGGCGACAGCCTCAACACCGAAAGCGCGGTGGTGATCGCCGACCCCGCCTTCGCCCGGGCGCTGGCCGCCAGCATCCGCGGCGACATGGCGCCGGGCAATGCCTGGACGATCGGCCGCCGCGATTCCTCGCCGGTGCTGCCCGGCATCGAATTCACCCTGGCCCGGGTGTCGGAACGGATGCCGGTGTTCGACCTGTGGCCGGTGAAGTACGCGACCAGCTACGAATTCGTCCCGGGTCCGGACTGTCCGCCGCCGCCGCCCTCGCCGTTCGACGAGGACTTCCGGCGTTGCCACAGGCCGGTCGGCGACTTCCCGGAAGTGGACCTGGGCCTGAAGTGGCTGGGGGTGCGCGTGTTCACCGCGTTCGGCTCGGGGCTATCGCCGATCCTGTGATGCCGGCCGCATCCGCGCATGGCTTGCGTCCAATTGACGCGCAGCAGCCCGCGCCCTAGGCTTCCGGTTCTCTTTCCGCGCGCCCGGATCCCCGCCATGTCGATCACCCTGAACTTCGAGCTCAACGACCGCGACCTCGCCCACTTCACTGCGGCGATGGACCGCTCCAAGAAGGCGGCCGAGGGCAAGACGGCGGACGAGATCATCGCCGCATCGGTGGCGCTGCTCGACGACGCGCAGAAGGTGCACATCCCGGACTTCATCAAGGATCGCCTGCTGCGCCTGGACGACATGATCGCGATGGTGCGCGACGCCTCCTGGGCGCTGCCCGATGCCGACAAGCAGCGGGTGCTGGGCGCGCTGACCTACTTCTGCGACCCGAACGACGTGATCCCGGACCATGTCGAGGTGCTGGGCTTCCTCGACGACGCGGTGATGATCGAGCTGTCGGTGCGCGAGCTCAAGCACGAGCTGGACGCCTACGACGACTTCTGCGATTTCCGCGCGCACGAAGCCGGCCGCCGCGGCATCGACCCGGCCACCCTGGGCCGCACCGACTGGCTGGACGGCCGCCGCGAGGAACTGCTCGACCGCATGCACCAGCGCCGCGAGCGCGACTTCGGCAGCGGCTACGGCGGCAGCAGCGGTTATGCGCACAGCCGCGGTTCCTACGTCCGCGGCTGGCGCCCGGGCGTGTTCAAGTTCGGCTGAGGCCTTGGCCAGCGGGTTCGCCTGGCCGCCGGAGGCCAGCCTCGAGGCGTTGAACGCGCGCTCGGCCGGCACCCTGATGCAGTCGCTGGGGATCGTGTTCAGCGAACTCGGCGACGGCTACCTGCGCGCCACCATGCCGGTGGACGCGCGCACCCACCAGCCCTACGGCCTGCTGCACGGCGGCGCCTCGGTGGCGCTGGCCGAGACCCTGGGCAGCAGCGCCGGCATGCTGATGGCCGGCGGCAACGCGGTGGTCGGGCTGGAGATCAATGCCAACCACCTGCGCGCGGTGCGCAGCGGCATCGTCACCGGCACCGCGCGGCCGATCCATCTCGGCCGCAGCACCCAGGTCTGGGAGATCCGCATCGAGGACGAGGCCGGCAAGCCGGTCTGCATCAGCCGCATCACCCTCTCGGTGCTGCCGCAGCCGCCCGCCTCGGGCCGCGCCTGAGCGCGGCTAGGCTGACCGCTCTAGCGCGCTTCCGCTAAGGTTCGGCCATGAGCGCGACGTCCCCCGCCGTCGGATCCCCGCTGCGCATCCTGCGCATGCTTTGCCGCCTGCCCATCCTCGCCTGGCACGTGCTGGTGCACCTGCCGATCACCCTGCTGCTGATCGCGATCGACAGCGTCGGCGGGAAGAAAGTGGGCCATGCCGCGATCCGCTGGTGGGCCGGCGGCCTGCTGTGGGTGTTCGGCATGCGCGTGCGCCGCGTCGGCGCGCCGCTGCCCGGCGGCACCATGTTCGTCGCCAACCACCTGAGCTGGGTCGACATCATCGCCCTGCACTCGCAGCACATGATGGGCTTCATCGCCAAGGCGGAGATCCGCGGCTGGCCGTTGATCGGCTGGCTGGCGACGGCCGGCGAAAGCATCTTCCTGCAGCGCGGCAATCCGAATTCGCTGACCGACGTGATGACCGAGATGTCCGCGCGCCTGCGCGACGGCCACGCGGTGGCGGCCTTCCCCGAAGGCGGCACCCGCGATGGCCGCGAACTCGGCGCGTTCCATGCGCGCATCTTCACCGCCGCGGTCGATGCCGATGCGCCGGTGCAGCCGGTGGCGCTGTGCTTCGGCGCACATTGCGAGGCGCAGAGCATCGTCGCCTTCGCCCCCGGCGAAAGCTTCATGGGCAATTTCGTGCGCCTGCTGGGCGAACCGGTGCGGCCGGTGACGGTGTGTTTCCTCGAACCCATCCTGCATGCCGAGCACGAAGGCCGGCGCCGGATCGCCACCCTGGCGCGCGCGCGCATCGAGCAGGCGATGGCCGCCGCGTGAGCGTGCGATGAGCCTGCAACGCAGCGAGTTCACCCCGCCGCGCTGGCTGCGCAGCCCGCATGTGCAATCGGTGCTGTCCTCCAGCCCGTTGCGCGCGCTCCGCGCGCGCCGGCGCCTGCATCGGCTGGGTGCAACGCATGACGCGGTGGTGCTCGATGTCGGCAATGGCGTGCGCCTGCAGGGCGTGCACAGCGTCAGCCCCGGGGCCGACCCGCGGGGGCTGGTGGTACTGCTGCACGGTTGGGAAGGCAGCGTCGATTCCAACTACATGCGGCTGACCGCGGCGCGCCTGCTGGATGCCGGCTTCGCGGTGTTCCGGCTGAATTTCCGCGACCACGGCGACAGCCACCACCTCAACGAAGGCATCTTCCACTCCAACCGGATCGACGAGATCGTCGATGCGGTGCGCGCGATCGCCGCGCGCTGGCCGACCCGGCCGCTGTTCGCCGCCGGCTATTCGCTGGGCGGCAACTTCGCCCTGCGCCTGGCGCTGCGTGCGCGCAGCCACGGCCTGCCGCTGCAACGCGTGCTCGCGGTCTGCCCCTTGCTGGATCCGGCGCGCACCATGGATGCGATGGAAACCGGCCTGCCGATCTACCTGCGCTACTTCGAGCGCAAGTGGCGGCATTCGCTGGCGCGCAAGCGCGCGCTGTTCCCGCAGGCGCACGGCTTCGCCGACGACGTGCTGCAGCTGCGCATGCGCGCGCTGACCGAGTGGATGGTGCTGCGGCATACCGACTTCGCCACCCTCGACGACTACTTCGAGGGCTATTCGGTGGCCGGCGAACGCCTGCGCGCATTGCCGATCCCCGCCGACATCCTGATGGCGGCCGACGATCCGGTGATCCCGGTGGGCGAGTTCGCGCGCATCGTCGATTTCCCCAACGTGCAGGTGGAGCTCGCCGCGCATGGCGGCCATTGCGGTTTCATCGAAGGCGCGATGCTGGATGGCTATGCCGAACGCTGGGTGGCGCAGCGGCTCGTCGCCGCGTCGTAGCGCCCGCGCTTAGAATCGCGGCATCGTCCGCAGGAGCCCGGCATGAAGATCCGCAGCGACAGTTTCGAGCACCGCGGCCGGATCCCGGCCGAATTCGCGATGGGCGCGCCCGGCGGCTTCGGCGGCAACCGCAATCCGCACCTGGCCTGGGACGAGGCGCCGGCCGGCACGCGTTCGTTCGCGCTGCTGTGCATCGACACCGACGCGCCCACCGATGGCGCGCTGGTCGCGGACGCGGACACCCCGATCCCGGTCGCGCACCCGCGCGGGGATTTCGTGCATTGGGCGGTCGCCGACATTCCCGCCGACGTGCGCTCGATCGAAGCCGGTAGTTGCAGCGATGGCATCAGCAAGGGCGGCAAGGGCCCGGGGCACGATGCCGGCGGCCGTCGCGGACTGAACGACTACACCGGTTGGTTCGCCGGGAACGCGGAGATGGGCGGCGACTACTTCGGCTACGACGGCCCGTACCCGCCGCCGCACGACCTGCGCGAGCACCGCTACTTCTTCCGCCTGTTCGCCCTCGACGTGCCGGCGCTCGACGTCGCCGGCGCGTTCACCGCCGGCGACGTGTTGCGTGCGATGCACGGCCACGTGCTGGCCGAAGCCAGCACCTACGGCACCTACAGCCTCAACGCTTGACGTCGCCGCTTCAGCGCGGCGGCGCCAGCACCGCCGCGAACACCGCGCGCCGCAATGCGCGGAACGGCAGGTTCGGGTTGGGATCGGCATTGCACA
>Ga0208826_1003513_pt1 | contig 10651 bp, 8 predicted proteins | sample AD_UKC115_MetaG_FD_184451 | JGI IMG/M metagenome (GOLD analysis project Ga0208826, IMG submission 184451) | Active sludge microbial communities of municipal wastewater-treating anaerobic digesters from Hong Kong - AD_UKC115_MetaG (SPAdes)... | ecosystem: Engineered > Bioreactor > Anaerobic >... | reverse complement strand
GGACAGCCTCCAAATAGGGTTATTTCTGTTGCGATGCCTCGAATGGTTCAAAGATTACCGGGAATTGATAACATGGACGGGCACATGCCGTAAAAGGAAAACGTGGCCAATAGCCACCGCCGCCGATCTGCGTTTATCTGCGGTTCAAATCATCTCTGTTAATCCTGTGCCTCCTCTGAATTAATATAACTTTCTCAACTCCACTTCCGAAAAGTAATGATATAAAATATCCTGATAATTCCATCCATGCTTGGCCATCATATACGCGCCGATCTGGCACATGCCCACGCCATGGCCGAATCCTGCGCCATGGAACGTGAGCGCCACAACTTTGCCATCCTTCATCTCCGGCTCATAATAGAAAAAATTGCTGTGCAGTTCGCCCATCAAGACATAAATGGAATCACCATTTGTAATGGTCGCCGTGCGGGCCGATCCCACCGCCTGCAATTCTTTCACGCGTCCGCTGGCGGTGCGCTTGGTGATGCGGATTTCCTTCAAATCGCCAATGGCATAGCCGCGATCATTAAACCGACGATTGATCTCCTCCAGAGGAACCGTCTTTTGCCACCGAAAGAACTTCTTCGCATATTCCGGAAATCCATGCTGATCCGGGTTGCAGTAAACGCACGGCGAGGAGGCAATCCAGCGCTGCATATCTACTTTACGGGTCAGATTCCAATCCGCAGGCCATTGACTGTAGTCCACTTTATTCTTCAGATAAGGCACGGGAATGCCGCCCCAGATATCTTCGCTGGTGGCGCGAATGCCCCCGCAGGAATGCGAATACACCGCGTCAATAACCTTATTTTTATATAACAAAACCTCGCCGCGCGTGGCCCGCACCGCCGCCGTGCAGCGCGCATCCTCCTTCGGCACGCCCAAATACACCTGGTCCATCTGCCCATCGACAAAATCGAAGCGATTATCCAAGTGGCGAGTTCCCCAGGCCAGCTTGCATAATGCTTCGGAGCGCGCCGCCACGGCCTGGGCTTTCAGCGCCTCTTCGGGGGCGAAATCGCCAATTTCGCCCGGCACGACGCTGGAAATATAATCTTCGATATTGACGACGTTGACCGGCAGAAAACTGCCATCCTCTTCGGGAAAGAATTGAATCCCGCCACGATAAGTCCCGCGCTGCCGAAGCGTCTGTGTTGATGCCCCATCCATCTTCCGCAATGAAACAGGGTAAAGCGAATCGAGCGGCTGCGCGCTGCCCTCGGCCATCATCTGCCCAATGACGCGCCCCGTGCGATCTGAGATATTAATCAATCCCGCCAGGTTATGATCCGTATCCAAATGCAATGTGGCGGAGGTGATATCGGGAATTGTCGCGCGAATGGCGCGGGCATCATCTTCATTGTCGAAGCGCCCGATGGTCAGCAGCAACTGCGCGCCGGCAGTTCGTCGCGCCATGGACCATGGCCGATGAAATGGCACTTCGATGATCTCAGTGCGCGCGCCCAGTTCCTGCTCATAGTGCCGCGCCAGAGCTTCGGCCTTCTCGCGTTCATTCACCGCAAAGCGCCGCAGCACCAATCGCCAGAAGTTGTGATGGGAATAAATGGGATGAAAACTCAGAGTGACAGGCGAGCGATCGGGATAACGGAATGGCTCGCTGCCATCCGGGTTGACGAACCGCAACCCTCCGGGGCTGAACACCTGATAGGCCCGCCCGCCGCTATGCTCGCTTAATTTGATGCGTAGGAAACCCTGGCGTTGCTGAATATCTTGCAGGGCCGTGGGGATTTCCTGCGGGGGCGATGGTTTCCGTCCGCACGACACCGCCAGCATGCTGCCTACAATAGCAGTCAATGCGGCTATTCGCAGGAACGCGCAACGAGCCGGACTCAATTCAATTCGTCACCGCTTGCAATGCCAGTGTGTCCGTCGTTGGGCTGGAAGCGCTCTTCGCATACCAGCTGCGGATGACTTCCAGCGCCGGCTTTCCTTTCGGGGTGTAACTGCGATCCTGCGGCCCGCCTTTTTCAAACCAAGCATAGAAATATACGCCACCCAGGTAAGGGCAATTTTCCCACGTCTTGCGGAAGGCTTCGTAGCAGAGGAATTGTTCCTGCGGATCTGCAGGGTCAGGCTTTGTATAATCCCACGGGTGCATCGCCCCGCCATCAATGCTGGGATAGCCAATCTCAGCAAAGATCATCGGGCGTCCCTTGGCTGTGCGGGCATACCACTCGTCCAAATCCTTCTTGTACGGCTTCCAGCCTGTGATCAGGTCCTCCAGCGTGGGATTGCGGGTCTTCGCAATCTCGAAATAACACGAGACCGCCAGATAATCGACATCATCCCAGAAGGGGATGTCGCGATGATCCCAGTTCGCGGTGTAGGTGATCATTCCGCTGAATACGGAGCGGATCTGCTTGATCAGGTCGCGCCAATGCTGCAGGTCGCGCGTCATGTCCATGCTGGATAATTCCGAGCCGATGGAGAAACTCTCCACGCCGCAAGCCTCTGCAATTTCGGCGTAATGCACCATCTTCTCATTATAGGATTTCCACCACGCCTCCCGATCAGTGGGGGCGATGGCGCCGCGCCATTTGCCTTCGCTGGGATTATCCAACAGCAGATAGGGAAACAGCATGACCTTCATGCCATGTTCGCGCGCCAGCAGGATCGTCTCGCGAATGCGGTAATCCGGCGCTGTGCGGTCGTCCTTGGCATAGATGGTGTTGGAATCGTAGTCATCCTGGAATAAAACAAAGGATAGCGAAATCGAGTCGCAGCCCAGTTCATAAATTTCTTCCACATCGGTGCGATAGGAGATATGCGGGTTGGAATGGAACATCCCCAGCACCATTCCGCGGCGAAACTCAAAATCCTTCACGTTAGCCACGGCGGCCGGACTGGACAGGGCTAAAAATGAAAAGAGAACAACCAATGACGCCAAAATGGCGCGCATAGGCAAGCAGAGCGATTTCATCACAAGGCATCCGTAGAGCAAAGTACGGCACACGCGGCAAATGCGGTCCAAAGATAATGGGATTAAGGCTTTTTTGTCTCTGGCGCAACAATCAAATCTAGAATGGAGGCGAGTTGTCCCGTCTGCGCCTTGCGTGAAAAACGCTGACGCCGCTCCGCTGCGACTACCTGCTCCTCTCCAGAGCGGTTTTGCTGAAACAGCATAAGGATGGCTGAGGAGATGGCGTGAATGTCGGCTGGATCACAGACAATGCCGGCGCGCAACTCCAGTACCAGTCGCGCCAGAGCGCTTCGCGCCGGTGCGATGGCCAGCACCGGTCTGCCGCAACCGATATACTCAAAAATCTTCTGCGTCAGCATGATCTCCGCATGCGGCGTATCCGGCACGAGCGCCACCAGCGCATCGGCCCCTTTTTGCGCGCCGAGCGATTCCAGATAGGGCAGCGGGCCGGTGAGGGTCAGATGCTGGCGCAATCCGTGCTCATGGGCGGATTGCGGCAATTCCGCCCCAAACTTTCCGACGAACACCAGATTCAGCGCCTGCGCCAATTCCGCATTTTCTCGAGTAGCTTCACGTGCGCCGGCCAGCAGCGGATCGGCTCCGCGCATGCCGAATAGTGTCCCGGCATAGACTAGCGAGAATCCATCCCAGTGCTTTCTCTGCGCCTGCGCGATATCCCGCTCATCAAATCCATTGGGGATTGTGCGCACAATTTTTCCGGGGGCCAAGGCGGCGAGATGCTGCGTGATATTCTCGCTCACCCCCGTGATGGCATCGGCCGATTGCGCCACGGCGCGCTCCAGCACCGCACTCTTTTGCTGCAGTCGCGGCGAGAGGTTGGGGAAGAAGTCGGCATTCTGCGTCCAACCATCGCGGAAATCCGCCAACCAAGGCATTCCTTTAAATCTTTGCTTTAAGGAATGCCCCGCAAGATGACAGGAATGAGGGAAAGAAGTGGTGTAAAAGGCGCTAATTTTCTCGTCGCGTATGAGCCTCTTTGCCATGCGCACAGCCGACCCAACCCAGTGAATCCGATCATCGGGACAATACCAATGCCTTCGCAGCCAACGCAGCGTGCGCGAACCTGCCCCGCCGATCTGTGCTTGCGGCGTGGCTGGCGCCGATACGCCGAAGCGCCCATTGAGTTCCGCGCGCCATTGCGCCGCCAGATAAGCCAGCCGGTGCGGGTCCCACGAGGAGGCGCGATAGACCGGAATGCCCAAGCGCTCGAACTCCTCCAGAGGCGAATTGTCATACGCCCAGCTGCGCACTGGCTTCACCGTCAGGATCACCGGCTCCCACCCGAAATCCCGCAAATAGCGCGCAAAGGCTACCGTGCGGCGGACTCCTGGCAGCATGGGCGGGAAATCGTAGGCGATCATCAGCAGGCGTTTCATGCGATGCCCAGAACCTCATCGACTCGCGTACTAATTATAGCGGAAATTGCCTGTACTGGCTGGCGGGCATCAATGCGCAAAATATATGGCTCATCCAATTGGTCAAACACCGCCTTCACGCGTTTCAAGTAATCGGCTTTTTCAAAATGATCCGGGCCCGAGGCGCGATTGCGTGTTACGCGCTCCAACGCCTCGCTCACCGGCAAATCGAAGAGGATCAGCAGGTCGGGCGCGGGGGCGAATGCCTCATTTTCGGCTCGGATCAGCGCCGGGTCCAACCCTCGCGCTCCCTGATACGCCATCGTGGAGAAGTAATAGCGGTCCAGCAGGACATGAATGCCCTTGCGCAAGGCTGGAAGAATATTTTTCTGCACATCTTCGCGCCGGTCGGCCACAAAGAGCTCGCTTTCGCGCTTTACATCCGCGCGTCCCTCGGCGGCCATGCGGCGCAGTTCGCGCCCATGGGGGCCATCAGTTGGCTCGCGCAATTGCACAAATGTTAGATCCCGCTGTTTTAAGTACTGGCTCAGCAATTGAATTTGCGTGGATTTGCCGGTTCCATCAATTCCTTCAAAGACGATGAGTTTGCCTGCTTCATTCATGTTGTGCCCTATTCCTTTGTATTATGAAAATCTTTGGCAGGCTTAAAAGCAATAGATGTGTTTCTCGCGGAGGCGCAGCGGCGCAGAAAACGATGATATCGAGTTGGGCAATCATACAAACTCTGCCGATCAGGAGATCGGCGTTCCCAAGGTTTTCGGGAAAATTGTTTGACACCACTTTTAGAATCGCGCATTTCTCAGAGCAGACGCATGCGGGTCTCGCTTTGGCTCCTGTCATACCGCACAGTTCAAAAATAAGGATTACGCAACCATGCTGTTTCGCGATTCCAGCGCGCCTGTGGAGGCGCGTATTGAAGATTTGCTGTCTCGCCTGACTCTGGAAGAAAAATGCAAGTTATGCCATGGCTTTGTCACGCCTGATAAGGATCTCAAGTTCTTTGCCGGTGGAATTGAGCGCTTTGATATTCCGCCGATCTCATCGTTTGATGGTCCGGTCGGCGTGCATTTGCATGAACAGCCCGGGCGCACAACAGCCATGCCGTGCACGCTGGGACTCTCCTGCATGTGGGATGTTGAAGCGGCCTATGAGTATGCCAGCGTGTTGGCCGACGAGGTCCTGGCGTTCAATCGGCATATGCTGCTGGCCCCAGGCATTAATCTCATGCGCAGTCCGTTGTGCGGGCGCAATTTTGAATATCTTGGCGAAGATCCGCTGCTGAGCGGCAAACTGGCTGCCGCTTATTGCAAAGGTTTGCAGGATAAGCGCGTAGCCTCTGATCCCAAGCATCTTGTAGCCAACGATCAGGAGCAACTGCGTCACCAGGCCAGTTCCAACCTTGATGATCGCACATTGCGCGAAATGCACCTGCTTCCTTTTGAAATCGCGTTCAAAGAAGGCGAAGCCTGGACGACCATGGTCAGCAACAGTTTGCTGAATGGCATTCATGTCGGGGAAAATCGTGAATTCCTGCAAGGCATCGTGAAGGAGGAACTGGGCTGGGATGGTGTGGTGCTGACCGACTGGCGCGGCGCGTACACCGTCGAAGGCTCGGCCTTTGGCGGCACGGACATGACCACCGGCGTTTGCGCGTATGTCTTCGGAAATGGCAATTTGCAGCGCGCCGTTGAAGAAGGCCGGGTGCCGCAGTCGCTGCTGGATGAAAAAGTCCGCCGCATCCTGCGTCTCTACATTCGCACCGGAATCCTCGATCCCGACCAGCGTCCCGCCGGCTCGCTCAACACGCCTGCTCATCAGGAAGTCGCCCGCCGTCTTGCTGCGGAAAGCATCGTGTTGCTGAAAAATGAAAACAACCTCCTGCCGCTGGATATGAACAAAAAGCAGCGCATCCTGGTCACGGGACCCGGCGCCGAGGAAGTTTCCGGGGGCAAAGGTTCGGCAATGGTCCTCCCGCCATTCAGCGTTACTCCATTGCAGGGCTTGCAAAATGCCGCCGGCGAGCAGACCGAAATCCAATATGTCCCTTATGACGCCGCAAACCCCGCCCCCATGCTGCAGGCCGCCCGTTCGGCCGATGTCGTCGTGTTTTTCGTAACGGCAAAGACGGCTGGAGAAGGCAATGACATGCCTGATATGAATCTGCTGCCGGGCGAAGCGGAAATTATCCAATCCGTTGCTGAAGCGAATTCCAACACTGTCGCTGTCATCCTGACCGGCTATCCAGTGGTGCTGGAGCCTTGGATTGACAATGTTCCGGCTGCATTGTCGGGCTGGTATGGCGGTCAATCCACGGGCGATGCGATTGCCGATGTGCTAAGCGGAAAAGTGAATCCCAGCGCGCGGCTTTCCTTCACCTGGGGCAAACGGCTCGAGGACTATGCTGTGCATGCCTTGGGGCAGTGGCCCATCCGCCTGATCCTCGAAACACCGCCTCCGCCTCCGTCGATGAAGCCCGAAGAGCGCGTTATTATCTATGGCTACGATTCGGATTACACCGAAGGCATCTTCATGGGCTATCGCTGGTTTGATGAAAAGAAAATTGAACCGCGTTTCCCGTTTGGCTTTGGCTTAAGCTACACAAGCTTCGCCATGGATTCCATGCGTGTGGAGGTGGCATCCAATTCTGCCGCCGATCCGCGCGTGATCGTGCATGCCCGCGTCACCAATACCGGCGCTCGCGCTGGGGCCGAAATCGTGCAAGTTTACGTGAGCGATCCTGAATGTTCCGTGTCGCGTCCCCCTCGCGAATTAAAAGCTTTTGCCAAGGTGCAACTGCAGCCGGGTGAATCCAAGGAAGTGCAGATGGAATTGAACCAGCGCTCGTTTGCGTTCTGGAGCGAGCAGAATCACGCATGGACCGTCGAACCGGGCGAGTTTGTCATTGCAGTGGGGAGAAGTTCGCGTGAGATCGCGGCCGAGCAGAGCATTCAGCTGTCGTAAATGTTATCAATGGGATCAAAGCGCCCGAGCGGCAGCGCATACAATTCGGCGATGTCGTAGAGCTTTAGTGCAACCAGCAATGAGGCCAGGAATCGCTCGTCGGCGGAATGCGTTTTAATGCGGAAGCAATGCCCCACAATGAACAGCAGGATGTTTTCAAGTTCGCCCTGGGCATTGACTCCCCATGGCGTAGGCGCAAATAAATCCAATTGCACTCCGCCCGGCCCTTTGGCGGGATGTTTCTTGCGCTTGATCAGTTCCTCAAGCCAATACACGAGGATATCTTCCAGCAGCGCTATTCCCCAGCCATAGCCGGCCTCGCCGATATCTGTCACGATCGGCTCTTGGATAATCAGATCTTTCCGACGCAGTGATGCACTGATTCTCACATCTTCAGTAATTGCTTTGCGCCACGATTTTTTCTCGGTTGTGGCGTTGGTAAAGGCGTACAGCGCATTGTGCGAGAGGAACTTGCTTCGGCTCAGCAAGCGCGCTTCGGCCAGAAAGCTATTCACGACGGGTGTAATGCTTTCATCCGTCCAGAATTGTTGGGTCAAAGGCTCAAAGGCCTTGAAAATGCCAAATGGAAAACGTTCAACGATGCCAACCATATGCCGCTGATAGAAATCGGCGGAATTGGGATGTCGCGCTATGGCGATGACAGGATTGCTCGCTGGCTCCAGGATGACTCCAACCCCATCGGGCGTGCGATCCGGCGCAAGCGAAAGCGTGTCGCGCCAGCCCAGCACCCATAAAGCCAGCACCGAGCGGAGCCGCTCGGGTGAGATGCGAGAGAGGCGCCCGAGTTTGCCCGCCCAGATGGTTATCCAATGGCCCAGGTCTTTTCCCCATTGCTGGGCATTGCGCCGGGGCAGTCGATCCAGTGATCCGTTTGCCAATGCCTGCGGTTCGAAAAGGGAGAATATGCGCCCGCCTGCCTCCTCGGGTGAGGTGGCCGAAAGCAGCATCTCCTCCGTCTGCGTGTCGTAGAGAAAGCATTCATAAGGTGATGCAACGATACAGAAATTCGCCGGCGCCAGCCGATGTGCCGCGCGCAACGCCAGTCGCCCTTCAATCGTAAAATCCAGATACCGCTGATATAAACTCAGGTGCGAAGGCAGTCGCAAACCATCAATGACAACCAGCGACAGGACCGTCTCGTTCTCCTGCACCACGCTCAAAATGCGAGCGGGCAGCGGAGGCGAATCGGGTTCGATTTGCAACTCAATGGACGGAGCGATGCGGAAAGACGTCGGCTCCCAACCTGCCTGTTGCAGCAGATGCATGTAGGTTTGGAGTGAATCCGGTTGGCGCATCACTACACTCTTGATTTCAGGATTGCGTGAACTTCTACAGAAGCAGGCGCTCAGAATCAACCCTGCATTGTGGGAACCGCAAAGACAAAGAACACAAAGACGCAAACAATATCCTTTACCTCCAACGCTTGATCTGATTCGTATAGAACTTACGTAGGGTGGGCCTTGGCCCACCATTGCTATGGCCCAGAAAAAAATCTGCCATTATTTTTAATCTGCAATCTGCTTTTTGCTCTGGAGGTTTTTCATCATGTCCGAATTGCCCGCGCCCAAAGGATTTCTTGTTGCCGCTGCCGCCGCTGGAATCCGCAAACAGGGAGATGATGTGGCGCTGATCGTCTCCGAAATCCCCGCCGTGGCTGCTGGCGCAACCACCCGCAATCGCTTCTTCTCTCCGCCGGTGCAGGTCACGCGCGAATGCCTCGAACGCGGCAAATTGCGCGGCATTGTTGTCAATGCCAAGAACGCCAATGCCGCCACGGGCGCGCGCGGACTCAAAGATGCCCGCGCCATGGCGGCCTATGCGGCCAAAGCCGTTGGCGCTGCGCCCGAGGAGATGGCCGTTGCCTCCACCGGCGTGATCGGTCAATTCCTGCCCATGGATAAGATCCGCAAGGCTGTCGATGAGGCCGCCGGGAAACTGTCGCCCGATGGATGGTCGGCCGCCGCGCGCGCCATCATGACCACCGACACTTATCCCAAGGAAGCCGCGCGACTGATCAAGCTTGGCAAGACCCCCGTGGCCATGCGCGCCATCGCCAAAGGCGTTGGGATGGTCCATCCGATGATGGGTACGGTGCTGTCGTTCGCGGCCACCGATGCCAATATCGCGCTGCCGCAATTGCGCAGCATCGTCAAGCAGGCTGTGGGCATCACCTTCAATGCCGTCACGGTCGATGGCGACACCTCCACCAGCGACACATTGATCGTGATGGCCAATGGCGCCAGTGGTGGCCCGCGCATTGCTCGTGGATCCAAGGAAGAGGCCAAGTTTGCCGCCGCGTTGACCGATATGCTGCGCGAATTGGCCATGCATCTGGCGCGCGATGGGGAAGGGGCCACAAAGATGATGGAAGTTACCGTCACTGGCGCGCGCACTGAAGCCGAGGCGCTCGAAGCCGCGCGCAAGGTGGCTTCCTCGAACCTGCTCAAGTGTGCGATCAATGGCTGCGATGCCAACTGGGGGCGCGTGGCTGCGGCATTGGGCAATTCCACTGCCGTGTTTGATCAGGCCAATGTGGCCATCAAGATTCTTGGCGTGCCGGTGATGCGCAAGGGTTTGCCCGTTGTATATGACGAGCCCGCATTGCAGGCTGAAATGGCCCGCCAAAAGACGATCCCGATTGAAGCCAACCTCGGTGCTGGCAAGGCCAAGGCCACCGCCTGGGGCTCGGATTTGAGCGTGGAATACATCAAGATTAATGCGGATTACAGGACGTAAGAGTTTTGCTATTGTCGTTGGGTGGCTAAGTGATAACATCAGGCCGAGGAATGCGAGCAATGACAAAGAATAATCTCAGTGAGAAGATTTCGGCGCATATTTCCGCTCTGCCAGCTGAAAAGCAGGCCGAAGTGCTGGATTTTGTTTTGTTCCTTGAACAGCAAGCCTCAGGCGCTCATCAAATGGAAGCACGACGGCAGCGGCTAATTACGGCATTGCACCAATTGCATCAAGCACACGTTTTTGCTGATATAGAGGATCCTGTAACATGGCAGCGCGAACTTCGAAAAGATAGATCGTTGCCTCTTGTTTAACGTCTTCCGGCATTTTGTGGACCATGTCGGACTGTCTCGTAAAAGCAAAGGCTATGCTCCATGGCAAAGGCCATGGCTCCATCGGAGCCACAAATCTGTAGTAACATGGATTTTATTTGAGTAAAGCTCCGTAGGAGCGGCACAATCGAACACCAATGGCCAGAACTGTGTCGCCCCGATGGGGCTGACATTTATGGTTGTCGGTCAGCTACAGATGTTCGGCTCCGCTGGAGCCAACTGCAAAGGCTATTTGGAACAACAGCAGCAGCAAGGTGGACGCC
>Ga0208826_1003509_pt1 | contig 10657 bp, 10 predicted proteins | sample AD_UKC115_MetaG_FD_184451 | JGI IMG/M metagenome (GOLD analysis project Ga0208826, IMG submission 184451) | Active sludge microbial communities of municipal wastewater-treating anaerobic digesters from Hong Kong - AD_UKC115_MetaG (SPAdes)... | ecosystem: Engineered > Bioreactor > Anaerobic >... | reverse complement strand
TATTGTATGGGCCGCAACCCTTGATGATGGCTGAGGTCATGCCATTTACTCTGGCGCCTGTTCATTGACACCCTTGAACCTTAAAGATTCCACACAATGAATTTACACCATTGACAGAGACGCTAACGGATAGGCAGGTTTCTGCGTCGTTTCTAGGCTTTCAGTTGCACGTTAGATGACGAGGAATAAATGCATTTCCTTTTAGATGGGACGTTCAAGAGTGTTCGGCTGATCGGTATTCCTGCCACGTTTAAAATCAGTCCTGCAAATCCAATTACTTTGCAGGATTTAGTAATCGCTTTTTCGTTGGTAGTGGTTCTTGATGGGATTGGTTATATCCTCTATACAAGAGCCATCCGATTATCCACGAGAACCAGAGAAATATTTCACTGGTGGCATCACTGATGTTCTTACTTCCCTTTTTGAATCTGATCATTATGAGAATTTTCCTTGAAGAAAATCGCCTTTTTAGCCTTTTTGCCATCAGTCTGGTCCTACTGCTTATTGGCACAATCATCGTTCAGAAATCCAAAGCGATTCCATCATTGATCGAAGTGAAGAACGATAAAAAATAATCTCAGGAACCTGTCTGTTAATCGAATAGCTAAAAAATACATTGCCAGCAGGCGACGACCTATCATGGCCCTTGTGTTTCAGTTGGAAACTCACTTATAAAGGATATCTTGTAAGAAACTGTTCCTCTAAAAAGGCGCGTTGTTGTTCTCTGGCCGCCCAATCTCATACAAACGTTGTTCCGGAGATATGTGCATCTTACCGTATTTACGAACATGAGCAAACATGGCATCCCAGAACAGGATGTCGGTCTTTTTCCAGTGGAGTGCCTTGGCGACCAATGAGGTGTCATTGCCCCCTGAGGCCATATACTCCGAAGTGGCAACCGTGTATTTCCTCCCGGGATCCAGGGGGGTCCCATCGCGGAGTGTGATGGATTGAATTTTTTGGAAGGCTGGTTTTGTGTGGTCAACATGCACGATAAATCCCGAATATAATAATCCGGCATTATTCCCATAGCGTTCTGGAACAAAAACCAATTCCATTAAATCCCATAATTGCTTTCCGGTGATCTCAGAAGTGTATATGGGATCATTGAAACCGCTGACGGACATCAGGTCTTCTGCAGTCACCGGACCGGGATCGATCGAGCCACCCGCACTAGTGGCATTCATATATGCCAATTGTGTTCCGGCCGCTTCCAGCATGCAATCGGCGAGAAAGTTGCCGAGTTTAGTCTCTTCCGAAAGATGTAAAACCCACTTTTCTTCTGCCACACCCAATACAGTCTCAAATAAGGCTTTATGGGGCGCGATGATCTTATTGGCGTAGGCTTTGTAGACCTCTTTTACCTCGCCATACGTTTGCGTTTTATGGACACAACAAACCTTGCGGACCACTTCGTTACGCTCGGGATCAAACCACAAGCGTGCGTGCGGCAAGCTGATACCTCCAAACCCTCCTTTTAAAACCGCAGTGTTCAAAACGTTATCCGCGTAGTCGCCGGGTATGTGCCCGCCGATAAACACATCCACGTGCGGGATATTTGCCATCACGTCGAACAATTCGCCACTGATGTTGCCATCCCCATCTATATAAAAAGGAAAGTGCGCTAAGACAATAACAATCTGTGCACCCGCGGCGCGCATTTCAGGTATGTATTGGCGGGCTAAAGGCACACATGGGAGTACCTGATATGGCTCAAACATTGGTGCGGTGAGCATGTAAGGTGTATATTCGGTCGTAAACCCCAGGATACCGATCTTGATGCCCTTCTTCTCGAGCATCACCCATGGTTGGGCACCTTTCACCGGTGAACCCGTGGCTTTTTCAGTGATGTTCGCACACAGAATAGGATAATCAGCATGAGCGATACATTCTTCGAGAAACGCCTGCCCATAATCGAATTCATGGTTCCCCAGTGTCATCGCGTCGGTCTTTAAGACAGACAGTGCTTCCACAACCGGAATCCCACCCCAGAAATTTGCAGTAAATTCATCACCAGAATCGAGCAACAGCGTCCCTTCTGGATTTGCATCTCGAATTTTGTCAATTTCTGTTCCGAAGTGGGCCAATCCAGGAGTGTTTTTATACTGCCTGAACCTCCCCGCATAATCGGCATGACCTAAAACATCAATTGGAATCAAATTTGACATGCTAACAACCTCCAGCCTGTTCATGTAATAAATAAGGTCGAAACTTGTAAAAGACCTCTACCCTTTGAGGCCACCGCGTGAGACACCTGTAACAATACTCTTCCGGAAAAAAATGAACAGGATGATCATCGGAATAATTACTATTGTAGCTGCTGCCATTAACCGCTCATAACGAATTCCAGCAGAATTCATAAACGCATAGAGACCAAATGGTAACGTCCTATTTTCCGGGGTATTGGTTACCATCAATGTCCACAGGAATGCATTCCAACAGGTAATGGCGTTGAGTAAAGCAATTGTGGCCAACGCCGGACGCGCGATGGGTACCATGATTCTCCAAAGATATTTCCAGTTCGAAGCCCCATCTACCCTCGCGGAAAAATACAAACTATCCGGGATCGAGAGGAAAAAGTTTCGAAGAATATATGTATAGAAAATGCTAGAGGTAAAAGGGATAATCAACGCCCAAAGATTGTCGAGTAACTTCCAGGTGACAATGGTTCGATAATTGGTAATGATCAGCATTTCAAAGGGAATCATCATCAACGCCAGTAATGTAGAAAAGAGTAGGTCCCTACCCGGAAACTTAAGCCGGGAGAAGGCAAACGCAGCAAGAATCGTAGTAATCAATGTAAGCGTGACGCAAGATAGGGTGATGATCACTGAATTGCGAAAGTAAATTGGAAACGGCGTTTTTGAAAAGGCGTAAGTATAATTTTGAAAAACCAGATTATTTGGCCAGAAAGTCGGCGGAGTGGTGTTAACTTCAGCTGCTGTCTTAAGTGAGGAGATGACCATCCAGAAAAAGGGGAAAACCATGATGATCGCGCCAATAGACAAAATTAGATAGGGGAAGATCCGCTTTATCGCTTTCATGGCTTAATAATTCCTCCATTTTCGTTGAATTAGCAGTTGAATCCCAGTTAGCAGTAACACGATTAGAAACAGAATCACGGCACTGGCTGCCGCGTTGCCCAATTTCCATTTGACATAAAACGCGTCAAAAAGGTAGTACACCACGGTATACAATGAATACGCTGAACCTGGCCGGCCATTGAAAAGAGGGAATAATTCAGAAAAGACCTGTGAAGCATAGATCATATTGATGATTAACGTAAGCCCGATGGTGGGTGCGAGTAAAGGCAACGTGATCCGGAAAAAGATCATGGGCGGTTTCGCCCCATCTGCCTTCGCGGTTAGGTAATATAGCGGGTTTACATTCTGCAAACCTGCCAACAACAGAATGATCGTAAATGGAAGCATGCTCCAGATACCATAGATGACCAGTGCGGTCAGGTTATAGGCAGGGTCGTTTAACCAGTTGATCGGATTGACACCCAGCAAGGAAAGGCCGAAATTGATCAGTCCATAATCATAATTGAACATCCATTTCCAGACCAAACCGATCGCCATGACAGAAGTAACCATCGGTAAAAAGTAAGCAGTTTGAAACAAACCCTGGAGTTTTTTAACACTGTTCAGCAAGTTGGCGAACAGCAAAGAAATTACTGTGGAGATCGGCACGACAAACAATACATAAAGACCAGTGTTCTTGAGACCGTTCAAGAAATTAGGGTCCTGGATGACCTGGACGTAATTTTGCAAGCCAAGCGCTGAGAACTCTCCGGTGAGCATCTTATAATTTTCTTTTACAGATATAAGGATGACATTGAGGAAGGGATATAGTGTGAAAATAATAATACCGATTAAAAATGGAGCTAGATAAAGAGCAGGTTCCAAGAATGTCCTGATGGTAAGCTTTGGCTGATCTGACGCAGTAGCCTTCTTAAGTAGACTCATGACAATCTCTCCCCGGTCGCGGCATCAAATAGAAACACGCCCTTGTTCTTTAGATTGAATTCCAGCGAGTCTCCAATGTGGATAGGATACTCACCGTTGATGTAAGCGCGCATTTTTTGCCCTTCCACGCTCAGAATTGATAACTCATCCTTTCCGATAGAATAACGTTCCAAAACCTGAGAATTTAATCCCCTTTCTCTGGCGGGAACAATGACGCTCTCAGGCCTCACAGCCAGAATCACATCCGTTTCATTTGGAACCGCTCTACGCAGGGGAAACTCACAGGTAACATCCGATCCCTTGAATCGGAATTTACCATCCAACATGGTCCCATACAGCTTGTTAATCGGTGGGGCACCTAGAAAATCAGCTACAAAAAAGTTGGCTGGTTCGTCGTACATTTTCCTGGCAGTATCTACCTGCTGCAAATGCCCTTGCTTCATCAGGACCACTTGATCCGCAATTGAAGAAGCCTCCTCCTGGTCATGCGTCACAAATACCGTGGTAATGTTTGCTGCGCGTTGAATACGTAGGATCTCTTCTCGCATTTCCACCCGCAGCTTGGCATCAAGGTTTGAGAGGGGTTCGTCCAACAACAATAACTGAGGATCCTTCGCTAGCGCACGCGCGGTAGCTACGCGCTGCTGTTGTCCACCAGAAAGTTCGCTCGGCTTACGATGCAGAAGGTCAGAAACGTGCACCAATTCCGCCAGTTCCCTGGCTTTTTCAAGCCTGGCTTTCTTGGGAATCCGTTTGATCTCCAGTGGAAAACAGATGTTTCCGAGTACTGTCATATGCGGATACAAAGCGTAATTCTGGAATACAAGACCTACATTTCTTTTATCAGGAGGTAAGTCCGTGACATCCTTGTTATCAAAGAAAACTCGTCCGGAGGTCACTGGCAAGATACCGGATAGAATATTGAGAACAGTGGTTTTACCGCATCCCGAAGGACCTAACAGCACGATTAATTTGCCACTATCCAATGTGATGGATAAATCATCCACCGCGGTTACATCATTGAATTTCTTTGTTAAATGATCGATTGTGATCTGCATAGTCTCACCTTATGAATTCTTTTATTGCCAGACCGTCTGTTTCGGGCATTTCAAAACCCAGCATTTTGGCCATGGTGGGTGCTTCATCTACCATAGAGCACCGTTCAATGACGACACCATCCCGGATATTCGGACCGTTGGCAATGAAGGTCGTGACTTCCGCCCTTTGGGGGCTACCTCCGTGCGTTGCTGCACCAATCTTGTTATCTCCTGGAACTTTGCTACCCCAAATCGTATTTCCGTCCAGTCGTTCACCAAACGAGATGGGGAGCTTGCTTTCAATGATGAAATCAAATGGACCCTCTACTTTGAAAACCTGCCTGGCTTCTTCAGCGTCCATTACATAATCCAGCATAATGTGCGGGTCATCAACCAACCTTTTTAAGAAGTCACGTACCTTTCGTTTCATTGCGACATCCGCCGGGTCACGTAGCTCAATGTAAGCGCTCAACCCATTGGAATGGCAGAGAGCATCAAAATGGGTTAAATTGCCCTCATGATCAACTTTGATGAATCCCGCATCACGAAGTAGCACATTAAGCAACAGCACATCGCGGACATCCGTCATGCCATGATCCCCAAGAATCACAATATTGGTTTTTTCCAACTGCCCTTTTCTTTTCAGAACCTCGAGAAGCGCCCCAAATTCCTCGTCATGCTTGCGCAGCTGATCCGTAACCTTCGGGTGCTTTACTCCATATGTGTGCCGGGCAGAATCTAGATCACACATTTTCACCAGCATGATGTCCGGCTGTTCAAAATCCTCCAGAATATCCAGCGCAAATGCCATGGTCAACAGATCAAGACTTCTGTCAGGTCCTTTGATGTAGCGTCCGTGCTTGTGGAAGTATCGCTCCATCAAATTCTGGGTGGCATTTCCTTCCAGCCACGGCTCAGGTTCCCAGCCAGTGTAATGGTACGGAACGATCATCGGCATGTTCATGTCATAATTCGCACCACCTGAGACAGGCCATGAAAGCGAACAAGTGGTCAGCCCATGCTCCTTCGCCCTGTCTAACAGAGTGGGCACCTGGACATCCTTTTTTTGGTTGAACCACGGTTCGTTGAAAAAGCCACCGCGGCGTATCTTTTCATTATGGAAAATTCCATGTCGGCCCGCGTAACAACCTGTCAGGATCGACACATGGCAACAATAGGTCAACGCAGGCCACACTGGTTCAATGTTTCTCACGTATGATGCGTTACGCAATATTAACCCAAAGTGGGGCATCGTGCGCATTTCATCAATATCGCCAGGGCACAGGGCATCAATGCAAAAAACCAATACTTTACTCATGGTGTGCTGGATTCACTTCCGGTATTAATTGATGATTTTTTAGAATGTATGGATGATAAAGTTCGGGCAGCAACTGTCTTCCCGTGTTAGGTAGAAGTCGCTCAGGGTTGTACGTGTGGCAGGGAATCAGCACCTTGGGATCCACCTGGTCAATGAAGTATTTTACCTGACCTGGATAAGCGTGTCCAAAGTAGGCATCATCCAAAGAAACATACTCGAAGTCTGTTTTATTGAGGATGCGGCGCATGTTTTCGAAGGCTGGGTCATAATCGCCTAGTGGTTCGCCGCCTTCATGGAGATAAATACCGTTCTTGTCAGGCAAACTGAAAAGATCAAGTATATGTCTGTAGCTGTTTTGTAGTAAATAACCGCTGGGATTGGTGAAAATTTCATCAGCGGTTACCACCACTGCATTCGCCAATAACTCTGCGAACCACTCAGGGGAGGGTTCCTTGGTATAGCGGGATGAATCCGGGATATAGATATTCGGGTTTATTCCATAGAACTTATAAATCAGGTACGCAGCATCTGGCTCAAAAACACATTTCCTACCGGAGCGCTGCGCCCAATCAATATACTCCGCAGCTTCATCCATTTCGCGTTGGTAATAATTGAAGACGCATAGCCCTTTACAATTCTGAATCTGGTTGAAGAGTTTACGCTTATATTGCTCCTCAGTCAACACACCTATAGGTACCTTTGGATCTGGTTGTATAAGGCTCACGTCCGTTGATTGATAAACCCTATAAAGGCTGGAGTCGATAAAGGAAGTACCCTCACATAACATCACATCGATTTTCTTCGTCTTGAGCAATTCCATCTGTGCCCAGGTTTTTTCAGCCTGAAAACCATGCAGGCAAAGATCACCTGTCCAGTGAATCGTTCCATCCGACGTGGTAATTAGAAAAGAGAAATCGTAATGCCCGGTATCTTTGCATAACAGCGGAAGTACCTCGATTTCACCTATATAAATCGGTTCATTGGGAATTATGTCCGTATATTCCCGTTCCAGTGTCTGAACCCCCTTACCGGTGGCTTCCAAGGCGCGTTCAATCACCTGTGCATTGTGATGTAAATACACCGGTATCAGCGGCGATACCGTGCCCATTAGCGCCATGTGGTCGAGATGTAGATGGGATATGAATACCGCAGTATTTAAGTCGCTTTCTTCAGCACTGACGAGAGGATATGAACCCAGATCCTTGCGACGGTACACCCCATCTATCCGAGGTGCCAAACCGATTTGTAACATGTCGCGAACCCAGTTCTCAGCTCGAGGTTCGACTTTTCCATCGAAAACCGCAGTAGAGGGTTCAAACGCGGTGCCAAACTCGAAAATCACGCGGTCTTTCCCATAAGTGATCGATGCATTTACCCCACCGATAGTGCGCAGACCTGAATACATGACAAACCTGGTGATTGGTTTTTCCATTCTACCGACCTACAAGCAACATATTAAGAACCGCTCTATGTGCGCTACCCTCAAGACCTAGGGGTTTTCGGGTGTATAGGGCGGTTCTCTCATATCCTATCCTTGGTGATTATTGTCCGCTTTGCAGCGCAGCGTTGCTGGCTGCAATAAACGCATCGAACGCTGTCTCAGCGTCTGAAACGCCCAGGGCAACAGACTGCACCATTTTATCAATTTCCTGCCGCACCGTGTCGGTACCATAAATGCTTGGTAGGAAGCCCACATACTGCAATCCTTCTGTCAGGGCTTTTAAAGCGATGTTGGTTGAGGCAAATTCAACAAAGTCAGGATCAGCAATCGCATCCTTGTAAACAGGGGCGCTTCCAAATGCCTTGGCCCATTCGACTGAGACATCAGTGGATATGTAGTATTTCTCAAATTCATAGACACCACGAGCGTGTTCTTCATCCTTGGACAAGCAAACGTCTCCGTAGCTCCAGTTGGAAATATACTTAACCGGACCCTCCTGGGGAACGGCTACAGCGCCGACCTCAAAATATCCTGGCTCTCCTTTAGCGGGAATGGCTGCATAGACGTAATCGATACCCGCAGATGATCCAATATACATACCGACCGCCTGACTACCAAACGGGTTGGAGAAGTACACATCTTCGCCGACAAGGCGGAAATAGCCTTCTTTCACACCGTTTGCAAACCATTTCAGCTTTTCAATCCCAATCTCCCGGTCAATAGCCATAGACTTGGTATCAACATCTATATAGGGACTGCCCGCCTGCATTATTAGGGTTTGATAAGTATCTATAATCGAATCAGTACCAAATCCAGGGATCCCGTATTTCTCATAAATGGCTTTGGAAACCGATTCCACCTCTGACCAGGTGGTGGGTGGTGTGAGACCAAGCTCATCCAACATGGTTTTGTTGTAGAACAGAACTTCACCAGTCATCCCGGTGGGGATCAGGTAGATCTTATCGAGACCCCATTGCTTTATTCCCTCCAGAACGCCAGGGAGAAGGTTATCTGCAAAATTAGGGATGCCAATTTCGGGATCATTTATGAAACCGGACATATCATAGAGATAGCCATCTTCGATAAAGTTGATCGCTTCTGAAGGGAACATACTTACAAAGTCAGGTGCTGTTCCGGTGCTGACAGCCTGTAAGAGTTTGGCATCATACTCTGCCCATGGTTGCTGCAGCGCAACAACTTCATATTTATCCTGCGAGGCATTGAAACCGTCTATGATCTTCTGATATGCCTCTAGGTGGTGATCAGTCAGCGTATGCCAGGTGGTAATCTGAATCTTCTCAGCTGGGACTGCTTCCTCTGTCGGGGCAGCCACTTCTGTTGCCGCTGCTTCCTCAGTAGAGGCAGCCGGGGCTTCAGTAACAGCTGGCTTTTGCGTACACGCAGCTAAGATCATCGTAACCAACAACAACAGTGCAACATATTTGTTGATTTTCATTTTTCACCTCCAATGGATTAATTTGTTTTTCTTGCTTTCTAAAAAATGTTTCTAAACGTCACCTCCTTATCCATTTGAACACTACTCCATCAACCAGAGTCGAAATCTATATCAATCTAGTCATATCGACCTGGCAATCATCAAGTCATATATGAAAAAAATATTTAGTTAATAAAAAGCTATCTATTTATCTCAGAACATCGTAAATCATTCATACATGAAACATAAATTTCCCAATCCGTGCACAAGTCTCTTGTAATTCCTTAACCAAATTCAGTTGAACGATTATTTCTGACATCCTGGCAACAGGACCTGTGATACTGACTGCCCCTACAACGCCTGCACGATCAAATACTGGGGCAGCAATTGCCCTAACCCCAATCTCGATCTCCTCGCGATTTTCTGCGTAGCCATTTCTCTTCACAATTTTAAGTTCCTCAAGAAAATATTGTCGGTCGACAATGGAATTCAAAGTTCGAGAAGAAAATGGATATTGCTTTATTACTTCCTCCAGAGTGCCTTCAGGTAACCATGCAAGCAGGGCTTTTCCAACCGCAGTACAATGCAAAGGATTTCGTTGCCCAATCGCATTTGACAGCACTCCTACAGGATGTACGCCCTGAATCTTTTCTACGTATATCACTTCGTTTCCAGATCGTACGGCATAATGAACGGTTTCTCCACAATAATCACGCAATTTAGTAAGTTCCTCAATGACCAAAGCGTGGATGTTGTTGGTTCGCATGTACGCATCTGATAAAGATAAAACGATTGGACCTAATCGATATTTACTGCTTTGTTTGTTTTGTTCAACATACCCAAACTTTTTATATGTTGTAAGAATCCGATACACCGTGCTCTGATTAAGCTGAGCGTTTTGGCTCAATTCTGCCAAACTAATCTCTCGCTCAGCTTTTGATAATGCCTCTAAGACGCGAATCCCGCGTTCAATCGATCGACTTGACTTAGAGGATGGTATTTCGTCTATGAGCATATTATTTCACTATATGAAATATGATTTTATTATATAAAATATACAACTCTCGCAAATAAAAGTCAACGAGGATCCCTAACTAAAGAAGATTGTCATATTCTTTCGTGATTATTCAGTAATGCCAATAGATTGGTAGTGAATGTATCTCCGGGTCGGTTATAGCTATAGTAACGTCCTGTCCTACCATCACCTCCACACTTGATCTTATTGCGCAAGTGGATGGTATGGAGATTTTTCGTGATATCTAAGTAGAAAATTGGTATATCACCAGGTATCACAGTTCATATAATAAAATGCCAGATGTCTCTATTGCGCAGTTAGCGTCTCTGTCAATGGTGTAAATTCATTGTGTGGAATCTTTAAGGTTCAAGGGTGTCAATGAACAGGCGCCAGAGTAAATGGCATGACCTCAGCCATCATCAAGGGTTGCGGCCCATACAATA
>Ga0208826_1003508_pt1 | contig 10659 bp, 9 predicted proteins | sample AD_UKC115_MetaG_FD_184451 | JGI IMG/M metagenome (GOLD analysis project Ga0208826, IMG submission 184451) | Active sludge microbial communities of municipal wastewater-treating anaerobic digesters from Hong Kong - AD_UKC115_MetaG (SPAdes)... | ecosystem: Engineered > Bioreactor > Anaerobic >... | reverse complement strand
CGTCTACGCCGGTGACGCAGACAAGGTGCGGCTCGCCATCGAACTGTCGCAGCGCAACGTCGAAGCCGATTCCGGCGGCCCGTTCGGCGCCGCGGTGTTCGGCCCCGACGACAGGATCATCGCGATCGGCGTGAACCGGGTGGTGCCGCATGCCTGCAGCGTCGCCCATGCCGAGATGATGGCCTACATGCTGGCGCAGGGCCGCACCCAGCGGCTGCGCCTGAACCGCGATGCCGACGATGCGCCGATCGGCCCGATCACCCTGGCGACATCCTCGCAGCCCTGCTGCCAGTGCTACGGCGCGACGGTGTGGGCCGGGATCGACCGGCTGCTGATCGGCGCGCGTGCCGAGGATGTCGAGGCGCTGACCGAGTTCGACGAAGGCCCGCTGCCGGCGGACTGGGTCGGCGAATTGAACGCTCGCGGCATCGAGGTCGTCCGCGACATCGAGCGCGACGCCGCCCGTGCGGTGCTGCGCGCCTACGGCGAAACCGGCGGCGCGAAGTACTGAACGCCACCCGATGAACGGCCTGCTCTGCTACTGCCGCGCGGGCTTCGAACCGGAACTGGCCGGCGAACTCACCGACCGCGCCGCCGAGGCCGGCTTCGCCGGCTATGCGCGCACCGAGCGCAACAGCGGCCATGTCGTGTTCGCATGCGAAGACGCGGATGCGCTGTCGCGCGCAGTGCCATGGTCGACGCTGATCTTCGCGCGGCAGAAACTGCGCCTGTTCGCCGAGTTGCGCGGCCTGGATCCGCGCGACCGGATCGCGCCGATGCTGGCCGCGCTGCCGCCGGGCATCCGCTTCGGCGAACTGGTGATGGAGCATCCCGATTCCGATGCCGCCAAGCCGCTCGCCGGCCTTGCGCGCAGCCTGGGCAACGCGCTGCGCCCGGCGCTGCGCAAGGCGGACCTGCTGACCCGCGAAGACAACCCGCGCCTGCAGCGCCTGCATGTATGCCTGCTGGATGGCGACCACGCGCTGCTGGCCACCGGCGAGCCGGAAGACAGCGCGCCGTGGCCGCTCGGCATCCCGCGCCTGCGCATGCATGCGGATGCGCCTTCGCGGTCCGCGCTGAAGCTGGAAGAAGCGCTGCTGGTGCTGCTCGACGAACGCGAGCGCAAGGCGCTGTTGCGCGAGGGCATGCGCGCCGCCGACCTCGGCGCCGCGCCCGGCGGCTGGACCTGGGTGCTGCTCCGCAACGGCCTGCGCGTGCAATCCGTCGACAACGGCCCGCTGCGCCCGCATGTGCTGGACAGCGGCCGGGTCGAGCACCTGCGCGCCGACGGCTTCAGCTGGCAGCCGCAGCAGCCGCTGGACTGGATGGTCTGCGACATGGTCGAGCAACCGCGCCGCGTGGCCGAGCGCATGGCCAGCTGGCTGCGCGAGGGCTGGTGCCGGCACGCGATCTTCAACCTCAAGCTGCCGATGAAGAAGCGCTGGCAGGAAACCCGGCTGTGCCTGGACCTGTTCGCGCAGCAGGCGCAACAACCGCTGACGATCCGCGCCAAGCAGCTGTACCACGACCGCGAGGAAATCACCGTGTTCGCCACCCCCGCCAGACGCGGCTGAACCACCGCGTTCGCAGCGCCGTCACCGCACTGAATCCCGAGCGAACCACGGCGAAGATTTCATGGCGGATTCACCCGCCGCCGCCGCCCGCGGCGTAGGGTCGAAACTCCCGCACGGGAGTTCGCGATGGACATCAAACGCAAATGGTTGTTGGCGGTTCCGCTGCTGGTCCTCGCCCTGTGGCCGCGCGCCAGCGCCTACGCACAGGACGCCACCGGATCCGCGACCTTCCAGGATGCCGCCGGCAACACCATCACCGTCACTTCGCACCACGCGATGCCCGCACAGGAAGACCTGCAGGCGGAATTCGCCGCCTTCGACGCCGATCGCGATGGCGGCATCAGCCCGCGCGAGGCGCGCGCCGACAAGTACCTGGCCCGCGCTTTCCGCATGCTCGACGGCAACCGCGACGGCCGCCTGCAGTTCGAGGAAGTGCGCGAATGGCTGGACGAGTGATCGCCCGCGGCACCTAGACCCCGGCCGCGTGCCGCCACAACGCGCGCGCCAGCGGCGGCAGCTTGCCGGCGATGCCGAGCGCGTGCCCGCGCAACAGGGTCGGCCACAGCGCATCGTTGCTGTAGGCGCGGTTGATCGCCTCGAAGGCGTGCGCGCTGAGCGCATTCTCGCTCTTGCGGGTGCGCGCCCAGCGCGCGAGCCGCTGCGGCGACGCGATGTCGCCGCCCCGCTTCGACGCATCGCGGACGAGGCCGCGCAGGGCCTCGACATCGCGCAGGCCGAGGTTGACGCCCTGCCCGGCCAGCGGATGCACCACGTGCGCCGCATCGCCGAGCAGCAGGACCCGGCCCTGCGCATAGGTTTGCGCAAGCTGCCGCTGCAGCGGGAAGGCCGCGCGCGGCGACTCCAGGCGCATCGCGCCGAGTTCGCCGCCGAAGGCGGCGGCAAGCTCGCGTTCGAAGACGCCGGCGTCGGCATTGCGCAGGCGTTCGGCTGCCGCGTCCGGCAGGGTCCACACGATCGAGCCGATGCGGCCGCGCGATGCCTGCGCATCGCCGGCGAAGAACGGCAGCAACGCGACCGGGCCCGTCGGCTGGAAGCGCTGCCAGCACGTGTCCCGATGCGGGCGTTCGCTGGCGACGAACGCCACCAATCCCTGCTGCCGGTATTCGCGCCGGGTCGTGCCGATGCCGGCGAGCGAGCGCAACGCGGAGTCCGCGCCATCGGCAGCGATCGCGAGCCCGGCCTCCAGCTGCAGGCCGTCGTCGAGGCCGACACGGACGGCGTTTTCGTGTTGTTCGAGGGTTTCGATCCGTGCCGGGCAATGCAGGCGCACGCCGGCCGCGGGCAAGGCCTGCCACAGCGCGTCGACCAGCAAGGCGTTCTCGACGATCCAGCCGAGTTGCCGCTGGCCCAGCGCATCGGCATCGAACGCCAGCGCGTCGCCGCCGGCTGCGTCCCAGACGCGCATGCCGCGGTACGGCTGCACGCGCGCGGCCGCGACTTGCGACCACACGCCGAGTTCATCGAGCAGGCGCGCATTGTCGGGCGCGAAGGCGTACACGCGCAGGTCGCGCGCCTCGCGTCGCCACGCGGCGGGCCGCCTGGGCTCGACCAGCGCGACCTGCAGGCCTTCGCGCGCCAGCATCAGCGCGGTCGCGGCGCCGACCACGCCGCCGCCGGCGACCACCGCATCCAGGCGGTTGCGCCGGCTCATGCCGCGCGCCTGCACAGCGCGGGTACATCGCCGCGATAACCCATCGCACCGCCGACCAGCCAGCCCTGCAACCAGCCCATCGCATCGCCGGCCAGCAGGCCCGCGCTGCGCAACGGCCGCAGCAACGGCGCTTCGTTCGAGGTCAACCTCGCCAGGCCATCGGAGAACTCCAGCGTGCGTTCGCGATCCGGCGCGCGCCTTCGCGCGTACTGCCGCAGCATCGCCGCATCGCCGATGTCGTCCGCGGCGGCGATGCATTCGGCCAGCGTCAGCGCATCGCGCAGGCCGAGGTTGAAGCCCTGCGCGCCGAGCGGATGCAGGGTCTGCGCGGCATTGCCGACCAGCACCGCGCGCGGCGCCGCCAACGCGTCCGCCACGCAGCCGACGATCGGATAGGCGCTGCGCGGCCCGCACGCCAGGAACTTGCCGGCGCGCCAGCCGAAGGCCTCCTGCACGCGGGCGAGGAAGCCGGCTTCGTCGAGCGCGGCCACGGTATCGGCGCGGTCGCGGGCGACGCCGTGCACCAGCCCGTAGTGGCCGTCGCCGCGCGGCAGCAACGCGGTGGGGCCATGCGCGGTCAGCCGCTCGTAGGCGGTGCCGTCCGGCGCACGCTGCGCGTGCAGGCGGGCGACGAACAGGGTCTGCGCGTAGTCGTGCTCGCGCGCGGCGACGCCCAGCGCCGCGCGCACCGCGCTGCGGGTGCCGTCGGCGGCGACCAACAGGCGCGCGCCGATCTCGCGTTCTCCCGCATCGTCGGCGATGCGGATGCGGCGCTGCGCCGGATCGGCATCGCCAAGCCCGACGAAGCGCGCCGGCCGATAGCGGGTCAGCCGCGCGAGTTGCGCCAGCCGCGTTTCCAGCGCCTCGCCGAAATCGCGCGCGACCACGACGCGGCCGAATTCGTCGCGGCCATGGTCTTCCGCGCGCAGCCGCATGCGGCCGAAGTCGCCGCTGCGGCTGACATGGATGCGGCGGATCGGTCCGGTCGGCGCGCGTAGTAACGGCATCACCCCGAGCGCGGCGAGCGCGTTCACCGTCGCTTCGGCGAAGCTGAGGTTGCGCTGGTCGAACACCGCCGGCAACGCGCCGGCGGGCGCGGCCTCGACCATGCCGACATCGAGGCCCTGCGCGTCCAGCGCGATGGCGAGGCTGGCGCCGACCAGCCCGCCGCCGACGACCAGCACGTCATGGACCGGGGTTTCGCGGGGGAATGCGGGCATTGCGCTATGCTAACGGCTCCGCTGTCCGATCATCGACACACCGTTCGAGAGTTATCGCCATGAACCGTCCCGTTGCCCCGTCCGCCGGTCCGCTGACGCTCGCCGCCCTGATCTTCATCGCCGCGCTGAGCCGGGTGCTGCCGCATCCGCCGAATTTCTCGCCGATCGAGGCGGTGGCGCTGTTCGGCGGCGCGTATTTCGCCAAGCGCCACTGGGCGCTGCTGGTGCCGCTGGCCGCGATGTTCGCCTCCGACCTGGCGCTGGGCCTGGTCAACGGCGGCATCTACTGGGACTACTTCGCCAGCGCCGGCTACCTGCTGGTGTACGTCTGCATCGCGCTGTCCACCGTGCTCGGCTTCGGCCTGCGCGGCAAGGTGAGCGGCGGCCGCGTGCTGGGCTATTCGCTGGCCGGTTCGATGCTGTTCTTCGTGGTCACCAACTTCGGCGCGTGGCTGTCCGATCCGGCCTATCCGAAGACCGCTGCCGGCCTGCTCGCCGCCTACGTGGCCGGCATCCCGTTCTTCCAGTGGACGGTGCTGGGCACGCTGTTCTACGCCGCGCTGCTGTTCGGCGGCTTCGAGCTGCTGCGCAAGCGCGTCCCGGCGCTGCAGGCGCAGACGGTCTGATCCGCATGGCGATCCGCCATCGCCATGGGTAACCGCCTCTCCAAGATCTATACGAAGACCGGCGACGACGGCACCACCGGTCTCGGCGACGGCACCCGCGTCGCCAAGGATTCGGCGCGGGTCACTGCCTACGGCACCGTGGATGAGGCCAATTCCTGCATCGGGCTGCTGCTTGCGGCCGAGATGCCGGATGACGTGCGCGACTTGCTCACCCGCGTGCAGCACCAGCTGTTCGACCTGGGCGGCGAGCTGTGCATCCCCGGCCATGCGGCGATCTCCGATGCCGACGTCGAGGCGCTGGAAGCTAGGCTCGACCACTACAACGACGGCCTGCCGCCGCTGAAGGATTTCATCCTGCCCGGCGGCGGCGAGGCGGCGGCGCGCTGCCATGTCGCGCGCACCGTGGTGCGTCGCGCCGAACGCGACACCGTCGCCCTGTCGCGCCAGGACGCGGTGCGCGCGCAGGCGATCCGCTATCTCAACCGCCTGTCCGACCTGCTGTTCGTGCTGGCGCGGGTGCTGGCGCGCGCCGGCGGCCACGGCGAAGTGCTGTGGAACCACGACCGCCGCAAGTGAGCCGCCGCGAAAGGCGCGGATGACGATGCGCATCTACACCCACCCCGCCTGCCTGCTGCACGACACCGGGCCGGGGCATGCCGAGCACCCCGAACGCCTGCGCGCGGTGCTGGAGGCCTTGCGCGCGGCGTTCCCGAAACTCGACTGGCGCGAGGCGCCGCGCGCCAGCCGCGGCCAGCTGTTGCGCGCGCATTCGCAGGAACTGCTGGACCTGGTGCTGGAAACGCGGCCCCAGCGCAGGACGATGCTCGACCCGGACACGGTGCTCTCGCCGGACTCGGCGGAAGCGGCGTTGCGCGCGGCCGGCGCGGCGGTGGCCGCGGTCGATGCGGCGCTGCTCGGCCCAAGCCCGCGGGTGTTCTGCGCGGTGCGACCGCCCGGCCACCACGCGACCCACGACAGCGCGATGGGGTTTTGCCTGTTCAACAACATCGCCGTCGCCGCCCTGCATGCGCTGGATGGGCACGGGCTGGAGCGGGTGGCGGTGGTCGATTTCGACGTCCACCACGGCAACGGCACCCAGGCCATCTTCGAGCACGACCGCCGGGTGCTGTTCGCCAGTTCGCACCAGTGGCCGCTGTACCCGGGCACCGGTTCGCGCGAGGAAACCGGCGACGGCAACATCCTCAACGCGCCGCTGCCGCCGGATGCCGATGGCTGCCTGTTCCGCGCGGCATGGTCGGACGTGCTGCTGCCCGCGATCGATGCGTTCAGGCCGCAACTGCTGCTGGTATCGGCCGGCTTCGACGCGCACCGCCGCGATCCGCTGGCGCAGTTGCGGCTGGAAGCCGGCGATTTCGCCTGGATCACCCGCGAACTGGCCGCATTGGCGGACCGGCACTGCAGCGGTCGGATCGTGTCGACGCTCGAAGGCGGCTACGACCTCGACGCCCTGCGCGAGAGCAGCGTCGCCCACGTGGGCGCGCTGCTGGCCTGATCAAGCGGAGCGCTCGTCCTCGAAGTCCAGCGACGCCGAATTGATGCAGTAGCGCAGGCCGGTCGGCGCCGGGCCGTCAGGGAAGACATGGCCGAGGTGCGACTGGCAACGCGCGCAACGCACCTCGACGCGGCGCATGCCGTGGCTGTCGTCGGCGTGTTCGCTGACCGCATCGCCCTGCAGCGGCCGCACGTAGCTGGGCCAGCCGGTGCCGGAATCGAACTTGTCGGCGGACGCGAACAACGGCGCACCGCAGGCCACGCAGGTGTACTGCCCACTGCCCTTGTGGTCCCAGTACTTGCCGGTGAACGGGGCTTCGGTGGCCGAGCAGCGGCAGACCGCGTACTGCTGCGGATCCAGCCGCTGGCGCCATTCTTCTTCCGTTCGCGGCATGTCGCCGTCGGGCGCTGATTGCCTGGACATCGCGTGCTCCTGGTTCCGGTGGTTCCAGCCTGAACCCGCGCGGCTGAACGCACGGTGGAATGGCCCGGCGGTTTGCCCGCATCGCGCCGTTCCGGCAAGCTAGCCGCCGGATTTTGCCACCTGGATTCCCCGTGCGCCCAGCCCTGCGTCTGCTGCCGCTGCCCCTGTGCATCGCCTTCTCGCTCAATGCCCATGCCGCGGACGACATGCCGCCGAACTGGGGCCTGTGCCCGGTGCAGGACGTGGTCAAGCCGTTCGCGGAGGCGCAGGCCGCGCCGGAAGGGCTGGGCATCAGCAATACCGAGCAGGCCACCGACATCGAGGGCGATGCCCTTTCCGGCACCGAGGAAAACCCGGTGTTCAACGGCAATGTCACCCTGCGCCGCGGCAACCAGTTCATGGGCGCGGACCAGCTGACCTACGACAAGGGCCAGGAGCACTACACCGCCGAGGGCAGCATCCGCTACCAGGGCTCGGGCCTGCGCATGACCGCCGCCAGCGCCGAAGGCGACCAGGCCAAGGACACCCACATCATCCGCGACCTGGACTACCAGCTGCTGTCGCATCGCGGCAACGGCGGCGCGGAAAGCGTGATCCTCACCGGCGACATCGGCTCGCTGCACGGCGCCACCTATTCGACCTGCCCGCCGGAAAGCCGGCATTGGGAGCTGCGCGCCGGCCGCATCGACATCGACACCGACAAGGGCGTGGCGGTGGCGCGCGGCGCGACCCTGCGGGTCGGCAAGGTGCCGGTGATCTACCTGCCGTGGTTCATGTTCCCCACCGACGAACGCCGCCGCAGCGGCCTGCTGTTCCCGTCGGTGTCCAATTCCAGCCGCAACGGCTTCGACTGGAAGCAGCCGATCTACCTGAACCTGGCCCCGAATTACGACGCCACCCTCAGCCCGCGCCTGATGACCGAGCGCGGCGTGCAGCTTGGCGCACAGTTCCGCTACCTGGTCGAAGGCGGCGCCGGCACCGTCGAAGGCACCTGGATGCCGGATGACGACCTGCGCAACCGCGACCGCAGCCTGCTCAAGTACAGCGCGTTCCAGAACCTCAGCCAGAACTGGCAGGCACGCGCCAACCTGAACTGGATCAGCGATACCCGCTACTACGAAGACTTCAACAACAGCCTGGATGGCCTGTCGCAGTCCACGTCGTTCAGCGAAATCGGCATCTACGGCCGCGGCCATGGCTGGGAAGCGGCGGTCACCGCCGACCATTGGCAGCTGGCCGATTCCCTGCTGACCGAGTCGGTGCTGCCCTACAACCGCATGCCGCGCGGCTATGTGCGCTGGGAGCGGGCGCTGGGCCTGCGTTTCGTCGGCGGCGTCGATGCCGAGGCCGTGCGCTTCCAGCATCCGGATCCGGCCATCGACGCCGGCTCGCGCCTCGACGTGAAGCCCTGGATCAGCCTGCCGCTGGAAGGCGACAGCTGGTTCCTGCGCCCGACCGCGGCGTTCCGCCACACCGCCTACCGGCTCGACGAAAGCCTGGTCGCGAGCAAGTCGCGCTCGCGCAGCCAGCCGATCTTCAGCCTCGACAGCGGCCTGTTCTTCGACCGCGACGCCACGGTCAAGGGCAAGGACTACCTGCAGACGATCGAACCGCGCCTGTACTACCTGCGCGTGCCGTACGCCTACCAGGACGACATGCCGCTGTTCGACACCCAGCCGCTGACCTTCAGCTGGGGCCAGCTGTTCCGCGACAACCGCTATTCTGGCGCCGACCGCCAGGCCGACGCCAACCAGCTCACCCTGGCGGTGAGCACGCGCATGATCCGCCAGGCCGATGGCCACGAACGCTTCTCCGCGAGCCTCGGCCAGATCCGCTACTTCGACGAGTCCCGCGTGCGCATCCCGGGCGAGCCGATCACCGAGAAGGGCCGCTCGGCCTGGGTGGCGGATGCCAACTACGCGCCGACCGACCGCTGGACCATCGGCGCTTCCTACCAGTGGGACCCGAAATTCAACCGCACCGACCTGGCCAGCGTGCGCGCCCGCTACATGCTGCCGGACGATGGCCTGTTCAACATCGCCTACCGCTATCGCCGCGGCCTGATCGAGCAGACCGACATCTCGTTCCTGTACCCGATCAACGCCAGCTGGAGCATCGTCGGCCGCCACTACTACTCGCTGTACGACAACAAGGCGCTGGAAACCCTCGCCGGCGTGCAGTGGGACAGCTGTTGTGTCGCCGTTCGGCTTGTCGGCCGGCGCTACGTGCACAATCGCGCCGGCGACCTCAGCAACGCGATCATGTTCGAGATCGAACTGAAGGGGCTGGGTTCCGCCGGCCAGGACACCCGCCGCACCTTGCGCCGGGCCATCCTCGGCTACAATCGAGACGATCTCTACCTGGTACCGCCGCAGACCGCCACGGGCCAGCCCACTCCGCCCGACACGGTTACCGACGCCAGCCCATGAGCCACCCCTCCCGCTCCTTCCTCGCCGTCGCCCTCGCCGTCGCCCTCGCCGGCCTGCTGTTCGCCGCTGGCGCACAGGCGCAGAACTATGCCGCCACCGCCCCGGTCGACCGCATCGCCGCCGTGGTGAACGAGGACGTGATCCTGCGCAGCGAGCTGGACCGCGCGGTCGCCAACATCCGCGCGCAGTACGCCGGCAAGGAAACCCAGCTGCCGCCGCAGGACGTGCTCGAGCGGCAGGTGCTGGAGCGGCTGGTGCTGATGCGCCTGCAGCTTGCGCGCGCCACCGACGCCGGCATCACCGCCAGCGACGAGGACCTGGAGCGCGCGATCCAGGGCGTGGCGCAGCAGAACAACATGAGCGTGGACCAGCTGCGCGCGCGGATCGCCCAGGACGGCATGTCCTTCGCCGAATTCCGCAACAACATGCGCGACGAGATCATCAGCCAGAGGTTGCGCCAGAGCTTCGCCCAGGGCCGGATCAACGTCAGCGAGGCCGAGGTCGACGCAGCGTTGGCCACTGCATCGGCCGCCGCCAGCCAGCAATTCCACCTCGCCCATATCCTGGTCGGCGCCCCGGACGGCGCCACCCCGGAGCAGCTGGCCACGGCGCAGAAGAAGATCGAAGGCGTGAAGGCGCTGATCGAGAAAGGCGAGATGACCTTCTCCGCTGCCGCCGTGCGCTATTCGGACAGCCCCAACGCACTGGAAGGCGGCGACCTTGGCTGGCGCGGCCTGAACGAAATCCCCCCGGCCTTCGCCCAGACCATCCAGCAGATGCAGGCCGGCCAGGTGATCGGCCCGATCCGCGGCCCGAGCGGCTTCCAGCTGCTGCAGCTGGTCGAAACCCGCACCCAGGCCGCCGGCGGCGGCGAGCAGGTCACCCAGTTCTCCGCCCGCCAGATCCTGGTCAAGGTCGATGACAAGACCGACGATGCCGCCGCCAAGGCCAAGGCCGAAACCCTGGCCGCGCGCATCGCCGGCGGCGCCGACTTCGCCAAGCTGGCCGCCGAATCCTCCGACGACAACGCGACCAAGCGCCGCGGCGGCGACCTCGGCTGGTTCGGCGCGGATACCTACGGCAGCGCGTTCGGCATGCAGGTCGCGGCGCTCTCCGATGGCCAGGCCTCGGCGCCGTTCAAGACCGACGCCGGCTGGGTGATCGTGCAGCGCAGCGCCAGCCGCCAGGTCGCGGCCGGCAAC
>Ga0208826_1003506_pt1 | contig 10672 bp, 7 predicted proteins | sample AD_UKC115_MetaG_FD_184451 | JGI IMG/M metagenome (GOLD analysis project Ga0208826, IMG submission 184451) | Active sludge microbial communities of municipal wastewater-treating anaerobic digesters from Hong Kong - AD_UKC115_MetaG (SPAdes)... | ecosystem: Engineered > Bioreactor > Anaerobic >... | reverse complement strand
GATGCTATGCCCAAAGGTCTTGTGGAAGTTAAAGTAATCGGAATAAGGGGCAGAAGTATAACAGTTTCTAGAAAAGACCTTATTGACGAAAAGCTAAACAAGGCATATGAGGATCTTAGAGAGAATATGGTAGTTGAAGGCATTGTTGAGAGCATAAAAGAGTTTGGCGCATTTGTCAGGATAAACGATAGTGTTACAGCTCTTATTCCCAAAAGTGAAGCTACATGGGACAGAAATATGCCTCTGGAAACGGTTCTGAAAGTTGGTTCAAAAGTAAGGGGAATGATAATTAAAGTCGATAAGGAAAACAGAAAAATATCTCTTTCGCTCAAACAGCTTACTGAAGATCCGTGGATAAAAATTGAAGAAAAATATCCGGTAGACTGTATTGTAAGAGCAGTTGTAACTCAGATTCTTCCTTTTGGCTTTACAGTAAAGCTTGAGCCAGGAGTTGAAGGCCTTATTCACGAGTCTGAAATATTCTGGGTAAAAAAGGGAAGAATCTCCGATGTTGCAAAAGTTGGGGACAGAATTGAAGTGAAAGTTCTGGGAGTAGATACTCAGAACAAGAAGCTTACCTTAAGTTACAAACAGGCGATCGGCGACCCATGGACAGATATTGACGATAAGTACTCTGAAAATGAAATATACACCGGTTACGTTGAAAAACTTCTGCCAAACGGTGCTATAATTAAGCTTGAAGAGGGTATATCGGGTTTTGCACATGTGTCAGAGCTTTCATGGAACTTTGTGGACAATCCTCAGGAAGCTTTGAAGGAAAGTGAAAAAGTAAAAGTAAAAGTCCTTAATATAGACAAGGAAAACAGGAAAATAAAACTTTCGATAAAACAGGCTATAGATAATCCTTGGAAGCTGGTTTCCCAGGAAGTAAAGAAAGGCGATACGGTTAAGGGTAAGGTTTTAAGATACCAGGGTTCAGGTGCTGTAGTGCTTATAGACAAGTACGATGTTGAAGCATTTCTTTCTGTTAAGAATGCAAGCGTTGAAAAGGTTGAAAGCATACAGACTATTCTTAACCCGGGTGATGAAGTTGAAGCCAAGGTTCTTAAAATTGATTTTGAAACTGAGGAAAGAAAAGGAAATATGAATATAAGTATAGTTGACCTTTTAAGAGACAGAGAAAACAAAGAAACACAGGAGGTTCTGAATCAGGTCAACCAAGAAAACTAAATTATTTGAGGTGAAAAGTTTTGTCCGGTCCGATAGTTCTGATTGTAGGAAAACCAAACGTAGGTAAATCAACACTTTTTAACAGGATGATCGGGGAAAAAAAATCTATAGTACTTGATTTTCCCGGTGTTACACGGGATCATGTATATGCAGAGGCACGCTTTTGCGAGCGTGCCTTTACCGTTATAGATACTTGCGGAATATTTGAAAATCCGACGGATATAATACAGACCCAGCAGAAGAAAGCTGTTCTTGACAGTGTGAAAGAGGCTGATCTTGTGCTTTTTGTGGTAGACGGTAAAAACGGACTGTCTTCGGAGGATTATCATACCGCACAGTTTATAAGAAAGGCAGGAGTTGAAGTTCTTTTGGTCGCAAATAAGGCCGAAGGATATGACAGGTATGAAGACAGTGTTAAACCGGAGCTTTACTCTCTTGGCCTGGGAGACCCTATACCTGTTTCAGCAGAGCATAACAAAAACCTTGAGGAGCTTTTTGAAACTATAATAGAAAAGCTTGAGGGAAAAGGCTATAATCTTATGTACAGTACGGAGGAAAAAAACAGCAGTGATATAAAAGTTGCTCTTATAGGGCGGCCTAATGTTGGTAAGTCTTCACTTTTCAATATGCTTCTTGGAACAGAAAAAGCCGTGGTTTCAGATATCCCCGGCACAACCCGTGACCCCGTTGACCAGAGAGTAAATATAAAAGATAAGAATTATCTTTTCATTGATACCGCGGGACTGCGCAAGAAATCAATAATTGAATACGGTTCAATCGAAATGTTTTCAAATGTCAGAACAGTAAAGTCCATAGAAAAGGCTGATGTGGTAGCAGTGCTTATAGATGCCACTCAGGGAATAACGGTGCAGGATCAGAAAGTTGCAGGACTTGCAGAAGACAGGGGCAAGGCGACGGTAATTGTTCTAAACAAATGGGATGCCGCACCCTCTGAGCTTAGGGATAAGAAAGTACTGAAAAAAGCAATAGAAAAAGACTTGTACTTTATAGACTACAGCCCGGTAGTTATGACCTCGTGTCTTGAGCGGACAGGATCTGCCGACCTTATGGCAGCCATAGACAAAGCGTATGCTTCATATACCAGACAGATTCCTACGAGTGCTCTTAATGCTGCACTGGAAAGATTTTTAATGGTTACGCCCCCGCCAGTAAGAGGTGGAAAGAGAATAAAGTTTACATTTGTAACACAGGTTGGTGTGAAACCGCCTGTCTTTACATTCTATGTAACCACACAGGATGAAGTTCCCAAGAACTACCAGCAGAGTCTTAGGAATATGATAAGAAATTATATTGATCCATATCCCGGTTCTCCGCTTTTTTTAAAGTTTATATATAAAGAAGAAAAACAATTAAAAAGTAATAATAAATCTTCCCGGGGGTGAGTTTTTATGGGAGAGTACATTCTCTGGATTATTATAGGCTATCTCTGCGGTTCAATACCTTTCAGCTACATTCTTCCGCTTTTCAGGGGAGTTGATGTAAGAAAACTCGGAAGCGGAAATGTGGGCGGAACTAACGTATTAAGAAACATGGGTCCTGTAATGGGTGCTCTTTGTATGATTCTAGACGGTGCAAAGGCTTTTGTGCCTGTAATTGTAGCAATAAATATCTATTCGGCGGATTCGTGGATAGTTTATCTTGCCGGTTTTTTTGCTGTTTTAGGGCACAACTATCCTGTATGGCTCAAGTTCAAAGGCGGAAAGGGTGTGGCATGCACTGTAGGTTCATATTTTGGAATGAGTCCGCTGCTTGGGCTGTTCTTTTTTGCCGTATGGATACCGGCCACTCTAATAACCCAGTATGTTTCGATTGCATCCCTGGTAGCCCTTGGAGTGGATGTACTTATAGGCTTTATCTATAATTATAAGCTTGGCGTCTACGGCCTTGTTCTTCTTCTTTTGGCTGTTTACAGGCATAGAGAAAATATTAAACGCCTTTTGAAGGGGCAGGAAAATAAGACAGACCTTATAAAGATATTTTCCGGGAAGCTAAAAAAATGAAAAAACAGATAATAACAATTTTACTGCTTCTCATAAGCGCACTTTGTTTTTGTATTGACCTTAACGAACGGGAGCTGAAGTCAAGGAAACTTTTCAACGACAGTCTCCAGCTTCTCTACTCTGAAAAAAAGTATGAAGCTAGAGTCGCCCTTAACGATGCGCTTGCCGGACAGATGTATATAGAAGATATTCCGAAGTTCTGGTACTATGCTGCCAAGCTTGATCTTCAGCTTGGATTCATAGACAGGGCTAAGAAAGATATTGAAAACATTCTTTTATTTTCTGTTCAGACGGAGGAAGTAAGCACTATGCAGAACTTCCTTTCTGTAATGGAGGAGTTTTCATTGTCTAACTATGCGACTCCTACCTTCACGGAGATCCTTTCCCTAAAAGGAAATCAAAACACCTACGAGCGTTTCTATACTGCAAATGACACACAGATTTTAAACTCCACCGGATATATACTGGACAGCAAAAACTCACTTATTTTTAAGTTTAATAACTATGAAGAAAAATGGATAGAGCTTCCCAAGACAATAAAAGCCTACTCTCTTGGTGCGGACGATATGCTCAACCGTCTTTATTTGGGAACTGACAAGGGAATATATTATATGGAGCCTTTTTCGGATTATATTACCTTTGAAAGCCAACAGGCAAGTCCTGTGGAAAATGAAATAAAGCTCAAGGAGCTCAGAGCTTATGAGAACAATCTCAAGCCTCTTCTGGAAGGTTTTCCTGCCGTAATATTCGGAGTAGACAAACTTGGAAGAGTAGTAGCCTATGATCCTTCAGAAAATGACCTCAGAATAATCGGCTTTGACGGTACAGTGCTTGTAAAGTACAAATTTTCAGACAGTGAAGTACTTTTGACTGGAGGTCTCTGGCAGAACTACCTTTATGTTCATGAAGGAATAAGCAACAGCATCTACCTTTATGATATGACAGACAACAAAATCTTAAAAAAATATCCTCTGGATATAACCGGAGTGCAGTCTTTGACGGTCTTACCATGGGGAATGCCTCTTATTTCTTCCAAAGATGGAGTTTTTATCTATAACCCTATTATTTCAAAATCCTTTTCTCTTTTTGATAAAAAAAGTCAGTTTGGTTCTTTTAGAGGAATTCTGAGACTGAAAAACGGGGTTGCTGTTTTTATGGATCAAAAAAAATATACTGCAAGCCTTTGCAGATTCAGCAGTGAAACAAAGTATCAGCCTTATGTAATGAATGTCTACGGGATAAAAGTAAACGATCTTCAAGTCAGAGCTAAGTTTAGTGTTACTGATATATCCGGAAATAAGACTGATTTTATTACCAAGGATCTTCTGGTTTTTGATTCCGGTGGAAGGATGAGCTTTGAATATGAAAGAGAGTATTCAAAAGCTGATATATACGAAATAAATGGAGTCGACCAATTTTTTTCTTCGGCACTTTCACAGATAAAAACCGATTCGTTTGTAATTCTCAGCGGGACACTTGCTTCCAAACTCAGCCAGTCCCAGTCTGTTCCGCTTATTCTTTCGGGTTGTACGGTATTTTATGTAAACGATAACTCTGAAAGCATAGATCCCACTCTCAGGGACATAATCTATAGTACTGGAGGCTATATTCTGCGTTCGTCGGATGTAAGCTATCTCAAAAGGTATCTTTCCGGTTCATATAAACTTGTTGACTATGTGGAGTATAAGCTTGTTGCTCCCATAATCGAAGGGATAAAACAGACCAAGCTTTCCGTTATTCTTCCGGGTGGAGTACTGAGCGATTCCCTATACTACTATTCGGAAGGTGTTGGCGTTGGAAAATAGAAGTATTCAGGAGTCCAATGTATATAACAACATGGCTAACAAGTACCTTGAAAGTGGTGAGTACGAAAAGGCACTTTCTTTTTTTCTCAAAGCTATTTCTCTTAATAGCGAAAATTCAGTGCTTTACCATAATGCAGGAGTATGTCTCATGCTTATGAATGAATATGAAAGAGCTGGCAGTCTTTTTGAAAAAGCTCTTGAAAAGAAGATACACCTCAGCGAGACAAGATTTTACCATATTCAGTGCCTTTATGAGGCTGGTTTTTATGAAAAAGTTATTAATGCAGAGCTTCCGTTTGATAATAGTCAGAAGATCGAAAGCCTTGTGCTTCAGACCAGAGCTGCTATAAAAAACGGAGATCGCATCACAGCAAAAGATATTCTGAAAAAGATAAAGATGATGGGATATAACTCTCAGGAGCTAGAATTTTTAGAAAATATGATAGGATGATTCGGGAGGTACAAATAATGAAAAAAATTTATTTTTTTGCCGCGGTACTTCTTATGATGGCTGCGGTCTACGGATACGATATACGAAAAGGCGATGTACTTGGAGTGTGGGTATACGGATATCCTGATCTTACTTCAACCTCCATATATGTTGGTCCGCAGGGAGATATAACTATTCCTCCTCTGGGAAGGATAAAGGCAGAAGGAATGAGTATTGAAGAACTTCAGGAACTTCTTACACAAAAGATGCAGGAGTATATACGTTCTGCAAGAGTAACTGCAGGGGTGATGCAGTACGCTCCTTTTAAGGTTAGTGTTTTTGGAAATACCAAAGTTCAGGGATACGTCGATATAAAATCCGAATCTGTAAGACTTTCGGAGCTGGTATCCTCTGTCGGAGGACTTGCCGATCCGATGAAAACTCCCTATGCGTTTATAAGATATCCTGATGGTAAAGAGTCTAAGGTTTCTGTAGATTGGATTTTTAACGGTACCAAAGGTGAAGATCCTTTAATAACCGAAAACTCATACGTGCTTTTCCCCATTGAATACTCCAACAGTGTGTCTGTATTCACAGAACAGCTCTCAAAATCCATAGAGTACAGAAACGGAATGACTCTTTCGGATGTTATTTCAGGGTTAGGTATCTCCGTTTCACAGGCAGATGATAGTATTACCGTTCTTAACAACGGAAAAATAAAAGCATACTCCCTTCGATCTGTCATAGAGGGAGAAAAAGTTTTTCTTGAAAAGGGAGATACCGTCATAATTAACAGACTGAAAAAATTTGTCTATCTCTTCTCTCCGGCTTTTACAGGAAAGATGGACTTTGAAAAAAATGAACCTATGAGCCTTAAAAAAGTTATCTTAACCATCAACCTTCAGCTTTTCCAGGCAAACGATATGATTACGGTTATACGTGGTTCTCAAAAAGAAAGCTACTCGATAGACAGAGTCATAAACGGTTTTGATGTTGAGCTGCAGAGCGGAGATGTTATTCAGCTTGAGAAGTACAGCAAGTATGTATATCTTTTTTCATCCACATTTTCAGGGAAGATGGACTTTGAGAAAAATGATGAAATGACTTTGAAAAAACTTATTGCTAAGTCCGGAATCATAACAGACCAGTACGAGGATAACGTCGTTGTCATAAGAGACAGTCTTAAGCTTGAGTATCAGACGCAGCAGATAAAACAGGGCGGAGATTTCCAGCTCTTAAACGGAGATATAGTCCAGTTTTCAAAAGTAAAAAAATATGTATATGTTTTTTCACCTGCATACAGCAGCAGAGTTGATTTTGAAAAAAATGAAGATATGAGTCTCAGAAGGCTTATATCAAGAACTGGCCTGCAGCAGGATGCACTTGATGACAGAGTATCAGTGAGCAGGGGCAACAGAACTGTGAATCTCAGTCTGACAGAGATTATGCGGACAGATGATTTCACTCTTCAAACCGATGATGTAGTCCAGTTTTTCAGATCTGAAAGGTATGTATATGTTTTTTCACCTTCCTTCAACGGTAAGATAGACTTTGAAAAGAAGCAGGACATGACATTGCGTAGGGTCATAGCAAAGATATCGCTTTCAGCAGCTTTGGTAGAGAATGAGATCGAGGTTAGCGGAACGAACGGTACCAGAGTTTACAGCCTGGACGATGTGATGTTCAAGGAAGATGTTTTACTCGAAAGCACGGACATAATAAAATTTTCAAAATATAAAAACTATGTATATGTTTTCACGCCTTCATCCTCACTAAAAATAGACTTTGAAAAAAATGACTCTATTACGCTGCGTAAGATTATAACACGCAATAATATTCCGGTTGACCAGCTTGACGATAAAGCAGCTGTCATACGTGACGGTGTAAGTACGGAATTTTCATTGGCTAAGCTCTTGTCAGGAGAAGATATGGAGCTTTGCGGAGGGGACATAATAAAATTTTCAAAGTATAAAAAGTCCGTATATGTTTTTACATATTCCATGTCAACAAGAACAGATTTTGACAAGAACGAAGCGGTTACGGTGAGAAAACTCTTTGCAAGGCTTAATGTTCCGCTTCAGACTGTTCAGGACAGTGTTCAGATAACGCGAGGAATTGAGACCATCGATATAGACCTTTCACAAGAAGCAGCTTTTGAAACAGAGCTTGCCGACGGCGATATTGTCAGGCTGAATAAGATAAGCAGATACGTTTATGTCTTTACTCCTTCAGGCACTGTAAAAGCAGAGTTTGAAAAAAATGAACCCATGAGTATCTCCAGATTGGTATCTAAAATGGGTATAGTCCTTGATACAGTTCAGGATACCGTTACTATATCCAGAAATTCTGAAGAGATAGAATTTTCAATTGACAGCATAAAAAAAGGTCATGATTTAGATCTTTTTACAGGAGATATGTTAAGATTTGAAAAGTTCAGAAAGTCGGTTTATGTTTTTTCTGCAGCCTTCAATGGAAAAGTTGATTTCGAAAAGAGTGATGAAATGACTCTCAGAAAGGTCATTTCCAGAGTCAATATTCCTCTTGATACAGTAAAAAATGAAGTTACGATAGTCTACAACAATGAAAGCAGAGTATTTTCGGTAACCGATATACTGCAAGGCAATGATACGGTGCTTAATGCAGACAGCATAATAAGGTTCGACAGGTATAACAGCTATGTTTATGCTGTCACGGACAGCAAAAGCACAAGAGTGGACTTTGAAAAGAGAGAAACGATAACGCCGCGTATGATATGCTCTAAACTTGGTATTAACCCGGAAAACGTTAAAACGCTCAGCGTAGATTCAAAAACAGTTTCAATGGACGAAGAGGTTATGCCCGGTATATTTCTGGATATAAAGCTTTATGAAAATACAGCATATATAATGGGAGATCTTTCTGCCAATATAAATTATCCTTTCGGTTCGTCTCTTTTGGACGTACTTATTCCATACCAGCTGTCGGATTCATACATTGTAAGTTACCGAACAGAAAAAGACAGCGGTACTTTTAGTGCAACTCAGACCCAGCTCATGAACGACATAAAACTTAAAGGGAAAGTATATATACAGCTCAACAAAATCTATTCTGATGAAGTAACGGTTTACAAGGAAGGACAGAACTTTCTTCTGAAAAACAAAAAAGTACGTCTTATAGACGTTATGACTGCCTGCGGAGGATTTTCGCCTGTGGACAGGGGATATATAAATGTATATCTTAAGAACGAAAAAGTAGCGTCTTATACAGAAAAGGACGTATATGCCGATGCAGCAACCGAGATTCCGCCAGGCGCATACGTAGTGGTTCAACCTGAGCTTAAATACTCTTATATTACTGTTCTTGGAGCTGTATCACCGCGAAGTATAAAAAGTGAAAGACCCTTGAGTCTGGTCGAAATTCTTGCGGGTTCAAGCATAAACTGGTCTGTGCAGGATAAAATATACATTTATGAGCCCAACTCAGAGAAGAAAGAAGTGGATATATCAAAACCCGAGGAGCTTTCCAGAATATTTGTAAATCCGGGTTCCCTGATTTATATTCCCTCTGCTGACACTCAGATTGTTTATGTGTTCGGACAGGTTGCAAGGCCTGGAATAGTACAGTATGTAAAGGGCTTCACACTTGTCGATGCGCTTCTTAAAGCCGGTAATCCTGTTTCGAGCTCACAGCTGTCGACAGTATACCTTTTCCAGAATGGTCCGGAGCAGCCTCCTGTGGTGCTTGACCTTTCGCAGATCATTTCTTCCGGTGCTGTCAAAAGCGAAATGAATCCTCAGCTTAAACCCGGAGATATCATCTTTGTGCCGAAAAATATGCTTACATCAGTCACAGAAGTTATGTCCAACGTTACTACCTTCTTAGGATTCATAAATACATCCATAGATTCATACAATAAGATAAAAGGGCTGTTTTGATGAATAAATCGGGGTTTTAGAAGAAATGAAGTAATAAAGTCCGTTAAAATGGCTTTTAAACGTATATTTCTGTGAAAAAACCGATAAACAGCTTGACATAAATACTAAAGATTATGTTATAATATAATTAAGTTGTAAGGCAAAGCAAACGGTATTTTAAGTGCAATAGGGTCACTTACACTAATTACAGGGGGTGTAGTAATGAACAAGAAAGATCTCGTGAAAGCATTGTCCGATAAGATGGGTATCACCAAGAAAGAGTCAGGAGATTTTATCGATGCTTTTGTAGAAGTTGTTACCGAAACTCTTGCCAAGGGGGATGACGTTAAGTTAGTCGGCTTCGGAACATTTGAAGTATCAGACAGAAAAGCCAGAAAAGGCGTTAACCCACAGACCAGAAAACCAATAAAAATTCCGGCAAGAAGAGTACCAAAGTTTAAACCGGGTAAAGAATTAAAGGATAAAGTCCAGAAATAATAATCTACCAAATCGGCTCTATTTGAGCCGATTTTAATTTACATATAAGGATGTGCTGACATGAATGAAAAGATTCCTATGAAAGGCATAAAGATAGGGCACAGTCAAAGCTATGAAGGAGCCAGCGGATGTACTGTGATACTTTGTTCTGATGGTGCGGTTGCCGGTGTGGATGTGAGGGGCGGTGCGCCTGGAACAAGGGAAACAGATCTTCTGGATCCGGTGAATATGGTAGAAAAAATCCATGCAGTATTTCTTGCCGGAGGTGAAGAACTGTTAATTAATATCTTATAATATGATATAATTTATTATAAGGTTGGTGATATTTTATGAAATTTTACAAATTATCCGAAGTTTCTGAAATAATCGGCATGTCAACAGTTACATTAAGGTTGTGGATTAAAAACAAAAAATTAAATTATACAAAAACACAAGGCAACCATTATCTGATATCAGAAGAGGAATTAAACAGGATATTTAATTTAAAACCAAAACAACAAAATAACAGAAAAATAATAGGGTATTGCAGGGTTTCATCAAAAAAACAGGAAGACGATTTAAAGCGACAGGTTGAATATGTAAGGCAATATTGTGTCGCAAAAGGTTATTCTTTTGAAATAATAGAAGATATAGGTTCTGGGATAAATTATAATAAAAACGGTTTGAACACATTAATAAATCTTATAATTCAAAATAAAGTGGAAAAGGTTGTTGTATTGTACAAAGACAGGCTTGTGAGGTTTGGTTTTGAACTGATAGAAAATATATGCAGACAATTCAATACTGGTATAGAAATTATAGATAACACAGAAAAAACAGAAGAACAGGAAGTTG
>Ga0208826_1003505_pt1 | contig 10674 bp, 7 predicted proteins | sample AD_UKC115_MetaG_FD_184451 | JGI IMG/M metagenome (GOLD analysis project Ga0208826, IMG submission 184451) | Active sludge microbial communities of municipal wastewater-treating anaerobic digesters from Hong Kong - AD_UKC115_MetaG (SPAdes)... | ecosystem: Engineered > Bioreactor > Anaerobic >... | reverse complement strand
GCTTTCGCGCACGAAGGTCTTGTCGCAGACATCCAACCCGTTGCTTAAATTGACGCCGCGCAGCAGAATCGGCTTGCCATCCGTGCTGACAATGCGCCGTCCCTCCACCCGAATTTCTTGCATGGCGGACGCTCCAGGGAGAGTGAGTGAAAACGATCAGACTTGCATGGGAACAATGACCAGCGTGCGTCGTTCCGTCAATAGCCTTTTCTGCAATTGGAAAGAGGTCATATTGTGCAGGAAACGGTGATGCCAGGCTTCGCGGCGGAAGACTAACTGGCCGGCAAAGAAGGTGGTTTGCGGGAATTCCTTTTGAATTTCGCGGCACATTTCCTCGCCCGCATCGACGACGTCGGTGGAGATCTTCATGCGCGAAACGGCCGGATATCCCAAGCGCCGGGCCAGTTCGACGTATTTCTTCAGCGATTCCTCGGTCATCGTGCGCAGTTTTTCCATTTCATCCGGTCCCTTGAACTGGCCCGAATCAATGACGCCCACGGAAAGAAAGACAATGTTGTGATAGGTATGCGGGAACATGCGTAGCACCGTCATGAGCAGATGCACGCCAGTGCCGCCGAAGGCGCCCACCAGAATGCCAGCCGTGGGCTGGGCCGGATCGAGCGGCGGGGCGACCTTGGTTTCATCCACATGAACCAAATCCAGAATCTGATCAAACTTGCGCACCTGCCCCACCAGGCCGTTGTAATGCTTTTTGATCATGAAGCAAAGAATGACGGCCAGCGTGGTGACAACGACGGTGATCCATCCGCCATGGCTGAACTTCTCGTACGTGGTGATGCACAGAATGGTGATGCACACCAGGAACGCGATGCCGAACAAGGCGGAGCGTTTCTTCCACACCTCATGCGTCTTGCGGCGGCTGATCCAGAGTTTGAGCATGCCCAACATGGAAATGGTGAAGGTCAAGAAGACGTTGATGCTGTACATGACCACCAGGAAACTGACGTTGCCCTTGGTATAAAGCAGCGTCGCCAGGGAGGCCGCGCCCATTAATAGCACGCCGTTTTGCGTCGTCAGCCGATCCGAAAGCGAGGCGAAATGCCGGGGCAGCCAGGAATCGGTGGCCATATTGGCCATGACGCGCGGCCCCGTGATGAATCCGCCCAAAGCGGCCACCACCAGCAGCGCCCCCGCGGCAAAGAGCGTCACAATGGCAAAGGCGCGGGCGCCGGGCAGACTGCCCATTAATTGCTCAATCAGGACGGCGTTATACGTTTTTCCCTCGAAGTGCAGGCGGTTAATATGCACAAGCAGATACGCCACAAGCAGCCCGCCGGCTGTAATGGATAAGGACACGGCCATGTAGAGCATGGTGCGCTTGGCCGAGGGCACGCGCGGTTCGCGAATGATGGGCAGGCCATTGGAAACCGCCTCCAATCCCGTGTAGGTTCCGCCGCCCATTGAGAAGGCTCTCACCAGCACGGCCACCATGCCGAATATGCCAATGCCTGAACTGCCCAGGTCCTGGCGGGCATTCTGCCCCATACCCTGCAATGTCGAACCAATATCGGGCAGATGACGCGCCAGAATCCCCAGGATCAACAAGCCATGCGTGATCAGAAACAAAATGAAGATTGGCAGGAGAACGATGACCGATTCCTTGACGCCGCGAAGGTTGAGGATGACCAGAAAAACAATGCAGGCCACTTCCAGAACGATTTTGTATTCGTGCAAATGCACTGGAACCAGGCTGAATAGCTGATCGCCCGCCGAGGCCACCGACACGGTGATGGTCAGGATATAATCAATGAGCAGCGCGCATCCCGACACCACGCCGATGCGATTGCCAAGCAACTTGGCGGCAACATTGTATCCGCCGCCGCCGTGGGGGAATTCCTCGATGATGTAGGTGTAGGCCAGCGAAATAATGGAGATGGTGGCAATGACGGCCAGGACCAGCCCGATGGCCAGATACGTATGGTGTCCCAGGGTTTTGAAGGCTTCCTCCGGACCATAACACGACGAGGATAAACCGTCTGCGCCCAATCCGACCCAAGCGAGAAACGGAATCAGCGACAGCGTATGAAAGACGCGCTGGTCATTCAGGTCGCGCGGTTCGCCGATCAGCAAACGCTTGAAATTGGCAATCTTTGACTGCTGCGGGACAGAATTCTCGGATGCTCGATGCTCAGACAACCCAGTGACCCCAACTGTTGTTAATTCCTTGGATGCTCATCCCTTTCGGTGTACTGGCAAAGCAACGTGCGGTCAAGTGGAAGCTCGTGTTCACCGCCAGACCTCCTGCCGCCGGGTTACCGCCAGCAGCAAGCAAAAGACAAGCAATGCCAGTTTTCGTGGCGACAAATAATAGCCAGCGCTTCGCCATGCCCGCACTCCTTCCAGTCAGGGAAGCGCAAGAACAATACCGAAAATGTGCTACTCCAGCGGCAGAGTGGCCTCGAACGTGGATCCCTTGCCCAGCGTGGTCTTGACCTTGAGATCGCCGCGATGCTCCCTCAGGATCCGCCGCGCAATGAACAACCCCATGCCGACGCCTTCGCGCCGGGTGGTGAAAAACGGCTTAAAGATTTGCGTTACCTTGGCCGGCTCAATCCCTGGGCCTGTATCGCCGATGCGAATGGCCAGTTTCGCGCCTTGCCCTCCATTGGCTACGACTTTGGTGGCCACCGTAAGTTTGCCTCCATGCGGCATAGCCTGGCAGGCATTGAGCACGAGATTGAGCAATGCTTGTTCGATGGCCACGCGGTCGCCCACCACCTTGGGGGAGTTGGCCGCCAGTTTCCGGTGCAATTCAATGGAGGAAGCGGACAGGCGCCGTTGCGTCAGGAACAAAATGTCTTCAATAACTTGATGAACATCGACCGGCTCGGCTTGTTGCTCGCGCGCGCGGGCGACATCAAGCACCTGGTCGATGATGCGATCCATGTGTTGCAGTTTGGCCTTGATCACATCGGCATCGCGGCTTCGCGCATCGCCGTCGGGAATATCCGCCGCCAGGGAGTCAATAAGCATTTGGATGATCGTGATGGGATTGCGGATTTCATGCGCGATCTCGGCGGCCAGCGCGCCCAGCACGGAGAGCTTTTCGGCCTGGCGCAACTGCTCCTCGGCCTGCGCGGCGCGTTCGCTGCGGCGGGCATTAACAATGGCCACCGCCGATTGGCCGGCCAGCGCCTGCAGCAGGCGAATCTCGCCGGGCTCAAACTCCTTGGGCTCGCCCGTGTAGATGTTCAGCACGCCAATGGCGCGATCCAGATATTCAATGGGCACGCTCAGCAATGAGCACAGCCCCTCGCGCCGGGCCAGCGTCAGCGCGCGAAAACCGGGCGCCTTGCGCACATCGCGCACGGCCAGCGGCTGGCGCTGCGTCACGACGCGGCCAATCAAGACCTCGCCCACCTTTTGCGGCGGGCGGCGCGAATAGGCCTGCGTGGCGCCCGATACGGCCTGGATTTCCAGACTGTCGCCCGATTCGTTCAGCAGTTGGATGGAGCAGACGCGCGCGCCCATCACGTGGCGCACCTCATCGGCAATGCGATTGAGCGCCTCATCCAGCGTCATGGCCGAGGTGAGCGTCTGTCCCACGCGATAGAGCGATTCGAGTTTGGCCGATTGATCGCGGATTTGCTCATGCAAGCGCGCGAAATGAATCACGCGCGCGGCTTCGGCGGCGGCGGCGACTAATAAATCCTCATCCGCCTGGCTAAAGGCATTCAGGCGGTCGGCATCCACATTCAGCACGCCGATGGTTTGCCCTTCAACGATCAGGGGCACAGCCATTTCCGACAGCACGCCTTCGCGCAGCGAAACATACCGGCGGTTGCGCGTGACATCGTTGACGCGCAGCACCTTGCCCAACTTTGCCGCCTGGCCGGTGACGCCCTGGCCAACCTTGAGCCGCAGATCGTGCTGAGCCTTGGGGTCGATATTGACCGCCACTTCGATGACCAGTACCCCGGCGTTGTGATCAATCAACGCTACGGAACCGCTGGAGGCGCGCATGGCGCGCACGGCTTCGCGCAGGATTCCGCGCAAGACGCTGCGGGTGTCGCGCTGCGAATCGAACTGCCGCCCGATGCGATACAGCAACCGCACGCGCTCCAGTTCATCCTGCAAGGCAATCTCGCGCCGCGTTTGAGCGTTCATGATGTGACAAATCTTGGTTACAGGTTGAGCCTTGGATGATGACAAAGCTAGGCGCCTTTGCAAGCCGCGCAAGCTTCCTATCACAGTTAAGCCTTCTCACAATCACTGCAATTATAATGCTGACAAAACTTACCTGGCCCGCATCTGGCGATAGCGGCGGATCAGGTTATTGGTCGAACTGTCGTGCGAAAGCGCCTGCTGATCGCTTTCCAGTTCGGGCAAGATCTTCTGCGCCAGCGCCTTGCCCAACTCCACGCCCCACTGGTCAAAGCAATTGATGTCCCAGATGACTCCCTGCGTGAAGACGTTGTGCTCGTACAGCGCCACGAGCGCGCCCAGCACCTCGGGGGTGAGTTTCTCGGCCAGAATGACGTTGGACGGGCGATTGCCTTCGAACACGCGATGGGGCACGAGTTCGTCGGGCGTGCCTTCGGCGCGCACCTGCTCCTCGGTCTTGCCGAAGGCCAGCGCTTCGCTTTGCGCAATGGCATTGGCAATAAGGATGTCGTGATGGCGCCCGAGCGGCGTCAGCGCCTGTCCAAAGGCGATAAAGTCGCAGGGGATAAGCCATGTGCCCTGGTGCAGCAACTGATAAAACGAGTGCTGGCCGTTGGTGCCAGGTTCACCCCAGAAGACCGGGCTTGTATCATAGGTCACGCGCTCGCCATTGAGCCGCACATACTTGCCGTTGCTCTCCATGATGAGTTGCTGCAGATAAGCCGGGAAGCGCTTCAGGTATTGCTCATATGGCAGCACGGCCACCGAGGAGGCGCCAAAAAAATCCGCATACCACACCACCAGCAGCGCCATCAGCACCGGCATGTTCTGCGCAAAAGGCGCGGTGCGGAAATGCTCGTCCATGGCATGCGAACCGCGCAATAAGGCGCGGAAATTCTCCGGGCCAATGGCAATCATGGTGGACAAGCCGATGGCCGATTCCATTGAATAGCGCCCGCCGACCCAATCCCAAAAGCCGAACATATTTTCAATGTCGATGCCGAATTCCTGCACGCGCTTGGCATTGGTCGAGACAGCCACGAAATGCCGCGCCACGGCAGCCTGATCGCCTCCCATGGCCCCCAGCAGCCATTCGCGCGCGCTTTGGGCGTTGGTCATCGTCTCCTGCGTGGTGAAGGTCTTGGAGGAGATAATGAACAGCGTCTCGGCGGGATCAAGATCGCGCGTGGCCTCGACAAAGTCGATGCCATCCACATTAGAGACGAAGCGGAAAGTCATCTCGCGGATGCTGTAATGGCGCAGCGCCTCGTAGGCCATGACGGGGCCGAGATCCGAACCGCCGATGCCGATGTTGACCACATTGCAAATGCGCTTGCCCGTATGCCCCAGCCATTGCCCTTCGCGCACGCGGTGGGCGAAGTCGGCCATGCGCGCCAGCACGGCATGCACCTGCGGCACAACATTTTCACCATCGACGAAGATTGACGCCTTTTCCGGGGCGCGCAAGGCGGTGTGCAGCACGGCGCGATTCTCGGTAATGTTGATCTTTTCGCCGCTGAACATGGCATCGATCTTCTTGCGCAGGCCTGTTTTTTCGGCCAGCGCCACGAGCAAGTCGATGGTTTCAGCGGAGATGCGGTTTTTCGAATAATCGAGGAAAAGGCCCGCAGCTTGCAGCGTGAAGCGTTCGCCGCGCTGCGGATCCTGGGCAAAGAGCGCGCGCAGGTGTTCGTGGCGGATTTCTTTATAGTGGCTTTGTAGCGCTTTCCAGACTTTGCGCTTGTTGACGGGCTTGGAGTCGGAGGACATGACGCAGTGGGACCTTTCCGTGGTGAGGTTGAGGACTTACTCGATACACCAGCGCAAAGGCAAAGTCCAGCGGGTCCGGCGTCATGCGGCTTTAGCAGTCAGGAACTTCTTAAAGTCGGCCTAAATTAGTTCGTGCTCGTGCTCGTGCTCGTCATCGTAATCGGCTGTTTCCGTTTTCCACGGTTTCGATGCCACAGGCCTGAGTGCTACCCCGAAATACTTTAGAAAGTTCCTGCTTTAGCAGGTTTTTGGTAGGTCCCATCAGGCCGGGATGGACATGGCTGCTTGTGAAAGTAATCAAGTAGGCCCTGCCTTGGATGAGGGCGGCTACATTGCTGGGGTGATCAAGCATTTGCTGCATCTTGGGCGGCTTCATCGAAGCCAGCCCTACTTTCATGTTCCCTCCTGTGCAGAGCAAAATGCGATTTTACAGGAGAAAACGGAGGCAACGGAGGAAAGCCGGTAGGTCCATCCCGCCGAGATGGACATGGTTAGTTTTGATCCGCGCCGCCAGACGAGGCGGCGCAACTTACCCTCTTCTGTAGCATTGGCATTGCTGGGTTTGCAAGGCTAATTCCGGTAATCGTACTGCCCTGAGACCATTTTGATACCTCTTGTCCATTTTTCGGCCGATAACCTCAATTAAATCCGCATCCGGTAATAGTTGCCTCTGTTCGGTACCATGCAATTCTGAATTACATCGTTGCAAATAATGAGTTAGGCAAGTTTTTCACCTGTGCAGGTCCCGCACGCCTAAAGACACTCGCACACTTGCTTTCTGCAAGGGCAGCGAGCACAGAGATGGAGAGGGATGCGGGTGGGCATGACCGTTGATGCTTCTGGTCAGCCGCTCGAAAGCCGCATGCTTTGAACAGTCAGTATCTGGCGCAAGCGTCCTACTACGGCTTTTGCCTTGGCAATGCGCCTAACTTGTTGATGAAAGCCAACCTTTTTATCAAAACTCTTGACAACTTATGATTCAATAGCCAGATTTTGGTCTCAGTACTCCTGATGCGGGGTTTTGCGTTATGAATGAAGAGAACTGGGATCTTAATTGCTTTTCGGTTCATGAACTCATTGCATTTCTCGATATGCAGGAAATGGACTGGCAAGGAAAATGGCCTGCGGAAGGCGAGACAGCATTTATTGGATTATTGGAACCGCACTTGCCGCGGCAGCAAGAGAGTTTCGATATTTCGCTGAAAACAGCTTTTGTAAGAGTGATGGAATCTAACGACGGGTATCCATGGCGCCGCTGGCCATACATGTTTCTTCGCTGGATGGTTTTGCGCGCCCAGCGGACTAACATTGATGATGAGGCCGGATTTTGGCAAGCGCTTGGAGAGCCTTTTAGCGCTTCATTAAACCAGCAGAAAATACGCGATTTTTACAGGGGCGATTCAAAATTCTTCGTCGTCCATTTGGCACGATGGGAAGGCTCATTTTATTTTGTAAATCAAATTCTGTTGCAAAGCGTCAGTTCACCTCGCCTGGCTGGACGCGCTCGTGCCATCGCCGATGAATTGAAATATGATCCCGATTGGAAACGCTATATCCTGGATCGCAGAATTCCAACACAACGAGCCGGGCAGATTTTGAAGGAAATAGCCGGTCGCGCCGATATAGCTGATTCCATATATTCCTGCCTTCTTGATGCTGAGAGCGGGGTGCATCAGCACTTAATTGATTTTTTCCGACATTTAGATGCCTCTGATATGCCTGTCTCCAATTATGACTTAATTCCCGCCCCCATTGTAAAATGGTTGTATGACTGGGAGTTGCAAAGGTGGTCAGACGACGGTCCAGTTCTGCATCTGGCAACACTGCCACTGAATTGCCGATGGAACATTAATAATCAGAATGTTCAAGGAAAAACTTTCCCGCTGGGAATTTGTGATGAGATCACGGCCAAAATCATCGAATCAGGCGTAACGCGTCGGCATATTCAAATTCCTGTCCTTCCAATCAGTCTAAAACAGACGTTGCGCCGCCTCCTCTGGCGGCGCGGATTGAAACTTTGGCGTCGAATTCAACTTTAATCCCGTACGGCAAAAGGTTGCGCCGCCTCCTCTGGCGGCGCGGATTGAAACTTGAACATCTTCGGCTTTTGCTTGTAACTGAAGGTACGTTGCGCCGCCTTCTGTGGCAGCGCGGATGGAAACGGAACTGAATAAGGAGCAAGCTCTTCTCGCGCTCCTGTTCGCGTTGTACGCGTGAGGAATTGCGCACGCGGCTAAGGCTGCGCCTTCGCAAGCTAGTCATGTGCGCATGATGGCAATGTTGGCGCTAATCGAGGGAATCACCTTTGATCATCTTTGCCGCTTGTATACGATTATGCCGCGCGGTCTGCGCACGTGGATGATCCGTAGTTTCAACGAGCGCGGCATTGACGGGCTGATCGAGCGCAAGTCTCCCGGGGCGCCACGGAAAATCTCGCAGGAAGAGTGCGCACAATATCGACAGTTGCTCGAACAGCCGGAACTGGCGGGGCAAACGCATTGGACGGCGCGGAAGTTCCATGGCTATGTGCGCCAGGAACACCAGTGCGAGGCCGCCTATTTCACGCTGATACGGCTGATCCATGAAATGGGCTTCTGCCTGAAGGTGGCCCAACCGTGGCCGGATCGGCAGGATGAAGTGCTACGCGAGGCGTTCCGCGGGCGCATGCGCCAGTGGGTTTGTGATGAGCAGACCAACCTGTGGTTCATGGATGAGATGGGAGTGGAAAGCGATCCTCGGCTCCGCCGGCGCTGGGCTTCCAAAGGTTCCAAGCCGCGAGTCACGAAAAAGGGCGATCACCTCCGCATGAATGTCACTGGCATGGTCTGCCCGAACAGGCCAAGAACAAATGCAGTGAAACCGATGGCCATTGGCCCCCATCCCCACAATATTCCAATACCATTCAGCAAATTGGCATTGTTGAAAAAGTAGGAAAGAATAAATGCTGCAATACCGTAAAGGCTCCAATAAGTATCGCTGATACTAAGCAAGAAGCAACAGCCCACAGGCGCTGATGAGAACTCTGAGCAACATTCTATCCTCTTAGCATAGATGCCATTGCTTAGCTTGTGTTTGACAGTTGTGGTGGGCCAGTGGCCCGCCCTACGTTTATCATTCCTCCGGCTTGTCTTCTTTCTTCCCCGAAAAGAATGTGGTCAGCAGCAATAGCGCCATGCCGATGCAGATGCCGCTGTCGGCAATGTTAAACGTCGGCCAGGACCAGTTCAGCGGGGCGATGTGGACGCGGATGAAGTCGGTGACTTGCTGATATTGGATGCGGTCGATGAGGTTGCCAATGGCACCACCCAACACCAGTCCAAGAGCGAAGGCAGTGACCTTTTGCGTCATGGCCACATTCCAGATCCAGACGGAAATGACGCAGGCCAAAATGGCGGCCAAGCCGGTGAGGATCATCGGGTATTCGGAGAAGAGCGAAAACGCCGCGCCGGGATTTTTCGCCAGGTCGAAGAACAGGATGTTGGGGATGATGACCTTGCTTTGATATTCGAGTGCCGAAAGCGCCCACAGCTTGGTCACGCGGTCCATCAACAGGATGACCAGCGCGGCCGCCAGGGGCCATGACAACGACAGCAGGCGTTGCCGCGCCAGCGGGGTCACGGCAACGCTTTCTTCCATGGGAGATTCACTCATTGATCCTGACCTGAGGAGTAGCCGCGCGAACGCAGCTTCTCGTAATTGGAGCGGCACGGCACGCATAGCACGGCGAAGGGTTTAACCTTCAAGCGCTCGACGCCGACCTTCGAGCCGCAGGCCACGCACACTCCGTATAACCCTTCTTCCATGCGCTGCATGGCTTCATCCACTTGCGCCAGGCGCGTTTCGGCGATATTGCGCAAGCCCAGACTGGTGTCGGCGGCGGCGTAATCCGAGGCAAACTCGGCCGGGTGCGTCGAGTAGCCGGGGGTTTCGCGATCGCCCGAGACGGATGTGCTGGAAAACGCCAGATTGTCCAGATAGCGCAAGCTCTGCAGCGCCTCCTCGCGTTCCTGGCGCAGGATTTCGCGCATCTTTTCCAGTTCCTTGGCACTGTAAGGCGGATGATCAGGCAACGGGCCCGGGTGCTCGCACACCTTAATGCCGGCATACATGCCGCTGGTCAGTGCCACGGTCTTGCCCTTTTTGGTGGTCTTCTCAAGCTCGTCGCGCTGAATGTCCTCTTCCAGTTCGGCGGCTGATTGCAGCGGAATGGCGCGATTGGCCATGTCCTCGGCTGTTTGTGGCGGCAGAGTCACTGGTTTCTTCTTCGGCTGAGGCAGCCGCGCGGAGGCAGAGGGAACCTGTTCAGCGGGTTTGCGCGTCGGTGGCTTCGGCAGAGCGGCTATTTTCTTCGTGGCAACCGGCTTGGGCGCACGTGCCGCCTTGGCTGGCTGCTTCTCTTCAGTTTTCTTTGGAACAGTCTTATTGGCCACGGTCTTCTTCTCCGCGGACTTTTTCGCGACGGCGGGCGCGGCCGCGTTTTTGGTTTGCTTGGCAGACTTCGCGCCAGCTTGGACTGAAGCGGCCGTTTTCTTTGCCGCGACGGGTTTGACCGGCGCAGAGGCTTTTGCCGCAGCCTTGGTGGGCGAAGCTTTGGCTGGAGCTTTCCTGGCCGCGGCGGCTTTGACTGGAGCGGCGGTTTTTTTGGCAGTGGATTTGGCAGGAGCGGCCGCAGGTTTCACCGCCTTGGTCACTTTTGCAGAAGCTGGCTTTGGAGCAGGTTTGGCTGGAGTTTTGGCTCCAGGACGCACGGCGGCGGTGCGCTTGGGCACAGCGGCGCTG
>Ga0208826_1003501_pt1 | contig 10686 bp, 10 predicted proteins | sample AD_UKC115_MetaG_FD_184451 | JGI IMG/M metagenome (GOLD analysis project Ga0208826, IMG submission 184451) | Active sludge microbial communities of municipal wastewater-treating anaerobic digesters from Hong Kong - AD_UKC115_MetaG (SPAdes)... | ecosystem: Engineered > Bioreactor > Anaerobic >... | reverse complement strand
CTCCAGCGGCTCGGTGTCCGGGCCGATGATGTAAGGCAGCCGGAAGCCGACCATCACGTCCGTCACGCCCTTGTCCTCGAGCCGCCTGATGCCGTCGGGCTTGTAGGCGTCCATCGAGATGACGTGCACCTGGTAGTCGTCACCCGTGCGGCCCTCCGCCCGGCGGTACTCCTGCAGTTTCGCCAGCAGGTCGTCGAGTTCTTCGGCGGGCCCGCCGCCGTGCATCCAGCCGTCGTTGCGCGATGCCCGGCGCAGCGCGAGGTCGGCGTGGCCGCCGATCAGGATCGGGATCGGCCTGCTGGGCGCGGGTGTCATCTTGGTCCTGGCGATGTCGTAGAACTCGCCGTGGAATTCGAAGTACTCGCCGGTGGTCAGGCCGCGGATGATCTCGATGCACTCGTCCATTCGCTTACCCCGCCGCGCGAACGGCACACCCATGAGGTCGTAGTCCTCGGGCCAGGGGCTGGTGCCCACGCCCAGCCCGAGCCGATTGCCGAACAGCGCGGCGATCGAGCCGGCCTGCTTGGCCACCAGGGCCGGCGGGCGGATCGGCAGCTTGAGGACGAAGAAGTTGAAGTGCAGTGTCGTGGTGACCGCACTCAGCGCCGAGGCCAGCACGAACGCCTCGATCATCTCCTTGCCGTCCAGGAACTCGCGGTCGCCGTCGGGGGTGTAGGGATACTTCGCGTCCGACTCCAACGGATACGCGACGCTGTCGGCGATGGTCATCGCATCGAAGCCCGCGCGTTCGGCGGCCTGAGCCAGCGGGATGTAGAACGACGAATCGGTCATGGACTCCGCGTATGTGAACCGCATGCCGCTAGTCGTCGTTCTGTGGCTGGTTCGCCGCGACATCGCCCCAGGTGGCGCGTGCCCCGCTGTCGCCGATCCGGACCACCTGCACGATGGTGGCCGCGCTGGCGACGACGACGACCACGCTGAGGATCACCGCGGCTGCGGTGCCCGGTTCCCGTCGATGCAGCACCACGAGGAGCACCGCGGCCACCAACAGTGCGATGGCGAAGTAGAGCATCGTGTCACCGAGGCCCGCGTGGGTTTCCACCGCCGGTGATTCGCCGACGCGGTGTTCGAGCCATTCGCCGGCCTCGGTGGTCAACGGCGTCAGCGCCAGCACCGCGACGGACAGGGCGAGCACGAGCCACACCAGTCGCCGGCGCGCGGCGGGCCACACCGCACACAGGATCGCCAGCACTGCGGTCAGGGGTGCCAGGACGACGACGAAATGCACGAGCAGGGCGTGGGCCGGAAGGCCGTTGATCATCGACACTGGCGTCCTCTCCGAGAGGTCAAGGCGACGGTCGCACCGAGTACCAAGCGACTGTAATGGACGCCGTGCGCAAGAATTCATCAGTGACCGCAATCTCCGAGCGGGTGTCGCGCGCGCCCGACCTCGGCCACCGGCGTTGAGCAGTTCGGCCGCGGACGCGCAGCACTGGCTGACGCGCAACGTCAAAGTGCTGTCGGCGGTCTCGCTGCTGCAGGACACCGCGAGTGAACTGTTGTATCCGCTGCTTCCCATCTACCTCACCGCCGTCCTCGGTGCGCCGACCGCCGTGGTGGGCGCCGTCGAAGGGATCGCCGAGGGTGCGGCCTCGCTGACCAAACTCGGTGCGGGCCCGATGTCGGACCGGTTCGCGCGACGCCCGCTGGTCGCCACCGGGTACGGGTTGGCGGCGCTGGGAAAGGTGGTCGTCGCCGCGGCGACGGCGTGGCACGGCGTCCTGGCGGGGCGGGTCGTCGACCGGCTGGGCAAGGGAATCCGTGGCGCACCGCGCGATGCGCTGTTGGTCGACGGCGTGCCGGAGACCGCGCGGGCACGCGTGTTCGGGTTCCACCGGGCCATGGATACCTGTGGGGCGGTGCTCGGCCCACTGATCGGGCTCGCCGGCTACGAACTGCTGGACCACCGGATCGCTCCGCTGCTGTGGATCGCAGTGGTTCCGGCCGTGCTCAGCGTGGCGCTGGTGTTCCTGGCCCGGGAAACCCGGGTTCCGCCGGCCCCGGAGCGCCGCCGGATCTTCGCCAATATCGGCGCACTGCCCCGGCGGTACTGGCGCACGGTCGCGGTCCTGGTCGTCTTCGGCCTGGCCAACTTCCCCGACGCGCTGCTGTTGTTGCGGCTCAACGAGATCGGCTTCTCCGTCGTCGAGATCATCCTGGCCTACGTCACCTACAACCTGGTCTACGCGGCGGCCAGCTATCCCGCCGGCGCGCTGGCCGATCGCGTCGCACCGCCGGTGGTGTTCGGCGTGGGTGTCATGTTCTTCGCCGTCGGTTATGTGGGTCTGGGCCTGACCGCCGATCGCGGCGTCGCCTGGCTGCTGATCGGCAGCTATGGATTGTTCACCGCCTGCACCGACGGCGTGGGCAAGGCGTGGGTCTCCCGCCTTGCCGACGACTCCTGCCAGGGCAGCGCCCAGGGCGTATTCCAGGGGCTCAGCGGGATGGCAGTGTTGGCCGCGGGTGTGTGGGCCGGTCTGCTGTGGGGAGTCGACGGTCGGCTGCCGCTGCTGATCTCCGGCGGTGTCGCCGCTGTTCTGGCGGCAGTGCTGCTCTCTGCCGGCCGCCGGCTATGAGACGGTGATGGGGAACGGCGGTGTGCCCGAACCGGTGACGGTATAGCCACCCCACGGAGTGCGCTCGGCGAGCCGCGCTGGGGCCGCGTGGCCCTCGACCGAAACGGTTACGGCGCGTTGACCTTTGAGGGCGTCGTCGGGCAGATCGCCGGTGACGGTTCCGCGCCAGTGGTAACGCCCGTCGATGGCCGCGACGTGGCCCCCGAGTCGGGCCCGGACCGCGATGTCCCGGTCGCCGAAGGTGAGGACGGCATGCCCATCGTAGAGATCCGGGGAGAGGTCCCCATCCTCGAAAACCGTTGCGCTGAGATAGAAGTGGTCGGCCACCCGTTGGGGCCGCCAGCGGCCCACCACGATCCGGGACTTCGCCTCCATCCGGGTGTAACCGGATCGGCCCAGGAGTTCCAGGCAGCGGTCAACGTAGCGGACCTGGCGTTCGATGTGCGGTCCCGGAATCCGGAAGTAGTTGGGCAGACCGTGCACGGCCACCGCGTCGTCGTCGGAGCGGCGCGCGTCGATCACCGCGCGGGCCGAACTGGACCGGCCGTCCGCCCGGGTGACCGTCCAGGTGTCGGTGTTGCTGTCGAACCGCGCCTGGTCACCGTCCTCCCGAATGACGATGACGGTCACAGGAATCCGGCCCGGCGCCACATCCGCCGACCGACGCGGCCCATCAGACCGACCTCCTCGAAGAACGCGGCCAGCGGCGCGAACGACGTCACACAGGCCCGGTGGAAATTCGGATTGGCCCGGGCGGCGCGGCGCATCTCGGCTCCGTCCAGACCAGCCCGGTGGTACTGGATCGGCAGAGTGAACAACATCCGGTAGAACGGGCCGCCGGCGCCGTGCAGGTTGGCCATGATCATCCGGCGATAGCGCGGCATCGTCGGCACCGCCTTGCGCAATCCGTCCCGGGCGAACTGGATGTGCCGAGCCTCCTCGGTGACGTGGATTCGCATGAGCCGCTGCACGATCGGCTGGAGTTCGGGGTCGTCCATGATCTGGCGCTGCAGTGAATCGAAGATCTCCTCGCCGACCAGCGCGGCCGCCCACAGCACACTGCCGCGGAACAGGAACGGCAGCGAGTTGATTATCATGCGCTGGGAGAGCTTGGGGCGCACCGGGATTCCACCGATCCGGGCGATGGTCTTTCCGAACATCACCATGTGTCGCGTCTCGTCGCCGAGTTCGGTGAGCGCGTAGTGCGTCGTGCTGGCGGTTGGGTTCTTGTGCATGAGGTCGCGCAGCAGGGCCTGGTTGAGGATGTTCTCGAACCAGATTCCCGCCGAGAGGATGTTGATCAGTTCCTGCCGGGACAACTCGATCTGCTGTTCACGGGTCATCGCATCCCAGGCGGGTGTGCCGTGCAGCGTGACCATCCGTGGTGGCAGGAAGTACTTGTCCGGATCGATCGGGGCGTCCCAGTCGATGTCCACCGCCGGGGCGTAGGACTTCTTGACCGACCCGCTGAGCAGGCGTTCGGAGAACTCTTCGCGGGTCACCGATGTGGTGGGCGTCGCTGCCATGTTCAAAAGGTAGGAAGCGAATGCCGATTAGTCAATACCCGCGGTACCGGATACTCGAAGTCACGGCACGCGCCACCGTACCGCGCTGAACAGATCGGGTGGTGGCATACCCTGCGGAACATGCGGACCATCCACGTCATCGGCATCGGCGCCGGCGACCCCGACTACGTCACCGCCCAGGCCGTCGGCGCGCTCAACGGCACCGATGTGTTCTTCGCGATGGACAAGGGCGAGCACAAGAGCGATCTCGTCGCGTTGCGCCGCACCATCTGCGAGCGGTTCATCTCGCGCCCCGGCTACCGGTTCGTCGAACTGGCGGACCCCAAACGGGCCGGTGACGGCGACTACCTGCAGACTGTGGCCGACTGGCACGAGGCGCGCGCCGCGGTCTGGGCCGACGCCATCGAGGCCGAACTCGGACCCGACGGCGTCGGTGCCTTTCTGGCCTGGGGCGACCCGTCGCTCTACGACAGCACCCTGCGAATTCTCGAACTCGTGCGTCGCCGCATCGACATCGACTACGACGTCGTCCCGGGAATCACCGCCATCCAGGCGCTGACGGCACGACACCGGATCCCGCTCAACGATGTCGGCGAACCGGTTCTCATCACCACCGGCCGGCGGCTGCGGGAAACCGGCCTGGACGGCGCGGCAGTGGTGATGCTCGACGCGGACTGCACGTTCCTGGAATGCCCGCCGGCCACCCGGATCTGGTGGGGCGCCTACCTCGGCACGACCGATGAACTGCTGGTGTCCGGGACCGTCGGCGACGTCGGCGACGATATCTTCCGGCTCCGTGCCGAGGCCCGCGCCCGCCACGGCTGGATCATGGACACCTACCTACTTCGTGATGTCACCCAGTAGGTAGCGCTGCAGCGTCGGCGCCACCGCGTCGGCGAGTTCCTCCGGTGACATCGAGTGAATGGGGTCGGCGCGCGCGACGTAGCGCACCACACCGATGCCCACCAGCTGGGTGGCGCACAGTGCCGCGCGGACGGTGATCTGGTCGGCACCAATGGCTTTCAGGATCGGCCCGAACACCGGGCCGATCAGGTAGTCGTAGACCACGTCGACGGTCTTGGCCATTCCGGTGGCCGAGATGGCGCTGGCCGCGAACGGCCCGCCGTCGGCGATGTCCCACGTGGTGATCAGCGTCTGCAGCGTCCGCTTGCCGGTGGTGTCGATGCTGCCCCGCACGATCTTGTTGATGAAGTCCGGTGTGCGAAACGGCAACCGGAGGAAGCGGGCCACCGGATCGAAGACGCCGTCGGCCTCGTCGTGAGCATTCACCAGTTCAGCGTGGCCGTCCGGGCCGGTCAGCACAAGGTGGACACGCCGCGAACTTCACGGGCAGACTTGACGTCGTGCCCGAACTCCCGGAGGTCGAAGCGCTCGCCGACTATCTGCGTCAACACGCCACCGGACTTCCGGTGGGTCGCATCGACGTCGCGGCGCTGTCGGTCCTCAAGACCTTCGACCCGCCGCTGACCGCCCTGTACGGGCAGACCGTGACCGGTGCGTCGCGCTGGGGAAAGTACCTCGGCCTCGATGTCGGCGATCTGCATCTGATCACGCATCTGTCGCGGGCCGGCTGGCTGCGGTGGTCGGAGAAGCTGGCCGCAGCCCCGCTCAAACCGGGCAAGGGGCCCATCGGCTTGCGGGTGCACCTCGGAACGCCCGGCGAAGCACCCGGTTTCGACCTCACCGAGGCGGGAACCCAGAAGCGGCTCGCGGTCTGGCTGGTGACCGATCCCGCCGCGGTGCCCGGGATCGCCACCCTGGGGCCGGATGCGCTCGCGCTGGACGCCGATGGCCTGGCGGCCGTGCTGGCGGGCAATACGGGCCGGATCAAGACCGTGATCACCGATCAGAAGGTGATCGCCGGGATCGGCAATGCATACAGCGACGAGATCCTGCACACCGCACGGCTGTCGCCGTTCGCCACCGCGGGCAAGCTGACCGACGCGCAACTGGATGCCCTGTACGAGGCTATGATCACCGTGCTGACCGATGCGGTCCGGCGGTCCGTCGGTCAGCAGGCGGCGACGTTGAAGGGCGAGAAGCGATCCGGGCTGCAGGTGCACGCCCGCACCGGCCTGCCCTGCCCGGTGTGCGGAGACACGGTGCGCGAAGTGTCCTTCGCCGACAAGTCCTTCCAGTACTGCCCCACCTGCCAGACCGGCGGCAAGGTTCTCGCCGACCGGCGAATGTCCAAGCTGCTCAAGTGATCCGGCAGTAGGAGCGCGTCGCCGCCGTCAGCGCCTGCTGGTAGAGCGGGTCCAGGCCGCGCGCCGCGACCACCGAGTCGCGGGCTGCCTCGAGGTCGGTGACGCACTGCGGTGAATGCAACGAATCCCAATGCAGGGCAATCTGTTCCACCATCGTGCGGTTGTATCCGTCGATCTGGGTCCGCGAACTCGCCAGGTCGGGGGCGGCCGAGGGCGCGCCGGCGGGGTCGAACTTCCACTGCGCGAACCGGGTGTACTCGATGGCCTCGGTGACGTTGATCTGGTCGGTGAAGATATCCCGCACGTAACCCGGGTCGACGTGGTGTCCCACCGCGTCGGCGCCGACCTCGTCGAGCACCTGCGCGGCCCGGGCGGGGTCGGTGATGGAGCCGCCGTCGAGCCATTTGACCGCGGCAACCGGTTCGGCAACCTGAAGACGCAGCGCCGCCGCGTCGACGAGGTCGTGGAGTGCGCCGGCGGGGTGCGCCCCAGCCATCGGGGCCGGAATGAGCAGGGCGATCGGGAGGGCGGCAACTGCAACGAGGATGGGAACCAGGAGTCGGATACGCATGCCGTCATCTTCGTCCACCCGGATAGGCTGCACCGATGATCCGGCAGAAGATCCTCATCACCGGCGCGAGTTCAGGCCTGGGCGAGGGCATGGCCCGCGCGTTCGCGGCCAAGGGTCGCGACCTGGCCCTGTGTGCGCGGCGCACCGAGCGTCTGGATGCCCTCAAAGCCGAACTGACACAGCGTCATCCCGGTATCACCGTCGCCGTGGCCGAACTCGACGTCAACGATCACGACCAGGTGCCCACGGTGTTCGGTGAGCTGTCGGACGCGCTCGGCGGCATCGACCGGGTGATCGTCAACGCCGGTATCGGCAAGGGCGCCCCGCTGGGTTCGGGCAAACTGTGGGCCAACAAGGCCACGCTCGAGACCAATCTCGTTGCCGCCCTTGTCCAGATCGAAGCGGCGCTGGAAATGTTCAAGGCCTCTGGACGCGGTCACCTGGTGCTGGTGTCCTCGGTGCTGGCCAACAAGGGGGTGCCGGGCGTGAAAGCATCGTATGCGGCCAGCAAGGCCGGGTTGTCGTCGCTCGGCGAGTCGCTGCGGGCCGAATACGGGCGCGGCCCGATCCGGGTCACGGTGCTCGAACCCGGCTACATCGAATCGGAGATGACCGCCAAGGCGAACAAGACCTCGCTGATGGTGGACAACGCCACCGGCGTACGCGCGATGGTCGACGCCATCGAGGGCGAACGTGGTCATGCCGCAGTCCCCGGCTGGCCGTGGACCCCGATGGTGGCCCTGATGAAACTGACCCCCACCCGGCTCGCCAAGCTGTTCGCCTGAACCGGGGTTTATCCGATCGGGCGCAGTGGGTAGCCGAATCGGCATGAGGTACTCAAAACTGTCTCCCGCACTTTTCGCGGGCGTTGCCGCGGCCGCGACGCTCGCCTTCACCCCCGTTGCGATGGCCGATCCGATGCCGCCGCCGTGCGTCAATCCCGACGGCACGCCGTGTGCCAGCCTCGGCACGGCCGGACCGGGCGGTGCTGCCGGCGCTATCCCCGGCGGCCCCGGCGGTGAAGCCGGTCCCGGCGGTGCCAGTGGCGTGATCCCGGGCGGTCCCGGCGGTGCAGCCGGTCCCGGCGGCGCGACCGGCAGTATCCCCGGTGGTCCGGCCGGCACGGCAGGCCCGGGCGGTGCGTCCGGCAGCCTGGCTCCGGGCGGCCCCAGCGGTAGCGCCGGACCCGGTGGCGCCGCAGGCTGCATCCCCGGCGTGGGCTGCGCGACGATCCCCGTCGGCTGACTTCATGTCGCCGACAGTGATGTTGTTCGCGCCCCTTCCTGGGCGAACGCGATAACAACCTCACTCTCGGCGGATCGGGAGGTCAGCCCGCCCGGCCGCGTTCCTCGCGGTAACGGCGCACCAGCGCGTCCGTCGAGCTGTCCGACTGCGGTGCCGGAGCGGCGTCATCGGTGATGACCGGCAACAGCGCGATCGCCTGCTTCTTGCCCAGCTCCACGCCCCACTGGTCGAACGAGTCGATTCCCCAGATCACGCCCTCGGTGAATACCTGATGTTCATAGAGGGCGATCAACTGGCCGACCACCGACGGCGTCAGCCGGGTCGCCAGGATCGACGTGGAGGGCCGGTTGCCCGGCATCACCTTGTGCGGTACCACATTCGCCGGTGTTCCCTCCCCGGCGATCTCCTCGGCAGTCTTGCCGAATGCCAGCACCTGGGTCTGTGCGAAGAAGTTGCTCATCAAGAGGTCGTGCATGCTGCCCGACCCGTCCGCGGTGGCCAGATCGTCCACCGGCTGACTGAACCCGATGAAGTCGGCCGGCACCAGCCGCGTGCCCTGGTGCAGCAGTTGATAGAACGCATGCTGACCATTGGTGCCGGGTTCGCCCCAGAAGATCTCGCCGGTGTCGCTGTCGACGGGTGAGCCGTCCGCCCGCACCGACTTGCCGTTGGACTCCATGGTCAGCTGCTGCAGGTACGCGGCGAACCGACCCAGGTCATTCGAGTACGGCAGCACCGCACGTGACTGTGCGCCAAAGAAATTCGAGTACCACAGTCCGATCAGCCCCAGTAGTGCCGGGGCGTTCGCGGTCAGTGGGGCCGTCCGGAAGTGTTCGTCCATCAGATGGAAGCCCGCCAGGAATTCGGCGAAGCGTTCCCGGCCGATGACCGCCATCACCGACAGCCCGATCGCCGAATCCACCGAGTATCGACCGCCGACCCAGTCCCAGAAGCCGAACATGTTCGCGGTGTCGATGCCGAACTCCTCGACCAGCTTGGCGTTGGTCGAGACCGCGACGAAATGCTTGCTCACCGCATCCTCGCCCAGTGCACCGACCAGCCAGCGACGTGCCGCTGTCGCGTTGGTCAACGTCTCCAGTGTCGAGAACGTCTTCGATGCGACGATGAAAAGCGTTGTGGCCGGGTCCAATCCGTCCAGCTTGGCGACCAGGTCGGCCGGATCGACATTGGAGACGAACCGGGCGGAGATCCCGGCGTCGGCGTAGTGGCGCAGCGCGTCGTACACCATCACCGGGCCCAGGTCCGAACCGCCGATGCCGATGTTGACGACGGTCCTGATCGCCTGCCCCGTCGCACCCGTCCACTCCCCGGAGCGCAACCGGTCGGTGAAGGCGCCCATCTTGCCGAGCACCTCGTGCACGTCGGCGACGACGTCCTGGCCGTCGACGGTCAGGGTGGCCCCGACCGGCAGGCGCAACGCGGTGTGCAGGACGGCGCGGTCCTCCGAGGTGTTGATGTGCTCGCCGGCGAACATCGCCGCGCGCCGCTGTTCGAGGCCGGCCGCGCGGGCCAGGTCGATCAGCAGGTCCAGCGTCTCCCGGGTCACCCGGTGCTTGCTGTAGTCGATGTACAGGTCACCCACGGTCAGCGTCAGTTCGCGGCCGCGGTCGGGATCCACGGCGAAGAACTCACGCAGATGCGTGTCACCGATCTGTTCGTAATGACGGGAGAGGGCGGACCAGGCGGGCGTCTCGGCGATCATGTCTTGACCCTAGTGCCGCGGCGACGCCGACGAGCGGCCAGATTTCGACGACGAGCTTCGGGGACACCGCCGCCTTTGCAAGGATGGGCGGATGGATACCGCCAAGCTGCTCGCCTCAGTGCCCACCGGTTTGTGGATCGGGGGTGCGGAACGCGCCGGCACCTCCACGTTCGACGTGCTCAACCCGGCGACCGGGGAGGTCATCACCGCCGTTGCCGACGCCACCGCCGCCGACGGCATCGCCGCGCTGGACGCCGCCGCCGCCGTGGAAGGGGACTGGGCGGCGACCCCGGCGCGGGACCGCGGCGAGATCCTGCGTTCGGTGTTCGAGACCATCAGCGCGCACACCGAGGACATCGCGACGCTGATGACCCTCGAGATGGGCAAGGTGCTGGCCGAGAGCCGCGGGGAGGTCAAGTACGGCGCCGAGTTCTTCCGGTGGTTCGCCGAGGAGGCGGTGCGCATCGACGGCCGCTACACCCACGCCCCGGCCGGCACCGGCCGGATCCTGGTGACCAAATCGCCAGTGGGGCAATGCTATGCGATCACGCCGTGGAACTTTCCGCTGGCGATGGGCACCCGCAAGATCGGCCCCGCGGTGGCCGCGGGCTGCACCATGATCGTCAAGCCGGCCCAGGAGACCCCGCTGACCATGCTGCTGCTGGCCAAGCTGATGGACGACGCCGGCCTGCCCAAGGGCGTGCTCTCGGTGCTGCCGACATCCCGGCCCGGCGACGTGACCACTGCGCTCATCGACGACGGGCGGCTGCGCAAACTGACGTTCACCGGCTCGACG
>Ga0208826_1003500_pt1 | contig 10693 bp, 11 predicted proteins | sample AD_UKC115_MetaG_FD_184451 | JGI IMG/M metagenome (GOLD analysis project Ga0208826, IMG submission 184451) | Active sludge microbial communities of municipal wastewater-treating anaerobic digesters from Hong Kong - AD_UKC115_MetaG (SPAdes)... | ecosystem: Engineered > Bioreactor > Anaerobic >... | reverse complement strand
CAAATGTGCACAACATTTAGTATACAAACAGAAGAGGGGAATAATTTTGTTGGACGAAATTTAGACTTGGCATATAATGTAAATGAATGTCCCCTAATTCTTCCGAGAAATTACTTGATGGAAGATAAAGTTACTGGAAATATGCAAACGACTGACAAAGCCCTTATTGGCATGGGGACGGTAATTGATGAACATCCCTCCATGTTTGATGCCATGAATGAAAATGGATTAGTCTGCGCTGGTCTGAATTTTGAAGGGTTCGCACATTTTGAAGAAAAACCAGTACCGGGAAAAACAAATATCACGCCTTACGACTTCATTTACTGGGTGGTCTCCAACCATGATACAATTGATGAAGTTAAGAATGCTCTTTCTAACATAGATTTAGTAGATGTGCCCTTAAATGACCAGACCCCAGTACCCACCCTCCACTGGATGATAACTGATAAAACTGGTTCGTCGATTGTAGTTGAAAAAACTAAAGAACAACTTGCAGTCTATGATAACCCTGTGGGAGTAATGACTAATCAACCTACCTTTGACTGGCATTTGATGAATCTAAACAGATACATATCTGTTAGTCCTAATCAACCAGAACCAGTCAAGTGGAGTGACCAGTTGTTGCAGATTCATGGTGTTGGAGCTGGTACTCTGGGACTGCCCGGCGATTCGCATAGCGTTGCAAGATTTGTGAGAATTGCCTATGCTAGAGCTCATATGCCAGTTCTGGAGGATGATATCAGTGCCGTGACCCAGTGTATGCACATGCTTGACTATGTGAAAATGGTAAAAGCCGGGGTTTTAACAGAGGGAATGGCAGAAAAAACAACATATTCTGCTTGTATGGATCAGGAAAACGGCATTTACTATTACAAAAATTACGGAAATAGCCGAATAAATGCGGTTAATATGCATAAAGAAGACTTGGATGGTGACGAAGTAATCAAATGCCCTTATTTAACAACACAGGATATAAATTATCAAAATTAATACGTGTTGATAACGGAATTATATTCCATTCTTTTTTTTATTAAATAGTAGCTTTTGTTTAAAAAATGCTATAAAAATATCCTCTAAGCCTAATCTTCAGTTCTTTAGATCCTTTATTTCCACTACTAATATTTGCAGTTCCCTTATCTCGTCCAAAGAATATTTCATGGGTGAACTTTTCACATTTAAGTAGTCAATAATACCCTCCCTTAGATTTTTTAATTCTTCCTTCATCACACAACTGCATAACCAAACCTGTTAGTTTGCCTTTGTAGTTTCCTGATCTCTACGGAAATTATTTAATTTAAGAAATCAATATACTTCAATTAACTTTTTCCATAAATTAATCAAATGCAAGGGTGTTCATAGTGAGTGATTCCGTATTTAAAAGATATTATAATTTTCTTAAGAACGATGCCGTTAAATTCATCGTTCTTATAGGAATTGTAAGTCTTTTTGCGGACATGACTTATGAAGGCGCACGTAGTATAACCGGACCTTATCTTGCCATTTTAGGTGCCAGTGCAGTTGCCGTGGGATTTGTGGCTGGATTCGGTGAATTACTTGGTTACCTATTTCGTTTCTTTTCCGGGCGACTCAGTGATCGTACCCACAGTTACTGGGCCATCACAATAGTAGGATACTTTATAAATTTGTTGGCTGTTCCTCTTTTAGCCCTGGCAGGAAGTTGGGAAATAGCAGCAGCGCTGATTATTATTGAAAGGGTTGGAAAGGGCATTCGCGTGCCCACTAGAGATGTGATGTTATCCCATGCCTGCAGCCAAGTTGGACACGGAACCGGTTTTGGCATACACGAAGCCCTTGATCAAATAGGAGCAATACTCGGCCCCTTAATTGTAGCTGTTGTCCTCTTTTTCAATGGAAACTATCAGATCGGTTTTGTTTTTCTTCTGTTACCTGCAACACTCGCCATACTCGTGCTTTTAATTTCCAGATCTCTTTACCCTCATCCCCATAATCTAGAGGCTAATGTCATCGAACTAGATGCTAAAGGATTTAAAAAAGTTTACTGGTTATATGTAATTGCCGCAGGATTAATTGCTGCAGGTTTTGCTGATTTTGCCCTTATTGCTTACCATTTCCAGAAGGTTGCCCTATTTTCAGCAGCATTTATTCCTATCCTCTATGCCATAGCCATGGGTGTTGATGGAGTTTCAGCCTTAATATTTGGAAGGTTATTTGATAAAAAAGGATTTTCAATAATAATACTCGTTGCTTTAATTTCCGCACTTTTCGCCCCACTTGTCTTTTTAGGTGGCTTTTATATGGCGTTCTTAGGGATTATATTATGGGGAATAAGCATGGGGGCTCAAGAATCAATAATGAGGTCATCAATCGCCATAATGTCACCTATCCAAAGGCGGGGCTCAGCATACGGAGTTTTTAACACCATTTACGGAGTATCATGGTTTGCAGGAAGCCTACTCATGGGGATATTATACAGTTTTTCCATTAACTATTTAGTAATCTTCTCAGTCTTAATACAAGTTATATCCATTCCTATCTTTATTTCAATCTTAAAAATAAGGAAAACAAAAGAAAAGAATTAAAATTTCAATTGGCCTTAAATTAGGAATTAAGAAACTAAAATCACCCCGTCAACTTTTTTAAACTATTTCTTCATAACTTAACCTATATATTTAACATTCCAGAATAAGATTCTATATATAGATTTAGTAAGTTTGGGGGGATTCTTTATGGATAAAGATGAATTTGTAGAACAGATATCAAAGGGCCAGGAAAATGTTATTGGTGTGGAATTTGATGAAGATGAGGTTGATGTGGTATATGATGTAACTGATCCGGATACCGGTGAATATGATCCTCTGGTAGTCATTGATACCGCAAATATGGCCAATGAACATAAAATAAACGGTAAGTTACTTAGTTTGAATTTCTTTGAGGATGGAGATCTCAGATGTGCACGTCTATGCTTAAAGATTGACATTTTGGATGATGTCTTGCTTTTATAAAAAATTGATTAACCCTAGGCTATTAGTAATAATTATTAGGGAAAGGGGTTTAATATGAATAATAAGTTACTATTAATAAGTATATTTATCCTTGTGGCTATTATAAGCGCAGTCTGGCAAGTATTGCTTTTAAATAATGTTAATACACCCGCATTAATTCTGTTCGTTGTCGGATTTCTATTTTTACCATTCATGGCGGGATACAAACTTAACATTAACCAGGCAGTAATTTATGTCATACTCTTAACCGTTACCTTCATAGTAATAGACACCCTTATTGTGAACGTGCACATTGACTGGCTTCTTGCCTACGGGGATAACGCCACCAAGTTTATGACTACTGGCCTAATATACACCGGGGATCTTTCCTATCCCTATCCTTCCCCCAGAAACAGTGTAGTTATGTTTTTCGTTTTTTTAATAGCCACCACTGCCGGGAATATAGTGAGTAGAAAAAGGAATAACATAGAAAAAGTTTAAAGTCGTGAAAAGGTGCCCGAATCAGTAATGGAATGAACCCCTTAATACAGGGACATGGAACTGGAACCGGACACAGTAAATTTTAAAAGTTATTTTATTCTTTTTTATCTCCTTCAAAGGGACAAGTGTGAACAATAGCCATTTTTACAGAGTCTACACTATTTATGATCTCTTTTTCAACTATATGCGAGATTTTATGAGATTTCCTGAGTTTTAAATCCCCATCAAGTTCAATATGCAACTCTGCTGAAGCATAGGGTCCCATGTTATTTAATTTCACATCATGAACTCCCTTAACATCATCTACCGACATTGCTACGGTTCGTATTTCATCTAAAATTTCTTCAGATGGTATTTTTCCCATGATAGTGTTAATATTGTCACGGGCAACTATGAATGCGGTTCTTATCACCATTATAGCAATGAACAGAGCCACAATAGGGTCTAACATAGTAAAGCCCAATTGTGCGCCTGCCACACCCACGAGTACAGCACCACACGAGAAAATATCTACTTTTTGGTGCTGACCATCGGCAATGAGTGCCGGACTGTTAATACTTCTCCCGGAACGGATTAGATAGGTAGTCATAGTGTAGTTAACAATTATTCCAATTAATGCCATTACTGCAGCGATCCAATCTGGTGCTTTAAGTGCTTCATGCATTAAAAGTTTGATGTAAACATCGGAAAGAATTTCATAGGCAACCAACACCAGAAATACCACAATTATTAAACCTACAATTGGTTCAGCCATACCGTGCCCGTACTGGTGTTCCTTATCCGCAGGTTTCATCCCAATTTTAAAGCCAATGAAAGCCAGAATTGAAGTAATAACATCGGAAAGCGTGTGTGCAGCTTCAGCAACCAATGCAGTACTACCCGACAGCGTTCCGACAATAAAGTTGAAGATAGTCAATAGGACATTCCCTATTATTGCTACCATTGAGGCTTTACGGCCTGTACTTTCCCGATCAATTATTTCATTCATACAAATCACTGAAATTTCTATAAAAAATCCGGAAGAGGGTTTACAAATTCAACTGGTGGTTAAAGCCCTTTTAAATATAGTTAATCCTTCTTCCATTTGTTCTTTGGATATGTTCAAGGCAGGAAATATGCGGATTATGTTGCCCTGAGTAACATTTAGAATTAGGCCCCAATCCAAACATTTAGAATATATAGATGCCGCGGTATTTTCATCCACTATCTCCACCGCAATCAATAAACCTTTTCCCCTTGCATCTTTTATGATATCTGGATATTCATTTTTCAATTTATTCAACTCTGTAAGGGCGTATTTACCTACATCGTTAACATTTTCCCAGATTTCATTGTCCAACATGTATTTGATAACTGAATAGGCAACTGCACAACCCAGGGGGTTACCACAATAGGTGCCACCGTGATCTCCCTTTTCGAGCTTATCATGTATTTCTTCAGAGAATGCAAATGCTCCGAAAGGGAATCCTCCTGCAATACCCTTAGCCATGGTCAAAATATCGATTTTAACACCATTTGACATAAACATAGGCCCGGTTCTGCAAAAACCAGTTTGAATTTCATCTACTATTAAAAGGACATTGTTTTTTGTGCATAAACCAGATAATTTAGCCAGGTAATCTAAATCAGGTACATTGATACCACCTTCACCCTGTATAGGCTCAACTATGACCGCCGCAACATCTTTATCTATCACTCTTTCAATTGCCGCGATATCATTATACGGAACGAATATATGATGGGGAATTAGGGGATTAAATCTATTTCTATGGGCATTTTGACCAGTTGCAGACACTGTGCTAATAGTCCGTCCATGGAAACTTTTCTCAGCAGATATAATATTCAATTTCCCGGTTGCTTTTCTTGCAAGTTTAATTGCGGCATCATTAGCCTCGGCACCACTATTGGAAAAAAATATGCGGGTTAGGTTGTCCGGTAATATCTCCTGCATCAGTAACAGAAGTTTTGACCTTGCTGGGGAATAGGTTGCTCCGGAATTGGGATTCTGTATTATTTTTTTACTTTGCTGGCAAAGGGCTTCGGTGATTACAGGATGGGCATGCCCTAGACTGGTCACTCCCCATCCAGCAGTAAGATCTATATACTTCTTACCATTCTCATCATAAGCATAGACTCCTTCACCTTTTTCTATTGATAACTTTGCTTTTTTAGCAAAAGAGGCATAGCATTCATCTTCAATTTCATAAGTGTTTAGTTTTTCCATGGTTAATCCCCATATTGGTAGTATGTGGTATTACAGCTTAAATAACTTCATTTAAGATTTCGGGGTTTTCTTCAGTAGTCTCAGTAGTTTTCTGTATATATATTTAGAAACTTCACTTAAAAGTAGAAGATTTCATTACATTACTGATGCACACACGGGAAACTCATCTTTTAAGATTGGGGGCAATTATTTAAAGATTAATATAGATTCTTTGAAATCATTTATTTTTCAATTTTTCCCGGCATTCTGGACAAATATACGTATCTTGGTCAGTTTCGTAGACTTTCTCACAAACTTCACAGATGGCATCTATAAATCCTGGTTTTTTTGTTTTTATGCAAAAACCATGTAAAGCTGAATCCACAACACTTTTACCTTCAAATACCTTTTTATTCTTATCAGCCATTATAACCCTCTTAAATTGTTTATATGTTTTAATCAATAAAGAAAAAACAAAAACAGATTCATGTTGGTTCAATAATTCGCTTATTTTTCATAAATTATAACTCCCTTTCCGTCTTTGAAACATTTTGTTTGGCGAAATATTTCCTTTGGAATATCAGTGCTACATTAACCAGACTGATAAGTACTGGAACTTCAATTAAAGGCCCTACTACTGCGGCAAAAGCTACTCCTGATCCTATTCCAAACACCGCAACGGCCACCGCTATGGCCAGTTCGAAATTGTTACTGGCCGCAGTAAATGACAGTGCTGCAGTCTTAGAATAATCTGCCCCCACCTTGTATCCCATGTAAAATGTTATGAAAAACATTATCAAGAAGTAAATCAGGAGTGGAATGGCTATTATAATCACATCTAATGGTATCTGTATTATGTAGTTTCCTTTTAGACTGAACATCACTATGATGGTAAATAGTAATGCTAGGAGAGTGATGGGACTAATTTTGGGTATGAATTTCTCATGGTACCATTCTTTGCCTTTTCTACCAACTAAGAAGTGTCTAGTCAATATACCTGCGATAAATGGAATCCCCAAATAGATAAATACGCTTTGAGCTATCTGAATTATACTGACATTTACCACGCTTCCCTGGATTCCGAATAGTGGGGGCAGGACGGTAATAAATACCCAAGAATAAACACTGTAAAATAACACTTGGAAAATGCTGTTGAATGCCACTAGTCCTGCGGCATATTCTGTGTCTCCCTTTGCAAGTTCATTCCAAACTATTACCATTGCTATGCAACGTGCCAGGCCGATCAATATTAAACCAACCATATACTCCGGATACTCATGCAAAAAGATTATAGCCAGTACAAACATTAAAATTGGGCCAATTATCCAGTTTTGAAATAGCGACAGACCTAATATTTTGGTATTTCTAAAGACTTCTCCCAGCTCCTCATATCTTACTTTAGCCAATGGAGGGTACATCATTAAAATTAAACCAAGGGCAATGGGGATATTGGTTGTTCCCACCTGGAATTGATTGATAAATGATTCAGTTCCAGGAATAAAGTAACCAATTGATACTCCCATAGCCATAGCCATGAAAATCCATAATGTTAAAAATCTATCAAGAAATCCCAGTTGGGGAGTATCACAGATTTGATCAGTTACTTGTTCTATGTCTCGGGACATGATTTTCATCTCATTTTAATGCTTTTTCAAAGGCATCTTTATGAAAACCTGATGCCATTTCCTTTTTACATTCTTCATCGGTGAATAATCTCATTTTGGCAGCTCTACAAGGGTAATGCTGCAATTTAAGTCCAGCCTCGATGGGTAAATTCTTTAAATCCTGAACATTTGAGTATTTATCTAAGAGGTAATCGGCTACAAATGTTGTTGAACCACAAAGAGAAGAACGGATTACATTGATATCAACAATTTGACCATTTTCAAGTTGTATATCTATTTTTGGCTTTCCAATTTTAGAAGTGAACTCGTCAAATACTTCATTACCATTTTCTTCCAATTCACACATTATATAAGGGCAGGTTACATTTTCATAGACTTCTAATTGATTTTTAAAGCCTTCACCCATCCATGCTGCTACAATTATGTAATCTACATCTTTATTAACCAGATCCACCAGATCCAAGGTGAGGTCCGGGTGTTGCGTATAAGTTATCAGGATATTGGCATCCTTTATCTTTGCCAGTTCATCTTCAGGAATGTCTATTTCATCCATGAACATGGATGCTGGCTTTTCTAATTCAATAAATTCTGTTTCAAAATTTTTTTTAATATTTTCAAATGCCCTTTCCCCGTATGGCCCATCAGTAACTATTACAACTTTCAACATGATTTATACCCCCTTATCTACATGAAAATTCTTTATCCCGTATTCCACAGCATCCTTCCAACTCCCCTGAAAAATTACAGGATTCATCATTGGGTATCATGTATGAATAATACAAATCTTCTAGCCATTCCTTTAATTCATCCCTAATTTTTAGGAATAATTCGAATTTTTCTTCATCTGTGCCTTCAAAAACTGATGGATCTTCAAATGGTTGTTTGAAGTATTTTTTGCCCCCTATAAAGAATGGGCAGGCATTATAGGGATTTCCGCAGACAGTTACAACGTAATCAAATTCCTGACCTTCAAATTCTTTCAGACTTTTAGATCTATGATGAGAGATGTCAATTCCAATGTCTTCCATACATTTTATGGCCATTGGATCAACGGCCTGAGGTTCACTCCCGGCACTATATACATCAAAAATATCCCCATAAAGATCCCTGAATAGTCCTTCTGCCATTTGAGAGCGGGCTGCGTTATGAATACACATGAATAAAACTCTTTCTTTCACCATTCAATCACCTAAATGATTATTACCCCTAATAAGGATCTGTACCTCTAAATATGCTATCCTGTTCGAAATTGTGCCACTAGTGCCATCTCAGTAAAATATCACCCTATTAAATTAGTTCTATTAATTTCTCAACGGTATATGTAATTTCAGGGTTTTTGAGACTGTAATGAATCCATACGCCTTCTTTACGCCCTTTAATAAAACCCAAATTTTTTAGAATATTCAAATGATGCGATATGCTTGACTGAGGCTTATTTAGAGCGTGCATTATTTCACATACGCATAATTCTCCTTCCGAAAGTAAATACAGTATTTTGAGCCGTGTTGCATCAGATAGTGCTTTAAGTTTTCCTGAATATTTTTCATAGTGATCATCATCAGGTAATGACCCCATAAGTTCTTTAATTTTTTTCTTTTGACTTTCATTAGGCCTATCTTCGCCCTGAATTTGACAACCTGTCATGATACCTCCCATATATCCCCCTAATCTGCGAATATGTCTTTCTAATTTTCGGGTGATTAAAACCATATATCAACATATGTTGATGTATTGATACAGTAGAATATATAAATATTTTGGGTGTTACTCCGTTATTTTTCAGTCCAACAAAAGGAAATACATAGAATAAGTGGGAACTTACGGATTTTCCAGTAGAATCCTTAGAATGATAGAATAAAATCTTCAGAATGGAATAGTAACATTTAAAGAGGGTCATCACTAACTTAGTAATTGAAGTGATATTGTTAAGGGAAAAGATGATGTTAAACAGACACCTCTTCCTTTAACCGAGTGAATGGTTTTTAAATAAGGACTTGGCGGGTTGTTTTGTTTTTTTGTTTCCACCTGCCTTAAATTAAATGGGAGTGTGAAACATGAAAAACGCTTACAAATATGGTTTAATTGGATATATACTGGTTATGATCTGCAGCACACTTTTTCCGGTAATATTCGGCAATGAACAACTCCAGGCACTGATAATATTTCCCCTAATTTTAGTTTTAGCCTACTGGACAAAAATGAATGGTAAAGAGTTGGGTTTGGAATTTGGAAGATTAAGAGATTATATATGGGCTATTCTGTATCCGCTGAGCATTTGTCTGGTTATTATTGTCATTGCCCTGGTAACTGGGAACCTGGGTGCAATAAAATACCCCAATGAAATGACTGGTAAAATTGTTTATCTCTTCTTATACACACTTATAGTGGCATTAGCCACTGAAGAAGGTTTTTTCAGAGGATGGCTTTACGGAATATTGGAAAGAGGTAAAATGAATCCCAAGTTAATTCTCCTATTCACGGCCCTGGCCTTTGCCTCCTGGCATTTACCATTATTCTTCCTGAATTCCTCGTTCAACTTGAGTATGCTTCCCATATACATCACCGGAGGAATTATTGGAGGGTTGACCTTTGGACTTCTAAGGTACATTTCCGGTTCTATAATTGTGTCATCATTCTCCCATGCCCTATGGAATACCATAGTTTACAGTTTATTTGGCTTCGGTAGTAGTATTGGTATTTTAGGGATTAAAGCAACCAACATCTTTAGCCCAGAAAGCGGGTTGTTAGGATTGGCTTGCGGTTTAGTTTTCATGGTTATTTTATGGGTATGGGCCTCCAAAAAGGTAGGTTTCAATTATCCAACCCCGCAAGAATAGAGTTTAACCGGATTCCTATTCTTTTTTTTTAAGAATAATTCCCCAATCTTTCTTTTTTTAGTTTCCATTGGTGAATAATTAGGGATCAGTTTAATTCCTTAAATGTTCGGAAAAATATGATGGAAAAAAGTAAAATAGAGGGGATAACCATTTTTCACTTAACACTTCTTAGTATCTCAGGCATAATATGACAGCAATTAATAATTCGGTACTGGATGATTATATAAATCATCTTAGAACATAATATCTACTAGTACTGGGGGATACAGGGAACATGAAAATGAAGATCACCCATTCAAATGTTTGAAGACCTATCACGTACTAGGGGGATACAGGGAGCATGAAAATGAACAGGACACCAACTATAAAAACTGAACCGGGAATGATAGCCTTAGCCACTCTCATCTTAGTGGCAGCAGTGGCCAATCTTAATTTATCCGTGGCTAACGTAGCCCTTCCTTCCATAGGTCTGGTTTTTAATGCTTCCCAGGTCCAGATCAACCTGGTGGCCGTGGGTTACTCCCTGGGCCTGGCGGCATCAGTGCTATGGTTCGGTGCCCTGGG
>Ga0208826_1003499_pt1 | contig 10695 bp, 8 predicted proteins | sample AD_UKC115_MetaG_FD_184451 | JGI IMG/M metagenome (GOLD analysis project Ga0208826, IMG submission 184451) | Active sludge microbial communities of municipal wastewater-treating anaerobic digesters from Hong Kong - AD_UKC115_MetaG (SPAdes)... | ecosystem: Engineered > Bioreactor > Anaerobic >... | reverse complement strand
CCTGACCTGGAATACAAAAATCACCGCCTGCAACCAGCACTTCACCAGGGGCCGGACCCCAGTCGTCTGATATCTTCTCCTGATTTTTTGTTGGAATTTTTGAAAACCATTCCTGGTACTGGAGAGGACTTACCAGATCTGCAGTCCTTTCTCTCATCTGTTTCTCTGAAATCCACCGGGTATCATTAGTAAGACCGGCAATCATCCCCTCTATCAGTTCATTTCCTGTCTCCGGGATGTGATCTACACCATATCCTGTATCCTTTAATTTTTGGAGGATTTTGATGACACTCTGCGGGGTATCAAGACCTCCTGCATCACCAAGAGCTTCAGTCTCTCCGGTATACTGGTACAGGAGGATAGCAATCTTTCTCTCATTTATCGGGGTTCTTTTCAGGATGGACCAGCGAAGGGCCATTTCTGCAATCCGTTCAACACGTCCAGGTATGGGAATACCAACATTCTTTCTGCCTTCATATTCACCGGTTGACCCGAGGGGAATTGCAATAATCTGTCCGTCAAATTCAGGCCAGATCACTCCTGATGATATCTCCATAACTGATAAGCCCTGATCATCCTGAGCCCAGGCTTCGTATGATCGGTACATAGTAATGGTCTGGAGCAGTGGGACATTCAGATCGATGAAAAAATTATAAATTGGGTCATTTTTCGTCCCATCACCAGGATCAGAGAGGGATATCTGGGAAAATGACATGTTAATTATCAGGACATCAATGATGGGTTTTCCATCCCTGATCAGGTATGTTTCAATAAATTTCCTGATTCCTATTGCACCGGTGACTTCATTCGGGCTGGTAACTAGGAAGAAGGGGAGAGCATTCATCCCTTTTGCTTCAAGTGATAAAATAAGAGCATCGATGGGGAGGAGGTTCTTTCTGATATAGTAAAACTGGTGGAGAAGTATTCCTATTGTTGGTTTTTCCTTGACCAGTCTTTTCTCATGGGATACAAAATCGTAGATATCAGGAAGCGAGGGGTGATAAAATCCTTCTGTTGGGGGATACCGGAGAGGAGGAATATCGATGTCTTCTTCCCCGATGGTTTTACAGGCCCAGAGAATGAGAGCGGTCGTATTTTCAAGCCCACTCAGTTCCAGGCAGGAATGAACAAACTCATACTCCTCTGTGCTGAAAGGAAAGAGATTACGGAAGTCTTTCATCTCGTCCGGAACCGAACTGCAGACGAAGGTTGGAATATGAAGGTCGTTGGCCTTCGCAATTAAGCGGTCAAATTTTTTGAAATAGGTCGCACTTCCATGATTATCTATCAGGAGGAGATGAGTATCCTGTAATTCGTTTAAGATCCTCGTAAATTCCTTTTCTTCCGAATCAAGTAGTTCAGATGTTGCCTGAAATGCGAATGCGTTTCTTCCATTATCCCTACAGGTTGATGCGGCATCCATAATCCAGGGATTTTCACCTGTTCCAGCGCTAATATATAGTATTTTCACCTGTTTGACCTCCGATAGAGTGCTCTGATTATTGGAATGTCAGATAAACGTCATCAATAAGAGATAAAGATTTTTTTATTTAATGTAAAAAAAGATACCTAATTAAAAGAAGAATAATATCTGGAATTTTTATGAAATGGTTCAGTATTGTCATTATTACAATTACAATCCTTGGAGTAATTATCATCAGTTCCCAATTTATTGGCATTTTTCGTGATGACACACCATCTCCGGTTCATCTGAAAATACTGGCTGTCAATGATTTTCATGGCCACCTGTTTTCCGGACAGGATTTACATAACCGTTCAGCAGGGGGCGCTCCGTTTCTTGCTTCGTCTCTGAAAAAAGTAATGAATTCATCAGGCAACGATATGGTTATTCTTGCACTGACTGGTGATACCGTTGGGGCATCACCACGGTCTTCAGCACTGCTCAAGGATGAGCCAACCATTCTCTTCTTCAATACTTTCGCTGATGAAACCTGTATGGAGAGGGAAGAAAAGCAGCATGACTCCTGTAATGTCATTTCCATCCCTGGAAACCATGAGTTCAACAATGGGCTTGATGAGTTATTCAGGAAGGTCAAGGGAGGGAATGGGTCTTCAGATATTCCTCATATCGTTGATCCGTATCCAGGTATGGCTACTGATGTAATCTGTGCCAATGTTGTCTGGAAAGCGAATAAAACACCAATATTTCCGCCATATACTATCCGGTACATCGAGGGAGTTCCTGTTGCCTTTATCGGTGCGGTAACAATCGAAACACCAATCCTTGAATTGCCCATGAACGTGGATATGGTAACATTTCTCAATGAATCAGAAGGGATTAACAGGTACATTCCATCCTTACAGGAACAGGGAGTTCATGCATTTGTTGTTCTGTTACATGAGGGTGGAAACCAGGAATCATATGAGGGGCCCACCCGTCATGATTGTAATGTAACCGGTCCGATAGTTAATATTACCGCACAACTTGATCCTGATGTTGATGTTGTTCTCGCTGCTCACTCGCATGATTTCATAAATGCCTACCTGCCAAATGCCGGTCAGAAAGATGTCCTGGTTGTGCAGGCATACTCGTATGGCACGGCATATGCTGACGTGAATGTCTCTATTGATCAACGAAGCGGGGATATAATCAGTAAATCCGCAATGGTTGTTCCTGTCTCTGGTGATCAATCAGGACTGGAGCCTGATTCGGATGTTCAAAGATTGCTTGATAATACCCGGGAAGCTATCAATAGAATGGAATCAGAGGTCATTTCTATAGCGATATCTGAAATCAGCAGGATGCAGAATGAAGAGGGTGAATCACTTCTGGGAAATCTGGTTGCAGATTCACAGCGGGATGCCATGAATACGGATATTGCATTGGTAACTTCGGGAGAACTTCCTGGTTCCCTTCATGCAGATATTCCGGCAGGGAACATCTCCTGGATAGATCTTGAGAGAGTGCTTCCACCGGATGCTTCTATGGCCATGGAATATGGAGGATGGTATAGTCGTCCACGGGTTGCGGTCCGTGAGCTGAACGGATCGCAGATCAAAGATATCCTGGAACGACAATGGGAAGAACCGAAACCAGAAGAGAACCTGTCCGTCTCAGGGTTGGTGTATCAGTATAACCTTTCACGACCTGTTGGAGATAGGATTACCGGGATGTGGGTACATGGTAGTGAAATTAGTCCCAATGTCACGTATTCGGTAGCGATGAATTATTACATGGCATATGGAATGGGTGAGTTTACACCCGGATGGGACTATGGAGTGAATGTTACTATCGGTCCGGCTGATATTGATGCACTCAAGTCGTATCTACGGAAATTACCCGTTCCGGTGAATCTGACGCTTGATGGTCGGGTGGTTCTGGTTGATGGTATCACAAAATAGAAAAGATTATTAAATTTTTCATATAATTATAAAATTGTCTATGAAAAATTATTGCTATGCACTGTTGGCAATATCATGTTCACTTGCTTATTTTTCATCAATATTTGCGTTCAATGAACCGACTCTTCTTTATATTGTCGCTGTTGGTATTGGCTCAGTCTCACCAATAGTGGGTACAAAATCATATTGCAGAACAAAGGAAAATCCTATCATTCTATGGCTCTTGAAGATCAATGAATATGTAATCTATCCATTATTCCGATCTCTCACGAGATCACACGCTCCGTATCGAAATGGATATCTTTTGAATGTAATCTCAATTGCGATAATTGGAATTATATGGTTTATTATTTTCAGGTTTCTCCAATTCATAATTCCCAGTACATATGACCCTGTATTATGTGGATATATGGTCATTTTTGGAGGATGTGTTACGACAATTTTTTATTGCGGGACACGAGATGGTGCATGGCCTTTTTATCCGGTTCTGAAAAGAAAATATTGTGGAAGGTTTGATAATGCCTATCCAACGCAAATATTTTATTTGTTATTAATATCAGGATTTCTTCTTTATGCTAGTTATTTGTTGCATCTGCTTTCATCTGATATCGTTCAAATCGCAATTATTTTTGTTTATATTGGATACACAATTTTTGCTGGGACTTTGTATCCACGAGGGGCATATTTCAGGACTAAATCCTCCTTATCGTCTTTTCTCTCAATATTATTTCATCTCGGAGCAGTGTTATGCTTTATTCTGGCATGTATATTCTTATTTCAGTTAGCTATTAGCCCACTATCCGGATATCTCTCTCAATTTCCCACGATATACACTTTCATTTCTCTTATAATTTCATCAATTACTCAATTTCCATTATGTTCATTTGTATTATCCATTCACTCACAATTACAATCACATCTCTCATTTTTCGGATTATCTGGCATATGGTGGTCATTTATTCTAATGATGGATCTCGGAGTGATCTTCTTTTATATTGAAAAGAAGTTCTCATCCTATTCCTACTATGGGTTATTACATTCGAGGAGTTTTTCAATAATGGCATCAGTATCAGTAGTCATCACTATCATTGCTATAGTGGCATCCTGTATAATTATGGGTTTAAATTATCTTCCAGAAAATATGCCTGATGGAAATCAAGATTCATCTAAAACTCAATGGGTAACGGATTATTCAAAAACCTCACCTGTTAATAAAAGAGTATTCCAAAATCAGCCGGAACACAATGAAAACAGAGACACATCTGTAGTCAATTCTGGTCACGTAGAATCATTACTCGCCTCTATGACCAATCAACAGAGATCCCAGGCGGGAATTCCTCAATTGTCCTATGATGGTGGTCTTGCAGGTCTGGCAAAATCCAGAAGTGAAAATATGGCAGGAAGAAGAACAGTTGATCACCAGGGTCTTCCGGAGGGGGTTGGTGAAAATTGTGCAATGAATTATGTATCCGGCTCAGACGAGGCCATCGCCCAGGCAATTATGTCACAATGGATTGGTTCACCAGGTCATCGTAATAATATACTCGATCAAAGGTATACCCGGTTTGGGTTGGGTGTGACTGTGAGTGGTGAATATGTGTATGCTGTACAGGATTTTCAATTTTAATTGTCAATAAAGGCTGTTGCAGAGTTAAAATGTCATTTCCGCAAGAGGACTATTTCCATTCGATTGAAACCCAAATACCAATAGAAAATTTGGGTTTTTCCTCATTGAACTAGCGGTTTGGAGTTATTCCTACAGTCAAGTGAATAAAATTTAATTCTTTAAGAACATTAGCGATTCAATGAAAGGAATATGAAGGGTAGAGATGGCTAAATTAGTCGTTAAATATATTACATTTTTTTAATTTTGAAATGTATATCTTTTTCGTTTTTTGGGATTGAGGTTTAGAGAGAATTAAAGAACGTAAAAATTGGCTGATATGTAGACTACTTATGGAAATCACCTTCCCCGAAAAACTTGAAGATGATAGCAGGGTTTTCAGGAAGGAATGATATATAAGGTTTAAAAAATTAAAAAAAGAGAAGTATTCCCACTTTATTTATATTATTTTAAAAGAAACTCTCCGGTACTGATGGGCTTACTGGATCTCTGGTCAATTATTTTATATTTATAAAACTCTCCAATAGTTCCGTACCCATATCCTGTCTCGAATGTCCATAATAAGAATTCCTTGCCCTCATTTCGATAACAGTTATCAGCATAAAACATGAATTTATCACCTGATTCAATAATCTTATCATTTGTGGTGGAACCCACTTTTACGAAGTACCCTCCATCAGTTATACCAGATGGAAGACAGGTACTTGAAGGAAGTTTGTCTCCTGCAGAACTTATCATAGTAACACCTTGATTCTCGAGTTGAATGGTGATGTCATTAAGTGAGAACGGATCACCACCTTTATGCTCAAATTGAATCCCATTCCTTGCTTCAAATCCTGCTGGATAAGTAGGTGGATTTGTAAAATCCCACGTTCCGGTGATATTTTCAATTAGTACTCTTGCTTCGAGAGATGCTTGAGGTGCTTTTGATTCATCAGAAGATAGTCCTCCAGCAAATGCACTTACAATTGCGGCGATGATAATGGTCACTACGAGCATGAGGAGAACACCGATTACAGGTGATACTGCATCGTTGCAAATATATTTCATCGTACAATCACCTCCTTGTCAAATATGAATTTATTACTTGGGATATGCTTAACTTTAATATCAACCACACTTCCAGATTTGAGATCAACATCATTTATATCAGGAATTCCGAGTAAACCTGCAGTTCCGCCTATAGTTCCTGTGCTGATCACCTCTCCAACCATCCATGTGAAATTACCAAAATGTTGTTGCTTTTCATTCGACCAACCCTTTGCAAGATTGCTAAGATATGGTACTCGTGTTATCCCCCATCCTGCGTAGGATGTTCCAGCATAAGTGTCGATTAAGTCACTGGTTGGAGTTTGCTCATGCTTATAAATATACCCTGTGCTATTGGTATAATAAGTAAGAATCGCAAGATCTTTTGTTTGTATTGGTTCTCCTCCCATAAGTTTTAACTCGATAGATTTGTTAATATTTCCTAAACCATCATCTCGATCTAGGATTTCAGCCGATATTGCTGCTTGTGGTGCTTCTTTCTCACCACCGGCCATACCACCAGCAAATCCACTTACGATCGCAGCGATGATTATCGTCACCACTAACATGAGGAGGACACCAATAACCGGAGAAACTGCCGGTTCCATCCTCTCATAAATCTTCTTCATCAGTATCATTTCTCCAAATTTTTTACACTAAGACAATTGTATCTTAGCTAATACAGATATTTTTTAGTTAAGTAAATAATAGTTACTCTATCTTAAAGGATTCTAGTATAATCAGGTAGTATAATTCAATCTTAACGATAAATGTTCTTTTAATATTTAGAAACACGCATTAAATTTTGTAATATCGATTCGATATTAATACAAATGAGGATAGCTAAAAACTTCCCTTTTATGATCGCGAGTTTATAAAGTATTTATAAACCTCAATTTGTTGCAAGGGGGTTATTAGCTATTCGCAAATGATAGATATTTTTTGTTATCATTGAAATAATCAATAATAAATACACATCTTCGTCTAAAATTGAAATACTAACCTTTTTTACTTAAAACAGAAAAACTGAATATAGTCATATTCAGAACCCTCTCTCCAGTAATAATTGATGCAACTCTATTCCTTTATGAAAAATTGTGTATATTTTCTTATATAATGCCCAGATGATTATGAATAACCGAATAAAATCCAGTATTTCTGTGAAAATGACATGCACTCTTTCTCTTATCATACTAAGTATCTTTCTCTGCATTGCCGGATGTATGCAGATCCCTTCCCCCAAAGACGACACATCTGACATCACCACCCAGTCCATTGTTCATCCGGAAAAAACGTCACAACCAGCATTTACCTCGGCCCCCCTTCCGACCGCTGCCACAAACCCGGTACCTGATCAGTCTTTCCCTCCAAATATGCCTCCTCAAATACGGGAGCAATTAATACGGCAGGGAAAACTCCCATCATCCGCTAAGGAAACAAAACCCAATAATCTCCCACCAACTTCTACACCGATACCAACCCCTACATCGTATGTCACGCGGTTATCTGATAGCATATCTGAAGACACATTCATCCCGTCTCGCTCCTCAATTTATTTTACTAATCCTTCCTCAAATGAAAGGCCCGTTGATTTACATCCCGTCTATTCGGCGTCAGGGATTCCGTTAAACACAACAATTAAGGAACTGGAAGTCCATGCAGAAAAAGGTCCGTTCTCGGTCAGGTTTACCGTACACCCAAAGGGAACTCCGCTCGTATCCTGGGCACGTATTGCGGTAATAGATCCATTCCAGAACATCCTGTATGAAGATGGATTTAACCGGCAGTTCAGCAGTGAGTCCGTGAAGGAATTTGAAGTGTATTACAACGGATCTTTTTTAATTCAGATTGCCGGAGAAGCTGCGACACTTGATATCAGTATCAATACTCCGGATGGTAGTGGTAATACTCCAGAGTCAGAGACGAAGAATGCTCAGAATTATCCTCCCAATATGCCTCCGCAGCTCAGGGAGAAGCTTATGCGGGAGGGGAGATTGTAGAAAAACCATTGCCTGGATCTGTCTCTTGAGACCCCCATGACATCAGAGAAATTATTAACATGCAAGACATGAATAGAGAGTTATATGGGTTTAAATCTTGATCTGCATCAGATGATGAATCTCCCTTTGTCAGTACAATGTCCAAAATGTAAGACAAATATAGATACCTGGGTAGATGATTTTGACATTGACACCCCTGATTGTAATCCGGAACCCGGTGTTTGGATTGAAGAATTTGAATGTGAATGTGGTGCGGTCCTAAAATTCAGGTATGAATTAACTGTGGATACCCACATCGAAATTGAAACCCCATAATTGACCCCGTCTTAATTCCAGAACGGGGGATTATATTGTAAAAAATCGATTTTTTTGGGAACTCACGCATCATATGCAACAAGAACTGCTCCAAGTTTACTTTCAAGATCTTTCAATGCCTTGAGATCATCCGGTGACAGGTTCTTGTAATGCGGTTCTGCCAGCAGGTAAACGCCAATCTCTTTCTCTAGATTCTGAACTTTTTCAAGTTGTTGTCCGGTCAGGTTTGCATACATCATGACCACCAACGATGTCTACGTTACGAGAGATGATAATTATTCGCTGAAATATTTTGATTTTACTGAAATAAAAGTGGTTTTACCAATTAAATGATTTTTCATGGTCCAATTTTGGTTTGCCATAATCATGATCTTTATGAAAATAGCATTTTACCCCATTTATCGTATGCAAAATTAAGCATATCATATTTTCATGGTTTCAGGTGTATATAACGGCCCGATTGAACAGTCTGACCGTTTGATCTTGTATAGTGAGAACGCTCAAACTAAGCACCCTCAACGCTCCGTTGAAAACTTTCAAAATAGGGTAGGTTATTGATCATTCATTTTATAATTCTGAATTGATTCTCTTTACCTTACGTAATGAATCACCATTTAGAATGATGGTGTATGCATTATGGACAATCCTGTCACAAATCGCATCTGCAATTGTTTCATCACCAATTTTCTGGAACCATCCCTTTACCTCAAATTGAGAACAAAAAATTGTTGAACCTCTTCCACAACGTGCTTCAACAATCTCTAGCAGATCTCTTGCTTCGCTATAGGAAAGAGACAACAAAAGCCATTCATCAAGAATCAGCAGTTTTACTTTTTTGTATTCCTTGATGGTTTTCTGAAAACTTCCCTCACCTCTTGCGATAGCCAATTCTGCAAAGAGATCAGGAAGCCGAATATACCGCACAGAATAAAAATTCCGATTCGCAGCTACACCTAATGCACAACCCAAGTAACTTTTTCCTGTACCTGTCGCACCCAGTATGATAACATTATTACAATCCTGGATATAACCACAGAGAGACAGTCTTGTGATCTGTCCTTTATCGAGGTGACGTTCTGGTGCGTAGTTGATATCCTCAATACATGCCTGAGGATAAGCATAATCTGCCTTCCTGATGAGGAGTTTCAATCTGTTGGTCCTTCGCTTGTTCCATTCTGAGTCAACCAACAAACCAAAACGCTCCTCAAACTGCATACTGACATATGCAGAATCGGTCATTTGATCCCGGAAGGATTGTGCCATGCTATTCAGTCGCATTTCATACAGTTAGCTGATGGTATTTTCACTTAACATCACTCCTCACCTCTCTTGTAATAGTCCGCTCCCCGAGTAAATGCATATTGATAGGATTCTGTTTTTGTCTCTTCCTTCTGGATTAACAACTTATCCTGACCCGATTTCAAAATTGCCTGAACGCTCTTTAAACTTGGTCTTGCAGTATTTGACAAGGCACGTTTACATGCTTCCTCAAGACGTTGGGGAGAGTACGAATCAGCCAATTTCAGTAAAGCCATACAGGATTTGTAACCCTGTTGTTCAACCTTGTGGCTAGTGAGAAATACTGACACAATGGTATTGGTATTCGTGCCAATGCTTTGTGCCCATTTTTGGAAACGCTCACCATTCCACTTTATAAATTTCTGATGATCTGGTGGCATATGCTCTTGAATAGTGCTGTAATGGAGGGACTGCCCATAGAGTCTTGGATGTGAGGCAATACGTGTACCGTGGTAGAATATCTCAACAATATTCTTTGTGATCCGAACATCCACCTTCTGTTTGATATATTCGTAGGGACAGGAGTAATTCTTATTTTCAACCGTAATATGGTAATTATACTGGACTGTAGCAATTTTCCATATTGCCAGTTCATATGGTCTTTCAGGCAAGGGCAGAAGAAACATTTTTTCTTCTTCGAACCGTGATGCTCTGGATCCATCCTTCATCTGGAACTCTTTATGATTAAATTCGACGAGTTTTTGATGGATTGCTTCATTCAGTTCTCTGAGTGAAAGAAACTGATTGTTTCGTAATGCTGCGATTATCCAGGTTGAAACAACACTCACTGATTTCTCAACGGTTGCTTTATCTTTTGGAGAATGGGGTCTGGTGGGGATTATTGCTGTTCCGTAATGTTCTGCAAGGTCGAGATAGGTTTTGTTGATAACTGTCTCATCACGGGTGTTTTTTAGCACTCCTGTCTTTAAGTTGTCAGGGACGAGAATTCTCGTGACGCCACCAAAATAATTGTAAGCATTAACATGAGCTATTGTCCAACTCTCCTGATTCTGTGAGAGAAATCCCTCAACATAAGCATACCCGCTGTAGGGTAGTACAGATACA
>Ga0208826_1003498_pt1 | contig 10698 bp, 11 predicted proteins | sample AD_UKC115_MetaG_FD_184451 | JGI IMG/M metagenome (GOLD analysis project Ga0208826, IMG submission 184451) | Active sludge microbial communities of municipal wastewater-treating anaerobic digesters from Hong Kong - AD_UKC115_MetaG (SPAdes)... | ecosystem: Engineered > Bioreactor > Anaerobic >... | reverse complement strand
ACCATCTGCTGGAGTGGCGCACCATTTTGGACAATTGCCTGCTGGGACCGGAAATCCAGAAGTATAACCTGAAGGAGGCACGGCGGAATGTACTCTACCTCCTGGAACGCTATGGTCTGGGGTCCTTTGCTCACTATTACCCCCGCCAGCTATCCGGAGGGATGCGCCAGCGGGCAGCCTTGATCCGTACTCTGGCCATCAACCCGGATATTTTGCTGCTGGATGAGCCTTTCGCTGCCCTGGATTACCAAACCCGGCTGGCTATTGCTGACGAGGTTGCCAACATTCTGCGTCAGGAGCGCAAGACGGCACTTATGGTTACCCACGATATCGCTGAAGCCATTTCCATGTCCGATCGGGTAGTGGTGTTAAGCGCCCGTCCCGCCCGGGTTAAATCCATCTATCCCATAGAGCTGCCGGCAGGGCTTTCTCCCCTGGCAAGACGCCAGGAAAATGACTTTCGCAGCTATTTCGATGCCATCTGGAAGGAGCTGGATGTCCATGTCGATCCGGCCTGAAACCTCTTGGGAAAGAACCATTTACCTGCAGCGCTTGCGGCGCCAGCGCTGGCTGATCCTGACCGGGCAAATAGGATTTCTCTTTTTGTTCCTGTTGCTGTGGGAAGTGGCTGCCCAACTCCGCTGGATTGATCCCTTTATTACCAGCCAGCCCTCCCGGGTGGCCCTAACCCTCTTGCACCTGCACCAGGATGGTTCTTTGTATCTGCACATCTATGTTACCCTCATGGAGACCTTTTACGGTTTTATCCTGGGCACCGGCGGGGGGATGCTCCTGGCCGTCCTTTTGTGGTGGTCCCCACTATTCAACCGCATAGCCGATCCTTACCTGGTAGTTCTCAATGCTCTCCCCAAGGTTGCCCTGGGGCCCCTGCTCATTGTCTGGCTGGGCAATGGTTCATCAGCTATTATCGGTATGGCCCTGTTTATTTCCGTTATTGTAACCATAATCAGCATGGTGAGTGGATTCCAGGAGGTGGACGCGGAAAAAATAAAGTTGCTTAAGGCTTTCGGAGCCTCCCGCCTGCAGATTCTGGGCAAGGTAATCCTGCCCGGGAGTCTCCCCAGTATGATAACGGCGGTAAAGGTAAACGTTGGCCTGTGCCTGGTGGGGGTTATAATGGGTGAGTTCCTGGTTTCCCGGGCCGGATTGGGATATCTGATCGTCTATGGAGGGCAGGTATTTAAGCTGGACCTGGTAATGAGCAGCATCCTGGTGCTGGCCGTTATGGCGGCGCTAATGTATGGTTTGGTTTCCTACGCGGAGGGTAAACTGTTGCGCTGGCAAAAGTAAAAGAGAAAAACAACGTGCCGCTGCTATGGTAGGCAGCGGCACGTGTAACTTTTAGAGGAATGATTCCCGGACTGGCCACAATATGACCTTAGGCGGCCGCATCCTTGTTCGATTTGGCAGCTGCACTTGGTCTCAGGTAGGAATACCAGTACAGGGTGCCCACAAAGATGGCACCACCCACAATATTACCCAGGGTTACCGGCACCATATTGGCCAGGAAGAAGTTCTTCCAGGTGAACAGGTTGACAATGTCAGCGGGATTGACACCCGCAGCCTGCAGAACGGCAGGAACTTTGGCAACGGTCAGGCCCATAGGAATAAAGAACATATTGGCTACACTATGCTCAAAGCCACTGGCAACGAAGGCCATGATGGGGAAGAAGATACCAAAGACTTTCCCCACCACATCCTTGCTGGCCAGGGCCAGCCAAACCGCCATGCAGACCAACCAGTTACAGAGGATGGCCCGGCAAAAGGCGGCGCTCCAGGTCAGGGATAGTTTGCCTTTGGCAATAGCCAGGGCTTTGGCCCCTACGGCGCCATTGAAAAGCCCGGCAGATACTGTACCATCCGGCATGGCGCCATAAAAGCCTCCGGCGATAATATAAACCAGGAGAAGCGATCCAGCCAGGTTGGCTATCCAGACGACAATCCAGTTCTTTAACAGGTCGCCCCAGCTGCAGCTGCCATTCAATGCCCCCATCATCATAAACATGTTGTTGCCGGTGAATAGTTCGGCTCCGCCGATTACCACCAGCATCAGGCCGACGCTAAAAACGGCACCGAACATAAACTGTCCGAAGCCGGCGCCCAGGAATTTGGGCATGTCGTGACTAACAACAGTGGCCAGATTGGCTCCAAAGCCAATGTAGGCACCGGCGAGAATCCCCAGAACGATCAACTTGCCAATGGACAAAGTCGATTTCTTCTGGCTGGTTCCACATGCAGCCGATGCAATTTCCCCGGGAGCTAAGCAGTTCATTCGATCAACACCCTTTCCTTATAAATCTTTTACCCTTTACGCTCACATTGTCCGGGGTTCCTCATCCCCTGACAAATGATGCCTAAATTTTGTCCACCCGGGCAGCTGAAACCTTGTATTCAGGTATCTTGGCTACCGGGTCCAGGAACTCAGAGCTGGTCAGCCAGTTGGCAGCAGCTTCGGCAAAGTGGAAGGTCATAAAGACCACTTCCGGGGCCAGGATATCAGTTATCTTGGCCTTGATATCAATGCTGCCCCGCCGGGTGGAGAGACGCACTTTCTCCCCATCACTGATGTTCATCCGGTTGGCCAATTTGGGATGAATCTCCAATTCCGCTTCAGGAACATGTTCGCTGAGTGCGGCAGCCCGCCGGGTCATCGTGCCGGTATGATAATGGAACATACTCCGCCCGGTTGTCAAGGTAAGAGGATATTCCTCGTTCGCGACCTCGCCAGGGGGGATAAATTCTATAGCTGAAAACAGGCCTTTGCCCCGGCTAAAATTACCATCTCTATGCAGGAAGGGCGTTCCGGCATGGTCGGAGCTGGGGCAGGGCCATTGCAGTCCACGTCCCTCCAGCCGGGCATAGGTCATACCAGCGTACGACGGAGTCAGGCTGCGAATTTCCTCGAAAATATCCTCGGCACAGGAATAGGACATGGGGTAACCCATGCGAGTGGCCAGATCACAAAGGATCTGCCAATCAGGACGGGCCTGGCCGGGAGGAGCAACCGCCTTGCGGATTCTTTGCACGCGGCGCTCGGTATTGGAGAAAGTCCCATCCTTCTCCGCAAAACAGGATCCCGGCAGAACGACGTCTGCCATCTGGGCTGTCTCGGTTAAGAAGATATCCTGTACCAATAGAAAATCCAACTTTTCCAGGGCTTCTTTAACGTGATGAAGGTCTGGATCGCTCATCATGGGGTTTTCACCCAATACGAATAAAGCCTTCATCTCCCCATGGTAAGCCCGATTAATGGCTTCAGTCAACACCACACCATTTTGTGTGGGCAGGCTGACCCCCCAGGCTTGTTCAAACTTCTGCCGGGCCGCTTCATTGGTTACCTGCTGATAAGCGGTAAAAACATTGGGAAGCCCGCCCATGTCACAGGCACCCTGAACATTGTTCTGACCGCGTAACGGATCTACGCCCGTTCCCGGACGTCCGATATTACCGGTCAACATGGCCAGGTTACATACCGATTTGACATTATCGGTACCGGTACTATGCTGGGTAAGACCCATGGCATAACAGATGGCGGAAGCTTCGCTTTCGGCATACAACCGGGCTGCCTTGCGGATATCCTCAGCGGGCACACCGGTAATTTCCTCCACGAATTCCGGAGTGTATTTGGCTACCACCCGGGCCATTTCATCATAGCCCTCCGTATGGGCAGTTATGAACTCCTCATCGGCGAGGCCTTCGCTGACAATTACATTCATCATCCCATTGACCAGGGCCACATCGGTACCCGGCTGGTGGGGAAGATAAACATCAGCAATTTCAGCCAGGTCAGTGCGGCGTGGGTCGGCGACAACTAACCGGGCTCCATTTTTTAAGACGTTTTTCTTAATCTTCATCCCGATAACCGGATGGTTTTCCATAGTATTGGAACCAATAACAAAGATACAGCGTGCGTCACTTTCCAATTCGCCAATGGAATTGGTCATAGCGCCACTGCCAAATGCTGCCCCCAGACCGGCGACAGTCACCGAGTGTCAGAGGCGGGCACAATGGTCTACATTATTGGTTCCCAGGACAGCACGGGTAAACTTTTGGGCCAGGTAATTTTCCTCGTTGGTGGCCCGGGCGGAGGTAAAGACCGCCATACTGTCGGGTCCGTGCTTTTGCTTGATGTCACTCAAACGGCTGGCTACCAGATCCAGGGCCTCGTCCCAGGAAGCTTCCCGAAACTCGCCATTTTCTTTAATAAGTGGTGTGGTAAGCCGGTCGGGAGAGTTAACAAAATCCCAGCCAAAGCGACCCTTTACACACAGGGCTCCTTTATTGACCGGACTGAATTCCTCATCACGATTGGAAGTGACACCTACTACCCGGTTGTCCTTGACATTCAGTTCCAGGGTGCAACCAGTTCCGCAGTAGGTGCAGGTGGTCAAAACCCGATCCACCTCGTAGGACCTGCCCAGGCCGGTGCTGACCTTGCTGGTCAAGGCCCCTACCGGGCAAACCATGATACATTGTCCGCAGAACACGCAGGGAGACTCAGCCAGGTCTGCGTCAAAAGCTGCCGCGATTTTGGCATGATGCCCCCGGTTTTCTACATTTATGGCCCGGGCCATGGTAATCTCCTCACAAGCCCGAACACAGCGGGTGCACATAATGCACTTGTTGTAATCCCTTTCGATAAAAGGATTGGGGTCATCAATGGGATAGGGCTCCTGATGGCCCACATTGTAGCTGGTTTCCGCGATTCCGTATTGATAACATAAATCCTGGAACTTGCAATCACCATTCTTTTCACAGGTCTGACATTTGAAGTCATGACGGGCGGCCAGAAGTTCCAGAATAACCTTGCGGGCTTCCACAATTCCCGGGCTTTCGGTTTCCACAACCATTCCGTTCTCGGCCGGGGTTACGCAGGAAGCCACATATAAAGGCCGGCCCTGGACCTCCACCAGGCACATACGGCAGGATCCGGCTAATCTCAGGTCACGGTCATAACACAGGGTGGGCACGGAAACCTGGTTCTGCTGACAGGCTTCCAGAATGGTAGTACCTCTTGGTACCTGGACTTCATGTCCATTGATTGTCAGGGTTATCAAACTCTTCATCCTCCTTTCCTGCCGTCTCAGGCCCGCAGGCGTTGTTCATACGCCTGGGAAAAGTGTTTGACAGTGGTGAGGATGGGTGAAGGGGCCGCTTGCCCCAGGCCGCACAAACAGGCCTTTTCCATCACCCGGGCCAGCCTGGTGAGACTGTCTACATCCCTCTGGCTGGCGGATCCAGCATTTATTTTTTTCATAAATTCATAGCAACGGAAGGTCCCTTCCCGGCAGGGATTGCATTTTCCACAGGATTCATGCTCAAAGAATTTGGCGATACGAGTTACAATATCGACAATGTCACGGGTTTCATCCATGATGAATACGGCTCCCGTCCCCAGGGTAGCTCCGATTCCCCGCATGGAATCGAAATCAATGGGAGTGTCCAGCAAGGACTCGGGAATGAATCCCCCGGAAGTTCCGCCGATTTGTACTGCCTGGAATCCTTTGCCACCGGGAATTCCTCCGCCAAAGTCATAGATAACCTGGCGGATGGTGGTACTGGTAGGAACTTCGATAGCTATCCGGTTGACAACGTCACCGGTCAGGGTGAGCACCTTGGTTCCCGGATAACGTTCGGAACCAATAGCGGCAAACCATTCCGGCCCACGGTTGACAATATCGGGAAGATTAGCGAATGTTTCCACGTTGTTAACCACGGTGGGTTTACCCCACAGCCCCGCAACACCCGGGAAAGGTGGTTTAAAGCGTGGCTCACCGCGGTGTCCTTCAATGGACTCAATCAGGGCAGTTTCCTCGCCACACACATAGGCTCCGCCGCCCATGCGCACCTCAATGTGGAAATCACCAAGTACGCCCAGCTTTTCAGCCTGGGCAATGGCAGCGCGGAGTTGTTCGACCACGTAGGGGTACTCCCCGCGGCAATAAATATAGCCCTGGCGGGAGTCTATGGCGTGCCCGCAGATGGCCATTCCTTCCAGCAGGCGCTGCGGGTCTTTTTCGACGATGGTCCGGTCCTTGTACGTTCCCGGTTCTCCCTCGTCCAGATTGCAAACCACGTATTTCTCCGGGGCAGATACCGGGACGAAACTCCATTTCATTCCCGCGTTGAATCCAGCGCCCCCCCGGCCGCGCAGACCGGATTTCTTAACCTGTTCAATTAAGGCGGGGCGTTCCATACCGCGGGCCTTCTCCAGGGCCTGGTATCCTCCCACCCGGACATAATCCTCAATATTCCAGGGATCTATTTTGTCTGCATTTTGCAGTACGATGCGCAGTTCCTCGGCCAACTCTTTCCCTCCTTTCTTACGGGTATCACTGGCAGAGTGCAAGTACTGCCGGAACCTGTTCCGGGTTCATATTAACGTAGGGAACGCCATTGATAGTAATCACCGGCGTTCCCTGACACTGACCTACACATTCGGTCAATTCGAGCGTAAACTTGCCATCAGGTGTAGTTTCTCCGACCTTGATCCCCAACTCATTTTCAAAGGCCTTAACCAGCTCGTCGGCTCCGGCAATATGACAGGGGGCGCTTTCGCACATGCGAATAATGTACTGGCCACGTTTTCCTACCGAAAGATAGGAATAAAAGGTGGCCACCCCGTATGCCTGAGCCGCAGAAAGACCGAAAACCCGGGCAGCTTCCTCTACAGCTTCCCGGGGCAGATAATTGTATTGCTTTTGGACAGCATGATAAGCTTCGATGATCCCCCCCGGCTGGTCAGAAAAATGGGCAATGATCTCCTTACAATCCATCTCTTCACCTCCCCTGGTTCCAAATCCCCACTGTGTGATTCTAGTTAGCCCCCGCAGGCCAAACTTCGAGTCTAAGCAAGATTCGACAAATCAACTGATGAATCCTTTTTCCGGCTATAAAATATCTTTAGATCAGGTAAAAACCACGGCGGAAAAAACACTAGCTGCGCCTCCTATATAAAAGCATCTGGAAAAGCATCTGGGCTTGATTTTTAAACAGGATGAAAGTTCCGGGTTCTTCTGCGGCAGACTAAGGGCAGGGCAACATTAGCGGCACGAATGGGAGGTGAGACCTTGGATGAAAAACGGGTAAGAGAAATCATGGAATCACATGGCGTGATTGACGTGTTCTATGAGGGTATTCCCGTCTGGATTGAAGCTCTTAATGGCAGTGAAGCCAAGGTGCGGTACCTGAATAGGGAGCAGCACTTCCTGGTATCAGCGGGTGAACTCCAGGAGGGATAACTTGAGATGAGCCGGCGATTGCCGGTAAGTACGGCAGGAATGGCCAGACGGACATTCCTGTCGTGCTTTCTTTGTAAAGCCGAAGAAAATTCCCCGGTTACATTCGGCCAGGAAACCCCGTTGGCTGATGGCCAGGCACGGGAACCCACGCTGGCCTGACATCTCAAAGGAAACGCGACATTAATAGTAATTTGTTTTCATTATTATACACAGGTATTCCAGTTTGAGGGACTAAAAGCCCTGGTTACAAGACGGTTACTGATTAAAAGTGGCGGAAGCAGGCGTCTGTTGGACTTTTGGACCAGGGTAAACTGCTTCAAGCTCCGGATTTGTCGATAAAAAAAGAGCAAAAATGGTTGGCAAAAGGCAAAGGACCGTGCTAACATAAATTTACTTCCAATTTTTACCACAATGATTGTTTAAGAGCCAAGGTCTGTTTCCACCTGTGCTTACAGCATGAACTGCAGTAATCTTATCCCACCGCCGCTCCCGTGGTGGAGCATGATAAAACAGGAAAGGAGGAAAGTAGTATGGCTGGGACTAAAAAGGCGAGTGCCGAAAAAGCGGTCGCAGTAAAAGCCGCCAGTAAAACCACCGATGATAGGAAAACGGCCACTGCCAAAAAGGTGGGTGCTGAAAAAGCGGTTGCAGTGAATTCTGCCGGCAAAAGCACCAAGGTGGAAGCCAGTACCAAGCAAGCCCCCAAAAAGGGCAAAAGATAACCGCCCTTGCTTATCTTTTCCTACTGCATAAAAGCCGGCCCCCTCAGAGGGGCCGGCTTTTTGGCGACACTAGTTATTTAAATGGAAAGGTGAGTACTCTCTTTGTAGATATTGCCGCGTTTCCCCGGGAGGATTTATGGTATAATACCGGTACCAAACCGAGCCATACCCGGTGTTCCCGGGAAAGGTGCCGGTACCGATATGAGGAATGATAGTGGAATCCTGCCTGTATGAAAAACTGAATAGCTTAAAAGGAATTCTCTCCAGCTTGGATAGCGTAGTGGTAGCCCTATCCGGAGGTGTGGATAGCGCCTTTTTGACCCGGGTGGCGGCACAAACTATGCCCGGCAGAATTGTGGCCCTAAGCGTTCGGACTTTTCTGCAGGAGGAGGATGATCTGTTGTCAGCCGCCCGGGTAGCTGACAGCTGTGGCATTCCCTACCGGATAATTCCTGTTGATCTGGACCGGGAACTATTGAGGAGCAACCCCCCGGATCGTTGTTACCACTGCAAAAAAGCTCTTTTCTCGGCTATCCGGACCGAGGCAGAGAGGCTGGGAAGTCGATGGGTGGCGGAAGGTTCAAACATTGATGATGAAGCTGATTATCGTCCCGGTTTAAAAGCTCTGCAAGAACTGGGGATTAGGAGTCCCTTGCAGGAGGCCCGGCTGGCCAAGCGCGAGATTCGCTCTTTGGCCCATTACCTGGGTTACGAGGAATGGAACCGTCCCGCCCAGCCTTGTATGGCTACCCGCTTTGCCTTTGGAACCGAGGTTAGCCTGGACAGACTTCATCGGGTAAGAGAGGCGGAAGCCTGGTTAAAGAATCAGGGGTTGGAACAGGTTAGGGTCCGCTACCACGGAGAATTGGCGCGAATTGAGGTTGGCCCCGGGGAAAGAAGCCGTTTCTTTTCCATGGAATTTCAGGATAGCGTGGCTGAAAGGCTTAAAAAGCTGGGTTTTAAATATATTACCTTGGACCTGGAGGGATACCGGACGGGGAGCATGAATGATTTTTCTCAAGAATCCAGGGGCCTGGTCAATTGAAGAAGGATTTTCTTAGTTTATTAAGAATAATAATCTTTAGGATGGACGGTTATCAACCTTTTCCGGGAGGGACGCTTTATGGTGGAGTACAAGTTTGAGATCATTGAGGCCAAACCCCTGAAGGGGCACCGGATTGAACGCACCACAGACTACGGCACCCGGGTGTGCATCAGCAAGGACGGCAAGGTGGTCTTTGATGATGTTCTCATGGTACGTAAAAATGCCCTGGGGGTTTTTCCTGATGAAGGAGCTATAAAGAAAAAAATCAAGACACCGGCCATGCGTAAGGAGCTGGTAGGAAGGTTAAAAGAATACTATAAAAAAGTTCGCTAAACCGGTTCAGCCATCAAGGCAGAAAAGGTTGGGAGACCGGACCCCCTGTATACAGCAGGGGGTCCGGCCTTTTCTGCAGGGGGGAGGCTTGCGCAAATAACCAAAATGATTCCGCTGCAATAGGGTCTGGGCCGTAGAATCAAAAATCATTTCCAAGAACATGGATAAATTCTCCTTCTAGGGTGATAATGTTCTTAAGCTTCCCGTACCGCATAAAACACCGAGGGGGCAAATAGAAAAGGAGGGTAACCAATGACGGCAAAAAAACACTTTACAGCCGAGGAGGCCAAACATTACGGAGAGATGCTGGGTATTGACTGGAGCTTGTTTGATGTAGAACAGTTTCGCATGGGGATGGATGTGGAGCTGGAGCACGGCAATCAGGATCCACACACTAACGTAACCAACGACGATCCGCTGGTAACCGCAAAAATTGCCCTGGCCCACCTGAATGAGTTCCCCGATTACTATACCCGCCTGGAAAAGATGGAGCGTGAGGCAGAGGATTACCACCGTAATCGGAGATAAAGAGGAGAGGTCATGGGGGTTCCTCTTAGATCGCTCTGGCAGGGTGGCGGCTGCACGCTGGGAGAGGCCATAGGGCCTCTCCTTTTCGTTCCATCTGACTTAAAAAAGCCCGCCCGGTTATAGTCTTATGCCTGTCATTTCCCGGAAAGGACGCGAATAAAGTTAACCTGTGGGTCGGCAGTCCCCTGCAGGGCACAGGACTGCTTTTTGAGCAGTAAGAGATAGTCTATGATTTCCCCGGTAATCCGTTCCCCCATACAGATGACGGGGATACCCGGAGGATAAGCCATCACCATTTCCGCGGCGATTTCGCCGATGGCCATCTTCAGAGGCACAGCCTTGCTGCGACTGTAAAAGGCTTCCCGGGGAGAGACTACCATTTCCGGGCCGGGAGGAAGCGGGGGAAGACTGTTTCCAGGGCGGTAAATACTGTGGGTGGTGATGTCCTCCAATGCCTGCACCAGTGCTTGCAAATCGGCTTCGTCGTGACCGAAACTGGTGATAATCAGGATATTATAAAGGTCAGACAATTCAATCTGGAGGTTATATTTCCGGCGCAGCTTTTCTTCTATTTCATAGCCGGTGTAACCCAGGCCGCGGACATGAACGCCCAGTTTGGTTTCATCAAAGGCAAAGGCTCCGGGCTGCCCGGTACATTCGCTGCTGAAAGCATACAGTCCGGGCAGGCGGTTGATTTCCTGGCGGGCCTGATTGACCAGGTCCAGTACCCGGCTCAGAAGCTGGGGACCGCGGGTGGCCAGCTGTTTACGGGCCAGGTCCAGTGAGCACAGCAGCAGATAGGAAGCAC
>Ga0208826_1003494_pt1 | contig 10713 bp, 11 predicted proteins | sample AD_UKC115_MetaG_FD_184451 | JGI IMG/M metagenome (GOLD analysis project Ga0208826, IMG submission 184451) | Active sludge microbial communities of municipal wastewater-treating anaerobic digesters from Hong Kong - AD_UKC115_MetaG (SPAdes)... | ecosystem: Engineered > Bioreactor > Anaerobic >... | reverse complement strand
AATATTTGAAATAAATTTGTAAAAATTATATTTTTATGTCATCTAGTCCTAACGGTTTTATTCCTTCACATTGGGTTATTAAAATATACAATTGTGGTTGCTCTTTGAATTACATTTAGCTACAAACTTCATAGGCACTGTGCGTTCCCGATGGAATGTCTTATTTGAGCCTCCGCTTGTGTACTGGGTACCACCATCCCAGATATTCTTAAACCCTCATTTAGAAGAAAATGATTATAAACCCATCTGGCACAGCCAAGATGTTTTAATAATAGTTCTTCCTGTTTTTTTGTAGGATATAAACGAAATTTATATGATTTATGAATTTGTTCCATAATATTATATATATATAAAAAAATTACTACATTTATTTATAAATAAAGATAATATTTATATTTATTTTATTATTATATATATATATAAATTGTTTCGCAAATTGAATATGAGAAAAAGTAAGTATTTAGTATTAAGTGGTTTTTATTTTGATTTTGATAAAGATTTATCAAAAATTATAAAAACAAAAAAAATATTTAAAAATCAAAATATATTAGACTTGATAAGATTTGAGAATTTGAAAAATATACATGATATTGATTTTAATAATTCATTTTTAAACTTTGTATATTTACCAGAAAATATTTTTTATATAGATGGTAATATATTTAGTGGGTTGAATATTATATATATAAAATTTTCTAAATATATATATAGATTAGATGATTATACATTTTATATTAATGATATTAGATATTTAGATTTATCAAAATGTGCTAGATTAAAAACAATTCCATATCAATGTTTTTACAAAAATAATATTAAAAGAGTAAAATTACCTAAATATTTGGAGAATATAGAAGGAGAATGTTTTTTTGAAAATAAAATAGAATCATTAGATTTGTCTAATTGTACTAATTTAAAAAATATTGGACCATTTTCATTTTCTGAAAATCAAATACATCATTTGAAATTGCCTAAAAATATTGAAAATATTGATCGTCAGGCATTTGACACAAATAAAATAGAAGAATTAAATTTATCTAATTGCATAAAATTAAAAGAAATAGAAGAATTATTATTTTATGGAAATAATATAAAAAATATAGCATTTTCTAAAAATATAGAAATAATAAAACATGCAGCATTTCAAATAAATAAAATTGAAATATTGGATTTGTCAAATTGCATAAAATTAAAAAAGATAGAATATTATGCGTTTTCTAGCAATCCATTAAAAGAAATAAAAATATTAGGTAATATTGAAATAGAATATGACAATTATTACAAAAAAGATATATGGAACATATTCGCTAGATATTATAATGATAATAACAAAAAAGAAGGAAACTATAAATTAGAAAATAATGAATGGAAGTGGTATCCATTATAAAAAAAATAAATTATGAGAAAAAGTAACTATTTAATTTTATCACCATTATTTTTAATATTTAATGATGATTTAACAAAATTAAACGATACAAAAGAATCATCTCAATTAAGCATTTATGTATTAGATTTAGAAAGATTTGATAATCTAAAAATTATAGAAAGTGATTTGTTTTGCTTTAATTGTACAGTTTTGTATTTACCAAATAATGTGGAAAATATAAAAACACGTGCATTTACGAACTTCGAATTTGTTTATTCAAATATATATAAATGTAAGCAAATTACATATATAAATCAAGAAATTTTTTATAATAATAAAATTAAGCAATTAAAATTACCAGATAACATTATATCATTGAGTCCATGGGCATTTAAACAAAATAATATAGAAAGATTAGATTTTAGAAATTGTAAAAATTTAAAAAATATTGAATTAGGATGTTTTAGCGAAAATCCATTAAAACTAATAATAATACCAAACGATATAGATATTGATTATTATAAAACGTGGGATTATGAAAATGACCCTTGGAATGATTTTGCTAAATATTATTGTCTTATAAATCATCATAGAGGCGGTGCTTATACATATATAAAAAATAGGTGGAATTTTAGTTATTTAAAATATGATAAAAACTAAAATGACATATGGAATAATTTTGTTATATGTTATTTAAAAAATAATAAAAAAGCAGGCGATTATAAATTAGAAAATGACGAATGGAAGTGGTATTCATTGTAAAAAAAATAAATTATGAGAAAAAGTAACTATTTAATATTAAGTCCATTTTATCTTGAATTTAATGATTATTTAACAAAAATAGAAAATGTGACTTCGCTATTTTCATCACTGACAATATTTGATATATCTAGATTTGATAATCTAATTGATATGAATGAAAAAATATCATATTTTAATAATAAATTCACTTTTATATATTTACCTAAAAATATTAAAAAAATAGATAAATTTATTTTTGCTATAAAAAATATTCAGATATTAGATTTATCAAATAATATTAATTTAAATGCCATAATGAATTGGGCATTTGAACAGAATCAAATTAAACATTTAAAATTACCTATCAGTATTACAATGATTGGTAGACAAGCATTTGAAGGTAATTTAATAAGAAATTTAGATTTGTCAAATCTTATTTATTTAAAGATTATAAATGAGTCTACATTTGAAAACAATCAAATAGAATATTTAAAATTACCCCCAAATATTACAGAAATAGAAAAAAGTGCTTTTAGTAGAAATCAAATAGAAATATTAGATTTATCAAACTATGTAAATTTGAATAAAATTAACTCAGATGCATTTTTAAAAAATCCGTTAAAAGAGATAAAAATATTAGATAATTTATCATTGAGCTATGTTGAATATAGAACTAGCAGTATTTGGGATGATTTTATTAAATATTATAATAATAATAACAAAAAATCTGGGGATTATAAATTAGAAAATGAGGAATGGAAGTGGTATCCATTACAAAAATCAATCATTAATTTGCAATTGTAAATTCATTTCTCCAAAATCATAATCATCTTCCATAGATATATCATCAAAGATATCATTTAAGATAACGCAGGTTTTATCATTAAATTTAATATATGGAGATAAGATTATATTTTTATAGATATAATTAGCAGTTTTTATTGGTATTTTATTATTAGATATAGATATTATAGTATCTTTTTTTTCTATGTGAGATTGTACGTGTCCAAAATTATTAAAATTATTACTTTTATATATATTTTTGGATATATCAAATTTTTCATCTATAATTTTCCAACCTGAAAATCTTTCCATTATGCCCGTGTTTATATTTAAAAATTCTAATGAATTTAATTTATCATAACTGTTTATATAAAATATTTTTATTTTATTTAATATATTATCTGATAAATCTTTAATAATAATAATTTTATTATCTATTGATGATATGTCAATTGTTAGATCATCATTTCGTATTTCTTTTCCATTACCTAAATACCATTTACAATTTCGTTTTGTTATGATATCATAGTCGGCGTTGGTATTATAAAAAAAGTAATATTCATTGTAGTTAGGATAAAATGTAGTTTCATTATTGTAAATATAAGAATTATAAAAATATACATTTTTATTTTCTATTAGTACTTCATCAATATATTCATTATTGTGATATTCTTTTATTAAAATATTTATTGTGAAATAATGGTTATTTAATTCATAATATTGGCTTTGAATAATTTGTAGTATTTTCTTTAAATATATAGATACCTCATTTACGTTTGCTTCTGCATATGAGTTTATTGTGTATGATTTGTTATTTTGATTATTTTTAAATGTTATTGAAAAATGTAAATTGTCATAAATATAATCTGATTTTATATTTAGAAATGTATTTGCATATAATGATATATAATCTAATTCTATACTATTTGATGCCTCTAAAAACTGTATATCTGTTATCATTTTTTTTTATATATATATAATTAAAAAAATGGCAAACAGAGGAAGACCTAAAAAAATAAATTTAGAAACAATAGAAGATGATTTTTTGAGTAATACATCAGGATTAAATCTAATGAATACTATAAATATAGATAATATGGAAGGATTTAATGATGATAATGAGACTAATAATTTGTCGAATAATAATGAAAAAATAAAAAAGATAAAAGACGATTCTGATATATTAGCAAAAAATTTATTAGAAAATATTGTTAATACATATGTCACAGATGATGACACAATTAATAAAAAATATATACAAGATAAACTAAAAATAGATACAATATTATTATCTAGTTTAATATTTCAATTAAGTGTCAATAATATAGCTGTTAATGATATTATGAATGAAACTCGTAGCGGTAACACAAAATCTACATTTTATATGTCTTTGGCATCATTAGAAAAATCTAAAATAGAAATTATAAAACAGATAGATTCATTTTTATATAACATAGATATTACATATAAAAATATATTAGAAAATATGAATAATGAAAAAGAAAAATCTAAGGCAGAAACAAAATCTTCTGATAACAATTATAGAAATACAAAGGATATGCTAAAAGATATTTTGCATGACGATGATAAACAATTATAATATATATGGATAAAAGATATATACAAAAACGCAATGTAAAAAATGTTAATTTAGATAATATTAATAATGAATTAGTATGGACAACAGAAAAAGTTAACGAATGCATAGAGCAAATAAACAAATATGATAGATATGATGGAGAACTACCATTTTATGAAAATTCATTAAAATATAGAGCTAGCAATATTCTATTCAAATATACAGATGAGGAATTAGAAATTATTAAAAGATGCTCACAAGATATAGTATTTTTTGCAAACAACTTTTGTAAATATACTATGGATGATGGCATCGGACAAATAACATTGCGTCCATACCAAGAAAAAATATTAAATAATTTTAAAAATAATAGATTTAATGTTGTACTAGCTGCTCGTCAGTCTGGAAAAACAGTAACATCTGTAATCTTTATTGCTTGGTATTTATTATTTAATATAGATAAAACTGTTTTAATGCTAGCAAATAAATTTATTACATCAAAGGATAATTTAAATAAACTAAAAATTATTTTAGAAGAGTTACCATTTTTTTTGAAACCGGGAATTTTGGTAAATAATGTTATGGAAATGCGTTTTGATAATGGATGCAGGGTTTTAGCTATGACAACAACAAAAAATACTGCAATTGGATTTACTATTCATTTAGCATACTTAGATGAATTTGCTCATATTGAACAAAGCATGGTTGAAGCCTTTTATAAATCTGTATATCCTACGTTATCATCATCAAAAATATCACGTATTATTATATCTAGCACACCAAATGGAAAAAATAAATTTTGGGAAATATACAAAGGCGCCGTAGAACATACAAATGAATACGTACCAAATAAAATAGATTGGTGGGAAGTTCCTGGTAGAGATGAAGAATGGAAAAAAAAAGAAATTGCAAATTTAGGATCAGAAGAATTGTTTAATCAAGAATATGGAAATCAATTTCTATTGATGAATAAACCATTATTTAGCTATTCATTACTAAATTATATCGAACGAATAAAAGAAACATATATATTTAAAGAATTAATACCATTTGAAAATGCATGCATTGATTATTCCGAATTAAAATTTAAAAAATCATTTGATATTTATAATATAGATATGGAAAATGACCATTTTTTATTCTGCGTAGACATTGCTGATGGAGTTGGACAAGACTATAGCATTATAAATATATTCAAAATTGAACCAATGAGCATTACTAAAATTAAAAAAGTGTCAGACATATCTATTAAAAACGAATCATCGTTTTTTAGAATAAATCAGGTAGGACTGTTTAGATCAAACACAAAAAATATAGAAGAGTTTTCTAAAATATTAGAAATATTATCATTCGAGGTTTTTAATCCATATAATATACAAATTTTATTGGAAATTAATTTTAAAGGAGAATTTATAATAAATAAAATATCAAATAATATAAATTATTATGATGATATAATATTCCATACGCACCATAGTGAAACAAGAAAAAATAAATCGCAAGGTATAAAAATAACAAGCAAAAATAAAATACTATATTGTCAACAACTAAATCATTTTTTAAATAAGAAAATTATTATCCTAAACGAAGAAGAAACATTTACAGAAATGTGTAATTTTGTTATAGACAATAATACATATCATGCACAGTTTGGTCATGATGATATTATATCATCATCAATATTGTTATCATCATTTTTATACTCCGAAGAATTTGAAAATATAATATATGATATGTATGATAAACTTGATGAAAAATATAAAAAAGAAATTAATCAAAAATTATATAATGTTAATATATCTATAAATACAAAAGAAAAAGAAAAACAAAAATATGAAATATATGAAATTTTAAAATATATAAATGATGAAACTCTGATAAATGAATTTAAACAAAAATTTGGTTATGACGAAAATGGTTTGGATATAACAGATTTGAATTTTTATTTGTAAAAAACAAATGGAATATGAGAACACGTAAATGCTTAATTTTATCACCATTATTTTTAATTTTTAATAATGATTTATCAGAAATTACAAATGTTAAAGAATCTTTTAAAAATCAAAATATTTTAGACTTATTCAGATTTGATAAAATAAAAAGTATAACGGAATATAAATTTAATGGATATAATATTAATTTTGTATATTTACCTAAAAATATAGAAAAAATAGAATATTGTGCATTTTATAAAAATCAAATTCAGATATTAGATTTATCAAATTGTATAAAATTAAAAAATATTGGAGAAAATGTTTTTTATGAAAATAAAATTAAACATTTAAAATTACCTGATAATATTGAAGAAATATATAATTATGCATTTAGCATAAATCAAATTAAAATATTAGATTTATCAAATTGTATAAAATTAAAAAATATTGGAATATATGCGTTTACAAAAAATCAAATTAAACAATTAAAATTACCTGATAATATTGAAGAAATAAAATGGTCTGCATTTTTAAAAAATCAAATAAAAATATTAGATTTATCAAATTGTATAAAATTAAAAAATATTAGAGAAGCTGCCTTTAGAGAAAATCAAATTAAACATTTAAAACTGCCTAAAAATATTGAAGAAATAGAAGGGTCTACCTTTAAATATAATCAAATAGAAATATTAGATTTATCAAATTGTATAAAGTTAAAACATATTGTATTTGATGCATTTTCCAGTAATCCATTAAATGAGATAAAAATATTAGATAATATAGAAATAGGATATGATAAAAAAAATATTGATGATTTATGGAACAAATTTTCTAAATATTATAATGATAATAAAATGAAATCTGGTGATTATAAATATAATAATAATGAGTGGAAATGGTATCCATTATAAAAAAAATAAATTATGAGAAAAAGTAAGTATTTAATATTAAATTCATTTTATTTTGAATTTAATGATGGTTTAACTTACATAATTTGTAAAGAGTTATTAAGAAAACAAAATATTTTAGATCTAGAAAGGTTTAATAAATGCACAGAAATACCTGATCGCTTTGCGTATTTAAATTTGAATTTTATATATTTACCTGTGAATGTAATATCTATAGAATTCGTGTCGTTTTCAAACAATCAAATTCAGATATTAGATTTATCAAATCGTAAATATTTGATAGAACTCGGCATATGTTCTTTTCAATGTAATCAGATTAAGTGCTTAAGATTACCGCAAAATATAGAAATAATAAAGGAAGGTACATTTCTAGAAAATCAAATTCAATCATTAAACTTATCTAATTATAAGAAACTAAAATATATAGAAAAAGATTCATTTTCATATAATCAAATAAAACAATTAAAATTATCTATAAATATCATAAAAATAGAAGAAAATTCTTTTAAGCACAATCAAATAGAAAAATTAGATTTATCTATTTATATAAAATTAAAAAAGATTTATAAACATGCATTTTCTGAAAATCCATTAAATGAGATAAAAATATTAGATAATGTATTACTAGAATATGATGAATATTTTTATTTTTTAAAAGATCCGTGGAACACCTTTACTAAATATTATAATGATAATGAAAAAAAAGCCGGCGATTATAAATATATAGATAATAAATGGCAATGGTATCCGTTGTAAAAAAAATAAAATATGAGAAAGAGTAAGTATTTAATATTAAATAGCTTTTATTTTAAAAATTTTCATGACTTAGAAGAAATTATAAAAGCTAGAAACCCATTTTTAAAACAAAATTTATTAGATTTATCTAGATTTGATAGTTTAAAAATAATTAATTCATCAGCATTTAATAATCATAATATTAATTTTATATTTTTACCATCAAATATTACAGCAATAGGTTCTTTTGCATTTAAAGAAAATAAAATTAAATTTATAAATTTATCTTATTGCAAAAAATTACAAAAATTTGATTATTCAATATTTAGCGATAATGAAATTGTTTATTTGAAATTGCCATATAATATTAAATCAATAGATATGGGATCATTTGAGCATAATAAAATAAAAAAAATAGACATATCAATTTGCGAAAATTTAGAAGCTATAGAAGATTGGTCTTTTTATGAAAATCATATAACATCATTAGATTTATCAAATTGCATAAATTTAAAAATTATAGGAGAAAAATCTTTTTTAAATAATCAAATAAAAGAATTAAAATTACCAGAAAATATTGAAATCATAGGATCAGAATCATTTTTGAATAATAAAATAGAAACATTAGATTTGTCAAAATGTAAAAAATTAAAAATTATCAGAGAAAAGGCTTTTGCAGAAAATCAAATAAAAGATTTGCAATTACCAGAAAATGTTGAAATTATAGAAAATTTAGCATTTATAGATAATAAAATAGAAACCTTAGATTTGTCAAAATGTAAAAAAATTAATTTTATTGATGATTATACATTTGCTAATGATTTATTAAATGAAATAAAAATATTAAATAATATTAATATGAAATATAACATTATTTATTCACTCGAAAGATGGTATAAATTTGCTAAATATTATGATGAAAATAATAAAAAGGCTGGTGATTATAAATATGAAAATGATAAATGGCAATGGTATCCATTGTAAAAAAAAAATAAGTTATGAGAAAAAGTAAGTATTTAATTTTAGAATCAATATTTTGTAATTTTTCATATGATTTAGATAATATTGATTTAAAAAAATCATGCAATGCAATAAATACATTAGATTTAACAAGATTTGATGATTCTCATTATTTGAACAGAAATGATAATTTAATACAATCATTGAATTTTGTTTATTTACCCAAAAATATTATTTACATGTATGCCGGGTTTAGCAACGCACATATTATCTATATAAAATTTCCATCAAATCTTATTAAGATAGATGAATATTCATTTTTTGATAATGAAATTAAATATTTGGATTTATCTAAATGTTCAAAATTAAAAAATATTCCATATGAATGTTTTTATAGTAATCCTATTAAAAAAATAAAATTACCTAAATATTTGGAGAATATAGAAGGCGAATGTTTTTTTGAAAATGAAATAGAAATATTAGATTTATCTAATTATAAAAATTTAAAAGATATTTATCCAGAAGCATTTCAAAGTAATAAAATAAAAAATATTAAATTATCACCAAGTATTGAAAATATAAAAGATTGCTCTTTTGATGATAATAAAATTGAATCATTAGATTTATCAATTTGTAATAAAATTACAACAATTTATGAAAATTCATTTTCTAATAATAATATATCAGATTTAAAATTGCCAATAAATGTGAAAAATATAGAATACTCTGCCTTTAATTACAATCAAATAGAATTTTTAAATTTATCTAATTGTAAAAAATTAAAATATATAAATTATTATGCGTTTTCTGATAATCCATTAAAAGAGATAAAAATATTAAATGATATAGAAATAGAATATGATTATAGTAAATATGATTTATGGCATAAATTTGTAGCATATTATGATGATAATGGTAAAAAATCTGGCGATTATAAATTAGAAAATAATGAGTGGAAATGGTATCCATTATAAAAAAAATAAATTATGAGAAAAAGTAAGTATTTAGTATTGAGTTCATTTTATTTTAATTTCAATGATAATTTATCAAAAATTATAAAAATAAATGAATTATTTAAAAAACAAAATATTCTAGATATAGAAAGATTTAATAAATTGATTAGTATAAAAGAAAATCAATTTGAATTTTATAATTTAAAATTTTTATATTTACCACAAAATATAAAAAGTATAGATTTATGTGCATTTCGTAAATCTAAATTTCAGATATTAGATTTATCTAATTGCATAAATCTAAAAAATATTGATAGATTTTCGTTTGAGGAAAATCAAATAAAGAAATTAAAACTACCAAAAAATATTGAAATAATAGGTGATTTGGCATTTGATGGAAATCAAATAGAAACATTGAATTTATCAAATTGCAAAAATTTAAAAATCATTAATGAAGGATCATTTTTTGAAAATAAAATAAAATATTTAAAATTGCCATCAAATATAGAAAAAATAAAAAATTATGCATTTTCTGAAAATCAAATTCAAATATTAGATTTATCAAATTGTATAAAATTAGATAAAATAGAATATAACACATTTTTAAAAAATCAAATAAAATATTTTAAATTACCGACAAATATAAAAGAAATATATTCAGAAGCTTTTTGTTCAAATAAAATAAATGTATTAGACTTATCAAAATATTATGAATTAAAATTCATTGGAGGAGATGCATTTTTAGACAATCCAT
>Ga0208826_1003493_pt1 | contig 10713 bp, 9 predicted proteins | sample AD_UKC115_MetaG_FD_184451 | JGI IMG/M metagenome (GOLD analysis project Ga0208826, IMG submission 184451) | Active sludge microbial communities of municipal wastewater-treating anaerobic digesters from Hong Kong - AD_UKC115_MetaG (SPAdes)... | ecosystem: Engineered > Bioreactor > Anaerobic >... | reverse complement strand
GGCCAGCTCCCCGGTTATTTTGCCTTCCCTGTTGGGGCCTTCCCTGGCCACGCTGTGGTTGTGGATTTGGCCTTGGACTGTTACCAGGTTTACCCTGTTTTTGTTCCCTGGGGTTGTTTTCCCGGTTGCCGGGTTGTGGCCGGCGATCGGTATTTCCCGGTCTTCGGGAATCAGTGCCTTTTTGGGGACCTTGTTGTTGCGATCTTTCTCTGTCGCGCCGTTTACGTGTGGTGCGTTCCAGCGATTTGAGGCTGATCTGGCCTACAATATCTGCGTATTCGGGCTCCACTTCTTTGGGCTTGCCAGTGGATATTTCAGCAGTTTCCAACTCTTCGGGCCGGATACCATCCCTGTTTTGTGCCTGAATGCGTTTCACGGTTTCCAGGGCCAGCGGGTATTGCTTGTTGCTATCGGGCATGCTGTACCACATCAGATTGCGGAAAATATCTTTTTTCACCAGGAATGCCCTTCCTTTTGCCACTTCAAGCACATCTGCATTGGAAGGGAAATGCTGGAGAGCATCCAAATAGGTATCCAGTTCGTAATTCAGGCAACACTTCAGCCTTCCGCACTGGCCACTGAGTTTGGCCTGGTTGATGCTGAGGTTCTGATACCGGGCGGCATTGGTATTTACGCTTTTAAAATCGGTAAGCCAGGTGCTGCAACAAAGTTCCCTGCCGCAACTTCCTATGCCACCCACCTTACCCGCTTCCTGCCGGGCCCCTATCTGGCGCATTTCTACTTTTACTTTAAACTCGGAGGCATAAAGTTTGATAAGCTCTCTGAAATCAACCCGGTCGTCGGCGATATAGAAAAATGTGGCTTTACGGGCATCTGCCTGCAGTTCCACTTCGGCCATCTTTAACTCCAGTTTAAGCTGCCGGGCGATAGCGCGGCTGCGAATAAGGAGTTCTTTTTCCCGTTGTTTGGATTCCTTTAATTTGGCAAGGTCGGTTTCAGATGCCCTGCGGAGTATTTTTTTTATATCCGGGCTTTTTTCGTCAAGGCGGTGTTTTTTCAATTGAAGCCGGACGAGTTCCCCGGTCAGGTTTACCATCCCCACATCAAAGCCCGACATTCCTTCAACCGTTACCATTTCACCCTTTTCAAAAAATTGCGAGCCGGAATTTCTATAAAAATCTTTCCTGCTGCCGTTGTTAAAACTAATTTCAACAATCCGACAACTGCTTTCGGGGTCGGCAAAAGGTAAATTGGCCAGCCAGTCAAAAGCGTTTAAGCGGTTACATCCGCCTGAAGCGCAATGGCCATGACTTTTACATCCTGCCGGTGCGCCGCCTGCAGTGGTTCCGCAGCCTCCACATCCCATTGGTATATTGAGTTTATCAATGTTATAAAATGATGAAATGTGTTTGGAAATCCTAAAATGATAAGGCAAATAATAGATCCGCCTATAATCATTATTTATAGAGAAAGTGGTAAAAGCCTTCCTGTGAATAACCCATCCCTCCCTGATTTCACTAACACACTAAACCAAAATTAACGATTTGTTCCTAATAATATGGTAAAGCTTTATCGTGAGGGCATGAAAGAGCAATTTTGGATTGGCATTGCGTTCAATATAATAGATGGCCTGATTAAGGAGATGAACCATGGCTTCTTTTTCGGCCATTCCACAAATTTTGTTTAGCCGGACTGCCATTTCTATATCGGTCCTTCCTGCTGTATCGTTGCCTGTTGAAATATATTCAAACCGAACGGCAAGCTCAATTACATGAATGAAGAATTGCAAAAATTGTTTTTGATTTTCGCGACCTTTTTTGGCCATTTCCTCAATCCACTTAACCTGGCTCTCTAACTTGCTTTGGGCAATGCTATTTAACCAGTTCTTCAGTTCAAAATCGTAATTGTTTTCGGATTGCTGGGCCTGGATAAATGCTTCCAGCAGGTTTCCCCTGGAGAAGGAAGCAATTCTTGCCGCCTCCAATTCATTCACTAACCCTTTATCAACAAGTGCTTTTGAGATTTCCGTCTCTTTGAGTGGCGGAACTCTGATCAATTGAGTACGGGATAAAATGGTGGGTAAAATTTTATTTTCATTTTCTGCCACCAATAGAAACAGGGTATGAGGAGGAGGTTCTTCAATCAGCTTTAATAATTTATTACCTTCCTTTCCCAATGCTTCGGGCATCCACATTAGTAATATCTTCATTCCCCCTTCAAAACTTTTCAGGTTCATTTTCCGAACAATCTCATTGCATTCTTCTGCACTAATGTTTCCCTGTTTGTTTTCTGCCTTAATGAATTGGAGCCAGTTGAACAGGTTGCTATAGGGCTGTTGTGTCAAAAACTCCCGCCATTCTGCGGCAAAATCTGCACTGCGAGGTTTATCAACCTTTTCTTTTTTAATTACCGGGTAACTAAAATGAAAATCGGGATGTACCAGGCTGCTTAATTTGGCAAAGCCGGGTTGCTTTTGCATCCATTGATCAGAATCCTCAGGGGAAGCAGGGGAGATAAACGGGGTAGCAACAGCCTCCCCAAACAGGTCTGTGCCGGAGGTTTTTGTTTCTTTCGGTAATAAAATAAAATTGGCAAAGGCCAGGGCAAGAGGAAGTGCCCCCGTTCCTTCATTACCCAAAAACAATAAAGCGTGGCTTAGCCTGTTTTGGGAAAGCATGGATAAGAGATCTCTCTTCAGGGTATCCTGGCCAATTACATCACCAAATAACATGCTGCAAAATAAGAAAATGTTAAGGGCTAAAGTTTAGAAATAATGGCTTCGCTAAGCGGGGTTACCGAACTGGGAAAGTAGGCCATAATAATCCCGTTTTCATCCAATAAAAATTTATTAAAGTTCCATTTGATTTTCGCATTCATGACCCCGTTTTCCGATTTGCTGGTCAGCCATTTGTAAATGGGAGCCTCATCCTTTCCCTTTACCGATATTTTTGCAGCCATGGGAAAACTTACTCCGTAATTCTTTTGGCAAAAACTGGCAATTTCTTCATTGGTGCCGGGCTCCTGGTGCAAAAAATTGTTAGCGGGGAAACCCACCACCACCAATTTATCCTTGTATTTAGTGTATAGTTCTTCCAGCTCTTTGTATTGCGGTGTGAATCCGCATTTAGACGCGGTGTTTACTACCAGTATTTTCTTCCCTTTGAATTGGGCAAAATTGATAGTGTCTCCCTGAAGCCCCAAAACCTTAAACTGGTGAATAGAGGTGGGCGAAATTGGCGATTCTGTTTGTGCTTTGCAGTGGATACAACAGGCAGGCAAAATTAAAAAGGCAAGGAGGAGTGATTTTATCATACACTTTCTTTTATAAACAAAACCAGGGGCCAATGGTTTATTATTGTTTTTCGTAAGCCCCGATATCTGTAATTTCCACTACCCTTGGCAAATCGTCCAGGTCTTTTGGAAATGGAGTTAAGGTTCCATTATTTATTCCCGGGGCCAATGGATCATTTGCCGTACGGAAATCGTAATAACCATGGGTAACATCAATACTATCGAAGGCCGGGTATTGATTGGGAATATTATTCAACAGGGTACTGTAAGGTGGTTCATGGGTGCCTTTGTAGATGCAATTATGAAAACTCACATCAAAGGGCAATGCAGCCGTTTTATTAACTACCACTTCATCTTCAAAATTGCTATCACTTCCCCAGAATATATTATTAATGAAAGATGCGCTTAATGGTCCGGAAATTGTACCAAGGCTTCCTTCATAACTATCGGTTAAGGTTAGTACCGGATTGGTATGTAAAAGGTATGAGTTGGAAAAGGAGGCAATGGTACAATTGGTGAACTGATAATTTCCTCCTCCCACTAATAGGAGGTTTTTTCCGCAGTTTGAAATCAGGGTATTATCGGCCGAAATACTGCTTTGCAGGCTTAATACACCGGCATCATAAATATTGTTTAAGGTGCATTGATGGAGGGTAAGTTTGGGATTGCTGTTTTGAGCCGGGCCATCCAGTACAATACCCTGGTATGCATTTCTGATTTCTGTAAACCGAAGAATATTGTTGGTGGAAACACCGCTGAAAATAATACCCGGCCACCCCGCAGGAAAATCGCGGTAGGGATCATCTAACCGGTTGGAACGAAACACCACAGGGGCCGTTTTAGTGCCATTACAAAGCAGGGTGCCATGCACAATAACCGGTGCATTGGCATGGTTATATATACGGCAACCTGCATCAATTGTTAGGGTGATGGAAGTATCTACTGTAAGCCCTCCCAAAATCACATAGGGAAGGTCGTTTTCCCATGTAGTGTTAGAATGCAGGGTTACATTATTTAAGAAATGTGCATTTTGGCCATAGGCTTCAAGTTGTACAAACCGTTCATTCCCATTATATGCCACCTTGATGCTATCGGTGATAATAAAGGGAAGATTGGCCGTGGATGGGTCGATACGGAGATTAACAAATATGTACAAACTGTCGTTAGCGGCCAGTTCTATGTTTTGTGCAGAAATGGTGTTATTACCATTGATGTTTATTTTATAGGCAGATGCGGAACCACCCATTAGCCGGATTTCGGAAAACCTTATTTTCTGGTCATTATTGTTGAATATTTTAAAGGATTGGGTGATGGATCCGGTACTGGTAAATACGGTGTCAAATTTTAATGTATCGGCACTAAAGGAGACGCTGGCATTCGGACTGCCAATAAAACCATCCTTCTTACATGCATTCAGAAATAGGAGAAAAAAAATAAAAATGGCCGGAAAAAGTTTCCAGCTAAAAAGAAAGGGTTGTTTGGTGGTAATTGGATTGCTGTTAGATGGGTTCATAAAGTTCGCTGAAAGTATGCCCAAAAATAAACGGATAAACGGGTATTGAGCATTAATCAAATGTACAATTATCTGCTTGCAAAAGCGATGGCGGCAAAACTAATGCTGGTGCCTGGAATTTGAAGCAGGGTTTGGGCACAGGCTTCAAGGGTGGCTCCGGTTGTAATTACATCATCCACCAAAAGAATGTGTTTTCCTTCTATGAGCGAATTGGCCTGAACGGAAAAGCTACCTTCCACATTTACCCATCTTTCGGTACGGTGTTTTTTGGTTTGGGTTTCGGTTGCCCGGTTCCGGGTGATGGAAATATTGTTTACCGGGATTCCTGTTTTGCCGGAAATACCCATGCATAAAAGGGTTGCCTGGTTGTAACCCCGTTTAAATTCTTTTTCGGCGAACATGGGTAGCGGAATCAGAATATCCGGAGGGCTGATGCGTGGAGAGAGCAGGAGGGAGGCGCCCATCAGGGCACCCAGGTATTGGCCAAGTGCCTTATTTCCATTGTATTTTAACTGATGGATCAGGGTTTGGATAATTTGGCCCTTCGAAAAGTAAAACTCACTGAAAGCAAAGCGGAAGGGTACTCGCCCCTCAAATGCCTGTTCAACCGGGTTCATTTCCAGGTTGGCAAAGCCGGTGTGGGGCAAACTGGAGGTACATTGAAGGCAGAGCGGGTCGCATGGCCCAACCAGGTCGCTGCCGCATCCCAAACAATAATGGGGGAAGAATAACTGCCTGAAATCAGATATCAGGGAGGAAAACATTTTTATTAAAAAATCAATTGGTAGAGTTCTTCCACTTTTCCCAGAGCAATGATCTCAATATTAGATTTCATTTTTTCGACCTGCTTACCATTGTACTTACTCAAAATTATTTTCTCGAATCCCAATTTTTCAGCTTCTGCAATGCGTTGTTCAATCCGGTTAACCGCCCTTATTTCTCCACTCAACCCTACCTCACCGGTAAAACAAATTTGCTGTGGAATGGGATTATCTTCGTAACTGCTGAGTAATGCCGATACGATGGCAAGGTCGATAGAAGGATCTTCCACTTTAATTCCTCCGGCAATATTTACAAACACATCCTTTACACCAAAATGAAAACCTCCTCTTTTTTCTAAAACGGCAAGTAATAATTGGAGTCTGCGTAAATCAAAGCCGCTCACGGTACGTTGCGGTGTCCCATACACACTTTGTGTAACCAGTGCCTGTGCTTCTATCAGCAAAGGCCGGATACCTTCCATCGTGGCTGCAATAGCAATACCACTTAACTGATCTTCTTTTTGGGTGATGAGGATTTCTGAAGGGTTGCTTACTATCCGCATTCCGGTACCGGTCATTTCGTAAATACCCAGTTCGGAAGTGGATCCAAACCGATTCTTTAAAGTTCGCAAAATCCGGTAGGCATAATGACGGTCTCCTTCAAATTGTAATACAGTATCCACCATGTGTTCTAGAATCTTGGGCCCTGCTATGGCACCTTCTTTGGTAATGTGGCCAATCAGGAATACCGGGGTATTGGTTTCTTTTGCGAAACGTTGTAGCTCACCGGCGCTTTCCCTTATCTGGCCTACACTTCCGGGGGATGATTCCACATAAGGCGATTCCAGGGTTTGAATGGAATCAATAATTACCAGTTGGGGTTTTAGTTTTTTAATCTCCCTGAAAATTTGCTGCGTATTGGTTTCGGTAAGAAGGTAAAAATCATCATTCAAAGAACCAATCCGATCCGCTCGCATTCTAATTTGTTGTTCACTTTCTTCGCCACTTACATATAAAATTTTTATTCCCTTTAGTTGCAATCCATTTTGTAAAAACAAAGTTGATTTTCCAATACCCGGCTCGCCTGCTACTAAAATGATGCTGCCCGGTACAATGCCTCCACCCAGCACCCGGTTTAATTCCGAATCGGCAGTGCGGATTCGTTTGGTTTCTCCACTGCTTACCTCCCTTAATGAAACCGTTTTTATTTTTCGATCGTAGGTATCATCTGCCCATTCTTTCGCAACATTCTTGTCGTTCCCCTTTTGAACAATTTCTTCCACAAAAGTATTCCACTGGCCGCAAGAAGGACATTTACCTAACCACTTCGGACTCTCATGGCCACATTGCTGACAAAAAAAACTGGTTTTGGTTTTGCTCATAGGGTAAATGTAAAGCAAACCTTCCTGAACAGGAGGTAAAGAAAATTAAGTGAATTTTTAAGTGAGTATATTAAATTGCGAATGAAAGAACGTGGAATGAATAAATTCGAATTTTTAACCAGGAAATGGGTAACGGCAAATTGACATTTCAGAAAGTAAAAGGGCCAGTATTACTACTGACCCTTTGTACTTACTAACCCATTAAATTCTATTGCTAAATTACAAATTGGAGGCACATAAAAAAATTATTTTTTACCCATGTTGATAAAATAGTAACCGCTGAATGGGGGCAGGGGTACTTCGGAAGTGTGTATATAATTCAATAATTATCAATTAGTTACAATGAAAATTCGAGCAAGATGAAAGGGGTTTAAAAATTTTTTTTGAACGTCCTAAAATCTAAAATATACTTTATAAAATAAAGTAGTTTATATTTGAAATCAATCCTTCTATATGCGTTTTTGGTTGCTTATTTTTTTTCTTGTTTCCCCGGCTTTTTCGTGGTGCCAGGTAAGGATTTCAGGTAAGGTAACAGATACCCGGAAAAATCCTCTTTATGGGGTAAGTATCGCTATAAAAGACAGTTACGATGGCACCATAACTGACTCTGCCGGTAATTTTTCGTTCTCCAGCTCCGAAACCGGTAATCAGGTATTGGTTGCTTCCCTCCAGGGTTATGCGACCTTTCAGAAAACGATATCCTTAAGCCCGCCTGTTCAACCACTCGACATATTATTAAAAGAATTAATAACCGAATTAAAGGCGGTAACAATCACCGCCGGTTCTTTTGAAGCTTCCGATACCAAAAGGTCGGCTGTATTAAATTCCATTGATGTAGCTACCACCGCTGGCGCCAATGCCGATATCGTAGGCGCTTTAAAAACCCTGCCGGGGGCCCAGCAGGTGGGGGAGTCGGAAGGGTTGTTTGTAAGAGGCGGGTCGGCTGCAGAAAGTAAAATATTTATGGATGGCAGCCTGGTTAATAATTTCTTTTACAGCAGCATCCCGGGTATTGCTACCCGGGGACGGTTTAACCCGTTTTTATTTAAAGGAACGGTTTTTAGCAGCGGAGGTTATTCTGCTCAATATGGCCAGGCTTTATCTGCCGCTTTGATCTTGGAATCAAAAGACCTTCCCGACCAAACCGAAGCGAACCTGTCGGTTTCTGTTATTGGGTTAGGTGGAGGAATCCAAAAACTGGCAAAAAATAAGAGAGCATCCTGGGGTCTCACGTATAATTATACCAATTTGGGCCTCGCCTTTGCGGTAATTAAACAAAAGCAGGATTATTTTAAAAAACCGGAGTACCATGAGGCAGATGCTAATTTCAGAATTAAAACCAAAACCGGAGGCTTTGTAAAGTATTATGGGTACCTAAGTTGGAATAGGCTGGGCTTCCGGACTGCGGATATCGATTCCTTCGCATTAAAAGATGTATTTAAACTTGAAAACCTTAATACATTTCAAAACCTAACCTGGAAGGATAAGCTGGGCGGCGGCTGGCGTTTTCAAACCGGCCTTAGTTTTTCAACCAATAAGGATGACATAGGAAATGAATTGAACGATGAAGACGGTCAAAAATTAATTATCACCAACCCCATTGTGTATGCCCTGAAAAATTTCAATGTTCATAACCGCGATAAATATGCACAGGCAAGAGCGGTGGTGGAGAAGAAATTATTTGCACTTAATAAACTCCGGATAGGCTCAGAATATCTGTATAGCGAAGAAACCACCAATTATGTTGATTTCCAGGGTGCACTTTTTCAACAAACGGTAAAAGATAATTTCTTTGCGGCTTTTTCCGAATCGGATTTATATATTACAAATAATATTGCGGCAAGGGTTGGAGTGAGGGCAGAACACACCGCTATTCTCGACAGGTGGAACCTGGCACCCCGGGTTTCTGTTTCCTATAAGTTAAATAATAGCGGCCAGTTCTCTTTTGCCTGGGGAATATTTTACCAGAACCCCGAAAGGAAATACCTGCCTGCCGCAGTGCCCAACCTGCATTTTTCGAAGGCCATACATTATATTTTACAATACCAAAAGATGTCGCCCGAAAGGGTGTTCCGGGCAGAAGCATTTTATAAACAATATAGCGACCTTTATAAAACGTCCCCTAACCTGGTTACGGGCCAGGAAAGCGTTTCAAATAATAACGGTTATGGATATGCGCGCGGGATTGAATTTTTCTGGAGAGATAAAAAATCAGTGAAAAACCTCGATTATTGGATTTCCTATTCCTTTCTCGATACCAAAAGAGATTACCTGAATTACCCGGTAGAGATGCAACCCAATTTTGCCGCTAAGCATACCGCCTCGCTGGTGTTGAAGAAGTTTGTGATAAAATGGAAAACCGGCTTTAACGCCAGCTACAGCTTTGCATCCGGCCGGCCTTATTTTAATATTCAATATGATCCGGTGGCAGATAAGTATAATTTGCGCGACAAGGGTAGAACTATTAATTATAATGCACTTGGTTTTAGTATGAATTATTTGCCTCACCTGGGAAAGAAGAACGCGAAAATGTTTTCGGTGCTGGTGTTAACCGTAAATAATGTGCTGGGGCAAAAACAGGTGTTCGGGTATAATTATGCCAGCCTCAACGATCATAAGGTTCCCATCACCCCTACTTCCAAGCGGTTCGTATTTATTGGCTGGTTCATGAATTTTGGAATTGACCGGACAGAAGATGCCATTAACAATAATTTGTAATCAATATCAATCATTTTATATGAAGAAGATTTTATTTATAGCCGTGTTCATAACGATTGGATCCGGACTGTTTGCACAATCCGGAAAGTACATAAAAGCGATGGAGGCAAACATTGCGGCACTTGACAGCTCCTTTAAGAACCCTCAGGATCTCCTTGCTGTGGCAAATAGTTTTGAACGCATTGCCGATAAGGAGAAGAACCAGTGGCTGCCTTATTATTGGGCTGGCTATTGCCAGGTGATTTATTGTTATATGGTTACTGATAAATCGGGCATCGATCCCCTGGCAGATAAAGCGGAAAAATTGTTGAATAAGGCGGATTCCCTACAACCCAATAATTCAGAAATAAGCTGTGTATTGAGTATGCTGGCAACCGCCAGGATGCTGGTTGACCCCCAAACCCGGTATATGCAATATGGGATGCAGGCAGATAATTATTTGGGAAAGGCCATTCTCCAAAACCCCGAGAATCCGCGTCCCTATTTTTTACGAGGTCAGGGGTTAAGGCATACGCCCGAACAATTTGGCGGGGGATGCAAAACAGCCATGGAACAACTTAAAATTGCCGCAGAAAAATATGTAAGTTTTAAGCCGGCATCAGCCATTGATCCAAATTGGGGAGAGAAACAAAATCAGGCGCTAATTAATGAATGTAATAAGTAGGAAGTATGTTTCCTCCGCTCAATCCGGTTTTGCACTCCCAGTTACGGCTTGCTATTGTGAGCCTGTTGGTGCAATATCACGAAGCCGATTTTAGGTTACTGGTACAAAAAACACAGGCAACAGCCGGTAACCTGAGCGTACAACTGGGTAAACTAAGAGATGCAGGTTATATAGAAGTGCAAAAACAGTTCCAGAATAATTACCCGCAAACTATTTGCCGGATATTGCCTGAAGGGGAGAATGCGTTTAAAGCCTATGCTTCCGCAATCAGCAGCTATACGCATCCAAAAAAGGCACTTTAAGTTTTATTTTTTAAAGGAAGGGCGGGCAATACCTTTGTAAATAATGCCTGCGATAGTAGAAGTACAGCATCTTTCCAAGAAATTTGGAACATTTACCGCTTTGGATGATATTTCATTTTCC
>Ga0208826_1003491_pt1 | contig 10714 bp, 9 predicted proteins | sample AD_UKC115_MetaG_FD_184451 | JGI IMG/M metagenome (GOLD analysis project Ga0208826, IMG submission 184451) | Active sludge microbial communities of municipal wastewater-treating anaerobic digesters from Hong Kong - AD_UKC115_MetaG (SPAdes)... | ecosystem: Engineered > Bioreactor > Anaerobic >... | reverse complement strand
CAAAGACCGCTACCGACAGCATCACCGTGACCAGCGGCTCGTCAGCAGGAAAGAAGGTCTGGCCGATATACACCGCGAAGAACGCGTAGGTGGTGAAATCAAAGAACTCCAGCGCGTTGCCCGCCACTGTTGCAGCCACGACGCGGGGCTGCACCTTGCTCTTCGCGGCAGTTGAATTGTTCGATACGCGCTGGGATGTGGGCGGCAACGCGACGTCGCCCACACTGGAATTTTGAACGCCCATGAATTTGTCTCCGGATGATTGCTGCTGCCTTGGACGACAGCGTGCGAAATCATAGGAATCATGATCAAATGCGTCTAATGCATAATTTATTCTGAATGCATTCAAAAAACTCATGCGACGAAGGAAATGAACCTGCGCCATCTGGAGTACCTGCTGGCTGTGGCGGACACCGGTTCGTTCAGCCGCGCCGCGGAGCGGTGCCACATCACCCAGTCCGCCCTGAGTCGCAGCATCCAGACCCTCGAAGACGACCTCGGAGCACGTCTGATAGACCGAATGGGCAAGCGCAACGAGTTGACGCCGTTCGGCCAGACCGTTGCAAGCCGGGCGCGCCGCATGGTGCTGGATGCCGTTGAGCTAAAACGCAGCGCACAGCTATTGCAAGAGGGCTACTTGGGGGTCATTCGCATAGGGCTCGGCGCGGGGCCTACTGCACTGCTGATGCAGCCCTTTCTGCGTTACATGGCCTGCATGCATCCAAGAGTGCAGGTCAGCCTCGAATCAGGCCCCCCCGAGTTGCAGACCAACCGCTTGCGCGAACGTGGATTCGACGCACTGGTTGTGGATCTACGCAGCGTCACGCCAGCTGATGACCTGTTGATCGAAGATTTGGGTCAAATGCGCGGTGGTTTCATCTGTCGCGCGGGTCACCCCCTTACCAAATTCAACACCCCCATTACATTTGCACACCTCCAACGCTATCCGTTAGCGTCGACTTCACTCAATCCGGAGTTGGCACGTCTTCTGATCACCCGCTATGGGCCCGCAGCGGATCCCCAGGTCGCGGTGACCCTGCGCTGCAACGATATCAACAGTTTGCTACACGCGGTACACGGCAGTGACGCGGTGTTCCTCGGCCTCATCAGCCCCGCGCGTGAAGCCATCGCCAATGGTAGCTTGGTGGAGTTGCCCATCACTCCGGCGTTGAATGAGGGCGCACGCTTTGCGTTCGTTACCCTGGCCGACCGCACTGAAGCGCCTGCCATGGGAATTTTCCGCCAGTTTGTGGCCGAACATCTGCATGACTGAGAGTCTCTTGGGGACTACGCTGAGTTTCCAAAGCTTGGACTTGAAGTTGCCCCTTTTTCACGGACACCTTACCGTTTGGACAAAAGGAGCAGAATAGTTAGGCTCTTTTCGCGAAACGTACGTATCAGCTCAAGCCCTGATAGCCAAAACCAGCACTGACGCGGGCTCCGGGGCAGATCCGGGCGCGCGATCCAGCATGCGAAACCAGCCCAGGTAAGACGCCAGGTACTTGGTGGCCACGCCCTTGAAGCGCCGCATCCAGCTGCGCAGGCGGCTGACGTAGGCGTTGACGTTCTGCACATGCCAAGGCCCGACCCGAACGCCAGCGTTGACGTTGACGCTGTGGTATTGCACGCCCAGCAGGTGGGCCGCAGCCGCCAGCGCTGCGCTGAGCTCGGCTGCAGTGGTATGGCAAGGCGCTGCTGGCGTCTTTGTCTGCCCGGCTGATGGCGGACTACGGGGACGGGTTTTCTGTGTCCGCGCTCAAGTACATGCGGCTTTTTATGTGGCGTACCCAGAGCTTTTGCCGATGCAGAGTGCAAGAACGCGACAGACCATGCCCGGTCCGCGGGAGGCAAACCCTGGAGGTACCTGCTGGTCTCCCATGAACAGGTCACTGCAGACAAAAGGCTGTGCGACTTTTTGAGGTTTGAAGTCGAGAGCCGTCAACCGCCCGCCGCCTCGACCTGCACGGCGCAGTCGTAGAACGTCGGCCCCGCGCCCATGTCCGTCAGCGCCTGGCTGGTGAGCTCGTTGACGTTCGTGCCGTTGTGGCCCAGCTTGCGCCACCACACGCCCAGGCCGTTGACCACGCCGGGGCGGGCGCGGCCGTTGAGCGCGGCGTGGCATTCGTAGCTGCCGCGCTCGTTGAACACGCGCACCAGGGCGCCGTCGGCAATGCCGCGCGCGGCGGCGTCCTCGGGGTGCATCTCCAGCAGCGGGCGGCCCTCGATGTCGCGCAGGCTTTGCAGGTTCACGAAGCTGGAGTTCAAAAAGTTGCGCGCCGGCGGCGAGATCATGGCCAGCGGGTACAGCGTCGATGCTCCCGCCGCCTCGTGATTCGGCACATGGCCGGGCAGCGGATCGAGCCCCTGGTCGGCCAGGCGCTGGCTGAAAAATTCGCACTTGCCCGAGGGCGTGGGAAAGCCGCCCGCCGCAAATGGCGCATCCGGCACCGGCAGCGGGGCAAAGCCCTGATCCAGCAGCAGCGCAAAGTCCACCTGGTCGCCATAGGCCTGGCGGCACAGTTGCTCGTCCGTGTCGGCAAAGCAGGGCTCGGTGAAACCCATGCGCGCCGCCAGGTCGCGGAAGATCCGCGCGTTGCTGCGTGCCTGGCCCTGGGGGGCAATCGCCGGGCGGTTCAGCAGCACGTCGGTGTGGCCGTAGGCCACATGCACGTCCCAGTGCTCCAGCTGAGTGGTGGCGGGCAAAACGTAATCAGCGTAGTCGGCGGTGTCGGTCTGGAAATGTTCCAGCACCACGGTGAACAGGTCCTCGCGCGCGAAGCCCTGCACCACCTTGCCCGATTCGGGCGCCACGGCCACGGGGTTGCTGTTGTAAACCACCAGGGCCTCGATCTGCGGGCCGAAGGCGGGCGAGGATTCGCGCAACAGGTCGTCGCCAATCGTCACCATGTTGATGGTGCGCGGGCTGCGGCCTGCCAGCAGGTCGGGGCGCTGCAGTGCGGTGCGGTCCACCGGGAAGCTGCCCGAGCTGGACAGCAGCACGCCGCCCGCGCGGTGCCGCCAGGCCCCCGTGAGCGCGGGCAGGCAGGCCACGGCGCGCACCGCGTTGGCGCCGCCATGCACGCGCTGCATGCCGTAGTTCAGACGGATGGCGGCGGGCTGCGTGGTGCCATAGTCGCGCGCGAGCTGGCGGATCTGCTCCACCGGCAGGCCGCACACCTGCGCGGCGCGCTCCGGCGGCCATTGCAGGGCACGCTCGCGCAGTTTTTCCCAGCCCACGGTGTGGCGCGCGATGTAGTCGTGGTCGAGCCGGCCGTGGGCGATGAGCTCGTGCATCAGCGCCAGTGCCAGCGCCGCGTCGGTGCCGGGCAGGAGCTGGATGTGCTCGTGGCATTTTTCGGCGGTTTCGCTCTTGCGCGGGTCGATGCACACCAGTTTGGCGCCGTCGCGCTTGGCCTGTTGCGCGATGCGCCAGAAATGCAGGTTGCTGCCAATCGAGTTGCTGCCCCAGATGAGGATGAGCTTGGATTCGGCAAAGAACTCCACCTTCATGCCCACCTTGCCGCCCAGCGTGTGCACCAGGCCCTCGCCGCCGGCGGTGGCGCAGATGGTGCGGTCCAGGAACGATGCGCCCAGGCGGTGGAAGAAGCGCCGGTCCATGCTCTCGCCCTGCACCAGGCCCATGGTGCCGGCGTAGCTGTAGGGCTGGATGGCCTGCGGGTCGCGCGCGGCGATCGCGCCCAGGCGCGCGGCGATGTCGGCCAGGGCCTCGTCCCAGGTGACGGGCGTGAACTGCCCGCTGCCCTTGGGGCCGCTGCGCTTGAGGGGGGTGAGGATGCGCTCGGCGTGGTAGGTGCGCTCGGGGTATTTGGAGACCTTGGCGCAGAGCACGCCGCCGGTCTGCGCGTGCGCCGGGTTGCCCTGCACGCGCGTGGCGACGCCGTTCTCCACGGTGGTGAGCAGGGCGCAGGTGTCGGGGCAGTCGTGCGGGCAGGCGCCGCGCACCTGGCGCAGGGCAGTGCGGGATGGGTCTTCGTGGAGCATGGCGTGATGGTAATCAAGCCCGAGGCTGCGCGCTGCCTGGACCGGCGATAGACTGTGCCTTCCAAGGAAGACAACACAGGACTTCGCCATGAAAGTCATAGACACCATTGCCGCACAGGCCGACGCCATGGCCGCGCTGCGCCGCGACATCCATGCCCACCCCGAACTGTGCTTTGAAGAGCAGCGCACCGCCGACCTGGTGGCCGCCAAACTCACCGAATGGGGCATCCCCATCCACCGGGGCATGGGCACCACCGGGGTGGTAGGCATCGTGCACGGGCGGGATGGCGGCGCGTGTGGACGCGCCATCGGCCTGCGCGCCGACATGGACGCGCTGCCCATGCAGGAATTCAACACCTTTGCCCACGCCAGCCGCCACCAGGGCAAGATGCACGCCTGCGGCCACGACGGCCACACCGCCATGCTGCTGGCCGCTGCGCAACACTTGGCACAGCACCGCGACTTTGACGGCACCGTGTACCTGATCTTCCAGCCCGCCGAGGAGGGCGGCGGCGGCGCGCGCGAGATGATCAAGGACGGCCTGTTCGAGCGCTTCCCCATGGAGGCCGTGTTCGGCATGCACAACTGGCCCGGCATGCCCGCGGGCACCTTTGCCGTGAGTCCGGGGCCGGTGATGGGTTCGTCCAACGAGTTCCGCATCGTGGTGCGCGGCAAGGGTGGCCACGCGGCCCTGCCGCACACCACCATCGACCCGGTCACCATCGCCTGCCAGATGGTGCTGGGCTTCCAGACCATCGTGAGCCGCAACAAGAAGCCGGTGGATGCCGGGGTGATCTCGGTCACCATGGTGCACGCGGGCGAGGCCACCAACGTGGTGCCCGACAGTTGCGAGCTGCAGGGCACGGTGCGCACCTTCTCGCTGGAGGTGCTGGACCTGATCGAGCGGCGCATGCAGCAGGTGGCCGAGCACACCTGCGCTGCGCACGAGGCGCAGTGTGAATTCCACTTCCAGCGCAACTACCCGCCCACCATCAACAGCGCCGCAGAAGCCGCGTTTGCCCGCAGCGTGATGGAGGGCATCGTCGGTGCCGACAAGGTGGTGGCGCAGGAGCCCACCATGGGCGCCGAAGACTTTGCCTACATGCTGCAGGCCAAGCCGGGCGCGTACTGCTTCATTGCCAACGGCGACGGCGACCACCGCGTGCTGGGCCACGGCGGCGGCCCGTGCACGCTGCACAACCCCAGCTACGACTTCAACGACGCACTGATCCCGCTGGGCGCCACCTACTGGGTGCGCCTGGCGCAGCAATGGCTGGCCCAGCCCCGAGGTGCGGCATGAGCGCAGTGGGCGTGCTACAGGCCTTTGCGCCCAACTACGCACAGGCCAGGGCGCGCTTTCTGGAGGCAGCCGCCACGGCGGGCCTGCCGCTGCAGTCGCACCCGCACCCGCTGCCCGGCAGCGAGGGCGAAGCGCTGGCATTGGACGTGGCGCGTGATGGCCCGCCGGATGCCGACAAGCTGCTGATCGTCAGCAGTGCCTGCCATGGCGTGGAGGGCTTTTGCGGCAGCGGCGTGCAGGTGTACGCGCTGCATGACCAGGAATGGCGCGCGGCGGCGCATGCGCAGGGCGTGGCCGTGCTCTACCTGCATGCGCTCAACCCCTATGGCTTCTCGCACCTGCGCCGGGTCACGCACGAAAACGTGGACCTCAACCGCAACTTCCAGGACTTCGGCCAGCCCCTGCCGGTCAACACGGATTACGCCGCCATTGCGCACCTTGTCATCCCCGACGCCTGGCCGCCGGGCGCGGCCAACCAGGCGGCCGTGCAGCAGTACCTGGCCACGCACGGCGAGTCGGCCTGGCAGGCCGCCATCTCGCGCGGCCAGCATGCCTACCCGCAGGGCCTGTTCTTTGGCGGCACCGAACCTACCTGGAGCCACCGCACCCTGCGCCAGGTGCTGCGAGCGCACGGTGGCGCAGCGCGGCGCATCGGCTGGATCGACCTGCACACCGGCCTGGGGCCCAGCGGCCATGGCGAGCGCATCTACGCAGGCCGCGACGACGCCAGCGCCGTGGCGCGTGCCCGCCGCTGGTGGGACGGCGGCGGCAGCACGCCGGTCACTTCGATCTACGACGGCAGCTCCACTTCGGCCTTCCTCACCGGCCTGATGTGGAACGCCATTTACGACGAATGCCCACAGGCCGAGTTCACCGGCATTGCGCTGGAGTACGGCACCGTGCCCGTCATGGAAGTGATCGAGGCCCTGCGCGCCGAACAGTGGCTGCAGCTTCACCCCGAGGCCGACGCTGCGCTGGCCGCGCAGATCAAGGCGCGCATGCGCAACGCCTTCTACACCGACACGGACACCTGGAAAGGCCAGGTCATTGCCCAGGCACGCCAGGCCTTGTTCCAGGCAGTGGCGGGGTTGGGTTTATGAGTGATTTTGGGCTGCAGCGCCCGTCCATTATGCGTTAGTAGCTATTAAAAAAATAGCAATCAATCCGTGAGTTGCGCGCCCTGGGTGGCGCCGTGGCGGGTGCGTTGGTCGTAGTCGCGCTCCTGCTGCACCTGTTCGGCCAGCAGGCGCTGGCCCAGGGCGTTGGCCTGCTGCTCCAGCGTGGGGCAATCGGGGGCGGGGGGCAGGGCGGCAATGCCGCGGTCGCTGGCCTGCGCGGCCTTGCGGCCAAACTCCACATGGCCCAGCTCATGTTGGTACAGCGCGGTGTGGTAGCGCGCAAAGGCCGCCGTCTGCGCCGCCGTACCCGTGGCCAGCTCGGGCATCTGGATGCGCGACTGCAGCCGGGTGCTCACGCGTGTGATGCGGCATCGGCCTGCAGTGTCCTGCTGCCACCAGAAGTTCCAGCGCACGTTCCAGTGCGTGTAGCCATGAAAGCGTTGGCCGCCCGAGGTGATGGGTGTGGCCGCGTTCAGCGCCTCGCGCAGCGTCTGCCCTGGGCGGGCGTGCACGGGGTAGGGCTCCCGCGCGTGGGATTCCTGCACCTCGGCCCGCGCGGCCAGGGCCATGCAGGCCAGCGCGCAGGCGCCCAGCGCGTTGTGCAGGCTCAGTCTTCCTCGCCCCACGGCAGCATGAGGGTCAGGGTGGAGAGCGCGGCAAATTCGGGCGCGAAAGCGTCGATGATCTTTTGCGGTTCGGGGCACAACTGCGTGTCGGTGATGACACCGAACTGCACGCCGCCGCCGTAGCTCAGGATGGACACCCCCAGCCCCACGTTGCCCGACTGCGGTACCCAGAACATGCACTGCGTCACGCGCGATCCGCACAGGTAAATGGGCTCGCGCGGGCCGGGCACGTTGGTCATGACGGCCGTGGTCTTGCGGCTGAAGAGGTTGAGCAGCGCGTCCTGCGCGGGCTTGATGAGCAGGCCCGCCACGGCCAGCAGCCCAAAGGCCAGCAGCGGCTGGGTGCTGCCCTTGAGGGCCGCCATGCGGGTGCGCACTTCGTACACGCGCTCGACCGGGTTGGTGATGCCAATCGGCAGCACCAGCGGTACCAGGCCGAAGTGGTTGCCCAGCTTCCAGGCCTCCTCGATGGGGCGCAGGTTCACCGGAATCATGGCGCGGATTTCCTTGCCTTCGGTGTCTTCGCCCTGGTGGCGCAGGTAGCTGCCAATGGCCCCGGCCACGCAGGACAGCAGCACGTCATTGACCGAGCAGTTGAGCGCCTTGCCAATGGCCTTGACCTCGTCCAGCGGCAGCGGCGGGCACCAGGCCACACGCTTTTGCGTGCCAGGCACGCCCTTGAGCCCGGTGGGCGAGTCGTCGGGCATCAGGGCCAGCGATGCCGCGTCGCTCACCAGTTGGTAACCCAGGCGCGCGGCATCGGCCGAGCCCGCCAGGCCGTGCTGCACGGCCTTTTCCGGGTCCAGCAGCAGGTGCAGGGACTTGGCGGCGCTCTCGCCCACCAGGTCCAGGGCCTTCACGGTCATGCCTGTGAAGGGCTTGATGAGCGTGTCGGCAATCCAGTCCTCGGCGCCGCCGGGGCCCTTCTTGCGCCGCTTGGGGGGCTCGGTGCCGCCATCGACGATGGACATGGTCACCGAAATCAGCGCAATGCCGTCTGCAATGCAGTGGTGCATGCGCACCACCAGCGCGCTGCTGGGCAGGCCATCGTCGCCGGTGAAGTCCTCGACGAGGTAGAAATGCCACAGCGGGCGTTTGGGGTCCAGCGGCTTGGTGGCCAGGTCGCCCACGAACTGGCGCAGCGCGTCCTGTGGGCTTTGGCCACGGCGGCGCGGCAGCTTGGCGGCCTGCACATGGGCGTCGATGTCAAAGCGCTGGTCGTCCACCCAGGTGGCACCAGCCGGGTCTTCCACCACGCGCTGGCGAAAGCGCGGGTACTGCAGCAGGCGCTCCTGCATGCGTTCGCGCAGCGCCGCCAGCGTGATGCCGGGCGAGACCGTCCACACACCGTTGATCATCATCAGGTTGCTGGGCGAATCCATGCGCAGCCAGGCGGTGTCCACCTTGCTCATGCGCACGCCCGACAGGCCCAGCATGCCGGTGGCGGCGCGGCGCACGTTCTTTTGCACGGCCTTGGCGGCGTCCAGGGCCAGGTCCGGCAAGGGCAGGCCGTGGGATGGGGTTGTGCCTTCAGCGGGCGTGGACGGTGTGTGGGTGGCAGTGCCAGAAGGCGTGCGGTTGGAGAGGCGGGTCAGCATGGGCGAAGGCAGCAGGGGCTGGGTTGGGTGATTGGAGGCAGTCGTCTAAGGAATGCAGCGATTGTGGCCGCAGTGTGAACGTAAGATACAACGCCTGCCGGGGAAGGCATCCCCGTTCTTACCCCACCCCAACCCAAGGAGCACTGCATGTCCGACCTGAACGCCGCCTTCGAAGCCGCCGTGGCCAACTCCAAGAACCTCAGCGAGCGCCCCGACAACGCCACGCTGCTCAAGATCTACGCGCTGTACAAGCAGGGCACCGCAGGCGACAACGCCGAGAAGAAGCCTGGCTTTTCCGACATGGTGGGCCGCGCCAAGTGGGATGCCTGGAACAACCTCAAGGGCACGGCTCCGGACGACGCCAAGCAGCAGTACATCGACCTGATCGAATCCCTGAGCTGAAGCCGCCTGCCAACAACCCCAGCAGTGCCCGCCGGGCGTCTGTGGCCTAATATGGGGTTTTCAACCTGACCGACAGAGACCTCGCCATGGGCAACAAAATTGTTACCGAAGCTGACCGCAAGTTCACCCCCCAACCCAAGACGCCCAATGGCGTTGTGCTGCCCACCCCTGGCCGTGGCCAGCGCGTGAGCCTGGAGCGTGGTTCGCACACGCGCAGCAAGAAGAACGTGGGCAAGCGCCACAAGTAAGTCTGCGGCTGACGCCACACCCGCGCGGCGCGCAGCCTGCGCACCCTGCAAGGCCCTCTTCGGAGGGCTTTGTCTTTGGCGCGTCAGCCCTTTTTCTTTTTCGTGGCGTGCTTGTGCTTCTTGCCTGGCTCGGCGGGGTGCAGCAGGGTGTCGAGCTGCTCGGCAATCTCCTGCTCGATGCGGCCCTTGAACGCGCTGACCAGAAAGCCCAGCTCGGCGCGCAGCTCGAACTGGTCGTGCTGCACCTGCAGCGTGCCCTTGACCCCGGCGCGGCTGAAGTACACGGTGTCCAGCGTGTCGCCTTCCTCGTAGGCGCATTCCATGTCGAACTGTTCCTCGGCCTGTTCTGCCCACAGGAAGGCGACCTTGCGGGCTTCCTCCATTCCCAGGTGGTGGTGGCGGTGGATGTGGATCACGGACATGGGTTCAGTCTCCTTGGTGGGGCGGTGGCAGCAGGGCCTGCAGGCGCGCATGGCGCTCGTCCTGCGGCAAGGCAGCCAGGTGGCGTACTGCATCATAAAACGCGTCCCAGCGCTGGCCTTGTTGGGCAAACAAGGCCTCGAATGCGGGGACCCAGGCGTCGTAGGCGGCCTGGGCGGCAAAGCTGGCGTTGTTGGCCTGGGCCACCCAGCGGTCGTAGCCTTCCACGCGCGCGCCCTGGGCCAGCCAGCGCTCGCGCAGCACAGCGTAACGGGCGCGAAAATCCTGCATTGCTCCTGATTTCATAGCATTCAGCGCTTGACTGTCATGTGCTGGGGCCTTGTTTTGCTCATAAATTTCGGCCAGCCGTGCGCGCGTGGCGCGCGTCAGGGCGCGGAAGGACTGGCGCCGCTCCTCGCTGGCGGCAAAGGCCTGGCGCACCTCGGGGCGGGCCTGCGTGGCCAGCCAGCGCTCGGTGCCCAGGCGCTCCACGGCGGTGGCAAAGGATTCGTTGAACAGCGTGTCGCCCTGGGCGTACACCACCTGGTGCGCCAGTTCGTGGAACAGCAGGCGCACAAACTCGCCCTCGGGCCAGCCGATGAAGGTGTTCAGCAGCGGGTCGCCGCCCGCCCAGTCCAGGTAGCCCAGCGTGGAATAGGCGGGTACGCCATACACGTCCACCTCCAGCCCCTGTGCAGCCAGGCGTGCGCCCTCGGCCTGCGCGTCTGCCTCCTGGAAGTAGCCCCGGTAACCAATGCAGCCGGTGAACGGAAAGCACCAGCGGTGCAGCTCCAGTGCGTAGGGCGGCGCGGCCACCACGTTCCACACGGCGGCGCTGCGGCCCAGGTCGGCATAGCTGCGGTAGCTCGCGTTGTCGGGCAGGCCCAGCTCCTGCACGGCAAAGTGGCGCGCCCGCTGCGCCAGTTGCAGGCGCGCGCGCAGGGGTGCGGGGGTGCTCTCGTTGGCAATCCATTCGTCCAGCGGCCGCGCGGCCTGCAGC
>Ga0208826_1003489_pt1 | contig 10718 bp, 8 predicted proteins | sample AD_UKC115_MetaG_FD_184451 | JGI IMG/M metagenome (GOLD analysis project Ga0208826, IMG submission 184451) | Active sludge microbial communities of municipal wastewater-treating anaerobic digesters from Hong Kong - AD_UKC115_MetaG (SPAdes)... | ecosystem: Engineered > Bioreactor > Anaerobic >... | reverse complement strand
GCCGGCGATCGGCGTCCACCACATGGAAGGCCACCTGCTGGCGCCGCTGATGGAGGACGACCCGCCCGCGGCCCCGTTCGTGGCCCTGCTGGTCTCCGGCGGGCATACCCAGCTGGTGGCGGTGGATCGCATCGGCAGCTACCGCCTGCTGGGCGAGACCCTGGACGATGCCGCCGGCGAGGCCTTCGACAAGACCGCGAAACTGATGGGCCTGCCGTATCCGGGCGGGCCGCAGCTGGCCAAGCTGGCCGAAACCGGCACCCCGGGCGTGTACAAATTCTCGCGGCCGATGACCGACCGCCCCGGCCTCGATTTCAGTTTCAGCGGCCTGAAGACCCAGGTGCTGCTGGCCTGGCGCGACAGCGATCAAACCGATACGACCAAGGCAAACATCGCCCGCGGTTTCGAGGACGCGGTGGTGGACACGCTGGCGATCAAGTGCGAACGCGCGCTGGAGGCGGCCGGCTGCAACGTGCTGGTGGTCGCCGGTGGCGTCGGCGCCAACAAGCGCCTGCGCGCCAAGCTGCAGGCGATGGCGGAGAAGCGCGGCGGCCGGGTCTGCTTCCCGCGCCCGGCGCTGTGCACCGACAACGGCGCGATGATCGCCTTCGCCGGGGCGCTGCGGCTGCAGGCCGGCCAGCACGACGATGCCGCGGTGCACGTCACCCCGCGCTGGGACATGGCCACGCTGCCTGCGGTGTGATCGGTCGGCACGTTATCCTGACGGCATGAGCGACAAGGTCTTCATCGAAGGGCTCGAGATCGAGACCCTGATCGGCATCTACGACTGGGAACGGCGGATCCGCCAGACCCTCGTCTTCGATATCGAGATGGCGTTCGACAACCGCATCCCGGCCGCCAGCGACGACATCGCGCTGACCCTGAACTACAAGGACGTCAGCAAGCGGCTGATCGAGTACGTCGGCCAGTCCGGCTTCGGCTTGGTGGAAACGCTGGCCGAGCGCTGCGCGGAGATCATCCTTAGCGAGTTCAACGTCTCCCACGTCCGCCTGAAGCTGAGCAAGCCCGGCGCGGTGCGCGGTGCGCGCGCGGTGGGCGTGATCATCGAGCGCAACCGGACCTGATGGGCCGCGCGTACCTCAGCCTCGGCAGCAATGTCGATGCGCAAGCGCACCTGCGCAAGGCGGTGGCGGCCCTGCGCGCGCGCTTCGGTGAGATCGCGCTGTCCGATGCCTACGTGTTCCCCGCGGTCGGTTTCGACGGCGGCGATTTCCTCAATGCCGCCGCCGTCGTCGACAGCGACCTCGACCCGTTCGCGCTGAACGACTGGCTGCATGCGCTGGAGGACGCGCATGGCCGCGACCGCAGCGGGCCGCGCTACGGCGACCGCACGCTGGACATCGACATCGTGTTCTACGACGCGCTGGTGCTGGACGGCCCCGGCCACCTGCAGCTGCCGCGCGACGAGCTCAGGCATGCGTTCGTGTTGCAGCCGCTGGCGGAGATCGCGCCGGACTTCATCGATCCGCGCAGCGGCCAGCCGTTGCAGGTCCTGTGGCGTGCGCATCCCGAGCATGGCGTCGCCCGCGAACGCGTCGCCATCGACTGAACTTCAGCCGATCCCGCGGCCGCCATCCACCCGCAGGGTTTGCCCGGTGACGTAGCCGGAGGCATCGCCGAGCAACCAGGCCACGCAGCCGGCGATGTCCTCCGGGTTGCCGATGCGGCCCAGCGGCGTGCGCGCGATCAGGGCGTCCTGCGACGCCGCATCCTTGCCGTGCTCCGGCCACAGGATCGCGCCGGGCGCGATGGCGTTCACCCGCACCTCGGGTGCCAGGTCGACCGCCAGCGCTTTGGTCAGCAGGCGCAACGCGGCCTTGGCCATGCCGTACACGGCGTGGCCGGCCAGCGGCTGCTCGGCGTGGATGTCGACCAGGTTGACGATGCCGCCGCGCGCCGCCTGAAGGTGCGGCGCGGCCGCCTGCGACAGGAAGAACGGTGCGCGCGCGTTGCTGGCGAACAGCTCGTCCCATTGCGCGGGCGTGGTGCCGCCGATCGGTGTCGGGTAGAACGCCGAGGCATTGTTGACCAGCGCATCGAGCCGGCCGAAACGGCCCACGGTCTGCGCGATCAATTCGGGCAGGCGGTCGAATTCGGCCAGGTCCGCCTGCAAGGCGATGGCGCTGCCGGCGCGCGCGCTGTCGAGCTCCGCCAGCAGCGCGTCCATCTCCGCCTGCGAGCTGCGGTAATGCAGGGCGAGGTCGTAGCCGCCGGCATGCAGGCGGCGCGCGATCGCCGCGCCGATGCGGCGGGCGGCGCCGGTGACCAGGGCGACCTTGCGCGGCGTGCTGCCGTCGGGCGATGTGCTCATCCGCGCAGGATAGCGCCCGGCTTGCGTATCCTGTGTGGATGCAGACCTTGCCCCCTCCCGATGCCGACGCGCTGGCGCACAGCGCGCACCTGCGCGAAATCATCCAGGAACAGATCATCGCCGCCGGCGGCAGCATCCCGTTCTGGAAGTTCATGGAGCTGGCGCTGTATGCGCCCGGCCTCGGTTACTACAGCGCGGGCGCGACCAAGTTCGGCGATGCCGGCGACTTCGTGACCGCACCGGAAATCTCGCCGCTGTATGCCGCCTGCGTCGCCGATGCGCTGACCCCGGTGCTGCAGCAGCTCGGGCCCGATGCGGTGTTCATGGAGATCGGCGGCGGCAGCGGCGCGTTCGCCGAGACGGCGCTGGCGAAATTGCTCGCCAACGATGCATTGCCGGCGCGTTACGCCATCCTCGAACCCAGCGCGGACCTGCGCGAACGCCAGCGCGAGCGCCTGCAGGAACGGCTGCCGCCATTGCTGTTCGAACTGGTCGAATGGCTGGACGGGCCGATCCAGGAACCATGGAACGGCGTGTTGTTCGCCAACGAAGTGATCGATGCGTTGCCGACGCCGCGTTTCACCATCCGCGAGGAGGAAGTCTTCGAGGAACACGTGGCGCTGGACGGCGAAGGCCGCTTCCTGCGCAGCGACCGGCCGGCCGATCCGATGCTGGCCGCTGCCGTACGCCATGTGGAGCGGCAGTTGCCGGAACCCTTCGCCGAGGGCTATCGCAGCGAACTGCTGGCGCAACTGCCGTACTGGCTGCAGGCGGTGGTCGGCGGCATGGGCGACGGCGCGATGCTGTTCGTCGATTACGGTTACGCGCGCGGCGAGTACTACCAGCCGCAACGCCGCGACGGCACCCTGCGTGCGTTCCGCCAGCACCACCTGGTACCGGACGTGTTCGCGCATCCCGGGCTGCAGGACATCACCGCATCGGTGGATTTCACCGCGCTGGCGGAGGCCGGCACGGGCGCGGGCTTCGACTTCACCGGGTACTGCTCGCAGGCCAGTTTCCTGCTCGGCAACCGCCTGCAGGAGAACCTGGAACGGGCCGAATCGCGGGCGAAGGACGAGCTCGCGCGGCACAACCTGCGCCAGCAAGCCAAGCTGCTGACCCTGCCCAGCGAGATGGGCGAACGCTTCCAGGCGATGGGCTTCCAGCGCGGGGTGGAATTCGGCGCGGCCTTCCTGGCCGGCGACCTGAGCCATCGCCTGTGAGCGCCGCACGGCGTCGCGTCGGGCGCTCGCTCAAGCCGTTCAGGCGGCCGCTGCTGTGGAGCGGCTTGTGGATGCTGGCGGTGGCGGTGGTGGTGGTCGCCTCGCTGGTGCCTGCGTCCGGCTTGCCCGACCTCAAGGTCAGCGACAAGTTCGAGCATTTCATCGCCTACGCGGCCTTGTCCGCGGGCGCGGTGCAGTTGTTCGCGCGGCGGTTGTCCTGGGGCTTCGTCTGCGTGCTGCTGGTGCTGATGGGGATCGGCCTGGAAGTCCTGCAGGCGCAGATGGCGCTGGGGCGCATGCTCGACCGCAACGATGCGCTGGCCAACGCCATCGGCGTGCTGATCGGGCTGGCCACGGCGTTCACCCCGTGGCGCGATGCCTTGCTGCGCTTCGACCGGCGCTTCTGAGCCGGTCGAAGGCGGTTACGGCAGCAGGGTCAACCGATCCAGCACCCACATCGCCGGCCGCGTATCGCCGGTGAACCACACGCAAAGATCGGTGCCGGGCGGCGGCGATTGCAGCGCCGCGCGCAGGGTGACGAAGCCGTCGGCAGCGGGTTGCGCCGGCATCGGCAACGCCGCCAGCAGCGGGCCATCGCAGCCGGCATGCAGTTCGAGTTCGCCATGCGGGGTCTTGGCGGGCTTGAAGCCGCGATGCGGTTCGTCGCCGGCCAGCTGGAAGAAGTAGGGGATGCGCCCGGCGCGCACCTCGACCGCCTCGATGCCCGCCAGCGGTGCCTGCTTCCATGTCCAGCACGGGTTGAAGATGTCGACGTTGAAGACCGCGCGTTCGCCCTCGCGCGGGCCGTCGTCCTCCAGCCGCAGCATCAGCTGGCCGGTGCACATCGCCAGTTCCTCGTCGCTGCGGCTGCGCAGGGAGCTGGCGCTGAACGTGCGCGCGAGCGGCGCCGCCAGCGCCTGCCCGCCGAAGAAGGCCCTTGCCTGCAGGGTGGCCGGCAGCGGCAGGTCCAGCGGCGCGACGTACAGCGGCGATGCCGCGGTCGGCGCGCTGCCGTCGGTGGTGTAGCGGAGCGGATAGCCGAGCGGCTGCGCCAGGGTGATGCGCGCGCTGCCGTCGGCCTGCGCGACGGCATCGAATAGCGGCTGGAACGGCGTCTGCGCGGGGACGATGCCGGCGGCCTGCCAGCGCGGCAGCATCGCCGGCAGGCGCTGCAGGAAATCGTCGTAGTCGCGCGCCGCCTTCGGCGACCATGCGGTTTCCGCCAACGCGGCGATGCGCGGGAAAATCGCGTGCTGCACGCGCGCGAAGCTGCGCATGTGCTCGGTCCAGTTGTTCGCCTGCACGCCGAGGATGTGCCGCGCCTGCCGCGCATCCAGCGCGGCGGGAACCGGCTCGAAGGCGTACACCTGCTTGAGCGGGATCATCGCCGGACGGCCCGGCGGCTCTCCCGGCGAGGCGGTCTGCAGGTAATCGAGGTAGAGGTCGCCCGACGGGCTCATCACCACGTCGTGGCCCTTGCGCGCGGCGTCGATGCCGCCCTCGGTGCCGCGCCACGACATCACCGTCGCCGATGGCGGCAATGCGCCCTCGAGGATCTCGTCCCAGCCGAGCAGGCGCTTGCCGTGCGCGGACAGGTAGCGCTCCAGCCGCGCCACCATCCATGCCTGCAGGCCGGCCTCGTCCTTGGCGCCCAGCGCGCGGATGCGCGCCTGCATCCTGGCGGATGCCTTCCACTGGTCCTTGACCGCTTCGTCGCCGCCGACGTGCACGTAGCGGCCGGGGAACAGCTTCGCCATCTGCCCGAGCACGTCCTCGAGGAAGCGCATGGTGGTTTCGTCGGCGTTGAACAGGTTGGTGTTGACGCCCCATTCGTTGGAGACCGCGACCGGCTTGCCGCTGACGCCAAGCTGCGGATAGGCGGCGATGGCGGCGGTGGCGTGGCCGGGGATGTCGACTTCCGGCACCACCTCGATGTGCAGGGCGGCCGCATGCGCGACCACGTCGCGGATCTGCGCTTCGCTGTAGTAGCCGCAATACGGCACCGGCTTGCCGGTGGCGGCATCGAGGCCGCCGTCGCCGGCCGGGATCCGGCAGCCGCCCACCTCGACCAGTTTCGGCCAGCCCGGCACCGGCAGGCGCCAGCCCTGGTCGTCGGTGAGGTGCCAGTGGAAGGTGTCGAGCTTGAGCTGCGCCATCGCGTCGAGCAGGCGCTTGATCTCCTCGACCGACTGGAAGTGCCGCGCCGAATCCAGCATCAGGCCGCGCCAGGCGAAGCGCGGGGCGTCGTCGATGCGCAACGCCGGCAGGCGCACCCGCGTTGCGGCGGGATCGCCGGAGGTCAGCAATTGCCAGAGCGTGACCGCACCGTAGTACAGGCCCTTCGCGTCCGGCGCGCGCACGCGGATGCCGTTGGGGCCGATGTCGATCGCATAGGCCTCGGGCGATGTCCACGCGGCCGACGGATCCAGCGAAAACCGGATCGCGCCGGCATCGCGCCCGGCGCCGACATGCAGGCGAAGCGGGCCGGAACCGGCCAGCATGCCGGTGAATTGCACCGCGGCGGTGCGCGCCGCCTCGTCGCTGGCGACCACGCGCGTGCGCGCGTCCACCACGAAGCCGCCCTTGCCCAGGACCATGCTGGCCGGTTGCGGCAGCAGCCGCGGCGTCACCGCGGCCTCGCCGGCCGACGACGGCGCGCACAGCGTCGCCAGGCAGGCGCACAACAGGAAGGCAGGGAAGCGGAGGGCGATGCGCTGCGTCATGTCTGACCCTTGGTGATCGTGGCGATTGTCGCCAAAAAAAACGCCTGGCGCGTTGCTCGACAGCGCGTGGCCCCGGTGCGAACGACGGCCGCCGAAAAAAGAGGGGCCCGGAGTGCGGGCCCCGAGGGGGGGTACCTGGGTGAAACCGTGCTTGCGCCGCCTCAGAAACTGAAGCGGACGTTGAAGTAGTACTGGCGGCCGTTGGTGTAGATGCCGCGCGGCTGGTCGGTGTTCTCCGCGTAGTACTTCAGCTTCTCGTTGGTCAGGTTCATGCCGTCCAGCGAGATGCTGACCATGTCGTTGAACTTCCAGCCGATCGAGGCGGAGACGTTGCGGGTGTCGTCCTGGTTGAACGCCGACAGGCGGTCGATGCCGTTGTAGAAATGCGAGCGGTAGTTGTAGGCGATGCGCGCGTTGAGGTGGTCGTTCTCGAAGTAGCCGATCAGGTTGAACACGTTCCTGGACGCGCCCAGCAGCGGATGGCCGTTGTCTTCCTTGGCATTGGTGTAGGAGTAGTTGGCGCTGATGCCGAAGTTGTCGCCGATCGGCTGTTCGACCGCCAGTTCCAGTCCCTTGACCGAACCCTTGGTGTTGATCGGCGAGGTCACCAGGTAGTTGCCGAGGTAGCCGTCCGGATGCGCCTGGTCGAAGGTCAGGAATTGCTGGGTGCTCTGGCCGCGGCCGATGTAGCTGGACAGGTCCATGTAGTACACGCTGGCCGACAGCAGCGCGCGCGGCGCGTAGTACCACTCCAGCGCGGCATCGAAGTTGGTCGAGCGGATCGGCTTCAGGTTCGGGTTGCTGGACGAGCCGCCGCCGACGTCGTTGGGACCGTTGGGCGGCGACAGGCTGAGGCCGCCGGCCAGCGCCGAATAGTCGGGGCGGGCCAGGGTCTTGGTCACCGCAAGCCGCGCCACCAGGTCGTCGGTGATGTCGAACTTGAAGTTCGCGCTGGGCAGCACGTCGGTGTAGTCGTTGCCGACGACCTGCGGGGTATAGATGCCGAACGCCGAACCCTGGATCGCGCCCGGCGTGCCGGTGGTGCCGCCGGCCAGGTATTGCAGGACATCCTGGCTGGTCTTGACCACGCGCACGCCGACGTTGCCGTTCCAGCGGTCGCCTTCCAGGTTGAACTGCGCGTAGGCGGCGCTGGTCTTTTCCTTCAGGCCGAACTCGTACACCGGGTAGCGGCGGCCGACCGGGTCGCGGGTGGTGAGGGCGTTGTACGCGGCCATGTCGTCCGCGCTGAAATACCAGACGTTGCGCGGGAAGCTGCCGCCGAAGCCGCTGCCGAAGTCGCCCGGATAGTTGGAATGCGAGCCGGGCCAGTTGGCCGGATCCGCCGGCGAACGCGTCCCCGCCGGGCACCAGTACGCCTGCGACCAGTCGAACGGCACCACCGCGCCACTGGAGTTGATGCAGCCCGGGCCCTGCGCGATCACGTTGCTCGATTCGCGGTCGTGGTTGGCGAAGCGCACGCCGAATTCCAGCGAGCTCAGCGCGCCCTTGTCGAAGAAGTATTCGGCGTCGACCTGGCCCCACTTGTCCTTGTCCTCGATGTCGAGGTTCTGCAGGCCGAAGATCCAGTCCAGCGCGAGGTTGGGCTGCGGTGCGGAGGTGTTCTCGTTGAGCGAGAACGAGGCGGCTTCGTCGATGCCGTTCAGGCCCCACGAAGCGCCGGTGCCGCCGACCCGCCATTCGGCGACGTTCTGGGTCGGGGTCTCGCCATGGCCGGTGGAGGTGCCGAGCTTGAAGTCCAGGTTGAAGCTGTCGCTGACGCGCCAGGCGGCGTCCAGCGAGAGGTAGGTGGTGCTGGCCTTCTCGTCCGGCCGGGCGATCATGTCGTACAGGCCGTACTGGGTGCCCGCCGCGCCCGGGATGACCGCCGACACCAAGGTGTTGTTGCGCACCACGTAGCCGGGCGCGGGCGAGACGCCGGCGCCGATCGTGCGCGGGTTGTACAGCAGGTAGTTGCGGTTGTAGTTGGAGGCGTCGAGCTTGGAGACGAAGCCCGCCAAGTCGATGGTGAAGTCGTCGCTGGGCTTGAACTGCGCTTCCAGCAGGCCGCCGCGGCGCTCGCGCTTCTGCTCGAACAGCGCCGCGCCGATCATGCGCGGGTACCACACGCCGTTGAGGTCGGGATGCGCGTCGGCGACCGGCTTGGTCGGCGAGCCCGCCGCGTTGGAGATCCGGTCGTAACCCAGCACTTCCACGCCATCGCGGCGCAGGCTGCGGTTTTCGTCGAACAGCTGCAGCATCACGCCGGCGGTGGAGGCTTCGTTGCGGAAGTTCAGCAGCGCGCTGAACTGCGAGTCGGTCTTGCCGGGCAGGTCGGAATACACGCCGCCGATCGACACGTTGCCGGTGAAGGTCTTGGCGAAGTCCAGCGGCTTGCGGGTGATGATGTCGACGCTGCCGGTGACGCCGCCCTCGGCCAGCTTGGCCTGCGAGGTCTTGTGCACCACCACCTGGCTGACCAGCGACGACGGCAGCAGGGTGTAGCTGACGCTGCGGCCGGCGTTGTCGCTCTGGTTGAGCACGAACCAGTCGCCGGAGCTCACCGGATGGCCGTTGATCTGGGTCAGGGTCAGGCTGGGATTGGTGCCGCGCATCGACACGCGGTCGTTCTCGTCGAAGCCGCCCTCGCTGGCGCCGGCCGAGCTGATGGTCACGCCGGGCAGGCGCTGCAGCGAGTCGGCGACGTTCTTGTCGGGCATCTTGCCGATGTCCTCGGCGCTCACCACTTCCACGTGCGCCTTGGCATCGCGCTTCACGTCGAGGGATTTCTCGACGCTGCCGCGGATGCCGGTGACCACGACCTTGTCCAGGTCCTTCGGGGTATCGGCGGATTGGCCATTGGCCGCGTCCTGCGCATGCGCCTGGGCGGCGCCGAGGCCGAGCACGATCGCGGCGGAGAGTACGGATTTGCGGAGCTTCATGTGTGTTCCCCTCGTTTGGATTGCGTTGCGGTCGTCCGTGGTGGGCGGCGTCCGTTGGTGTCGGCCACGCGCGGGCGTGGCGTGGTGCGCGTCCGTGGCTATCCGGTGTCCATCACGGGTTCCTGCCTTGATGGTCCAGGTACCAGCGGGCCGCGCCGATCACGCCGAGCTGCCCGTGCTCGACCAGCCGTACCGGAATGCGTTCGAGCGCCGTGCGCATGGCGCCCTTGTTGAGGTAGCGCGCGGCGAAGCTGCTGTGCGCCAGGAATTCGCGGATCTTGGGCAGGAAACCGCCGGCGAGCAGGATCCCGCCATGCGCGCCGTAGAGCAGGGCCATGTCGCCGACGGTGCTGCCGAGCAGGCCGCAGAACACGCCCAGGGTTTCGCTGGCGCGCGGATCGCCCGCCAGCGCCGCGGTGGTGATCTGTTCCGGCGTGTCGTAGCCGCCGCGATCGCCGTGCAGCTTGCGCAGCGCCGCATGCAGGCGCATCAGGCCGGGGCCGGACAATGCGTGTTCGATCGGCACGTGCCCGCGTTCCTTCTGGAATTCGCGGAGCACGGCCATTTCCAGTTCGGTGCCGGCGGTCAGCGCGGCATGGCCGGCCTCGGTGGCCAGCACCAGCGGCCGGCCCTCGGTCGGGATGCGCAGGGCGGCGCCCAGGCCGGTGCCGGGGCCGAGCACCAGGGTCGGGCCCGGCATCGGCGCGGCCGGGCCGCACAGCAGCATCAACGCGCTGGCGTCGGCGCGCGTCGCCGCATGCGCGACCGCCTCGAAATCGTTGACCACCTGCAGGTCGTTCCAGCCCAGCCGGGCCAGGATCTCGGCCGGCGCGATCGGCCACGGCAGGTTGGCCGAGATGAAGCGGCCGTCGGGCATCACGTGGCCGGCGCAGGCGATCGCGCCGGCCTTGACCCGCACCGCGACATCGCCGGCTTCGAGGATGTAGGTCGCCAGCACTTCGGCCAGGCCGGGATAGTCGGCGCAGGCGAACTTGCGGTAATGCAGGACCTCGACCGGCCCCGAGGCGTCCGTGCCGGTGCGGATCAGTCCGATGCGGACATGCGTGCCGCCCACGTCCGCGGCCAGCAGGACCGGCGCGGTGCGGATGTCTTCGCCAAGCGGCAGTGGATGGTGCTGGATTCCCAACTTCGACTCCGGACGACGGACCCGCATGCGGATCTGGGTGGAATCGAGTCTGTCGATGCCATGACAACGTTGTCAAGATATCCCGTCATTCTTTCGTTACGCCGCAGCGGAATCACGATATTTTCGCGCATTCATCTTTTTTTGAGATCGAATTGTGCGCAAATATGACAATGATGACGTGACCAGGACATCGATTCCGTCCGTCAGGACAGGCATTGATACTGCGCTGCAGCAGAAAAAATGCGCGAAAAGATCGGCGCCGAACGGGCTGCTTGTGGAATTTGCACGGAATCTATGACAACGTTGGTCTGTCAGAGTCCATGCGGACATCGAATCGTCTCGCATCCGCATCCG
>Ga0208826_1003488_pt1 | contig 10721 bp, 8 predicted proteins | sample AD_UKC115_MetaG_FD_184451 | JGI IMG/M metagenome (GOLD analysis project Ga0208826, IMG submission 184451) | Active sludge microbial communities of municipal wastewater-treating anaerobic digesters from Hong Kong - AD_UKC115_MetaG (SPAdes)... | ecosystem: Engineered > Bioreactor > Anaerobic >... | reverse complement strand
GACCAGCACCTTGGCCGAGGCAAAGCCTTCCAGCATGGCGGGGCTCAGGTCGTCCACGCCCTGGGCCTTGGCCAGTTGGGTGGCCTCTTTGACCAAGCCAAAGTTCAAGCTGGCGGGCATGACCTGGCTGACGATAACGCCTTGCGCCTGGTCGCCCAGCAGCTTGATGAACCCGCCCGAAGCGTTGTTGGACAGCGTGAGGTACTGGCTGCCCACTCGGGCGGCCTTGAGGCTGCGGATGCCTTCCACCACCGCCGTGCCCGAGCCGATGATGAGCACGGCCTGTGGAGCCGCTGCCTGCAATGCGGGCAGCAGCGGGGCAAAGTCAGGCTTGGTGCGGTCGAACTTGGCCACGGCCACGGGCTCCAGCCCGGCCGCCTTGAGGCCGTTGCGCGCGCCCTGCAGACCGTCGGCACCAAAGCTGTCGTCCACGTGCACCACCGCCACTTTGCGCACGCCAATGGAGGCAAGGTGCGCCATGGCGCGCTCGGCCTCACGCTGGTAGGTGGCGCGCACATTGAAGATGTAGGGCTTGACTGGCTGGTGCAGCACCATGGCCCCGGTGGACGGACCAATGAGCGCCACGCGGTGCTGCTCCAGCACCGCATTGATGGCCTCGGTGTGCGGTGTGCCCCGGCTCATGAACAAGGCCAGCACGGCACGCTCCTCGATCAGGGTGCGGGCATTGGCCTCCGCCTTCTTGACGTCGAAGGCATCGTCCAGAGTGACGATCTCGATTTTTTCACCGCCCACGCCGCCCTTGGCGTTGACATGGTCCAGGTAGAGCTGCGCGCCCTGCATGGATTCCTTGACCGTGGCCGCCACCGCTCCGGTGACGCCCACGGTCTGCCCGATGCGCAATTGCGCGAAGGCGGCGCTGGCGGTCAAGGCCAGCGCACACGCCAGCACCAAGGCTTTGAGGTGTGGCGCGGCCATGGCTACATCATCCCCAGCATGCGCGGGAACCACAGGCTCAGGCCCGGCCAGTAGGTGACCACCGCCAGGAAGCCCAGCATGGCCAGCAACCAGGGCCACACGGCCACCGTCAGCTCGGTGATGCCCATCTTCGTAATGCCCGAGGCCACGTACAGGTTCAGACCCACCGGCGGGTGGCACATGCCCACCTCCATGTTCACCACCATGATGATGCCGAAGTGCACCGGGTCAATGCCCAGCTTCATCGCGACCGGGAACAGGATGGGCGCGAAGATCAGCACGATGGAGGACGGCTCCATGAAGTTGCCCGCCAGCAGCAGGATCACGTTCACGGCCAGCAGGAAGGTGATGACACCCAGACCATTGCCCAGCATCCAGTCGGCCAGGGCCTGCGGGATGTTCTCGTTGGTCATGATGAAGCTGAACAGCACCGCGTTGGTGATGATGTACAGCAGCATGGCGCTCATGTTGGCCGAGTTGAGCAGCACCTTGGGCACGTCCTTGAGACCCATGTCCTTGTAGATGAACACGGCCACAAAGAAGGCGTACACCGCGCTCATGGCCGCCGCTTCGGTGGGCGTGAAGACACCAGCGTAGATGCCGCCCATCACGATCACGATCAACAGCAAGCCCCAGGCCGATGCGCGGAAGGCCTTCCAGCGCTCGCCCCAGCTGGCCTTGGGCAAGCGCGGGTAATTGAACTTGCGCGCCCGCCAGTAGGTCACCCCACCGAGCACACCCGCCAGCGCCAGACCCGGTACCACGCCGGCCATGAACAAGGCGCCCACCGAGGTGTTGGTGGCCACCGAGTACATCACCATCACGATGGATGGCGGAATCAGGATGCCCAAGGCGCCCGAGGTAGTGATGACCCCCGCACCGAACTTGTTGGGAAACCCTGCCTTGACCATGGCCGGCAGCAGGATGGAGCCAATGGCCACCACCGTGGCCGGGCTGGAGCCCGACACCGCCGCAAACAAGGCGCAGGCCAGCACGCCACCCAGACCCAGGCCACCGTACCAGTGGCCCACCATGGCGGTAGCAAAGTTGATCATGCGCCGCGCCACGCCGCCGTGGGTCAGGAAGTTGCCTGCCAGGATGAAGAACGGGATCGCCATGATCTCGAACTTTTCGATGCCAGTGAACAGCTTCAGTGCCACCGACTCCAGCGGCACCTGCGTAAAACCGAACAGGAAGGTCAGTACCGTCAGGCCCAACGAAATCGAGATGGGCATGCCGGTGAGCATGAGCACCAGCAGGATGAGGAAGATGATGGTGGCGTTCATTTCAGGCCCCCTTCCTTGTGGGCAGTGTCTGCGGGGTGCAGGTTGTCTTTCATGGCGTAGGGGTTGATGTCCTGCGCGGCGGGCTCCTCGTCCAGGCCGTCCACATGGCCATGGTCGTGGTGCGGCAGTTCACCCGTGCGGATAAAGCCCACCAGCACCTGCAGAAAACGGAAACACATCAGGCTGGTGCCCAGCGGAATGGCGCTGTAGACGATCCAGGTGGGCCATTCCAGGTCAGGCGTGGTGGGGCCTTCGATCAGGTCGTCGATGGGCATGCCAAACAGCTTGTACAGGCCGTAGTGGGCACCGTTCTCCCACACGAAGTGCGAGCCCAGGTAGGCCACGATGGCGGTGAACACGGCCCCCGCCGCCAGGCCAAAGATGATGAACTTGCCACGGTTGGCGTCGCTCAGGCGGTTGATGAGTACATCGACACCCACGTGGATGCCGGTGCGCACCCCGTAGGCGGCGCCAAACTTCGCCATCCACACGAACATGATGATGGTCAGCTCCTGCGCCCAGGTCATGTTGATGGACAACAACCAGTCCTGCACGCCCGGAATGGCAAAGCCAGCCCCGTAGCGGTGCAGCACCGCGAGAAAAACGATGAGCGTGGCTCCGCCCATCAGGAAGGTGATGAACCACTCTTCCAGGTGATCAAGAAATTTCATGGGAATTCTCCAGGGGAGATCGTTGTGTGGATCGCTGCTGCGCGCCCACGGGCATCGCGGTCAATCCGGCGCACTTGCCATGAGGTGCGCCCTGCGGCAGCGGTGTGACTGCACACCGCTGCCAGGGTTTTCACAGAATCAGAGCTTGGCCGGGTCGAAGCCGGTGGCCTTGTACACCTCTTGGATGGTTTCCTTGCCGACGCGGCTGGACATCTTTTCGTGCACGGGCACCAGGGCCTTCTTCAGCGCCGTGCGCTCTTCCTTGGTGGGGGTGTAGATGGCGGTCTTGCCGCTCTTCTTCACGCCTTCGAGAGCCTGGTCGTTGTCGTCCTGGGCAATCTGGTTGGCATAGAAGGTGGCCTGCTTCATGGCCTGGTTCAGTTGGTCACGCACATCGGCAGGCAGGCCGTCCCAGAACTTCTTGTTCACGATCACGGCGTAGCCCAGGTAGCCGTGGTTGGTCAGGCTCAGGTGCTTTTGCACCTCGTGCATCTTCTGGGTGTAGAAGTTGGAAGGCGGGTTCTCGGTGCCATCGACCACGCCCGTCTGCAGCGCCTGGTAGGTTTCGCCAAAGGCCATGACCTGAGGAATGCCGCCCAGGGCGCGGATCTGCTCCTCGATCACCTTGGACGACTGGATGCGGTACTTCATGCCCTTGTAGTCGGCCACGCTCTTGAGCGGCTTGTTGGCCGAGAAGACCTTGAAGCCGTTGTCCCAGTAGGCCAGACCGGTGATGCCGCGGGCCTCCAGCTTCTTGAACAGCTTTTCGCCCACGGGGCCGTTGGTGACCTTGTGCAGGGCATCGCGGTCGTCAAAGATGAAGGGCAGGTCGAACACCTCGAACTCCTTCACGCCCAGCGGACCAAACTTGGCCAGCGAGGGGGCCAGCATCTGCACCGAGCCCATTTGCAGGGCTTCCATTTCTTCCTTGTCCTTGTACAGCGCGCTGTTGGCGTACACCTCGACCTTGACCTTGCCACCCGTCAGCTCTGCAGCCTTCTTGGCAAAGAACTCTGAAGCCTTGCCCTTGGGTGTGTCCTGGGCAACCACATGGCTGAATTTGATGACGATCTGCTGGGCCTGGGCCATCGTGGCACCAAACGCCACCAGCGCGCACACGAGTACCTTTTTCACCGGAAATTGCATGACTGACTCCTTGGATGGAAACGGATGACAACGGAGCGCACTGTAGGCCGCATGTCACGGCTTTGTAACTGTGGCGTTCCACAGCTAGGGTTAACCCGCGCTTTTGCTGACCAGCAGGGCGTGCACCCTGTCGATCCACTGGCGTCCGATGCGCCCTTGCAGACCCAGTGACACCTCCTGCGTCGCCTGGCGCAGGCGCTGGCGCTGGTCTTCGTCGGGCACATGGATGCGTGTGCCCCCGCTCAGGCGCAGATGCGCCAGGGCCTCGTCGTTCTCGTACTGGGCAATGGTGTTGCCCCAGTCCAGCGCCTCGGCCATGGCCTGCCGGACCAGTGCACGGTCGGCCTGGGGCAGGTGGTTCCAGAAGCGCTGGTTCACCACCACGCAGTAGCCCAGGTAGCCATGGCGGGTCAGGCTCAGGTCGGTCTGCACCTCGTGCATGCGCTGCGTCCAGAGGTTGGACACCGGGTTCTCCGTCCCGTCCACCACGCCCGTGGCCAGGGCACGCCGGGTTTCCCCAAAACCCAACACCACCGGCTTGGCGCCCAGGGCGCGCATCTGGTGGGCAATCACGCGCGAGCTCTGGATGCGCATGCGCAGACCGACAAAGTCCTGCGGCGCCAGCAACGGGCGGTTGGCGCTCATGTGCTTGAAGCCGTTGTCCAGGTAACCCAGCCCCACCATGCGCTGGCGCTCCAGCGCGGCGAGCAGCTCCCTGCCAATCGCGCTTTGCATCACGCGGTGCACCTGCTCCTTGGAGTCGAACAGGAACGGCAGATCAAACAGCTCGAACTCCGGGAAGCCCACGCGCCCGAACTTGGACAGCGAAGGCGCCAGCATGTCCACCGCACCCAGTTGCAGCGCCTGGATCTCGTCGGCATCGCCAAACAGCACCGAGTTGGGGTAGATGACCACCTGGATACGCCCCTGGCTGAGCGACTGCACGCGCTCGCGGAAGCGCTCCAACGCCAGGCCCTTGGGCGTTTGCCGCGCCACCACGTGGGACAGGCGGATGGTCACCACCCCTTGCGCAGCCCCCAGCGCAGGGACACCCGCCAAGGCCAGTGCCTGCAGACAACGGCGGCGAGGAATGGCGGCGGCGCGCATGGCCGGTATTATCGCCAGCAGCCTGCACCACGCCATGCCCAGCCTTCCGTCCCAATCCTCCGACGACTTTGCCCTGCTGCACGCCAGCAGACGCGCCCTGAGCGACCGGGGTCGCTGGACCGTGCTGTGGATGATGGGCCTGGTGGTGCTGGTCGTCTCGGCCGTGATGGCGCTGGTGTGGTACCTCAACAGCTTCGAAACCGAGGAAGAAGAGCGCCGCCGGGGCGCCGACGCCCAGTGGCTGGAGCAAAGCGTGCAGTTCCACTTTCGCCGCCTGGAAGACGACCTCGCCGCACTGGCGCGGCAGTCCGCGCTCGATGGCCCGCAGGCCTTGCGCGCTGCGGGCCAGGGTGAAGGCGACAGCGCGCCCGCAGGCATGCTGTGGCGCACACCCGGTGTGGTGCTGGCCCATGCCTGGCTGGCCACGCAGGGCGCCAGCGCAGGCGACGTGCGCGCCTGGCAGAACGACCAGGCCGAGCACGACGACAACTTCCAGGCACTGAAGACGCTGCAGGACATCGTCAGTGGGCTGCGCCGCTCCAGCTACGCCGGGCCCATGCGCCGCTTCGATGGCCGCACCACCGACCGCGTCTGGCTCGCGGTGCCCTACTTCGACGGCAGCCGACTGATGGGCATCTATGTGGCCGCGCTGTCCACCCAGGCGGCGGTGGACGCCTTGCTGCCGCCGTGGTTCCTGCAAAGCCAGACCGTGCGCCTGGTCGTGGACGCCGTGGACACGCCCCCCACCGACCAGGCGCAAGGCCCCTACCGCACGGTGATGAACCTGCCCGGCACCGACCTGATGCTGGAAGTGGTGCCCCAGGGGCCGCAGACCTCGCCCGTGCCGCGCATCTTCTTTGTCGTGGCGCTGCTGTTTCTGCTGGGCATGCTGGCCAGCCTGGCCGCGCTGCGGCGCGACTTCATCAAGCGCCAGCAGGTGCAGCAGCGCCTGCAGGCCGAGGTGGCACTGCGCTCGGCCATGGAGCGCTCGGTCACCATCGGCATGCGCGCCTGGGACATGACGGGCAAGATCCTCTACGTAAACCAGGCCTTCTGCTCCATGGTGGGCTACAGCGCACAAGAGCTGCGCGGCGCCCGCGCCCCCTTGCCCTACTGGCCCGCCGACCAGGCCGACGAGCTGGCACTGCTGCACCGCGCGGTCATCAGCCAGGGCACGCAGGCCCAGGGCATCGAGGTGCAGTTCCAGCACCGCAGCGGCCACCGCGTGGACGTGCTGATCCACGAAGCCCCACTGACTGCCGCCGACGGCAGCCAGTTGGGCTGGATGAGCTCGGTGCTCGACATCAGCGAGCGCAAGCGCGCCCAGCAACTGGCCGCACTGCAGCAGGAAAAGCTCGAAGCCTCGGGCCGCCTGGTGGCTGTGGGCGAGGTGGCATCCACCCTGGCGCACGAACTCAACCAGCCGCTGGGCGCGCTGGCCAGTTTTGCCAACGGCCTGCTCAACCGGCTGCGCGACGGCAACATTACGCCCGAGGAACTGCACACCGTGGTGCAGCGCATGGCCCAGCTCGCCGAACGTGCCGGGGGCGTGATCCAGCGCGTCAACGCCTTTGCGCGCCGGCGCGAACTGAACCTGGACAGCGTGGACCTCACGGCCCTGGTGCGCCGCGCCGTGTCTTCCGTGCAGGAGGCGCACGCCACCCCCGTGGTGCTGGAACTGCCCACGCAACCCGTATGGGTGCAGGGCGACGCCCTGCTGCTGGAACACCTGGTGCACAACCTGTGCGGCAATGCGCTCGACTGGGCGCAGCGCGGCACCGCACGCCCCCAGGTCCAGGTGCGGCTGCGCCCCAATGCCAACGTGCTGGTCACCCTGGCGGTGGCCGACAGCGGCCCTGGCGTGCCCGAGGCCGAACGCGCGCGCATCTTCGACGCCTTCTTCAGCACCAAGGACGGCGGCATGGGCATGGGGCTGGCGATTTGCCGCTCCATCACCGAGGCGCACCACGGGCGCATCTTCGTCGGCCAGGATGAAAGCCTGGGTGGCGCACTGTTCACCGTTCAGTTACCCTTGGCCACCACCCCCGCAACCGCCCCCAACCCCACGCCATGACCAACGAACTGCGCGCCGTGGACATCCATATCGTGGACGACGACGCCGACGTGCGCGACGGCCTGGCCTGGCTGTTCGACTCGCGCGGCTACCAGTCTCGCACCTGGGACAGCGGCGCCGCGCTGCTGGAAGCGGCCCGCCAGCGCCAGGGCGACTGGGGCCTGGCGGTGGTGCTGCTGGACGTGCGCATGCAGCCGCTGTCGGGCCCGGTCACCTTCGAGCAGCTCAAGGCCCTGGGCTGCCCCTGGCCGGTGCTGTTTCTCACCGGCCATGGCGACGTGGGCACGGCCGTGGGCGCCGTCAAGAACGGCGCCTGGGACTTTCTGGAAAAGCCCTTCCAGGACAACATGCTGGTGGACCGCGTCGAACAGGCCATGCAGGCCGCCTGCGCGCAGACCGATGCGGAGCGCGAGGCCCAGCGCCTGCGCCAGGCCCTGGCCAGCCTGAGCCCGCGCGAGCGCGAAGTGCTCGACCAGCTGATCCTGGGCCACTACAACAAGAACATCGCCGACCACCTGGGCATCACCCAGCGCACGGTGGAATTCCACCGCGCCAACATCTTCGAAAAAATGGGCGTCGAATCGGCCATCGAACTGGCGCACAAGCTCGGTCGGCTGGAACCCATGCCCGGCGGCGAATCCAAGTAAAAACGGGCTCTAGCGCCCGTATTTATTGCGCGAACAGCTATTGTTTTGATAGCACACATCAGGCCTGGGCCTGGCTGCGCCACGCCTGCGGTGTGCCGCCCGTCCAGCGCCGGAACGCCCGCCAGAAGGTGCTGGGCTCGGCAAAACCCAAGGATTGGCCAATGTCGCCCAGCGCCCTGTCGGTGTGCGCCACCGCATGCAGGGCGGCGTCGCGCCGGGCCTCGTCCAGCAGGGCCGAAAAGCTCAGGCCCTGCGCCTGCATGCGCCGCGCCAGCGTGCGCTCGCTCAGACCCAGGGCCTGCGCCGCCTGTACCCGCGTGGGCAGGCCCAAGGGCAGCCGACGCACGATCCAGGCCCGCAACTGGGGCGCCAAGGGCTCGGCGCTGGACAGGGCCTGCAAGCGCGCCTGGGCGTATTGGTGGTGCATCTGCGCCAGTTGTGCATCGGCCTGCGGCAAGGGGGCGTCTAGCACCGCGTTGTCCAGCAGCACGCCGCTGAAGGCCTGCTCGAACTCCACCGGGCAGGCGAACACCTCGCGGTACACCACCAGCGGCCCGATCTGTGCCTGACTGAACTGCACACGCTGGGGGACCACCGGCTGCGCCGTGACCCAGCGCGCAAACGCCACCACCGCCGCCAGCACCGCCTCGATCTGGTGCGGGCTGAAGGCCAGCGCCCCCTGGCGCGGGTGGTACACCACCCAGCTGGCGGACTCGCCCGCAATCATCTGAAAGCGGCCGCCGTCCGAAATCAGGCGCTGGTACTGCTGCACCAGGGCAATGGCCGCGCGCAGGCTGGGGGCCGACTGCAGCAGAAAGCTCACCACATTGAAGCTCGCCGGGCCCACCACCGCCCCGGCGCGCAAGCCAAAGCTGGCGTCCTGCGTGCACTGCGCGGCCGCGCGCCACAGCCGCGTGATGTGGTCAATGGGCCAGCGCTCGGCCTGCAGCTCCTCGGGCGCAATGCCCGCCACCGCCAGCACCTGGGCGCGCTCCACCCCCTGGCGCTGCGCCGCTGCGAGCACCGTGTTGACCCAGCTCATCGAGACTGTGGCCTGCAAAGTCAATACAACTGTCCTCCAAAGTCAATCTAGCCGCATCATAAGCCGCTATCTTTTGGGCACAACAGCAAAGCAGAACAGGGCGAAGCACAGCGCCCGCACCGGAGACACGCCCGCATGGCACACACCCATTCTTCCGACATCCTGGTCATCGGCGGCGGCCTGGCCGGCATCGTCACCGCCCTGGAGGCGCTGCGCCAAGGCCAGCGCGTGACGCTGGTGGACCGCGACACGCCCGAGCGCCTGGGCGGGCTGGCCCTGTGGGCTTTTGGCGGCATGGCCCTGGTGGGCACGCCGCTGCAGGCCCGCATGAAGATTCCCGACACGCCCGAACGCGCCCTGGCCGACTGGCTGCGCTTTGGGGAGATCGCCCCCGACGACACCTACCCCCAGCAGTGGGCGCGCTACTACGTGGAGCACTCGCGCAGCCAGGTGTACGACTGGCTCATTGGCGAAGGCGTGAAGTTCATGCCCGCCGTGAACTGGGTGGAGCGCGGCATGCACGGCGACGGCAACAGCGTGCCGCGCTACCACATCGTGTGGGGCACCTCGCGCGAACTCACGCGGCGCATGGTCGCGCAGATGCGCGCTGCCGACAGCGGTGGCCGCCTGACGGTGCTGCACGGCCACCGCGTATCCCAGCTCGACCATGCGGGCGGGCGCATTGCGGGCGCCGTGGCGGTGAGCGAGGCCACGGGCACCGAAGTGCGCCTGCAAGCCCCGGTGGTGGTGCTGGCCATGGGCGGCATCAATGGCAGCCACGCCGAGACCCGGCGCAACTGGCCCCGGCACCGCCCCCTGCCCACCACCATGCTCAACGGCGCCCACCCCTTTGCCGACGGTGCGCTGCACCACGCCGCTGCAGACACCTTGGGCGCACAGATCACACACGCGGGCGAGATGTGGAACTACGCGGCAGGCTTTCCGCACCCGTTTCCGCACTTCGAGGGGCACGGCCTCTCGACCATTCCCTGCAAATCGGCGCTGTGGCTCAACCACCGGGGCGAGCGCATCGGCCCCGAGCCGCTGGTCACCGGCTTTGACACGCACTGGCTGTGCCAGCGCGTGGCCGCGCAAGAGAAACCCTGGACCTGGCATTTGCTGAACTGGCGCATCGCCGCCAAGGAATTCGCCATTTCGGGCGCCGAGCACAACCAGCGCATCCGAGACATGCAGTTCCCGCTGTTCCTCAAGGAGACGCTGCTGGGCAACCACCGGCTGGTCAAGCAAATGGCCGCCGAGAGCCGCCACTTCCTGGTGGACGACACGCTGGCCGGCCTGGCCGCCAAGATGAACGCGCTGACCGCCTCGCACGACGTGAATCCGCAAGTGCTGCAGGCCACGGCCGATGCGTTCGACGCCAACTTTGCGGCAGGCGCCAAGCTGCACAACGACGACCAGATCCGCCGCATCCTGCACGCACGCCAGTGGGGGCCGGACAAGCTGCGCACCTGCCAACCCGCGCCGCTGCAGATGCAGGGCGCCGGGCCGTTCATCGCCATCCAGATGCAGCTCATCACGCGCAAGAGCCTGGGCGGGCTGCGCACCGACCTGCACAGCCGCGTGCTCGATGGCGCGGGCGCCCCCATCAACGGCCTGTACTGCGTGGGCGAGGCCGCAGGCTTTGGCGGCGGCGGGGCCAGCGGCAAACGCTCGCTGGAAGGCACCTTCCTGCCCGGTTGCATTCTCACGGCGCGTGCGGCGGCACGGCACATCACCGCCGGTTGATGCGCCAGGCAACCTAAACAAAAAACAGGCTTCAACGCTTACAAATAAAGCGCTAATAGCTATGAA
>Ga0208826_1003487_pt1 | contig 10728 bp, 12 predicted proteins | sample AD_UKC115_MetaG_FD_184451 | JGI IMG/M metagenome (GOLD analysis project Ga0208826, IMG submission 184451) | Active sludge microbial communities of municipal wastewater-treating anaerobic digesters from Hong Kong - AD_UKC115_MetaG (SPAdes)... | ecosystem: Engineered > Bioreactor > Anaerobic >... | reverse complement strand
CTTGCAGTATTGATTTTATAGTTCAGTTAAAATATCATCTAATGCTCAATGGCACGTTCCTATTGAGAAGAACTCGAAATAGGTTCACTTTATTTTTTTCTATTTCAAGACCGTATACCGTATGATTGGCATAACCTGCCTTACGTACAAAAATATCTATAGGCTCATATTTTTTGGTGATAGGAATATCTATTTCATAAATACCTGTACTGCATACTCCTGATGAGTACTTTTTAAGATTTAAATATATGGTAACTTCTGCCCCGATTATTTTCTGGCTGCAGTTTGTTTCCATGATATGTATTACTAGAAGTGCATTTTCAGGAGCTTTTATACACGAAGATAAAAAAAACATACATACAGTACATAATATAAGAAGTTTTTTCATCTTACCTCTTTTCTATGTATATCATAAAATTCCCTCCAACATCTCCTGTTATAAAATACTTTCCTGTTTTGAACGGTGCTCCTCCCATCCGTCCAGACTCCGTTCCGTTAAAGCCATAGTATGTATATGTCCATATCTCTCTTCCTGTGTCTGCTGAAAAACATTTGAAACTGTCTGTCGCTCCGTGTATGTATACTCTGTTGCCTTTCATATAACAGTCATCTATTGTCGGTTCCGGATTCTTAGTATGCCACAGTATCTTTCCGTCAGAAGGGTCTATACAGACCACCCCACCATCAACAAAAGATGAGATCAGCGTGTTTTTATATACCCATATCCTTGCACCAAATCCAAATCCTCTATATGGATACTCTACAGACCATACTACACTTCCGTCTGTCCTTCTTAGTCTTACAAACTCTCCGTGCCATGTACCAACATATACACTGTCTCCGTATACTGCAGGAACTGTCATAATATCTACTGGTACAGGTTCTTCCCATAAAACATTTCTTTCCCATACTGTCTCTCCGCTTTCTGTGTCAAGAGCATAAACTTTGGGAGCTACTCCTATATGTTCATTCCCAATTGTTCCAACATATACCCGTCTGTACTTTTCGTCTATCACTGCTTTGGTTATTCCTATCGGCTGAATATTTTTGTTTATCCATACCACCTTTCCGGTCTGTGCGTCCAGTTTAACCAGCATGCCTTTTTTCCCGTCTCTTTTATCGTAATCCGCAATGTATATAAAACCATTATGAACCGTTATGCCTGACCTAAAGTTTTCATCTGTAACTGCATACTCCCATACCGTCTCTCCGGTAAGTTTATCCAGAGCACAGAGGGCGCAGACAGGATCTTTTTTATCTTCTTTTCTCACATCGTCACGTACTATGTAGACCATGTTTTTATAAAGCTCTATGTCCAGATTTATAAGTGTCAATCCACAACTATTTATATACCTTATCCACACAGTCTTCTTTTTTGCAAGGTCAAAACATCCTACTCTTTCATCTGAAAACCTTACATAAAGGTAGCCGGTTGTTTCATCGTAGGTATAGTAGGTCGCCTGATCAGGATACTTATACTCTTTTCCGGGAAAGTACAGATGCCAGTATAACTCCAATGCAGGCTCTTCAAATATACTTATGCATGAGGTTAGCACTACAGCTAATGTCATTATTAGTACTACAAATATTTGGTTTTTCATGTTAATTTGCATTCAATATATATTTAACAGCAGTTTTTATTTTCTCACTATTCAGATCAATATGATCGGCTCCGTCTACTAGTTTTTTCGGCAAAACAAAACCTTCAGACTGAACATATGTACTTTTTAGCTCTGCTGAGTGGGAAGAAACCACTCCATCACTTTCAGAAGAACCTATAAGAAGAGTATCGTATAATGCTGCCACGTTTGCAGTTATCTCAATTCCTATGGTTATAAACGTTTTTACAGAAGGTGTCGTTGTTTGATTCATTATTGACCTGGCTATAAGACCGCCCTGACTGTAGCCAATGAATATGCTCTGATTGAAAAAATCGGTTTTATCCATGTTAATGGCTTCCTGCTCTATATTATTTTTACAGTTATATGTCGGAGTAATATATGTATAGTTATTTATTCCCAGCATATCCTTGTACCACAGCATTGAACTTCCTGTTCCACCCATTCCATGGAAAAGTACCATATTACTGGATATTCCCAGAACTGATAGTAAAAAAAGGCATATTATAATTGTTTTTTTCATATTATCCCTCCTTATATTTTGTTTCATAATGCAGTGTAGTATGCATCTGTTAATAACTACATATCATTTCTATAAGAAGTTTTTTTATAAAAAACACTTTATATATTAAAAAATTTACATTTTATCTCATATAATTTTATTATACATCATTTTTTGTGATTTTAAAAAAAGATTGTGCGATAGAGCGCACAATCTTTTTATATGTTTATATATTTTATGGTCTGTTTTATCTGGTCATATGGTGAAATGGAGCCTTCCCATTCGTTTGTGTAGTTCAGACAGGCACAGATGTACCTGGTTCCTTTTTCTTCAAGCTCCTTGCGGTAATGTACATGCCCCATGATGGAGTACTTCACATCATATTTTTTTATAAGCTCCCCGTAACGGCTGCTTCCAAGAAAAGCGTTGAAAAACTTCCACATAGGGTGGTCTCTGACTGTAAATTCTTTATGTGTGAGCATATGTGTAACCATTATTATTTTTTTGTCTTTTACTTCATTCATTTTTTTTTCAAGCTTACTGTAGAATATTTCAAAGATTTCTGCATCTTTTTTTCCCCATTTGATGTAATCTTTATCTTTCCACTTTCTTTGCATATAGCTGCCTTCTTGGATAAGTTCTATAGGAAACTCTCTATCTGCAAATGAGTAGTCGTACCATCCGCATTCTCCGCAAACGACCCATTCATCGTTTATTATATAGTTCTGTGTACACAGGTTATGCTGATAATTTCCTAAAGCGTTGTATATCTTCCATGTGTCCTGCTGTTGATTTTCTATATTCCAAAGATCATGGTTGCCTGGAACAAAAAGGGTCGGAACAGTCCGGTCTGTTTGTTTTAAAAACTCAAGGGTTTTCTGATAATCGTTGGAGATATCTCCTGCAATTATAAGTATTTCAGGCATATCCTGCACAAGAACTTTTCTGAGCGAGTCAATAACAGGTTCTTTTTCGTTATGGTTTATGTCAATATGTATATCAGATATGACAGCGGCTTTCATATTATTCCTTCCCATAGAGATGACATTTTACAAAATGGTTGTCATCAATTTTTGTAAATTCCGGTTTTTCTTTGAAACATCTTTCAAAAGCATGCCTGCAACGGCTATTGAATGGGCATCCAACAGGGGGGTTAACTGGATCCGGAAGTTCTCCTTCTATAATTATTCTTTCTTTTTTATTTTGATCTAATGTCGGAACTGCGGAAAAAAGAGCTGTTGTATATGGATGAAGCGGGGCAGTGTATATTCTTGCAGCCTGTCCGTATTCGACAAACTCTCCAAGGTACATTATGGCTATTCTGGTGCTTATATAGTGAACCACGTTAAGATTATGTGAGATGAAAATATATGTAAGGTTGTAATTTTTCTGCAGGTCTGTCATTAGATTGAGAATCTGCGCCTGAACCGATACGTCAAGAGCAGAAACAGGTTCATCAGCGATTATCAGCTCAGGTTCAAGGATAAGCGAGCTTATTATACATATCCGTTGTCTCTGTCCTCCGGAAAGTTCACTTGGGTACCTGTTTAGGTAGGAGGTGCTGAAGCCAGCAAGTTCCATAAGTTCAGAAACTTTTTCCATTCTTCGTTTTCTGTCTTTCATTCCGTGTATTATAAGTGGTTCTTCAAGAATCCAACCTATTTTTTTCCGTGGGTTAAGCGAGCCATATGGATCTTGGAATATAATCTGTATTTTTTTCCTCAGTTCTTTGAGCATTTTGCCATCAACAAACGATATATCCTGACCGTTAAATATTATTCTGCCGGATGTGGGTTTGTAAAGGTGCATGAGTGTCTGGCCAAGCGTAGATTTTCCGCAGCCGCTTTCGCCGACTATGCCGAAGGTTTCTCCCTTCTGTACTGAAAAGCTTACATCATTAACGGCTTTAAGATACTTTACTTGGGAAAATATGTTGTTTCTTCTCAATGGAAAGTATTTTTTTAAATTTCGTACTTCAAGAATCGGTTTTTCCATTTTTTTCCTCCGTGTAAAAGCATCTTGTAAGATGTTCAGGTTCATACTCTCTCAATTTTGGGAGCTCTTTCCTACATTTTTCAAGAGCGAATGAGCAGCGGTTGAAAAAAGGGCATCCTTCTGAGTTATCGTAGATAGAAGGTACTTTGCCTTTAATGCTGAAAAGAGGATTTCCTTTTTTTTCTGGAGCAGGTATGCACTTAAGAAGAGCTTGGGTATATGGGTGAAGGGGATTTGAAAAAATCCTTCCTATGCATGATTTTTCTACAATGTGCCCGGCGTACATTACTATAACCTGGCTACACATCTCTTTTATCACTCCGAAATCATGTGATATGAAGAGGATTGAGCTTGTTGTTTGTTGGTTTATTTTTTTCAAAAGGTCAAGTATCTGTGCCTGAACAGTAACATCGAGTGCTGTAGTTGGTTCGTCTGCAATTATAAGATCAGGATTGCAGGCTATAGCTATGCATATTACAACTCTTTGGCGCATACCTCCGGAGAGCTCGTGGGGATATTTTTTGTAAAGGCTATATACGTCTGCAAAGCCTACACTTTTCATTATTTCATATACTTTTTGCTTTGCCTGGAACTTATCCATACGCATATTTATGAGAAGTGTCTCTCTTATCTGATCTCCAACTTTCATAAGAGGGTTCAACGAGGTCATCGGCTCCTGGAAGATCATGGATATATTTTTGCCGCGGGTACTCCTTCGTTCTTCCTTGTTTTTTGATAGAAGATTCATACCTTTGAAATTGATCTGTCCGCTTATGATAGCATCGCTTGGCGTAAGTCCTATTATAGAAAGCCCTGTAAGGGTTTTCCCACAGCCGCTTTCGCCTACAAGCCCTACAATTTCGCCTTTATGTATGTCAAAGTCAACCGATTTTACAGCAAAAAACTGTTCTTCTTTTTTCCTGAAGCTTATGCTTAAATCTTTTATCTCAAATAGTTTTTCATTCATAAGGCACCTTATTTTAGGCTTTCTAGATCCTGAAGTCCGTCTCCAAGAAAATTAAATCCCAGGACAAGAAGAGTTATAAATATTCCGGGGGCTATCGCATACCATGGAGCTATACTTATAAACACCTGTGACTCGTTAAGCATTCTTCCCCAGCTTGGATACGGAGGCTGAACTCCCAGACCGAGATAGCTTAATCCGGCCTCAGAAAGAACTGCCCGTGCAAATCCCAGGGTTGATGATACTATAATGGGAGAAGTCACGTTCGGAAGAATATGGAAAAATATAATCCTAAGAGGGGACGCACCCTTTGCCTTTGCACTTTTTACATACTCGAACTCTTTATGCTGCAGGTAACTGCTTCTTGTGACTCTTGCAAAGGATGGAATGGACATTATTCCTATTGCAGTTATGGTGTTTTTGATACCTACACCAAAAATTGCCACAAACATGAGTGCAAAAAGTATTCCCGGAAACGCAAGCATTGCATCCATGATTCTCATTGTTATTTCATCAAAAATTCCGCCTATATAGCCACTTAGCGCTCCTATAAGCACTCCGAAGACTAATCCGATGAAAACGGCGAGTGCTCCGACAAAAAAAGCGGTCTGTGAGCCGCTCATAACTCTTGAAAGTATATCTCTCCCAAAGTTGTCAGTTCCAAAGAAATGTTTAAGCGAGGGCGGACTGAATCTTTCTTTAATGTTCATCTGTGTAACTGGATACGGAGTATAGAAAATACTTACCGTCATCATAGCCAGAAGAAATATAAGTATGACTGCCCCGATTGTTATGTTGGTTTTTTTCATGCTTCACCTAGTTGAATCTTATACGCGGATCAATTATCGTATAAAAAATATCAATAATAAAATTTATTATTACTATCATCACCGATATGTAGACTATTATGCCCTGAACAAGGGGAAGATCTCTTGTAGTAATTGCATTTATAAGTAAACGTCCGATACCGGGAAGTGAAAATACCTGTTCAATTATTATGCTTCCTCCCAGAATGGTTGCGCTAATCATTCCAAGTATGGTTATTACCGGAATTATTGCATTTTTCAATATATGTTTTGAAAGGACCTGTGAAGTTGAAAGTCCTTTGGAATATGCAGTCTTGACATACTCCTTTTTCATCTCATCCAGAACCATATTTTTCATATATCTTATAACTGTTGCTATATTTGGTATTGCTATGGATACCGCCGGAAGAGTCAGTGATTTTATACACAGCAGCGGATTTTCGCTCCAGGATACATATCCGCTTACTGCAAACCATTTTAGGACTATACCAAAAAGAAACATGAGCAGAATGCCTGTCCAGAATGACGGAACAGCCATACCTATCTGTGAAATAAAAGATATAAATAGTCCCGGTATTCTGTTGTTGTACCGGGCACTTATTATTCCAAGGGGAACTCCAATAAATATTATGAGTAAAAGAGAGATCAGTGCAAGAATAAAAGTAACGGAAATCCTGTTTAGTATAAGATCAGAAACAGGGACAGAGTATCTGAAGGACTGTCCCATGTCGCCTGTAAAAACACCTTTAAGCCAGATAAAATATCGTGTGGCCAAGGGCTTATTCAGATTTAATTCTTCTTTCAGCGCATCAATCTGCGCCTGATCTGCGTCTACTCCAAGTCTTGACAAAACTGGATCTCCCGGTATGATCTGAAAGGATACGAATGTTATTACCGTAACAGCAATTATTGTAATAAGCATGGAAAAACCTTTTTTCAGGTAAAAATACATTTAAAATCTCCTATTTGGCAATATATATAACCGACATATCCTGTATATAAAGCGGATATACGGTATATCCTCCAATTTCTTTTTTCATGGCATTTATAAAGTTCGGATCCATTATGTAAACTGCGACGGCATCTTTTGTAAGAATATCCTGTGCCTGTTTGTAAAGTTCAGTAGCTTTTGCGTCATCTGTTTCTTTGACCGCTTTTCTTATTATTTCATCATACATAGGATTTGAATAGTTATAGAAGTTTCGTGAGAAGTCTGATACATATCTCTTGAGTATGTCGTATGCGCTTAACTTACCTGTAAGCCCTATTATTGTGGATTCATACTTTCTGTTGGCATATACCCGTTCAAGCCATACTCCCCATTCCACCTGTTCTATTTCTGCTATTATTCCGATTTTTTTGAGCTGTTCGACTATAACCTGAGCTGTATCAACATGGAACTTATAGTTTGAAGGAACTGTTATAGTTGTCCTGAAACCGTTTGGATAACCTGCCTGTCTGAGAAGCTCTTTTGCTTTGGTTACGTTTGTCTGATAGTAATCTTCAAGTCCCTCGCGGTAATATTTTTTCATAACAGGACTCATGTTGGAACCAAGTTTGGTACCGTATCCTAATGCGACTGCATTTATTATTTCATCTTTGTCTACAGCATAATTTATAGCCTGTCTGACCCTTACATCCGAAAAATATTTGTTCTGATGGTTGAGCGCCAGCAGCTGAACCATGTTCTGTTCGGATTTTATCACCTGAAAGTTGTCAGAAAGGAGATCAAGCTGAAGTACATCTATTCTGGGTGACATATCTATTTCACCGGAAAGTAGTGCAAGCAGGGCAGCCTGGTCATCAGTTATTATCCTAAACTCAACTTCATCTATCATGGGAACTCCTTTTTTCCAGTAATCATTAAACTTCTGGATGACGACTCTCTGTCCAGGAAGATATTCCTTAAATTTAAACGGGCCTGTTCCTATGGGGTTTTTATTCGGATCGGTATTGTTTTTTGGAATTATAGCAACAGTGAAGTTGGTTATAAAGGATGTGTTCAGTTCTTTCATGCTAACTACAACCGTTTCTTTATCTGTAGCCTTTACATCTTTTATAAAGCTGCTGAAAGTAGAGGAAAGAGGTTTTTCATTATTTACGCCACGCAGCCTGTCCAGGGAGTAGATTATATCATCAACAGTCACAAGTGCACCGTTATGGAATTTTATTCCTTTTCTGAGCTTAAAAGTATACACAAGTCCATCAGGAGATACGCTGTATCTTTCAGCAACAGCAGGTACTACATTTCCGTTGGAATCTGCCTTTAAAAGTCCTTCAAAAACATTGAACATCATTTCTTCGGTTCCTGAAGCTGCGGCTTTATGAGGATCAAGAAAGTCCGGATCCTGAGGAACACGTACCACTACTTTTGCGGAAAAGATAAAAACCGGAAGCATTATCATAATAACCAATAAGAGAAGTATTATTTTTTTCATCTGATCCCTCCTAAAAGAATTTATATATCCAAATATCTTATATTCTCTGCAAGAATAACAGGTCCGTCATACTTTTCACGTGCCTGTCCGGCCAAAACTTCATGTTCTCCATAATGAGGAAGATGGGTAAGAATTAATCTGCCTGCTCCGCATTTTGAAGCCAGCAGTCCACATTCTCCGGCTGTCATATGGCCTTGAACAGCATTGTAAAATTCATTGTATAATGAACTCTCACACAAAAGGACATCGCACCCCCTTGCAAAGTCAACCAGTCCATCGCACCACTGAGTATCTGAAGTATAAACCAGTGAACTTTGGCCGCTTAAAACTTTTACCGCATAGGCGCTTTTAACATGATTGTTTTTGAGAAACGAAATACGAATTGAATCTATGTCCAATGTGCTTTGAGAATTGATTTCAAAAGCAACAGATGCCTGTTTGTACTTCATTTTTTCAAAGTACTCTTCATCGGCGGGAGCATATACTCTTAAAGGCTCTTTTCTTCGTCCCAGCTGCATTGCCACAAGACTAAGATGCTGCATGCAGAATACATCGGAAAAATGATCAGCATGAAAGTGCGTTATAATAACGTGATTTATTCTTTCCGGATCTATATAATCATATATTTTTGTCAGTACACCGCTTCCACAGTCCAGAAGAACAGACGTTCCGTTCTGTGTGACCAGGTATCCCGAGCACGGCTGACCGTTGCCGGGATAAGCACCGCAGTATCCTATTATATCCAACCTCATTAGTATCAGTCCGCCTATAGCTCTGCGTATGGTTCTGCATTATTTTCTGTTTATATTATATACTATTCTTTTTTTTATAACTTTAACATATATTAAGATTTATTTCACCCGAACTGGCATTATCTCCAAAACATCGTATATACTTTTGCCTATTATTTTTTCAAAATATGTTTTTATCTCAAATATTTTCTTCCATTTTGGAATAGTAAGTTCATTAAATCCATATCTCATGGCAACATCAACAAGCCTCTGTTCAATTATGCAAAGTCCGTCCGAAAGTGCAAGGCAGTCGCAAAGCTGTATCAAAAGGTCGTAATCGTCATACTGTATATTTGCAATATAAGTACGTATAAAATTCAGTTCTGCATCGGTACAGTCGTACTCCCCAAGATAGGTATTCAGATTTTTAAGAGCAAATGAATGTGTCATAGATATCTTTGCTGTTCCATCGTATCCAAGTGACATCATATACTCATACCCACAGATTATGTGATGAAGATTCCTAACCCCCTCACGTCTTCCTATATCGTGTAAAAGACCTGCTGTATATGCTTTTTCCCGGTCAAGCCCTTTTATGTGTCGGGCTATTTTCTCAGCAGCATCAGCTGTGTTCTGTGAATGACCGATCCAATTTCCCGGATTCATTTCTGAAGCCTGTTTGAGTATATCGTGAGCAGTTTTTCTGTCTGGTGTATTCATTTTACATTTTCCTCCGGGTATATTTTATTATAAATGGTTTTTATAGTGATATTATAACTTGACTTTTGCTATAATTTACATGTACCGGAACTTTTATCTGCATATTTTTTTTACAGGAAAAAATATATTATTTTAAGGGAGGGATTTTTATCAGGTTTAATATTGAACAACTGCGGAAATTTGCCAGTAACGAAATTTTTGATGAATATGACGATGAAACAGACCAGCAGAAAAAGATGCCCCAGCCACCTTTGGAAAAGCCTTATCCACATGAAGGCAGGTTATTTGACCTCGTTTCACCAAAAGACTTCGTGATTACGAATCTTTCACTGACCGAGCTGCTGAATAACAGAAAGAGCAGAAGAATTTTCAAGAACACTCCTTTGTCTTTAAATGAGCTTTCTTTCCTTCTGTGGAGCACTCAGGGTATAAAAGAGGTCATAAGAAACGGATATGCCTCTTTGAGAACAGTTCCTTCGGCGGGCGCAAGACATGCTTTTGAAACATACCTTTACATTAGAAATGTTGAAGGTCTTGAAGAAGGTGTTTACAGATACCTTCCGATAGAGCATAAACTTCTTCTTTCTTATACCCAGCCTGATCTTTCGCAAAAAATAATTGAAGGAAGCTATGGTCAGCATATGGCAGGTGAGTCTGCAGTTACTTTTATTTGGAGCGTTATTCCATACAGAATGGAGTGGAGATATGCAGAATGCTCTTATAAACTGCTGCTTCTGGATGCCGGACATGTCTGCCAGAACCTTTATCTAGCCTGTGAAAATATAAACTGTGGAACATGTGCCATAGGTGCGTACTCGCAAAAACTTATGGACAGCTTCATAAAAGCCGACGGAAAAGATGAATTTGTAATATACATGGCTCCGGTAGGAAAGTATTAAAAAGTTGAGAGAGGTTTAACCTCTCTCAACTTTTTATCTTTTTCATGTTTATCC
>Ga0208826_1003484_pt1 | contig 10735 bp, 5 predicted proteins | sample AD_UKC115_MetaG_FD_184451 | JGI IMG/M metagenome (GOLD analysis project Ga0208826, IMG submission 184451) | Active sludge microbial communities of municipal wastewater-treating anaerobic digesters from Hong Kong - AD_UKC115_MetaG (SPAdes)... | ecosystem: Engineered > Bioreactor > Anaerobic >... | reverse complement strand
CCAGGGCTGTTAATCCATGCAGTAAATTCAGGACTTTTCATGAAGTGTTGCCCGAACTTTATGATTCCGTTAGCTATTCTTATGACCAACTTTTAGACGGGTTGTCCTTTATCGGAAATGATTATCTTCACATTTGCAATCATTTCACCATTAATATAGATGTTGTACTGGGGCATAAACTTAAAGAGCTGCTGTTCAATATAACATACTTCGTTTTCATTAAGATCAAAGATTCTAAGCTTCTTTCCAAAAGATAAAAGCTGGCTTTTTATAATAAATACATCCCTCTCATTTTCATCTTTGACTGTAAATTTATCACCTAATGAAAATATCTTTTGTCTAATCATATATTGCATAACAGTTCCCCCTCTTTCATTTTATAAATTCCTCTGCTATCCCTCAATAGTCTCTTTATATTAGTATAAAATTCAACCACATAATTCTTACGTCATCTATTTCTATTATCCTTCTAGAATACTTTAACTATATCCACTTTTGCACACTATCTCTAGCTAAAAAATTGTATCAACAAATTATATATTAGCATATTTTAATGCTACAAACAACTGCCGTGAACTCTTGCAACTCCCAGCAGTTGTTTGTATGTTTGCAACTTCCATTTATTGTTTACTACGCCAATCTTTCACAACTATATTTAGCAGGCGTACACTGTCACTCTAGCAATTTATTAACAAAACTATGTGCATTTATATTGTTATCAACCCAACTGCCATAACTATCCATTTTCTCCTTGACGCCATCGGGAACCAACGGAATTAAATTTATTATAGTTGGGGTTTTTGCAACACTTCTTATCCAACCAAACGAAAAAGCATCACCAATTCCAGCAGTAACATTGAGTATTTTTGCACCTGGAACATCTTCTGGTACAGCATTTTTATTTGCTTCCAGCCCACTTGGAATTTCCGAAACAGGCATAGCAACCAAAGATACATCCGATAGAATTTTAAACACATTGCCTGCTCCTTTAACATTTCTAAGAATATTCTTTGATTCTTTACTTGTTGCTGCCGGTGCTAGTTTTCTCATATTTCTTCCTGTATCAAGTGCTTTTTCTACATCATCGACAACTTTTCCTGTCTTGCTGTTTATACATGCTGGTAACACAGTATCTGTAAAAATATTACCTGCCTTAGACAACTTACTACCAGTTTTTATTTTAGTATTTATATATGCTGATGTTGCGGCCTTTGTAGAATCTGTAATTGTTTTGGCATTGTTTATTATATTCGTGCCATTACTTTTTCTCTCATTATATTCTCTATAATACTTCTCGTAATAATACTTTCCGTCAGTGTTTCCACTTGGATCCCAATAGTTTATCGGATCGTTATGGCAATATGTATAGAGGTTTAAGCTCAACGGTTCGCTATCCGTTCCCCTTACACTGTCCTCAGTGATAAACCTGCCAATTTCCGGACTGTAATACCTTGCCCTTAGGTATACATTTTTAGTTTCCATATCAAAGTACTCACCGCAATATCTGTAGGGGTTAGTATCTCTAAATTTGATATCCATTTCATCTTCATCTACATATCCATCCTTGTTTTTATCACCAGGATAAGCATTTATCATTCCTATCAACATCTGCCTCATATACGCATAGTCGTCTGAATCAATATTACCATCGCTATCTACATCAGACACAATTTCACCATTTTTAGAAGGAAACTCTGCAATACGCCCTGTAAGAAACTGCCATGTATAAGAGTAATCATCAGAGTCGAAATCTACATCTCCATCTACATCTCCAAACATAGGACGTTTTTGGATGCCAAATGCGTCATAACTATATTCTTTAATACTTGCACCTGTTTTATCTGTCAAGTGCACTACATCCCCGTGTGCATTATAGAGATAAAATCTTCTTTCATCATCTTCCAAATCACATGCAATAAGATCAATTCCTCTGATACTCTTCGACTGTATATTGCCTGAAATGTCTGTTTCTAAAACAATATGTTCTGAATCCCAAATGTATTTTGTTGTATTATCGCCAATACTTTTACTGATTCTATACCCATTAGCACCATAGCCATAGGTTGATGTTACATCATTTACTGTTGTAAAAATCAGTTGGTTAAATCCATCGTATTGACTTGATGAAACGGGGGATGAATTAACTAACTTCTGTAGTTGATTACCGTTATTATCATATTCATAAGAAGTGATATCACTGTCCTTTGTTTCACTTATCAGTCTATTATTTGCGTCATAGTTATAGGTTGTTTCTACCATACTTAAGCCGTTATCAACAGTCATAGTTTTTCTGTTGTTGGACAAATCATAAGAATATTTTGTGGTCACTGTTGGTTTGCCGAATTCCTGTTCCTCTTCGGATACCAAACGTCTTAAATCATCATATACATAGTTTGTTATTACTACTGTATCCCCTATAGCAGATTTTTTACTTGCTTGACTGCCGTCAAGGTAGTAAGTATACCAATACTCCGACAAAGTATCCGCCCCACTGTTTTCCAAATATATAATTTGGTTTTGCAAATTGTACTGATAATAAATATAATTGCCATTGGAATACGAAAGACTGTGCCTGTTGCCATTCTCATCATAAGTATATGTAGCTATCTTTTCTCCCTTTTCATAAACATATTGTAACCTGTTCAAATTGTCATACTCATAGCTCATATCATGCTTAACAATCCCATCTTGCTTAATCACAAAAGTTTTTCTGTTATTGTTCTCATCATAACTGTACTCTTTTGTTATTCCCTCCATCTCTATCTCTTTTATTAAGCGGCCCTGGCTGTCATATTCATAGGATACCTTGTTATACTCTTGTTTTAGCTTTGGTTCTGCCTGTGTATTAAACTCGATAACCATTCCATCGGTTTCTTTTCCACTTGTTATGGAACTGATATTTCCCGTCTTGGTGTAAGTATACGTGTACATTGCATTTCCTTCACCATTTTGAGTACAAACGCTTTTACTTATCATTCTGTTTAAACCATCGTATTTATACTCAAAATCCGAACCGTTCCTATCCATCTTACTGATTAAGTTTCCATTTGCATCATATTCATAGCTTTCCTTTCTACCAAGCGGGTCAGTAAACTCGATTAACTGATTTAATTCATTGTATTCATACTTATATCCGGGATAGTATTCTTTAGAAGCAACAATTATATCGGATAACCCAGTTGCCATTCTTTCCTTATTCCCTACTTCATCATAACAAAACTGTGTATAGCTTTCCGGAATATAGTTTCCTAATGTATCTTTCTTAAAAAGAGTAACAACTGTTAATAAATTTCGGTCATTGTAAGTATATTCAGTTTTATTATACTCCTCAGCCTCACCTGCTTTATTTGTTGATACCCTTGTTCTGATTAAATTTCCATTTCTATCGTAATCATTCTTTTTTACTGTCGCATAGAATGTACCGCTTCTTTCTTCCATTGGTATACTCTCAGTAAGAAGCCGCCCTAAACTATCATATGTGTATACTGTTGAATAAGGATTTCTAGACTTATTTGCCATGATATCAGTTACCGATATAATTCTTCCTAAAGCATCATAATTGTTAGTTATATAATCATTGTTGATATCGTATGTTTTTGTTACCTTTCCATAAATATTGTAGTCGTACCTAAAATAAGATTGCCCGATTTTTTCTTCAACTTTATTACCTACATAGTCATATTTGAATGTATCGATATATGTTTGAGGCAAATTCACTCTTTCTTGCTTAGCAAGCTTTCCCATTTTGTCATAGTAATAGTTTGTTGTAATTGATGGAGCATATACTCCGTCTTCTATCACCTTTGTCACCCTGTTATATTCTCCATTTTCATCTGCGTCAATATAAGTGTATATTTCTTTATATAAACTATCATATTCACTGTCAATAATTTCTTTTGACAGCAATCTGTCAAACCCGTCATAAATATATTCTGTTGTGCTGCCATTTACTAAATCCTTCTCAGTTTCCAATCTGGATTTAACATCATAATTATATGCTTTTGTACCTTTGTAGCCTGTCAATCCTTTAATATAAACCTGTTCTTCAATTAGATTCCCAAATTCATCATACAGTTTTTTTGACCTATTACTCTTTTCATCAATGTTCTCAACACTATATTCATCTGAATTCATTGTATATACCGTTAATTTAAAAGTATCATCAGGATTAGTAACTTTAGTTATCCTGTTCAATTTGTCATATTGATAGCTGGTTTTATATCCCATACAATCATACTTCTCCACCATATTTCCAAACCAGTCATAACTATATATTTCATCAACTATTCCATCGTTATTCCCGCTTTTTGCATCAACTAAATCTCCATCTGAATTTCTAATGTCTTCTATCCACTTTCTTGTTAAATATACTCCGTTCATCTCTTTTTTCTTATTAATTCTGTTCATATCATTGTCATCATATGAGTAATAAGTTGTTATACTCTGGTTATAATCGATGTAATTATTTTCCTTTGTAATATTTCCATATTCATCGTACTGTGCAAATTGAGTCTTTTTGACCATATTTCCGTCTTCCAATATCTCTATTTCGCTTACTTTTCTTGGATCTTCAGCATGTACATATTTTTCCTTTATAGTTGTGTTTTCATCTCTTTTATATGTTTTAGAAGTAATATAGCTATACATAACATCATTTGCTTCATTACTATATAATTCATAAGTATGGCTGGTTTTGTGCTCATCATTTAACGGCTTGAAATCAGCTCCTCTTTCATTCAGGCAATCCCAATACCCTAACACATTTTTATAGTCATCATAAGTATAATTCTCAACACTTTCAATATATTTGCCTGTTGTGTTATTATATACTCTGTCCCTTATAATTAAAGGCAGTCGTGTATTCTGATCATAGTCTATTATTGTTTCTTTCTTTGCACTACCTTCTGACAGCTTATTCACACACAACAGCTTTTTATTGTAGGTATAAATGTAAGAGTTCCCCAGCTTGTCCGAGACCTTTGTTTTTATCTGGTATGTACTTGGCACCTTGCTATCTGATTCATAGCTTGGATAACCGTCATATTCGCCTGAATTATTAAATTTGTATTGATATGTGTAATAATTTCTTTCTGGTATTGTGGATGATGAATCCCATCGGGACTTCACCTTGTAAAATTCTGTTATGCCGCTGCTGCCGCAATTCTTTTCACTTTTTTCGTAAGTATAATTGGTTTTTGCCCCTGTTGGATATTCTATATTTGTAAGACAAGTCAATGTATTATTGACGCAGTTTGAAAAATTCCTTGCTCGAAGACTTACTCTCATAGGTTTATCTTCATAAGCATAACCAGTCTTCATTCCATATACATCGATTACATTATCCAATACATATTCACCGGAAGCAAAGGAAGTTTCCCTTTTGTTATAAGTTACAACTCTGTTATTATTGCTATCTATAGGATCAACTACAGATACCTTTACTTCATCATCAGTATAGCTTATATCAACAACTCTTCCAACACTATCAATAATTTTGCTAACTATAGGACTTCCTGTAAAAGTAGTATTGTGCATAAATTTTATTTTGTTGTCAAACATATCCACTAATCCTAATAAACGGCCATCCTCTGCAAAGTACCAACGCTTCCCGTCTTTTTCCTTCAATACATACTTTGAAGCTATTCCATCATCATTTTTAAATGACTCTTTAGAATCCCGTTTTAGAATCAAATCTTTCGAAGAATAGTCCTTAAGCATATTTGTTGAACTGTTAATTACTTCAAATGTACCTTTGTTCCCCATATGTAAATATATATTGTTTGCATCCCTTTTTTCAATATATGGGAAGTCAAAAGTCCATCCAAGCCCTAGCCCCGAATATTTCTCATTTGATGTCAAATCCTTTACATTGTATTTCCAGTTATATTCATCAATTCTTACTGTATACCACATTGTACAGCTATAATACCCTTGGTCTAGAGTAGAATAATCATAATCCCAAGGTGATTTGCTAATAAACTGGGCATCAGCATATCTGTAGAGTGCATCGTAATCCGTACCATAATCATCATGGTGTTCTATAAATCTGACCTCTGACATATATCCCTCAGTGTCCACTTTAACTCTTGCTTTATTAAAATACAGATGATATGTAGATTCAATATTAGGCTCTTTCTGACTTGCATCAATTAGGTTGTATCTTCTTGTTATGTTCAAATCCAATCCATTTCTACCTTTCAAGCTAATATCTGTTTTGGACAATTCCAGATTTCCTGTTGCAGGGTTGATATCCTCATTATCACTACTAGAAGATATGCCCATCGGCTTATAAGCCTTAACGTATGCTTGATTATTAATCATTCCACTTGTATCCCCAGAAAGAGATATATCTTTGCTAAGCGCAAAGGCATTACTATAGAGCAAAATAGTTGTAAAAAGCGTTAATGGTATCATACAAATTCTCATTAATGATTTCATAATACATCCTCCCTTAATTTGTTATGGTAATATTGTTTACACAAGCAGCGTTTGAGTAATGCCTTCACCTCCTGTATACAATTAGGTTATTCCAAAAAAACAAACTGACAAATTGCCATTTTAAAAAAATTTGATTTGATGGGCATGTACCTTAAATATTGAATAAGTTATTTTTAAAAATGGCTTAAATAAGGTAAACACCATAATATAAACCTTATTGACAATATTATATATCTGGTCTAGAAATAATCTCACATCAAAGAAAGGTTTTATATTATTTCTTTTTATGTCATAACGAACTTGAGCACTATTTTAAAAAACTTTTTTGATCTTGTCAATATTACTTGACACATTTTTCTCGAATAATTTGTGGTTTTTGCGTTGGTATATAATGGAATGGAGCGTAGCGAAATCCCATTATATACCAACGCAAAAATTTGCTCCCATCATTACGCTGTTTTAGAATATTGTCCCTCATAAAACTTTTTCCTCTTTACCATCGGCGGAAGCCCACCATTCGCTGAACAAATCCTGCGATTGTTCCAATAACTCATGAAATATCGCCATATTAAGCTCTTGACCACTGTCATAGGCATTTTCTTTGTATCGTATCTATCGTACAATAGTTCTTCTTTGAATCGCCCCCACAGGGATTCACATTTTGCATTGTCATGACACCTTCCACCTGCACTGTTCATGCTCTGGATTATTCCGTATTTTTCTATCGCTTGGCGATACTCACCACTGGTATATTGGCTTCCCCTGTCCGAGTGAATAATCGCCCCTCTTAGTCCTGGATAAGACATAATTGCACTTTTTAGAGTGTCTACGCACAACCCGGCTTTCATGTTGTCTGCCATTGAAAGCCCTAAAACTGCATTGTCAAAGCAATCTTCTATTGTTGATATATAAAGTTTCCCATCGGCAGTCTGAATCTCTGTGATGCCTGTAACAGCCTTCTCAAGAGGTCTTTGAGCTGTGAAGTCTCTTTTGATTTTGTCATCTGACTTCATAGCTTCCTTGTCTGCCTTTGTTATCCCATTGAGCTTGCGCTTAGGGGTATGTGCTATGCCCAAACGTTCCATTATCCGATACACTGTCCGTTCACAAGGAATATGTGGAAATTCGCCGTCTACGGCTTCTTTCTTTATTTCTAAGGCTTTATGCATCCGATATCGCCCATATGTATCATTACACTCGTCTTCATCTATTATTTCGTAAATTTCGGCCGCCAAAGCTTCGTATTTCCAAGGCTTCTTCTGTGCTTCAAGGTAATTATAGAAGCCTTGTCGTGAAACCTTTAATACCCTGCAATAAAACGCAATATCGCCCGTCAATTTACCATTTTCGGTCTTTATTGCGATGAGCTTCATTCGCTCTTCTTTGCCAACCTCTGACGGCTCGCTGCGAAAAAAGCGGAAGCCTCCTCCAAAAAATCATTTTCTTTCTTCTATCGTGCATTGTCCTTTACCAAAGCTTTAATATCTGCCCGCAACTGCTGAATCTCCATTGCTTGAGTCATTGCAGAACCTGGTGTTTGAGTGCCTGCACCAGTATCCAAATCACCTATCTCTGCAAGCTTTACCCACTGATATAAAGTAGTCTTGGGTACACCTAATTCTATAGCCGCCTTTGTGATTCCTATCTCTTTCACAAGTTTTACAGATTCTGTTTTATAATCTTTTGCATACTGCTTTGTAGCTCTTTTTACATCTCCTGACATGATTGACCTCCGTTTTTTCTTATTTTTAGACTATTTGTTCTAGGTCTTCGTGTCAAGTATTATTATACAACATCATATCCAACTTTGCATAACAATTTACTCACTGTATGCTTTTTTAAAAATCCATCATATCTTTTTTCTCTTTAGCATTGTAATATCATCTAAAATCCCCCACTAGTGTAATTGGTTAATAGCCCCTTATTTTAGAACATCCTCCATAACTTGGATATATTTATCTACATTTTCTTCTTTTGGTACATCAATCAGTAAATTATAGTAATATGATAAATTATCTATTGTCGTAGGAATCAATACATATATTATAAACTTAGATTTCGTCTCTTCTGTACTAACATCATCGCGCTCGAGGATATAGATTTTACCCTGCCCTAATTTCATTTGGCCTTCAAATGTTTTTGTTTTTTTTGCAATATGATTTGGTATAGGCTCTACGTTATCTGTCCTATCATAAATCTGAAATTGTCCTATCATCTTATCCTCAAAATATATATCATACCAAGAACGATAATTTTCATACCTAAGCTGTTTTACATACCATCTATCTGGGAATGATATCATCACATCTTTATCTGCATTACTAATTATTCTATTAATATAAATATCTTGACTTTCTTGTTCCATCACTTCCGGCATTCCATTATTATTGTTTACACTAGTAGAAGAAGGTGTAGTACTTTGAATAACATTGCTACTTATGCCAACAATACTATGACTACTTTCGGGATTCGATATTTTAGTTGAATTACAACTACACATTATTAGTATACAAATAGCTATTTCAAAAGTTATTAATAAGCGGCATATTTTTGACACTATAAGTTCCCCCTTATAACATATATTTTTACTATTTAAAGAAACTCTTAAATTATTTCTTTATCGTTATTACTGGTTAAAAATAAGATTGAGAATCACACACAATAGCTGTGTGTGATTCCTTATTGTTTTGCTATGTATAACACTTAACTTATTAGTAGTATAGCTTCTTTTAAAATGACCAAACCGATAAATATTCAAAAAGCTATTATGTGATAAAGTCTTAAGGATTTATGGATGCATAATGTTTATCATACGATATATCATTTGTAATTTCCACTAATGTACAGCAATTGTCTTGGTTGGATAAATATTGTCAATTATACCACTATAAGTGTATCCATTTTTATCAAGATTATATGTTGCATTCTGTTGATCTTGACCATAGTGTATTTCTCCTACTTGATATGTACTTTCATCAACAATAACTCGTCCAGTCATAGTATTAATGGAACTATTGCACATATTTCCCCACTGGAAATATACCCCCTTTTCATCTTGGGAAGTTTTATACCTTGATCCAGCTGAATAGCGTTGGTCGTTTGTATTATCATATACATCAAACCCATATGATCTGTGCCAGCCTAAAGTAGCCATATACCAACCATATGTTTTAACAAGAAGAGCACCTGAATAAAGTGATTGGTATAAATATGTAGAAGTATTTTTACAATCAGAAACAACCTTATCCGAATCCCACTCATTTGGAAGAACATCACGAATATATGTATCAAAACTATTAGTAACAACTTGACCATAAGCTGCTCTCCAAGCTATCAAGTTTTCGTTATGTGTAAGTTTAATTCTAATATTTGTCGGAGGTGTCAGTGATATATTATAACCTTCTAAACTTAACGAAAACTCTTGAATATTATTTTCGTTTTCAAGAATATTTAACTCTTTATCTGTCCCTAAGCTTATCCCCTTTTTTACCATATCCTTAACTGGTGCATTAAAAAACTCCTTCACCTTTAGCTTATTGTTCTCAATTTCCAGTACACACATTACATAATTTTTACCATCTATGGTGTATTTATTTTTCATATCATCAAAAACTTTTGCATCAAAAGTAAAGTAAAACACTTTTGAATTCTTTCCTATATAGGGATGCAACAAATATAATGTTTCTGTGTCTTTTTTACTTAAAGTCTTAATTTTGTTATCCTTAAACGAAATACTCTCAATAGAGAAAAATTCCAAGTATTTTTTATCTTCTTGTTGTGTAACATTTATTGTGTTTTCAATATCTTTCCTAGATGCTTGTGTAAAAACCGAGAGGTAATCTTCTAAATTTTTCAAATTAATTGCCTGTGCCCATTGATTTAATAAATTAGAAACTTCATTATCAATTTCATCAATGTTTTGATTAAAAACTTCTTTCTTTGCTTCCTCATTGTTTAATCCCAAAACAGTACTTGAAATAAGAAACTGAGTTAGAATTGAAATAGTAAGTATCATCACCAATGCCTTTTTTCTCAATATGTACATTTTAAATACCTCCTTATGTATTTTAGACTTATTATACACCTTTTGTTAATTATGTCAATATATTTATAGTTAAATAGTGGCATATTGGTACATTTAATAAATGTGAAGGAAAATATTCCAGAAACCCCGTCTTTAGAAGTTCGCACCATAAAACTTTAGTAGCAATTTTATAATTAATTCCTTACATGAGCCTAAAAATAAGGCTTTTTTTATTTTGCAAAACACTTGCATAATTTTTTATTATGTGATATA
>Ga0208826_1003483_pt1 | contig 10739 bp, 9 predicted proteins | sample AD_UKC115_MetaG_FD_184451 | JGI IMG/M metagenome (GOLD analysis project Ga0208826, IMG submission 184451) | Active sludge microbial communities of municipal wastewater-treating anaerobic digesters from Hong Kong - AD_UKC115_MetaG (SPAdes)... | ecosystem: Engineered > Bioreactor > Anaerobic >... | reverse complement strand
TATTACCTTATTTATAATTGCTTGTATAATATTCATCTTCATCTATCGAACTCACGGTAACTTACTCATTATAAACAATTAGGCTAAATTCTGAACTTTATAGACTGATTTACAATTAATTTTAACCGTGATTTTTCTAATACTGAATCTGGGTTAAACCTAATATTGGAAGCAATTAAGTTGCAAATTTTGATTAACTTTGCACTCCGAAATTTTTTTGGAAAAACAATCCTTCATAACAACAAATATTTTCTTTTCAAAAGAAGAAATATCTTTATACGCAAATTATGGGAAAAGAACTTAAAGAATTGACATCACGTTCGGAAAACTATTCACAGTGGTACAATGATTTGGTGATAAAAGCCGATTTGGCAGAAAATTCTTCAGTAAGAGGGTGTATGGTTATTAAACCCTACGGCTACGCCATTTGGGAAAAAATACAATCAGAACTCGACAGAAAATTCAAGGAAACAGGGCATGTTAATGCATATTTTCCATTGTTTATTCCCAAATCTTATTTAAGTCGGGAAGCTGAACACGTGGAAGGTTTTGCCAAAGAATGTGCTGTTGTAACACATCATCGTCTGAAATCCGACCCCGAAGGTAATGGATTGATAGTGGATCCTGAAGCCAAACTGGAAGAGGAATTGATTGTGAGACCTACATCAGAAACCATAATTTGGAGTACTTATAAAAACTGGATTCAGTCGTACCGAGATTTGCCGATATTAATCAACCAATGGGCAAATGTAGTACGTTGGGAAATGCGCACAAGGCTGTTTTTGCGTACAGCAGAATTTTTGTGGCAAGAAGGCCACACGGCTCACGCTACGGAAGCTGAAGCTTTGGAAGAAGCAAAAAAAATGCTGAATGTTTATGCAGATTTTGTTGAAAATTTCATGGCAATTCCTGTTGTGAAAGGCGTGAAATCGCCCAATGAACGTTTTGCAGGAGCTTTGGAAACCTTCTGTATCGAAGCGCTGATGCAAGATGGAAAAGCTCTTCAGGCAGGAACTTCCCATTTTTTGGGACAAAATTTTGCGAAAGCTTTTGATGTTACTTTTGTTGATAAAAACAACAAACAGGATTATGTTTGGGCCACTTCTTGGGGAGTTTCCACTCGACTTATCGGAGCGCTCATCATGGCTCACTCCGACGATAACGGCTTGGTTTTGCCACCAACGCTTGCGCCTCATCAAGTGGTTATTGTTCCCATTTACAAACAACCCGAACAACTTGCGGCTATTACCGAACAGGCAGAAAAAATTATGAATTTGTTGAAAAAGGCAGGAATCTCAGTGAAATATGATGATGACGACACAAAAAAACCGGGTTGGAAATTTGCCGAATACGAATTGAAGGGCGTCCCTGTAAGATTGGCTATTGGCGCACGAGATTTAGAAAACAATACGGTGGAAGTAGCACGTCGGGATACCTTAACAAAAACAACTGTTTCGGCTGATAATATTGAAATTTACGTTTCTGAACTTCTGGCTGAAATTCAGAAAAATATTTACCAAAAGGCTTTTGACTTCAGGACTTCGGTTACAAGGGAAGTAAATTCGTATGAAGAATTTAAGGTAGAAATAGAAAAAGGCGGATTTTTACTTTGCCATTGGGATGGCACCCCGGAAACAGAAGAAAAAATCAAGGAAGAAACCAAAGCCACCATTCGGTGCATTCCCTTGGAAGGAGACCAAACTCCGGGAGTGTGCATGGTGACCGGCAAACCATCCAAACAAAGAGTGATTTTTGCCAGAGCTTACTGAAAAAAATCAGTTTTCTATTAGTTGTTCTTTTTCAAAACGCATAATGCGTCCGGGATATTTCTCCACCCAAGTCATATTGTGAGTGGCCATTACTACTGTGGTATCGGATGAGCGGCAAATTTCATACAGTAACTGCACCAATTCATTTCCGGTTTCGGGATCGAGATTACCTGTCGGTTCATCAGCCAAAATCATTTCGGGAGAATTGAGCAAAGCTCGAGCAATAACTATACGTTGCTGTTCGCCGCCGGAAAGTTGATGAGGCATTTTATAACTTTTGTTCTGCATTCCAACCTGCAACAATGCAGCTTCAATCTGTTCATCTATGGCTTGATTGTCTTTCCAGCCGGTAGCTTTCAACACAAATTCGAGATTATCGTGTACAGTCCGATCGGTGAGCAACTGAAAGTCTTGAAAAACGATGCCGATTTTTCGTCTCAAAAAAGGAATTTCATTGTATTTTAAATTTCTCAAATCATAATTTAAAACACCTGCTGAACCGGAAGCAATTGGCACTTCTCCATAAAACGATTTTAAAAGAGAACTTTTCCCGCTTCCAACCTTTCCCAGCAAATAGATAAATTCACCGGAATATATTTCGAGCTGAAGATCTTTCAAAACCAGCATTTCCTGCTGATATAGATCAACATCGACATATTTAACCAATAATTTTTTTGTCATCATTCTTACTTATTTGTGGCGTCTTTTCAATTCTTTGCCAATATCGTCGAGCGAATATCCCTTAGAAGTAAGTAAAACAATAAGATGATAAATTAAGTCGGAAGCTTCATAAATAAAGCCTTCATCTGTTCCGTTTACTGCTTCAATCACTGTTTCCACAGCCTCCTCTCCAACTTTCTGAGCCATGCGGTTCACACCACTCTTAAACAGCGAAGTCGTATAAGAACCTTCAGGCATTTCCTGGTATCTTTTCTTGATAAAATTCTGCAAATAATTGATAAAACTAAAATCTCCCTGATTGATTTCTCCCCAACAAGTGTCATTGCCGGTGTGGCAAACAGGCCCCGATGGATGGACTTTCACAAGCAATGTATCGTTGTCGCAATCGGGTGTAATGGACACAAGGTTTAAAAAATTTCCGCTCTCCTCCCCTTTTGTCCACAAACGTTTTTTGCTGCGGCTAAAAAAAGTTACTTTTCCCGTTGCCAATGTTTTTTCGAGCGCTTCTTCATTCATAAACCCCAGCATCAAGACTTTGGAAGTTCCTTCATCTTGAATAATGGCAGGAACCAGTCCGCCCATTTTTTGAAAATCTAAATTCATGTTGTCAAAATTTTGTTTTGAATTTATAGCAAGCGAAAGTACAAAAAAAATCCCAAAAACCTAAAGAGTATTTTGGGAAAATATATTTTAGTTGAAATTATGGCAAGTCGATTACATCAAAACAATATTTAATTTTTTACATTCCTGCTGAATTTCATCTGGCCAGATACTCGACTGAATTTCGCCAATATGGGCTTTTCGGAGAAAAAACATGCAAAGTCGAGATTGTCCGATACCTCCACCAATGGAAAGTGGTAATTTACCTTCCATAAGTGATTTGTGGAAATACAATTGTAATCTTTCCTGCTTCCCTTCCATTTCCAACTGACGAAGTAAAGCTTCGCTATCTACCCGAATGCCCATTGAAGAAATTTCAAAAGCCATTTCGAGAACCGGATTCCAAAGAATAATATCCCCATTAAGGCCAGGCAGACCATTTTCGGCAATCGTTGACCAGTCGTCATAATCGGGAGCACGACCATCGTGTTTTTTCCCATCTCCCAACTTTCCGCCAATACCAATGACAAAAATAGCTTTGTGAATTTTGGCAAACTCGTTTTCTCTTTCTTTCGGAGAAAGCTCAGGGTACATTTGACGAAGCTCTTCAGCATGAATAAAGACTATATCGGAAGGCAGACATGGTTGAATTTGAGGAAAACTTTCCCAAACCAAATATTCCGTTCGCAAAAAAGTGGCATAAATACGACGTACAATGTCTTTCAGAAAGTCCAAATTTCTTTCTTCACGGCTCATTACTCTTTCCCAGTCCCACTGATCGACATACAAGGAATGCAGATTTCCCAGCTCTTCGTCTGCCCGAATAGCATTCATATCGGTATAAATACCATAGCCGTTTTGGATTCCGTAATTGGCCAAAGCCAACCTTTTCCATTTTGCCAACGAATGAACAACTTCGGCAGTGGCATCGTTCATATCTTTGATGGGAAAACTTACTGCGCGTTCCACGCCGTTTAAATCGTCATTTATACCCGTATTCTTGAGAACAAAAAGAGGGGCTGTTACCCGGCGCAAACGCAATTCGGAAGAGAGATTCGACTGAAAAAAATCTTTAATTTTTTTTATGCCCAACTCGGTTTGCTGCAAGTCGAGTAAAGGTTGATAATTTTGAGGTCGAATAAAATAGCTCATATTTTTATTTATTTGCTGATTGTCGGTAAAATGTTCAATTGTTTTAAAAAATAAAGAAGCAAAGATAATCATTCCTTGTCGATTTTTTGGGCAGGGAAAATAGCAGATGAGAACAAAAAAGTTAACAATAAAATACAATTTGCTGATAATAAATAAATTACAAATCAATTTTTTGATAAAAACTGATTGTTAAAAAATCAAAATCTATCAATTATCGTCATTCTTATTTACAATGGTACAGCAAAAATAGAATATTGATAAAAAATAGACATGCAATTTGCTATTTTATGAACAAAACTATCAAATACAATAATTTTGATTAACTTTGAAAATAAATCTGAAAAAGAAAAGCAACTGAAACATGAAAACGGAATATTTTCCTATAGTGAACGAAAAAGGAGAAATTATCGGAAAGGAAAGCAGGGAAAAATGTCATAGCGGAACTTTTTTATTGCATCCGGTTGTTCATCTCCACGTTTTAAATTCAAACAATGAAATTTATCTGCAAAAAAGAGCTGAAAACAAAGACATTCAACCCGGCAAATGGGACACCTCTGTAGGCGGACACGTAAATTATGGTGAAGCAATAGAAGAAGCGCTAAAAAGAGAAGCTTTTGAAGAATTGGGCATGGATGAATTTGAACCCGTATTTCTTTATCGTTACATCTACACTTCGGAAGTTGAATCCGAACTGGTCTACAGTTATTTCACTTATTATGATAAAACCATTACTCACTCGAAGGATGAAATAAGCGAAGGAAGATTTTGGAAAGATGAAGAAATTGAACAATTGCAGGGAAAAGGCAGATTTACGCCTAACTTTGAATACGAATGGCAAAAGTGGAAAGAATGGAAAACGAAAAACAAATAATTTTATACAAACGTTTGCAATTAATTTTTATAAAATTTTGATTCTTAATTTATCAATCTTCGGGAGAAACTGTTAATTTTGCTTATTCATAAAATTATCCTATTTTTTAATTCTATCTACCCATGAAAAAGAAAATTTTATTTTCAGCGCTAATTATTTTTCCTGTTTTCTACACATTACATGCTGCCACATTACTTTCACCCAACAAAAGTTTTCGTCTCGAATTTCAATTAACACCAGCCGGCGAACCTGAATACAGTTTTTATTACAAGGAAAAACAAGTAATTCTCCCATCGAAAATGGGTTTTGAATTAAAAAATATGCCCTCATTACTGAATGGTTTTGAGATTCAGAAAGTCGATACAAGTTCTGTTGATGAAACATGGGAACCGGTTTGGGGAGAAGTACGTCAAATCAGAAATCATTACAACGAAATGTTGGTTTCTCTTGAACAAAAAGCCACCCAACGGAACATGAAAATTCGCTTTCGCCTTTTTGACGACGGTTTGGGATTTCGTTACGAATTCGATAAGCAGCCAAATTTGAGTTACTTCCAAATTATGGACGAATTTACTCAATTTGCATTGACAGGCGACCACAAAACATTTTGGATACCTGGCGATTATGACACAAATGAATATTATTATACCACCACGAAACTTTCGGAAGTAGATGCCTCAAAAGTGGATGGAAGCGGCATAGGAACACACGGATATTTTGCCAAAAACGCCGTGCAAAGTCCATTAATGATGAAAACAAATAATGGACTGTATATCAATATTTTTGAGGCTGCATTGGTTGATTATCCTGCCATGCAACTTATTATCGATCAAAAAAGACTGATATTGACTTCTTCACTGGTTCCCAGCGCTGTGGGAGTAAAAGCCTTTATGCAAACTCCACAAAATACGCCGTGGCGCACCATTATTGTAAGCGACAAAGCAACCGACATTCTGGCTTCAAAAATGATTTTAAACCTGAACGAACCCTGTAAAATTAAAGATACCAATTTTATAAAACCGCAAAAATTTATTGGTATTTGGTGGGCTATGCATGTTCCCGACAAATGGTCGTGGGATTACGCTCATGCGCCAAACATAAAGCTGAAAGATACCGATTGGAATGCTTTAACGCCTCTTCCACAACACGGAGCCAAAACGGAAAATGTTAAAAGATACGTTGATTTTGCAGCCGCTAATGGGATACCGAGTGTATTGGTAGAAGGCTGGAATGTAGGTTGGGAAGACTGGAATGGAAATTGGAAAGAAGAAGTTTTCGATTTCGTGACTCCTTATCCCGATTTTGATGTGAAGGAAATTCACCGATATGCTGCTTCCAAAGGAGTGAAAATCATTATGCATCATGAAACTTCTGCTTCAGTGACCAATTATGAACGGAGATTGGACAAAGCGATTGAGTTTATGAAAGAGAACGGTTACGAAGCTGTAAAAACAGGATATGTTGGCAGAATTATTCCGCGTGGAGAATATCACGATGGCCAATGGATGGTAAATCATTATATTCGGGTAGCAGAAAAAATGGCAGAAAACAAAATTATGCTCGATGCTCACGAACCGGTCAGACCAACGGGATTGCACCGGACTTATCCCAATTGGATGGCATGCGAGGCAGCCAGAGGGAACGAATTCAACGCATGGAGTGCCGGCAATCCACCCGAACATGAAACCATTCTTCCTTTTACCCGCTTAATGGGAGGTCCGATGGACTATACGCCGGGAATTTTTGAAATCAAAATGAGTTACTATCAGCCGGGCAATTCCTGTCAGGTGCATACAACACTGGCAAAGCAACTGGCACTCTATGTAACCATGTACAGTCCCTTGCAAATGGCTGCCGATTTACCCGAGAATTACGAAAAAAGAATGGATGCTTTTCAGTTTATCAAGGATGTGGCAGTAGATTGGGATGACACAAAATATATTGAAGCTGAACCGGGCGATTATGTTACAATTGCACGCAAAGCAAAAAACAGTGACGACTGGTTTGTAGGAGCCATAACCGATGAAAATGCACGAATTGCCTTAATTCCATTTGACTTTTTGGATGCAAAACAATGGTACGTTGCCACTATTTATGGTGATGCAGCTAATGCCGATTGGAAAGAAAATCCGATGGCTTATCGAATTCAAAAGTTTCTGGTCAATTCAAAAAGCGTTTTAAAACAACAACTCGCTCCGGGCGGCGGTGCAGCCATTAGCCTGAAAAAAGCCACAAAAGAAGAAATAAAACGATTGAAAAAATTGTAATCTTTCTTTGTTTCGACAATATCAATAGTTCGTTAGAAAAAAATTAGCTATTGCGTAGCTTTCATGCCGAAATACAGAAGTTCTTCCACAAAGTGGTAACTTTTTAGGGTTTTAGGTTTTACAACGAAAGACTCAATAAATCGATACAACATAATGATTTCCATTAAAAAGTCACGTTGCCATTTGTTGCGTGATAAACCTTTCAAAGCGCTACTGACAATTGAATGAAAGGGGAGTACCGTCCTGAAATTTGTTTACAGTTTTTGTTCATAATCCTGAATCCTATTTCATAACAAAAAAACTCTTCCTCCCCTCCTTTGGATGGGTTGGGGGAAATAAAATGCAGAACCTGTAAATGCCAATAGCAACCCTAAAAACATGAAACTATCTCCCCGAATTATGAAATAACCTCCCCGATTGATAGAATAGCTTCACATATTTACAGGGATGTCGAATTTGTTCGGTTTGTTTACAAAAAATCAAAAATTTAGAACTAAATTTGTAAGAACAATTCTAAAAAATTATTTCATGCAGCCTTTAGCTGAACGCCTTCGTCCACAAACGCTCGACCAATTTATCGGACAAAAACATTTGGTCGGCGAGAATGCAATTTTGCGTCAGATGATAGAATCAGGACGTATTGCTTCCCTGATTTTATGGGGCCCTCCCGGTGTGGGAAAAACTACGTTGGCAAGAATCATTGCGCGGCAACTGAATTGTCCCTTTTATACGCTGAGTGCCATCAATTCAGGGGTGAAAGAGGTAAGGGAAATTATCGACAAAGCCAAAAATAGTCGTTTTTTTTCGCAACAAAGTCCTATTTTGTTTATCGACGAAATTCATCGTTTCAACAAATCGCAACAAGATGCTTTACTTGGAGCGGTAGAAAATGGCACCATAACTTTAATTGGTGCTACCACAGAAAATCCTTCATTTGAAGTGATTACTCCTCTTCTCTCCCGCTGTCAGGTTTATTTACTTACTCCACTGGATAAAAACGACTTGTTGGAATTAGCTCAGCGGGCTATCAATACCGATGAAGAACTGAAAAAGAAAAAGATAAATTTGGATGAAACGGAAGCTTTGCTGCGTTTCTCGGGTGGTGATGCGCGCAAGTTACTAAATATCATCGAACTGGTAGTTACATCCGAACCTTCCGAAACGGTTCATATAACCAATGAAATTGTTACCCGTCGGCTTCAGCAAAACCCAATGGCTTACGATAAAAATGGAGAAATGCACTACGATATAATTTCTGCTTTTATCAAATCTATTCGTGGAAGTGACCCGGATGCTGCCATCTATTGGTTGGCGCGAATGGTAGCAGGTGGCGAAGATCCGAAATTTATTGCCCGCAGATTGGTGATTTCTGCAGCCGAAGATATTGGGCTTGCCAACCCCAATGCATTGCTGCTGGCAAATGCCTGCTTTGACGCACTGCAAAAAATAGGATGGCCCGAAGGTAGAATTATACTTGCCGAAACGACTGTTTATCTGGCTGCTTCCCCTAAAAGCAATTCGGCCTATTTGGCCATTGATGATGCTTTGAATTTGGTGGAAAAAACAGGGAACCTTCCTGTTCCACTTCATTTAAGAAATGCACCTACAAAGCTTATGAAAGAACTTGGATACGGCAAAAATTATAAATATTCACACGATTACGAAAACCATTTTGTAGCTGAGCAGTTTCTTCCCGACCAACTTAAAAATATCAGCATTTGGAAAAAACAAGATAATGCTGCAGAGAAAAAAATGGCAGAATGGTTGGAAAAAATTTGGAAAAATAGGTACTAAAAATAAAAAACTTACTTTCTTTCATTTTGGGATTAAAGGCTCAAGTCGTTTGAAAATATATTTTGTAATGCGTTCTGCTTTTTTATCTGTTAAATGTTTTGTTAGCCCAAGTAAAAAAATCGGCCAAACTAAAAACTAAAATTTCTTTATGTTTATTCTCTTCGCTTGTATATTTTTTCTGATTAACGGCACCCTTTAACCATTTAATTGCACCGGTTTTCCATCCATTGCCATCTATTAATATCATAATTGTATCTTCGGGCATTGCTTCAATTGTGTTTAAGTATAGGTACGGGAGTTTCTCATCAACTGAACCTGCAACTTGTTGCCATTTGCATTCTATACGAATTTTTAAATTAAATTTTTCAGAAATATGCAGAAATTCTGTATTTCCGTTGTGATTATAAACTGTAGTAAAAGGAACATTTTCAAGTAATAATTCTTTGCCATATTTTTCTTGATTTTTCTCCCAAACTCTATATTTTACAAGCTCAAATCCTTTTCCCAGCAAAACTATTTTTACGGCAACTTCAAGTTGATTGCCTGAAATATTACTTTTTGTTCCTTTTTCCATTATACAGTTGTGTAATTTGTTACCACTATTTCATTTATTCTCCCCCTTTTAGTTGGATCTGAATTTATCATTCTTCTTGCAGGAACTCTTACTATATTGAATCCATTATACATTTCATCGAAAAAATTATCATTAGGATCAATATTTTTAGGGTCTGAATTACTTAACATAACATAAGATCCTTCTGAATCTAGTTGTTTAAAAAGCTGTGCTAACTGCAATTGTTCGCTGTCTGTAAAACCTTGTTTGTTATATGCTTTAAAACTTGCAGTTTTACTTATCGGCCGATAGGGTGGGTCGAAATAAACAAAAGAATCAGATCTTAAGTCTGTTACAATATCTTTAAAGTCAGCTTTTTTTATTTCGGCAATTTCTAAAACCTTATTAACCGCTAATAAATTTTGTTCATCACAAATTGTCGGGTTATCATAATCGCCTACTGGAGAGTTAAATTCACCTTTTAAATTTACCCTATAAAGTCCGTTAAAACATGTCCTGTTCAAAAAAATTAGTTGTGCAGCACGAGGTACCCAACTTTCAGAATATTTATCATAATCAATATTAAACCTTTGTAAATTATAATTTGTACGTTGTTCGTAGAAAAATTCTTTACGTTTTACTTTATCAAGTTTCAAATATGTTTTTTGATATCGATATAAAAAGTCTATTAGTTTGCTAACATCCCTTTGAATTACTTTATATGTGAGAATTAGTTCTTCATTAATATCATAGAGAAAAGCATTTTCAATTTCATATTTTTGAGCTATGTCAAAAAAAACTGCTCCACTTCCTAAAAATGGCTCATAAAAATTTTTGATTTTTTTTCTTTTTAATTTTTCAGGATAAAGTTTCTGAAAAATATCTAAAAGTTGTCCTTTGCCACCAGCCCACTTTAAAAATGGCTTAGCTCCAACATTAGATGGGCTAAATAAATCATTCACAACGGATTCTATTGTGTCAGAAGTTAAATATTTTGTCTCAATTGCCATAATTCTATTTGAATATCCAAATTTACAAAAATATATTTTGTA
>Ga0208826_1003481_pt1:0-5000 | contig 10745 bp, 10 predicted proteins | sample AD_UKC115_MetaG_FD_184451 | JGI IMG/M metagenome (GOLD analysis project Ga0208826, IMG submission 184451) | Active sludge microbial communities of municipal wastewater-treating anaerobic digesters from Hong Kong - AD_UKC115_MetaG (SPAdes)... | ecosystem: Engineered > Bioreactor >... | reverse complement strand
AGGGGATAAAATTGGTGATGCGCTGGAATTTGTTTACAACACCCTGAAGGACAAGCTAGCCCAGAAAAACCTCAACGGATTTGGATAAAACCTAAATAACTAATTTATATAAAGGTAAACTAACAGATTTTGATCTAAATCTAAAACACATTGGCCTTTCAGGTGAATACATTGAAAAAAACCATTCACGATATTAATCAAAAAATCAAAGATGGAAAAGCCACCATACTCACTGCAGAGGAGGTGACCCGCCTGGTTATGGCAGGTGAAGAACCCACTGCCCAGGATGTGGATGTGATAACCACTGGTACCTGCGGTATCATGTCCGGAACTGCTGCCATATTCCACATACCAGTTGCCGAACCAGGATCCTTCAAAAAAGCTCGCAATATCACCCTAAACGGTGTGCCCGGATTCCCCGGACCATGTCCCAACGAATGGTTGGGTTCTGTTGATTTGATGGTCTACGGAACTTCCCACAGCATCACCGATCCCCAGTATGGTGGAGGATTCCTATTTAAGGACCTGCTTCGAGGTGAAGAGATTGAAATTAAAGTGGAAGATGTGGAAGGAAACACCATAAAGTCCACCGCCACTTTAGATGACTTTGGCACCGCCCAAATGATTGGAACCCGTTTCGCCTTTAAAAACTACACAGCATTCACCAATCCCGGTGAAGATTCTGTTTCATCAATATTCAATGCCATTAACATGGAAGGGCCCTTTAAAGGAATTTCCTTCTCGGGTTGTGGCGAACTTAACCCCCTGCAGAATGACCCTCAATTAAATTCCATGCATAAAGGTGACCGGTTATTAATAAACAACTGTGAAGGATTATTTATCGGCACTGGGACCCGTAGCACTCCAGAAAAACCGAATATGATGATAACTGCTGATATGAAGAATATGGACCCCCATTATCTCGGGGGCTTCCGTACAGGAGCCGGGCCCGAGGTCTACAACAGTGTGGCCACCGCTATACCCATTCTGGATGAGGAAATTCTCCAGAGGACCTTCATTAAAAATGAGGATATAATTCTACCCATTGCCGATGTCAGAGGTCGACACAGTGTTTTAAGCCAGACTAACTACGGAGTTTGGCGGGACGTTGACGAAAGACCCACTTATGAAAGGGAAATGTGCCAGAAATGCAGCACCTGCCTGGTTGAGGAAAGATGCCCTACCCATGCCTTCCAGGACCATGAATTGAACAGAGTACGCTGTTTTGGTTGTGGAATGTGTGCCTACTCCTGTCCCTTCGGCACATTCCAGATGAAAAGTGGAAAGGTCATCATGGACTGGGAAGGTCAAGAGAAAGAATTAGAAGTTTGCTGCCGTCAGTCTGATATCAAAAGAGCTCGGGAAATAGCCAGAGAACTTAAAACCCGGATTGAAAATGGAACATTTCTATTGAACCCCCTTTAATTTTTTTACCCCTTAATTATTTCCTTTTTAGGTCACAACCTTTTTCCAGGACATATATGGATAAAAATAATCTTAAACCTTTTTTAATCATATAATCTTATATTAAGAACTAATTTTAAAAAATAATCCACACCCTCTCTAGTTCCCTAGTAAAATAACTTTCTACTTGTGGCAAAACGGCAATTATATCTACTCTGCACTGACACATCTTAAAAGTTCCAATATCTCTGCCAGGACATGATTCCTGTTTTCTACAGTCAAATTAAAAATAACAACATCTTCCCGATTCTTTACCTTTAGAATAAAGGGGTGGTTGGATCTCTGGTGGATAACTGCCACCACTGGTTTTTTACTTTCCAGTACCTCCCAAACTACCGGGGAAAAAGAACAACTTTTCAGTTCCATAGGTGCAATCTCGTCTATGAATATGTAATCAGAGGTTTCAAGGGCTTTTTCCAGGGCAAAAACCCCTATTTCCTGAATATCTTCCAGATTAACCCTGTATTTACCAATAGTTGGTCCTTTATCACCTTGCACACTAGCCAAGATTCCTTTCCGGCCGGAGGCTATGTCCATGATATGAAAGCCTGTTCTTTTACCATTTTCCAGTATTGCCGGGCAGTGCATTCCCCCTATGGAATATCCCTTAGCCCGGACCTTGTTTTCTATTTTAAAGAGGAGGGTGGTTTTACCCACTCCGGGGGAACCGGTTATCAGTATGTTCATGGTATCCAAGATGTGATATTCGAGATTTATGATCTTAAGGCCATGGTGGTTAAAAAAATTTAAGTATAAAAAAGGGACTCCTATCAGATGATGTTCTTTAGGGTAGTGGAGAAAAAAATGAATCCTAAAACCAAGCCCATCAAGAGCGCCATTACTAAAAATAGAACAATTGTGCCCGTCATAGAGCTCTTTTTCTCTTGCGATCCGTAATATGCGTCCAGATCATAACCTCTTTTCACTTTATTCCCCCGTTTATAATAATTTTTATTAGAATTTGATTTATAACCTTTATTTTTTTTATGTCGGTTATCATAACCCTTACCCCCCTCATGTTTCCTTTTATAAGGTTTTTTATTTCCATATCCTTTATCATACTCCTTATTATAACCCATCTCACCAGAATCATACTTATTATCTGACTCATATCCCTGTTTGTAACCTTTGCCTCGTCCAGGAGTCTGTTTAGTAGGAGATGAATACAGATTACTTTGATTAGTGTCCGGGTGATCATCAGCATGGTCCTCACTTAGGTAGTATTCTTTAAAATCAGCACCCTGATGATCTAACTGATTATGATCCTTATTTTTGTCTTTAGAATTATCTAAAACCTTATATCCCCCAAATATCTCATCATTTTCATGATATGCTTCGTATGGATCTTTATCATAGTCATCCCAATCTTGATAGGGTTCCTGGAAGCTCTCCTCTTCAGAGGAGTATCCACCACGCAGATACTTCTGCTGGAGAGGCTTCTCACTAGAGTTGAAAACTTCTCGACCACAGTTAGGGCAGTACCTCTCCTTTTTCCCTATTCGAGCACCACAATTTTCACATATCATCCTGAACCACACATACCATCCCAAGATCTGGAAGTGTTTAATTGCGATTTTCAATTGGGCTTTATGGTAATAATAAGAACCATCACGCCAAATTTCATATAATTTATGATTGTAATTTTATCTAAACATACATAAATCATTTTCCAGTTAAAATAAGATGGTATTACCACGGAAAAGCCATTCCATATAAATTATAATTAATAGGTTAAATGCATGTGCAGACAACTATTTTTTCAAAAATAATTTCAGGCAAGCTATCATTTATTAACATTATCCATCAAATATATAACAAGAAGGGGGTATTTCTTTATGGATAATGAGACTAGAAGAAAAATAATTGCCGAGTCACCCATTACCTTTGGAGGTTTGAAGAAGCTAAATATTGGTGCCGGTACACTGCACCTTGTCCAGGGGTTAATCATGATTGCCCTAGGCTTGTGGTTGACCTGGACACAGGATATCTACACTTTCTATATTAAATTTAAGATACTGTCCCTATCACCACCAAGTTTTCAAATTGCACCTGATCCAACGGTTGCTTTCACAGTCAGCTACCTGGGAGTTATACTTGCCTCGTTTTTACTGATTTCAGCCATTGCCCATTTCATCATTGCCTTTTTAAAGAACAAAAATTACAATAAAAACCTTAAAAAAGGCATGAATCCCTACCGCTGGTTCGAATATTTCTTCTCCAGTTCCATCATGCTGGTAATCATTGCCACCTTTGTAGGAGTGTGGGATTTATGGTCGCTGGTGATGATCTTCGTTCTCAACGCGGTTACCATGCTGTGCGGATACCTGATGGAAAAGATCAATTACTACACCAAAGAAACAGACTGGTCCGCATATCTGGTGGGATGTCTCTCGGGATTTGTCCCCTGGATAGTGCTGGCTGCCTATTTCATCGCCGCCCTGGGATCCACTGAAACCAATCCACCGACCTTTGTCTACGCCATACTGGCCATATACTTCATAATGTTCAACACCTTCTCCATTAACATGGTCCTCCAGTATAAAGGTGTAGGAAAATGGAAGGACTATCTCTACGGCGAACGAGTGTACATTATTCTCAGTTTAATTGCCAAAACTGCCCTGGCCTGGCTTACATTTGTGGGCATATTTGCACCGTAAACAAAGTATGTTATTCCTAAAATAGAAGAGAAATAGTTTCATAGGGAAGGAAAACCGCACCCCTAGTGGAGGATGTGGGAGTTGGGAGTTTTAAAATCAGGGAAAAAATTAATTTTAATAACCTTAGTAATAGTCATCATAGGAGCTGCTGGCTTTATATACTACGTTTCTGATTATTACCCTGCAGATAATGAGGCCTTAGCCGCTTTAAATTCGACTGAATCATACACTGTGTCGGATACTGCTGATTTTATTACTTTCACCCCCACCACTCCTAAAAACTCAATGGGAATAATAATTTACCCCGGTGGTAAGGTTCAAGCTGAATCTTATTCCATTATAGCTTCTAAACTGGCCAAAAATGGATATATCGCCGTTATTGTGAAAATGCCATTTAACTTAGCATTTTTCGGAAGTGAAAAAGCAAACACAGTAATAGCCAACCATCCGGAGATAAGTTCATGGGTGATGATGGGTCATTCCCTGGGTGGTGTCTTTGCCTCAGATTACGCCGTGAACCATCCCGAGAAGATAAGGGGAGTAATATATTTAGCCAGTTACCCCTCATCTAATGCTTCCAACTCCACCTTCAAAGCACTATCCCTTAGAGGATCACGGGACAACCTAACCCAACCCGAAGATATATCCAAAAATTTGGATAAATTCCCCAAAAACACCCTCTTCACCACCATTGAAGGAGGAAACCACTACAACTTCGGGAATTACGGAACACAATCCGGAGACAACAACAGTACCATAACCCGTGAAGAACAACAGAATCAGACATTGAACGCCATATTGGAGTTTTTAAAAACCCTGTGAGAAACAAAAACTAACTAGAACTAAACTAACTAGAACTAAAATAATAAGAAATTAAAC
>Ga0208826_1003480_pt1 | contig 10754 bp, 9 predicted proteins | sample AD_UKC115_MetaG_FD_184451 | JGI IMG/M metagenome (GOLD analysis project Ga0208826, IMG submission 184451) | Active sludge microbial communities of municipal wastewater-treating anaerobic digesters from Hong Kong - AD_UKC115_MetaG (SPAdes)... | ecosystem: Engineered > Bioreactor > Anaerobic >... | reverse complement strand
TCTACATTTACGCAGGTAGAAGAGCTAATATTTTTCTCAAATTACTCATATTTAGTTGCGAAGAGCCATTTTTCTTAACTCTGTGTCCACATTTTGGGGATAAGTTAAAGCTGTATATATATTATCCTTGTTTTTTTCAAAATATTTATGCATTTTTTCAGAATAGTAATCTAAAATAGTCATCTAAAAAAAATAGAAATTTTTTAGAAAAATTGAAAATATTATTATCATGATATTGACTTTTATGTTTCTAATTTGTAATTTCTATATATCACATCAATGTTTTAGCATTTTTCTTTTTCAAAAATAGCAGATTTTTGTTTTAAAGAAAAATTGCTGGTCTTGTACTATAAGTATATTTTAGCTTAAGCTTTTCAATATAAATAGAATGTTTATAATTTTGTCTGTATAGTGAAGTTATATTAAGTAAAACGGCTAAGAAAGAGAAAAATTAACAAAATAGTTTCCAGAGGAGTCAAAATGAATGTAGTTGAGCTTATTGATGTCAAAAAAATTTACATGCTAGATAAAACTGAAGTTCATGCTCTTAGAGGCATTTCTATGGAGATAAAAAAGGGAGAGTTCGTCTGTATTGCTGGTCCTTCGGGCTCCGGTAAAACAACAATACTAAATCTGATAGGTTGTATAGATAAACCAACTGAAGGTATTGTCAAAATAGATGAACAGGATGTCAGTAAATTTAACGATAAACAACTTACAGATTATAGATTAAATAAACTTGGTTTTATTTTTCAGAGTTTCAATCTTATTCCTGTTTTAAATGTTTATGAAAATATAGAGTTTCCTTTGCTTTTAAAGAAGAATATTTCAAAAAAGGAAAGGGAAAAGCGTGTAATGCATTTTATTGAAGAGGTCGGACTCGAAGATAGGATTAAAAATAGACCATCTGAGCTTTCTGGTGGCCAGAGACAAAGAGTTGCTATAGCTCGAGCCCTGGTTACGAATCCTGTAATTGTACTTGCCGATGAGCCTACCGCAAACCTTGATAGCGAAACAGGCGAAAAGATTATTTCTCTTATGAAAAAAATAAATGAAATAGAAAAGACGACTTTTATCTTTTCAACGCATGACCCTGATATAATGAATCACGCACAGCGAGTTATAAGGATACATGATGGTTTGCTGGTGAGTTAGAAGTCACGGTGTTTGGGCTTAAAAGAAAAAAAAGGATATGCGATGGAAATTTTAAAGATAGCTTACCGTTCCATTTTAAGACATAAAGGTAAAATGATTGCAATAGCTGTACTTGTTTTATTTGGAACTTTTCTTATAACCTTTGGGCAGAGTTTTGTGGATTCAGTTAGTTATTATTCTGAAAAAGCCATTAGAGATAATTTCACAGGTGATTTGATGATATACAGTGAAAGATCAAAGGATAAACCTTCACCTTTTTCATTTTTATCTCCTTTGCAAACCATCCAGAATATTGATGATATAGAAAATTTTCTCTATAAAGATCCCTTCGTGGATTGTTTTGTTCCATATACACAAAATTTTGTTACTTTAGATTTTGGAATGGAACCTGTTGATGCAAAAAAAGAAAATAAAGCCGAAGATGATACCGAAGATTTTTCGATGAATATAATTATCGGGATGGACCCTGTAAGGTATAGGTCAGTTTTCAACAATATTGATGTTTTGCAGGGAAGTTTCTTCGGACTTGCCGATAATCCTGAGAAGACAAACCATAACGCTCAATATACTTCTGGCATAATGATCGAAAAAAGTGTGGCAGATTTGTATGAGAAAAAGTATGGTAAACCACTTGAAATAGGTCAGCAGGTTACCCTTGTTGCTTTTACGCAGGATGGTAGCATTAATGCTACAAAAGTTAATGTAGTCGGTATATTTAACCATAGAGCTTTTAAAAAAGTTCTTCAGGGAACTTCGCTAATAGATATGAAAACATATTCACAGCTTTTTAATTTTGTTGGTTTTGAAACTTCCTCTTTGTCTGAAACTATGAACCAGGCACTCAGCGCAGAAAATGAGGAGGATATTTTTGCTGCATCAGAAGTTGATTTTACCGAACATATCAACTTTGACGAGCTAAAAGAAGTTAAGTTGAGTGGTTATACAATGATTGCTATAAAACTTAAAAAGGGGATTTCTCTTGAAGAAGGTTTAGCACACTTTCAAAAGCTTGGTCCCGAGTACAAATATAAGGTTGTCATGTGGAATGAAGCAGCTGGAGGTCTTGATAAGATATCATATACTATGAAGATCTTTATAATGATTACAACCACGCTAATCTTCATTATAGTAGGGATAATTATTATGAATACCCTTATTATAAATGTTAACGAAAGATACTATGAAATAGGGACTATGAGAGCCATAGGAGCCAGCAAAAATTTTATTCGAAACATGTTTATTACAGAATCATTTATAGTAAATCTTTTTGGCTTTTTAGCCGGTATAGTAATAGCAATTCCATTAAATATCTATTTTCATATTAAAGGTATGGCTATACCTAACATGCTCTCCGAGATATTGATAGGTGGCGGGAAACTCTATTTTGTTTTTACCCCTTCCCCATATATACTTGGAATATTGATTATAGTTATAATTTCTATTTTGGCTACTCTTTACCCTATAAGCATCGCCACAAAAATACCTCCTGTTAAGGCAATGTCTGAAAAGGTATGATTTTGCCGTGTTCGTTTTATTTTTATTATATAGAATAAGGGTAAATTAACTGAATATATAGAAAAATTTTATTGGAGACAACGATGAATCTGCGTATAATTGGTGCAATTGCATTTAGAAATATATTTAGAGATAAAAAAAGGACATATTCCCTCGGTATTACATATGCAATTGTTACTATAATACTTCTTGCACTATTTTCTTTTACAAATGGAGTAGTCTTTAATTTCGGGAATAATCTTGCTAAATCTTTCGTTGGCCATCTCAATATCTTTGGAGAAACCAAAATTGATGGCAAGGTCTACTCTTTTATAGATAATGCTGCTGATTTAGAAAATAAGATAAGAAATGTCTTATCCTCTAAAGTTGAAATTTATCCCAGAGTATCTATGTTTGCAAGGATATATAACAAGGGATACTCCAAGGCATCTTCGATAGTCGGAGTTGACCTTAAGCGGGAAAAAGAAACTTTAAAATCACAGGTTAAGATAGTCGATGGCAGCTTTGATGATTTTCTCTCTGACAATACGGCTATATTATTACCAAAAGAGTTTGCAGATTATTTTGAATTTAAAGTTAAAGATCAATTTATTGTATCTACAAAAACAGTTTATGGAGCCTATAATACTGCAACATTCACAGTTGCTGCTATTTATGAAAGTATAAATCCATTCTCTCAGGCAACAAGTTACGCCCATTTTGATTATATAAGAACCGTTATGCTTATGCCTGAAGATTCCACTTCACAATTTTTAATATATACGGATTCTATAAAAGGTTCGGATGCAAAACGAGACATCCTCTTATCTTATCTTGGTAACAACTCAAATATGCTGGTTGAAAAACCTACAATAAAGCGAGAAGAAACGAGTTTCATGGTTGGTGGTGGTAAATCAAAGGAAAAGTTTCTTTCTAATCCTCAATATAAATATCATCTTACAATATTTACACTGGAAGAAATATTATCAGCTATGAATCAGATGATCAATAGCATAAGGCTTTTTGCAATAATTATAGCATCGATAATGCTTGCTGTTATAGCAATTTCACTTTATGTTAATATACGAATGACTATAAATGAGCAAATGAAAGAGATCGGCACCATGAGAACTATAGGTCTTGGTTCAAATGGTGTTGTTGTTTTGTATGTTTTTGAAAATATCTTTCTTTGCTTGATTTTTACAATAGCAGGAATTATTTTTGGTCTTTTTTTAATATTTCTTTTTACGAATGTCATTTCATTTAATGTGTCAGCAGAGATTGCATTCCTTTTTAATAAAGGTTTTCTGGTACTTATACCAAAGATTACTGATATTCTTGGCATAGTTTTATCTCTTGTTTTATTTTCTGCCATTTTTTCATATTTACCATCAAGGTATGCTGGTAAGATAAAACCAATAGATGCCTTGAATGCGGTACATTAATAATTAACTGGAGGAGAATAGATGATTTCTAAAAATAACAAACTTACTAAATTTACAATTTTTATTTTATTTCTTGTTTTATCAATGCTTGTTTTTTCATTCGCAGAGGAAAAAAACGATCCTGAAGCTGAAAAGATAGTCAAAAAAATGGAAAGTATTATTAATCTTGAGAATACAGATGTCACAGCAGAGATGATCTTTTTACAACAAAAAAGTGGGGAGCCTGATAAATTATTTAAATCAAGATATTATAGAAGAGATAAAGACAATGCGTTTGTCATTATTTTTCTTGAACCAGATAGTGAGAAGGGTAAAGGATACCTGAGGATTGATGATAATCTTTATATGTATATGCCGGCCACAAGAGAATTTATTCATAAGAATAGAAAAGAAAATGTTGGTTCGACCGATGCTAAAGCAGAAGATTTTGAAAGCAAGAAAACTCTTGATCTTTATTATGTAAAAAAGTTACCTAATGCCATAGTTAATAAAACAGATTGCTTTGTGATAGAGTTAAAGGCAAAGCAGATGGATGTTTCGTACCCTATTCAGAAGTGGTATATCAGGACTTCAGATTACATTTTAATGAAGCAAGAGGCTTTTTCTCTTTCAGGTACACTCATGCAGGTTTCTTATTATGTAAAGTATATGCCTATTAAGGGTGGCAAATTCTTTATGACAAAGTTTATGACCGAAGATAAGATTGAAGGTAGTAGAACCTGGGTAACTGTTGATGAAAAAACAATCTCTTTTGCGAAAATACCTGATTATGTTTTTACAAAGGCATTTTTAGAGCAACAATCAAAACAATAAAAATCTTCAGGTTTTTTGTTTCAGTATTTAATTTATTTTTTGTGTGTTATCTCTGCCTTTTGACTTTAGATTATTGTACTTTATATTTTTGACAGTTCACTTATCACTGTTATAGAAGCACTAAAATACGAAGAGCAAATCTATAGAAAAATCTATTTAATAAAGAGTAAAAATTTTTTAAAGAGAGGATAGAATGAAGACGAAGGTTATGCATCTATTTCTTATTTGTTTATTTTTATGTTTTGTAATATTTAATGGCCAGAATATATTGCTAGCTCAGGAAAGTGATGAGGATAGTATCTTTGATGAGAGTCAGTTTGACCAGACGATAGATGAAAGTTCAAAGAATGCTGCGAAAATGCAGATTTTGCTAGGTGGAACACTGCAATTTTCTTCTTACTGGATGGTGCCTGAGCAATTTGATCAATATACCAATTTTCTTGCCTTCAATGGTATAGTTTTTCTATCACTTCTTTATGAACCTTATGCAAAATTTTTTGTTTCAGAGAGTTTTTCACACTCCATGGTAGCATTTTCTGATCCTGCTATACCAGCCAGCTCACCTTTTTTAAGTTTGACAGAACTTAATAATTCATTCAATCTTCTAGAGATATTTTTTGATTTTTCATTTAAAAATGCTGTATTTTTCCGTATAGGCAAACAGGTTATTCATTGGGGAGCGGCAAATATATGGACTCCAGTCGATTTCATAAATTTTGCAAAGTACAACCCATTTTCAGATATTGATTCTCGAGAGGGGAAACCAGGAATCAGAATACATATTCCAATAAAACAGTTTAACTTTTTTGCATTTTTTGATTTCAATAATACATTTCCCAATACTGACACTATTTCAAATTATCTCGATGCAACCTCTTTAGCATTAAGAGCTGATTATACGATTGGTGATTTTGAACTTGCTCTATCCTCTTATTTTTCAAAAGGTCAAGCATCGATTTTTGGATTTGATCTTTCAGGTTATTTATTAGGATTTGATATAGTTGCTGAAGCAAGTTTTTCTTTGGAAGGATATACGCCAAAAGTTACTGACATAGTATTTGTTCCTGCAGTTACGCCAGTTGTAAGTTATACAGAAGATCCAGTATTTTCTACTACCATTGAACTTACAAAAACATTTGGAGAAAATAAAGATTATTCATTGATGGTAGCTTTTTTTTATAATTCAGATGGTTATCAACTTAGCACAAGTGAAGATGAAACATATTATCAACTGGCTTTGAGTAGTGGGATAGGTTCACAACTTTATTATGGTCAATATTACATCTTTACAAGATTATCCAAGGATAATTTTATAACAAATTTTATGTCAATCTCTCTTATGTTTATAATGAATATAACCGATGAAAGCTATCGATTAACTCTGACTCATTCCCTATCCATCCCTTCAGTATTACCATTTTCATATTCAATATCATTCTTTGGAGGAGAAGAGTATAGAGAATTTACTTTGACAGGAAGAAATAGCTGGATTTTTACGCTGTCAACTTCTATTTCTTTTTAAAGATCAGAATAGAATAAAACATCAGAAAGATTCAATACAATTTTAATTTACTAATTTTTGTTTTTATTTCATAAGGTAGTGTCAAGTGTTATGTGGAAACATCTGTTAACCCTTTATTTATAGTTTTTAACATGAAATTATTTTTATTTACATAAAAATCTACTTTGATACATATTGCTGAAAAGAGGTTCAAGATGAATATTGAACAGATAAAAAAGCTTATTGAAAACTGGGATCTGGATTCAAATAGTTTAACTAAAGATAAAACTCAAGATATACCTGCTGACATTTCGCATTTGCTTGATTACCTTAATGTTACGATTGATTTGCTTGAAAGAGGTGAGATAAGGATTGTAGAAAAAAGTGATAATGGAGAGTATAATGTAAATATCTGGATAAAAAAAGCAATATTACTATTTTTTAAAAATGCACCACTTAAAAGCTGGGAAGACAATGGGATTCAGTATTACGATAAGTTTGATTATAGAGGCTCCGATAAATCTTTCAGGTTTTTACCTGGTGCCATTATGCGAAAAGGAGCATTTATTGGTAAAGGAACCGTTATAATGCCACCATCATTTGTTAATGTTGGAGCTTATGTTGATGATAATTGCATGATCGATTCACTCGCTCTTGTAGGAAGCTGCGCTCAAATAGGCAAAAACTGTCATATTTCTGCTGGAACTATTATTGGTGGAGTTCTTGAACCAGCTGCAGCTAAACCAGTTATTATAGAAGATAATGTCTTCATTGGTGGAAATTGTGGAATATATGAAGGAGTGATTATTAGAAAAGGGGCTATTCTGGGTACCGGTACAATAATAAATGCATCGACTCCTATCTATGATATACAATCGGGTAAGGTATATTACTCTGAAGTTCCAGAAAATTCAGTTGTTGTCCCTGGAGGAAGAAAAAAGATAGCTGGTAAAAATGAATTCTATCTTCAAGCCCCAATAATAGTTAAAACCAGAGATGAACTAACAAACCCTGATAAAGTCGATTTAACAGATATCCTTCACGATATATAATTATACTCCAGTCTAAAGTCGAAAGTCCGGGAATAACACCTTTATTAATATAGTCGAAAGTGCAACAGTCTAAGGATCAAAGTCAAAAGTCCATGGAAAATAGATGGATATATTCAGTTAATTATCCATATATCTAAATAAGAATAGAAAGGTAAGTATTAAGCAATAAATGCCTTTAATTTTGAGGAAATAATGGATTATTTTTTTAGAAAAGATTTGAAAGAAAAAGAAGAAAACAGGATTTCAGTTAAAAGAGCAAAAGTTAATCTTGCTCTTAATGAATCCAATATTAATCCTCTTTCATTTTTTAGTGAAGAAGATTTTTTAAAACTTAGAAATTCGGAATTAAATAGATATCCAACTGAAGAGTATACAGAACCGCTGAAAGATAAGCTGGTATATTACTTAAACGATTTATCAAATAAGGGTTCATCGAAGATTGAGAAAGAGCAGATATTAATAGCAAACGGTATCGATGATTTACTCTACTATCTTTTCATAGCATTAAATGAGAAAGGAACTAATGTGTTGATAAATGTTCCATGCTATCCTGATTATAAAAATTATGGAAGATCTGTCGGCCTTAATTTTATTGAGATTCCATTGATTGAAAATAAAAAAACGAATATAGATGTCCTTGAAAATTTACAGTCCAAATCAGACTTTAGACCAGATTCCAACTCGAGGATCGATAATTTGATTTTTGATTATGATTTTCATATAGATGTAAAAAACATTATCAAATATGGGAAAAAAAGGAATGTAAAGGCTATAATCTTCACCAATCCTAATAATCCAACCGGAACACTTTTTTCTCTTGCTGATATCATTTTTATTGCTCAAAGTTTAAGCAATAAGCTTATAATACTTGATGAAGCATATTATGAGTATTCTTTACACACAGCACTACCATATATTGAGCAATTCCAGAATCTAATTATTTTAAGAACTTTTTCAAAGGGATTTTCTTCTCCTGGCTTGAGGTTCGGTTACCTTGTTGGAAGTGCGGAAGTTGTGAAGGAGTTAAAAAAAGTAATTCCTGTCTTCCCGGTTTCTCAAGCTACACTTGATATTGCTAAAATACTTATAGATAAAAAAGATAATCTACAAAAAATTCAAAAAGATATAATAAATGAAAGAGAGAGAATATTTCTTTCATTGAATAAGATAAGAAAAGAAAAATATTCTATAGTACAGGTGTATAAATCGTACACAAATTTTATATCATTTAAGCTTAAGAGTAACAATGATACTATTAACTTATATAACTTTCTTCAGGAAAAGGGGATTTCAATAAGAAATGTTTCTTCAAAATTTCTGGACAATTTATTAAGAGTTACTATATCAAGCTATGATGAAAATGAAGTATTTTTGTCCTGTGTAAAACAATATTTTGATAAAAAAAATTAAATCAATTATATATACTACAGTCAAGACTCGAAAGTGCAACAGTCTAAGGTCGAAAGTCTTAAGTCAAAAGTCAGGGAATTGTACCTTTATTGCTACAGTCGAAAGTCCAGGGAAAAAAGGAACAGCTACAAAAAGTATACGTTAACCAGGAACAATTTTTTATTGAGGAAAATAAAAAAAAAGGCAAAATCGTGGCTTTATTTTCAGGATTAGGATTTGACTCCCATAGAATTATTGATAATTGTAAAATTTACACAGAAAATATGAATATCCCAGATTCTATAGACATGATTTCCGGGCTCATGATAGGTGGGATTTGCGTTGATAAAGATAAGAGATTTATGGCAAATTCTGATGGAGATATCCTTATACATTCTATTATAGATTCTCTTGCTCCTACAATATTAAAAAAAGATATTGGAGAACTCTTTCCAGATTCAACCAATATGTATAAAAACTACCCATCGGAAAAATTGTTAAAGCACATGATAGAAAAAATAGAAGGTGAAAACGTTAAATACAGAATACATTCCCTTGATTGCGTGATAGTTATCGACAGTGTCAAAATTACCAACTTTAAGGATCAAATAATTCAAAATTTACAAAGATTTTTTCCTCAAACAAGTATAGTTTTGAAAGGGAAAAGAACAGAAGGTTCTCTTTCATCAGATTCTGGTTATTGTTGGGTAGTATCACTTATAGAGTATTTTAAGTAATAGTAATTTTTATTTTTTGTAAAAAAATTCTAAATATCATATTTGATCTTAAAATTTCTCCTGTATTTATTTTCTTATATTTTGTTTTTGAAAAGTTTTAAGTATATTTATAAATCAATATTTCATATTTTTACGACTTTCAAATAAATAATTCAGAATATTATCAATATTCGATCTCCTGAAATTTAGCATGATTTACCGTATTATAATACTGATTGTCAAAATATATCTGGCATAAAAATTGCAATATAATATTGAAGCTCTATATGGGGGACAAAATGTATAAAAATGAAAATTCACATCTGATGGATGAACTTGTTGCTGATCATTCATTCGCATCGTATATGTTGGAGGACAATGAGCGAGAAGAAGATTTTGAGGAAAATTATCAGGATCAAGATCAACAGATGGATATTTATATAGAAAATACGGAGAACAAATTTGATGATAAGGACTATTTGCTTAGAACTTATCTTCAGGATATACAAAAATATCCTCTTCTTACAAGGAACGAAGAGTTAAATCTAGCAAGAAGAGCTAAAGAGGGTGATGAACTGGCTAAACAAAAAATTATTAATTCTAACCTTAGATTTGTTGTTTCTATTGCCAAGCAATTTCAGAATCAGGGTTTGCCTTTGATGGATCTCATAGCGGAAGGAAATATTGGTCTATTGACAGCTATTGAAAGATTCGATCCAGACACAGGCAATCATTTTATTTCTTATGCTGTATGGTGGATTAGACAATCTATAATGAAAGCTATATCTGAAAAATCGAGGCTGATACGACTTCCGTTAAATAGAGTTGGAACTTTACTTCAGGTTGAGAAGCTTGAAGAAAAAATGCGAAATAAAGGTGAGAATCTATCTATTGAAAATATTGCTAAAACCTTAAATGTGAAAGATGAGGATATACAGACTGTTATACAATCTTCTTCCGAAATTCAGAGTCTGGACTCTCAGGTTTCTAGCAATACAGTTATAGCTGATCTTATAGCTGATTCCTCAGAAACTCCTCTAGAATCTGCACTAAAAATGGATATTCAAGATATTGTAAATAGTTTACTTTCTGAGTTGACTGAAAAAGAGCAACAGATAATAAAAATGAGATTTGGTATAGATACTTTTGAAGAGATGTCATTGCTTGAGATTGGTAAAAAATTTAATCT
>Ga0208826_1003479_pt1 | contig 10757 bp, 13 predicted proteins | sample AD_UKC115_MetaG_FD_184451 | JGI IMG/M metagenome (GOLD analysis project Ga0208826, IMG submission 184451) | Active sludge microbial communities of municipal wastewater-treating anaerobic digesters from Hong Kong - AD_UKC115_MetaG (SPAdes)... | ecosystem: Engineered > Bioreactor > Anaerobic >... | reverse complement strand
GGTGTGGGTGCAGCAGGGCCCGCAGTGGGTGTATCGCCCGCCGCGCTGGGACGTGGGCCCGCCGCCGCCGCCGCGGCCGGGATGGGGGCCGCCACCGCCGCCGCCACGCCCAGGCTGGGGCCCGCCGCCGCGGCCCAGACCCGACGGTTACCCGCAGCCTCGCCCCCGCGGTGACCGGGATTGGCCCCGTGAGAGCCCGGTGGGGCGTCCGCCGCCGCCCTATTGAGTCGCGCCGCGCAAGGCTCGGCGCACGTCGGCGCAATCGTCGCGCGGGGGCCGGGGCGCGGTCGGCCAGCGCAGGTCGGCGCCGCTGGCCGCGGCATCGGCCGCGTCGGGCGCGGGCGCTCCGGGCGGGCTTTGCGATTGGGCCGAGATCACTTTCAGCCGCAGCGCGGGCGGCAGGTGCAGGGGCACGCCCAGGCCGCGCTGCACGTGGCCGTTGCCGGCCACCAGCAGCACCGTGCGCCCGCTCTGGCGCGCCTGCATCAGCGTGTGCGCCATGGCCAGGTCGCGCGCGATCTGCACGCGCGTCATGGGGCCGATTTGCGCGGCGGGCAGCAGGTCGCAGTGCGCCAGGCGAATGCGCCGCTGCTGCTCGGCCAGCACGGCGGGCGGCACCTGGCCGTCCAGGCTGGCGTCGGCCATGGCGGCGCGCATCTGCGCGCGCGGCAGGTTGCCGCCCAGCACCGGCACACCGGCGCGCACCGCCGCCATCGCCACCGGGCCATAGTCGGCCCAGGGCCAGCCGTGGTCGTCCCAGGCCAGGGCCTCGCGCACCTGGGCGGCGCTGGCGCTGCGCGGCAGGGCGCGCGTGTCGTGCCCCTGCTCGGCCATCTCCAGCACCAGGGCCGCCAGCGCGCCGCGCGCGGCCAGCCATTGCACCGTGGCGCGCTCCAGCCGGTGATGCGCGGGGGCGTCGTGCTGCTCGCCCAGCAAGATCACGTCGGCCGGCAGCAGGGCGGCCAGTTGCGCCTGCTCGGTGGCGTCCAGCCGCGCCGGGGCGGCGCAGGCCGCCAGCAGCAAGGCGGCCAGGCAGGCGGCGGCAAGCAGGGTGAGGTGGCGCATGCCGCCATACTAAGGCCGATGTTCATGCTCGATCGTCCGCAGCGGCCGCAGGCCCGGCGCGTCGCCCTGGCGCTGCTGCTGGCGCTGGGCGGCGCGACGCTGGCCGAGTGGGCGCATGGGCCGGTGCCCTGGATGATCGGCCCGCTGCTGGCCACGGCGGGCGCGCGCATGGCGGCGCTGCCGGTGGCCAGCAGCACGGCGCTGCGCAACGGCGGGCAGTGGGTCATCGGCGCGGCGCTGGGCCTGTACTTCACGCCGCAGGTGACGGCGCTGGTGCTGGGCCTGGGCTGGGCCGTGGTGCTGGCCGTGGCGTGGGCGCTGGGGCTGGGCGCGCTGTTTGGCGTCTGGATGCACCGCGCGCTGGGCCCGGCCGGCGCCGCCCTGACCCCCGCGCAGCGGCGCGCCACGGCCTGGTTTGCCAGTTCGGTGGGCGGCGCGTCGGAGATGACGCTGCTGGCCGAGCGCGCCGGCGCGCGCGGCGACCTGGTGGCCGCCGCGCACAGCGTGCGCATGACGGTGGTGGTGCTGGTGCTGCCCTTTGCCATGCAGTGGGCCCGTCAGCACTGGCAGCTGCCGGCGCTGGACGCCACGCCGCCCGGCCGCGCCGCCGCCCAATGGCCTGGCCTGCTGTGGCTGGGCCTGGCCACCGGCGCCGGCGCCTGGCTGATGGGCCGCACGCGCCGCGCCAACCCGTGGTTCATCGGCCCGCTGCTGGCGGCGATGGCGCTGACCATGGCCGATGTCCACCTGTCGGCCGTGCCCAAGGCGCTGACCAATGCGGCGCAGCTGGTGATTGGCGTGAGCCTGGGCGTGCGTTTTTCGCGGCCCTTCTTGCGCACCGCCCCGCGCTGGCTGGGGGCCGCCGCGCTGGGCACGCTGGGCATGATGGCGCTGTGCGCCGGCTTTGCCACGCTGCTGGCCTGGGCCACGGGCCTGCACCCGGTCACCCTGATGCTGGCGACCGCGCCCGGCGGCATTGCCGAGATGGCCATCACCGCGCAGGTGTTGCAGCTGGGCGTGGCCGTGGTGACGGCCTTTCAGGTGTGCCGGCTGGTGGCCGTGCTGCTGCTGGCCGAGCCTTTGTACCGGGGGTGGGAGCGGCGCCGGCGCGGCGGAGCATGAAAAAAGGGCCCGCTGGGGCCCCGGATCCGGCTTGGCGCGCGGGCCAGTGGGTCAGTGCAGGACGACCGGGTTCTGCGCCAGCTCGGCGTAGCCCTCCAGCGTGTCTTCCACTTCCTCTTGCGTGGGGGTGTTTTGCTGCCACTCGGTGATGCGGCGCTGGAACAGCTCGGCCCACAGGCCGTCCAGGTACACCTCCTTGCCCGAGCGCTTGTCGACGATCTCGAAACCGTGGCGCGCCAGCGTCGGTGTGCCCTCGGGCGCATCGGCGTCGTATGCCGCTTCGGGCAGCAGGTGCACCACCGCAAAGCTGTCGGAGTCGTAGAGGGTGTTCATGTCGATCGCTTGGCCTTTCACCATTGTGCCCTGACAAGGTAATAACGATCCGGCTGATTTCAAGGTGGACAGGGTTTTCCTTGGGAGCCTGCGCGCCAGTCGACGCGGAAAGCCGGCGCTGCGGATCGGGATGGGGTGCGAGGCGCGAACCGCAGCGATAGCCGCAGCTATCGCGAGGATGAGTAACGAAGCAGACCGCCCGAGCCCGCAGATGCCGGCGGCGCGGCGACTGGCGCGCAGGCTCCCCTATTGCCCCTACACTTGCCGCCCATGAAACTGGCAAGTTACAAAGACGGCTCGCGCGACGGACAACTGGTGGTGGTGTCGCGCGACCTGGCCACGGCGCATTACGCCACGGGCATCGCCAGTCGGCTGCAGCAGGTGCTGGACGACTGGAACTTCATGGCCCCGCAGCTGCAGGACCTGTCGGACGCGCTCAACCGCGGCCAGGCGCGCCACCCCTTCCCCTTCGAGCCCGCGCGCTGCATGGCGCCGCTGCCGCGCGCCTACCAGTGGGTGGATGGCTCGGCGTATCTGAACCACGTCGAGCTGGTGCGCGCCGCCGGTAACAGCGACGTGCCCGAGCGCTTCTACACCGAGCCGCTGATGTACCAGGGCGGCAGCGACGCCATGCTGGGCCCCTGCGACGACATCGTGGTCCCGGACGAGGCCATGGACATCGACTTCGAGGCCGAGCTGGCCGTCATCACCGGCGACGTGCCCATGGCCGCCACGCCCGAGCAGGGGCTGGACGCGATTCGCCTCATCCTGCTGGCCAACGACGTCAGCCTGCGTGCCTTGATCACGGGCGAGGTCGAAATCCGCCTGGGCCTGCTGCAGGGCAAGCCCTCCACCGCGTTCAGCCCGGTCGCCGTCACGCCCGACGAGCTGGGCGAGGCCTGGCAGGGCGGGCGCGTGCATCTGACGCTGCAAACCACCTGGAACGGCCGCAAGGTGGGCCTTTGCGACGCCGGGCCCGACATGCGCTTTCACTTCGGCCAGCTGATCGCGCACGCCGCGCGCACGCGGCGCCTGGGCGCGGGCACCCTGGTGGGCAGCGGCACCGTCAGCAACCCGGGCGTGGACAAGAACGGCCGCCGCGACTGGCCCAAGGGCTACGGCTGCATCGCCGAAAAACGCGCCATGGAAACCCTGCAGGACGGCGCGCCCAAGACCGAATACATGCGCTTTGGCGACACCGTGCGCATCGAGATGAAGGGCCGTGGCGGCGAGTCGATCTTCGGCGCCATCGACCAGGTTGTCAGTCCGCTCGAGGCCTGATTCAGTCAGCCCAATTCCAACCAAGAACCAAGGAGACATCCTCATGCAACGCCGACACTTCATCTCGCTGGCCCCTGCCGCGTTCGCCGCCCCCTGGGCGCGCGCGCAGAGCGGCTGGCCCACGCAACAGATTCGCTGGGTCGTGCCCTATCCGGCCGGCGGCGGCACCGACGCGCTGGCGCGCACGCTCGCCGAGGCCATGCGCCCGGCGCTGAACCAGCAAGTGATCGTGGTGGACAACCGCCCCGGCGCCTCCACCAACATCGGCGGCGAGCTGGTGGCCACGGCCAAGCCCGACGGCTACACCGTCATGTCGGCCGACAACGCCATCCTGGCCTACAACGAATACCTGTTTTCCAAGCTGCCGTTCAGCCCGGCCAAGAGCTTCACCTACATCGGCGCGTTCGGGCGCTTTCCGCTGGCGCTGGTGGTCACGCCGAAGTTTCCGGCGCACACGCTCAAGGAATTCCTGGCCTACGTGCACGCCAATCCGGGCAAGGTCAACTACGCCTCGCCCGGCAACGGCTCGCCGCACCACCTGGCGATGGAGCTGTTCAAGAACCGCACCGGCACCTTCATCACCCACATCCCCTACCGCGGCGCGGCCCCGGCCATGCAGGACGTGATGAGCGGACAGGTCGAATGCATGTTCCTCGATTTGCCCGCGGGCCTGCCCACCATCGAAAGCGGCAAGGTGCGCGCGCTGGCCATCGGCTCGGCCCGGCGGGTGCCGCAACTGCCCAATCTGCCCACGCTGGCCGAAAGCGGCGTCAAGGACAGCGAGGTCTATGCCTTCCAGGGCCTGCTGGGCCCGGCCGGCCTGCCGCAGGACGTGGTCGCCAAGCTCAACGGCGCCATCAACAGCGCGCTGAAAGCGCCCGAAGTGGTCAAGCGCATGCAGGACTACGGCATGGAGGCCCAGCCCGGCACGCCGCAGCAGTTCTTCGAGATGGCGCGCGCCGAGGCCAAGCGCTGGGGGCCGGTGATCAAGGCAGCGGGCGTCAAGCTGGATTGACTCCCCCTGCGTCGCTGCGCGCCTTCCCCCTCTCTCTGCGGGAGGGGGACAACGCCAGTGGCCGGCGCAGGTCCGGCCACGGCGTTCGCTGGCATGGCCTGCTTCGCGGCCACCGGATCAAGGGAGTTCAAGCGCAGGTCGTGCCTTGGTGGGCGCTGCCGTGTGGCCTGCAGCTGTGTTGGGCTACAGCTGCTGCGCCAGCGACTTGATCGCGCGCAGCAGCATCTCCACCGCCACGGCCACCAGCACCAGGCCCATCAGGCGCTCGAAGGCCTGCAGCACGCGCGGGCCCACCCATTGCTGGATGCGTTCGGCCAGCACCAGCACCAGCGCGCACACGGCCATGGTCACGCTGAGGGCGGCCACCCATTCCCAGCGCCGCTCGGGCGCCTGGCTGACCAGCAGCAGCACGGTGGCCAGCGCCGAGGGGCCGGCCAGCGCGGGCACGGCCAGCGGCACGATCAGGGGCTCGGTCGTGGCCTCCTCGGCCGGCGCGGGCGGCGGCGGAAACACCATGCGCAGCGCGATCAGGAACAGCACCACCGCGCCGGCCAGTTGCAGCGACAGCTGCGACAGGTTCATCACGCGCAGAAAGCCGTCGCCCAGGAACATGAAGGCCAGCAGCAGCACGAAGGCGATCAGCACCTCGCGCAGGATCACGCGCGGGCGCCGCGCGATCGGCACGGTCTTGAGCGCATTGGCAAAGATGGGGATGTTGCCCAGCGGATCCGTGATCAGGAGCAGCAAGATGGTGGCGGAGACGAAGGTGTAGGTCATGGCAAGACGCGCGGGCAGGGATGCGCAGCCCGGCATTGTGCAGGCTGCGCGCGCGCCGGTACGATGGCGGCCACATGGATCATTTCAACCCAGCCAGGAGACCGCCCATGAACCCCGCGTCCGTTGACTACAGCCGCTACAAGACCTTGGCCATCACGCGCCGCGGCGAGGGCGGGGCCGTGATCGACCTGCAAATGAAGGCGGCCAACGGCAAGCTGCCCACCGCCGGCCACGACGGCCACTGGGAGCTGTCCGAGATCTGGCGCGACATCGACCGCGACGACAGCGTGCGCGTGGCCGTGCTGCGCGGCGAGGGCATGGGCTTTTCGGGCGGGGGCGACCTGGCCCTGGTGCAGGACATGGCCAGCGACTTCGCCGTGCGCACGCGCGTGTGGAAGGAGGCGCGGGATCTGGTCTACAACGTCATCAACTGCGAAAAACCCATCGTCAGCGCCATGCACGGCCCGGCCGTGGGCGCGGGCCTGGTGGCCGGCCTGCTGGCTGATGTGTCGATCGCCGCCAAGTCCGCCAAGATTGTCGACGGCCACACGCGCCTGGGCGTGGCCGCGGGCGATCACGCCGCCATCTGCTGGCCGCTCCTGTGCGGCATGGCCAAGGCCAAATACCACCTGATGCTGTGCGAGGCGGTGACGGGCGAGGAGGCCGAGCGCATCGGCCTGGTGTCGCTGGCCGTGGACGACGACCAGCTGCTGCCCAAGGCCTACGAAGTGGCCGACAAGCTGGCCGCCGGCAGCCAGAGCGCCATCCGCTGGACCAAATATTCGCTCAACAACTGGTACCGCCAGGCGGGCCCGACCTTCGACACCTCGCTGGCGCTGGAGTTCATGGGCTTTGCCGGGCCCGACGTGCGCGAGGGCGTGGCCAGCTTGCGCGAGCGGCGCGCGCCGCGCTATTGAGGCAATGCAGAACAAGTCCCACGCGCGTCGCGCATCCCTGCTTTGGGCGGTCTGCGGCGTTGCAAATCCTCGCCATAGCCCCCGCTATGGCTGCGGTTTGCGCCTTGCAGCCCATCCCAAATCAGGGCGCGCGCCATCGCGGAGACTTATTCAACATTGCCTTGATCCAGCCGCACGGGAAAGCCCTCGCGGTTGAAGGGCAGATAGGCGCTGATGGTGCCCGCCTTGACGGCGTCCACCATGCGGTGCAGCGCCCGGTCAACGTCGCCTTCTGACGGGGCCTGGCCCGGTGGACCGGCCAGCGCGGCGGCAAACACGAGGCGCCAAGGCTGGCCGGGTGCTTCGAACTGCTGCGATTCGCGCAGAAGCGCGTCGAAGGAGGCCAGCTCCTCGGGCGGCTTGTCCACGCACATCAGTGGCGCCAATGCGCCGCCTTCACCCTGGGCAAAGCGCGCGCGCTGCTCAGGCGTGGCGTCGGCGGGCAGCTCGGCGCCCGCAAACACCAGCAGCAAGCGTTCACGGCGCTCACGCGCGGCGTGCAACAGATCGTCAAAGTGTTTGATTTCGGTCATTGGATTCCCGTTGAGGTGACCAGGGCTGCACGCCCTGGCCGGGCGCCAGGGCGCCCACATATTGCGCCGGCACGGGGCGCGCACGCGCTGGCTTGCGCGACTGCACCGTGCCCACGCTGACAAAGCACAGGGCGCGTTCGCCCTCCTTGAGCGCAAACAGCGTGCGCAGGGCCCGCGACTGCAGCGCCTTGCCACTGGTGAGCGCCGAGCCGAAACCCAGGGCCGTGGCCATGAGCAGCAGGTTTTGCACCGCACAGCCGGCGGACACCAGGCGCTCGGCGGGCACGATGTCCGGGTCGCCCCCCTGCTCATCGGCCACCAGCAGCAGGAGCAGCGGCGCGCGCAAGGCCTTTTCGCGCGCCTGCGCCTGCTGCTCGGGCGTGGCCGCGGCGTCGCGTTCGCGCAGCGCCTGGGCAAAGGTATCGCCCAGCGCAGTGCGCGCCTGTTGCGGCACGAGCACGAAGCGCCAGGGCAGCAGGCAGCCATGGTCGGGCGCATGACCGGCGGCCGCCAGGATGGCCTGCAGCTGCGCCGCATCGGGCCCCGGCGCCCCCAGGCGCTTGGGCAATACGGTCTGGCGCGCCTGCAGCAGGGCCGCGGCCAGTTCAGCGCCCTGGCCGTCAGTCCACGAGTATTTGTCCATCGTGCTCCACATAAGGCGGGTAGGGCCCGGTGCCGCTGTTGTCGGCCTTGGAGGCGGCCACAAACCCGCCGGTTCGGACATCGAACACATGCACCTCGCCGTCCTCGATCACGTAATGCCAGCCGTGCAAGGTGATGCGCCCGTCCTCGACGCGGCGACGCACCATGGGGTAGTCCATCAGGCGCTCGAGCTGCAGCACCACGGCGCGCTGCTCGGTGCGGCGCAGTGCCTCGGGGCCGGACTGTACCGGCAGCACGGCCTCGCGCCCCAGATCCAGCCAGCGCTTCAGGTTCTTCGCCTCGTCGTTGACCTCTTCGTACAAGGCCTTGATGGCCCCGCAGTGGCTGTGGCCGCAGACCACGATGCGGCTGACGTTGAGGTTGAGCACCGCAAACTCGATCGCCGCCGCGGTGCCGTGGTGACCGTGGGAGCCGTCATACGGTGGCACGAAGGCGCCCACGTTGCGCACCAGGAACAGCTCGCCCGGCCCCGCGCCCGTGAGCAGATAGGGCACCAGGCGCGAGTCCGAGCAGCCGATGAACAGCGTGGTCGGATGCTGGCCCTGATTCACCAGGGCCTGGAACTGCTGGCGGTACTGCGGAAAGGCGTCCTGGTGAAAGCGGCGCAGCCGCTGCAGCAGCTCGTCGTCGGGCATGGGCGGCGTCCTCGTGTGCGGCCGGCCTATTGCACCAGGGGCGAGTCGGCGGCGTCCAGCTGCACGCCCTCGAGCTCGGCGCTGCCCGCGAGCAGCTGCAGGTACTGGCGCAGCGCATTCACCCAGGCCTGCTGGCGCAGCACCAGCGCGATCGAGGCCTGTACCTCCTCGAACACCTTGGGCTTGGCGGCCTTGCGGCCGCACACCTGCACCACGTGCAGGCCAAAGCGGCTGTGCACCAGGCGCGCCAGCACGCCGACCTCGTGCGAGCCGAAGACCTCGCGCGCGAACTCCGGTGCGCAGTCCTCGGGCGTGAGCCAGCCCAGGTCGCCGCCCTGCGCGCCGCTGGGACAGTTGGACCATTCACGCGCCGCCTCGGCAAAGCGCGGGCCGCCATCGTCGGCGCAGCGCAGCTCCAGCAGCAGTCTTTCGGCGCGCTGGCGCAGCAGGGCCACATCGACACCGGGGGTGACGGCAAACAGCACATGGCGCAGGTGGGCGCTCTCGCCCTGGCTGCCAAAGCCCGGGTGGGCGGCGTGGTAGCGCCGGCAGGCCTGCTCGGAGGGCTCAGGCACCTGCAGCTCGCGCTCCAGCAGCTGCTCGATGGCCTGGGACGCGGCGGCGCTGGTGGCGCCGTTCAGGCCGCTCTCGTCGTCCGGAGCCAGCAGGCCCTGGCGCTGCGCCTGCTGGCGCAGCAGCTCGGTGCAGGCGCGCTGGCGCAGCATGTCGGCGGGCAGCTGCACGCCGGCGGCGTGCAGGGCCACGCCGTTGATGCGCGCAACCGGTGCTTCGGTGGTGGCGGCAGCGGTGGCGGCGCCGGAGCAGCCGCAGTCATGGGATCCGCAGGTGGAAGTCATGCCATTCTCTCGTGGGTCTTGTCAGAGCGTGCGGCGCGGCTGGTTCTGGCCGGCCGGCAGGTTCAGGCGCCGCGCGCGCACCAGCTGGTAGGGGCGCAGCACATAGGCCAGGGTGCCAAAGCCGCTCCAGATATGCACCAGGCGCGTGAACGGGAAGATCAGGAACACCGTCATGCCCAGAAGCAGGTGCGCTCTGAAGATCCAGCCAGTGCCCGCCAGCATCTCGACCGCGTCGGAGCGGAAGGTCACGATGCGCTGACCCCATTCGGCCAGGCGCACCATGACCGAGCCGTCCAGGTGCTGCGCCGACAACGGAATGGTCGCCAGGCCCAGCGCCAGTTGCACCCAGAAGATCCACAGCAGGGCGATGTCGCTGGTCTTGCTGGTGGCGCGGATGCGCGCGTCTGTCAGCCGCCGGTGCAGCAGCAGCGACACGCCCACAAAGCCCAGCACGCCGGCGATGCCGCCTGAGACCATGGCCAGCACCTGCTTGTGGCCAGCGCTGATGAAGGGCTCATACACCGCGTGCGGCGTGAGCATGCCCACGAAGTGGCCGAAGAACAGGAACAGCACCCCAACGTGGAACAGGTTGTTAGCCCAGCGCAGGCTGGCGGTACGCAGCAGCTGCGACGAGTCGCTCTTCCATGTGTACTGGTCGCGGTCGAAGCGCAGCCAGCTGCCGATGAAGAACACGGCCAGGCAAATGTAGGGGTACAGGCCGAACAGGAAGTGGTCGATCCAGGCACTCATGGCGAGACTCCTTGGGAAGAAGGGGCGGGGCGGCGTGCCTTGCGCACGAAATGCAGGGTTTGAGGCTGGCCGGGGCGGTTTTGTCCGCGCGTGGCGCAGCCGTCGAAGGCCTCGGGTTCGGCCCAGGCCTCGTCCATGTCGGGCTCGGGCGCGATGGCCACCGCCTGGGCTTTTTCGCCGGCGGCCTCGAGCACGGCGGCGATCACGCTGGCGTAGGGACTGGCCTTGGCTTGCAGCCCGGTGAACAGTGCGTTGAGCACGTGCGCCATTTCGGCCAGGAACTCGCGCGCCACTGCGGGCGGCTGGGTGGAGGCAAATTCCAGCACCACGCCCAGGTGATCGGGCAGCTCTCGTGCGTCCAGGCGCAGGCCGGCCTTTTCGTAGGTCTGCGTCAGGTCGATCAGCGCCGGTCCGCGCTCGCGCGAGTCGCCGTGGATGTGCTCGAACAAGTGCAGCGAGGTGCGGCGGCCGCGGTCGAAGGTTTCGACGTAGCGCTCCTCGGCCTCATAGGGATCCATGGCGCCGAGCTGTTGCACCAGAGCTTGCAGCTCGGTCACGCGGGCCGGGGGCAGGACCTGTTCGGCCTGCAGCGCGTCGATCAGCGCGGGCAGCTGGGTGCGCAGCTCGGCGTCGGGGTAGGCCAGCAGGCGCGCCAGCGCGCGCAGCGTCAGGCGCATGGTGTCGGGGAGTGTATTGAACATGGGCTCGCTCCTCAGACCACCGCCTTGACGGGGATGGTGCGTTTTTTCTTGCTACCAAAAACACTAATC
>Ga0208826_1003468_pt1 | contig 10786 bp, 7 predicted proteins | sample AD_UKC115_MetaG_FD_184451 | JGI IMG/M metagenome (GOLD analysis project Ga0208826, IMG submission 184451) | Active sludge microbial communities of municipal wastewater-treating anaerobic digesters from Hong Kong - AD_UKC115_MetaG (SPAdes)... | ecosystem: Engineered > Bioreactor > Anaerobic >... | reverse complement strand
AACCAACTATCCAACTACCAACTGATTAGAGCAGTTCAACACATCCCTGATCTTATGCTGAACCATATTCTTGATGGCTTCCCGGGCCGGTTTCAGATATTGGCGGGGGTCAAAATCGCCCGGGTTAAGGGCTAAGTATTCCCGGACAGAAGCGGTCATGGCCAGCCGCAGATCGGTATCGATATTTATTTTGCAGACCCCCATGGTCCCGGCCTGGCGCAGCATCTCTTCCGGTACTCCCTGGGCACCCTTTATCTCGCCTCCGTATTGGTTACACTTGGCCACAAATTCCGGCAAGACAGAGGAAGCTCCATGTAAAACCAGCGGAAAGCCGGGCAGCAAAGCTGCAATTTCAGCCAGGCGGTCGAAATCGAGCCGGGCATCACCCTTAAACTTATAGGCACCATGGCTGGTTCCGATGGCAACCGCCAGAGAATCACAGCCGGTCTGGTAAACAAATTCAGCAGCCTGTTCAGGATCGGTATAGCTGCTGTCGGCAGCCTTTACTTTGACATCATCCTCCACACCTGCCAGCCTGCCTAATTCAGCCTCTACCACTACCCCTCTGTCATGAGCGTAGTCCACTACTTTTTTGGTCAGGGCTATGTTCTCTGCAAAGGAAAACTTGGAACCGTCGATCATCACCGAGGTAAATCCCCCATCGATGCAGGATTTACAGATCTCAAAATCTTCACCGTGATCCAGATGCAGGCAGATGGGAAGACCTGTATCTTCCACCGCCGCTTCTACCAGCTTGACCAGGTAAATATGTTTGGCATATTTTCTGGCTCCGGCAGAAACCTGCAGGATCAAAGGGGCTTTTTCTTCTTTGGCAGCCTCAGTGATCCCCTGGATGATTTCCATATTGTTGACATTAAATGCCCCCACGGCACATTTACCGTAAACTTTTTCGAACATTTCCTTCGTGGTTACCAGCGGCACATTGATCCCTCCCATATAGTAATTGCTTATCCTTTGCATAGTATTGCCTATGAATCGTGGTTTTCTGCACACAAAAATCAAAGTTTCCCTTCAATTGACCCGGAGCAATACTAAAAAAACATCACATAATAATCCAATTATACCATTACCTTCAGTACAAGGATGAGGCAATTTAGTCTTTAATGGAAAAAACCGCCATATTTTTTTAAGCTAGAGGCACCAGTAGGCGAAAATCGAGAACCCGGCCAGGCTGAGCAGGTTATAGCGAATTAAACAAAATAATAAGAAAAGAAAAAATTGCCATTTTTTTCTTGTTAATCTAATATATAGTTAGTTAGTATAATTAATTCAAGGAGAGGAATGTTGTGACCAATTTTTCTTGGGGGATTGTGCGCAAATCTCTGTTATCAGCGCTCTTGTCTTTGGCTGCTGTCCTGATGATAGCTGCCGTCATGCCTGCTTTGTCCTGCGATGTTGCGGTAGTATCAGGGAAATACACCACCGACGGCAGACCGGTGTTGTGGAAGAATTTTGACTGTTCAGCTGCCTGGGCGCAGCAGGTCATCTATTTCCCGGCTAAAAATCCAAAGGCCGGAGATTATTTTATGTTGTATCATCACGATGATTTAATGGAGCTGATTAATAATTCACCTGTCATGCCGCAGTCAGGAGCCAATGAGGCTGGTTTTGCGGTTTCGGTCGCCGCAGTCTATGAAGATCTGGCGCCGCTGCACGAGTCCGGAAACCTGAATACTGATCTGGTACAGGATGCTGTGGAACAATGCGCCACTCTGGAGGATTTTGAAAGCCTGCTTAAGACCTGGCCGAGTACTCACCGTAACCATGCCATCAGCGCTAATTTTGTAGTGGTGGATGCCCATGGCGGCGCGGCGCTGTACGAATGTTATACCGGCACATACTCTTTCGGCCTGATGTATATCCAGTACCGAAAATATGATGCCAATACCGGCAAGGTAACCGATGATAAAGGAAAGACCATTATGGAAGCTCCGGCAAATCACCCGGGATTCATCAATCGCACCAATCTCAATCATTATGTCTGGTATAATTCGGGAGTAGACCGCTATTTACGGGCCCAGGATCTGCTGACGGATCTGGCTGCCGGAAACAGATTGAATGCCCAGAGTATTATGCAGGTGGTCAGTAAAGATGTGGTCGGCAGGCAGGCCTACGGCAACTCCGCCAGCAATTACAGCACCACTTATTGTATCAGCCGCAACCAGACCCGATCCGGAACGGTTTTCCAGGGGGTGGCAGCGGGCGATGACCCGTTGAAATCGGTTTATTGGACTGCTCTGGGGGAACCTTCCATAGCGGTATATGTTCCTCATATGATCGGTGCCCGGTCGGTATCCGAGTATGCCTACATGGATAAAATCGGCAGCGACGGCACGATGCAAGACCTATCGGATAATTCCCTGCTTACAATAGCCGAAGATAAACTGGAGATATCAGCCGGGATCCATACCAGTAACCGAGGGTCAGTGTTAACCGGTGTTTATAATAAATATATCGACAAAACAGCACTGGCAAATGTCCAGCAATGGACCATCCCCCTTGAAAATACGGTGATCGATAAGACCGATGAATTCATCAGTCAGCTGGACAGCGACCCGGCGCTGCTCACCCAGCAAAACCTACAGGCATTTACCAGCTATTGCGGTAAATATATATATGAAAACTATATAGCCTCCTCCGCCGAAGCGGTCCCCTGGACTTTCAGCCTAATTGCAGAGCCTCCTGTTGAACCGGGGGAGGATCCTGGCACAGAGCCGGACGAGGAACCTCCTGATGAACCGGGGGATGATCCTGGCACGGAGCCCGGTGAGGAATCTCCTGCTGACCCGGGAGAGGATCCTGGTACAGAGCCCGGTGAGGAATCTCCTGATGAACCGGGGGATGATCCTGGTACAGAGCCCGGTGAGGAACCTCCTGCTGACCCGGGAGAGGATCCTGGTACAGAGCCCGGTGAGGAACCTCCTGCTGACCCGGGAGAGGATCCTGGCACGGAGCCCGGTGAGGAATCTCCTGCTGACCCGGGAGAGGATCCTGGCACAGAGCCCGGTGAGGAACCAATTACTGATCCTTCAGAGGATACCCCCCCTGAGGAACCTGCCGGTCCGGCTTATGATAAATCCGTCTTAAAATCTTTGATCCTGACAGCCACCATCAATATAGAAACGGCCACGGTAAGCACTGACGGAAGGAACGTTACTCCGGCGGAACAGTGGGTGACGCGGGAAGAGCGGGCAGCTTATAAGACGGCAATCAACACGGCCACAGCAGTGGCCCAAAACTCGAAAGCCACCCAGGCGGAAGTTGACCAGGCCGTAAAGAACCTGCGGGCAGCCGACCAGGCGTTTTTCAATGCCAAAAAACCCGGCACCAAATCCGGTGTAACTTTAAGCGGACGTGTATCGTATAAAGAAAGATTATTTAAACCCCGTTACCCGGTGGAAGGCGCCAAAATCTATATCCGCAGCAAAGGCAACCTATATGCTGCTTACAGCGATGCCAATGGGAACTTCGAATTGATCACTGATTTGCCGGCCGGTTTTTATACGATCTACTGCACCCATCCGCAATATGGTCAAACATTCAAATTTCAATTTATCGGTCTGTTTGATTACTATGAATTCCTCTACACCATTTGATCCTAGCCGTAATAAGCTTGGATGACCGAATTAAAAATTGAATGCTGACGGAGTCTGCTGAGAAACGAACAGCGAAGTTATAATGCTTTCGCTGTTTTTTTTATTTCCGGAACCTTCATCATGTAAGAGAACTTGACATAAATCATATGTACTTTATAATTTAAAGTACTTTATATCAGGAGTTGATCGTATGGATGAACTGACTTTAAACGAAGCGGTGGAGAATATTTCTCTCATAAAGGGAGTCATTGATCGCACCAGTAAATCATTTGTTGCTTTTAGCAAAATATTTATTCTTTGGGGCTTGCTTTTTATTTTGAACAGCATCATAACCCTATACGCCCAAATGAATCAGGCACAGTTTTTGGATTACTTCTCCAGGTATCCCACCTTTGGCTATTTGTTCCCGGTGGGCTTCATCGCTTTATTGGCTGCACTGATATACTGGAAAATATCCCGGAAGTTCCCGCTGGTAGGTTTGGAAAAACACCTGATGAAGGTCTGGATGCTTATTTTGTTAATGAACGTGATCCCGAATAAAATCATGATAAGCTCTGCGTCTGCGGGAATAGATATGAAAAGCATAGTTGTTCAAACCAACAATTTTTCCACCATGCTCTTTAGTTTGGCAGTAGGCTTAATTATTACCGCATTATTTACCGATTTTAAACCTTTGCAAATACTGGGGATCATCTACATATTGATCAGCATAATCTATGCTTATTCCAATTTCATGCCGCCCTTTGGTCATATCGTAAATATTATTTTTCAATTGGTCTTGCCTTTTACTTTCCTGTTTACAGGCTTTTTTTTAAAGTCCCAACAGGCTGGGGGGAATCAGCTTGGATATTAATTCCATCCCCGACATTTTTCAATCTAAATTACGAATCGCCATCGTATCTTGTTTGATGAGCGGGGAAAAATCTTTCAAGGAAGTGAAGGCCATAACGGGCGCTACTGATGGGAATCTGAGTGTACAGATATCAAAAATGGAGGAAAGCGGTTATGTTAAGATACACAAGGATTTCTTCAACAATAAACCCCGAACCCGCTATAGCCTGACGAAAAAAGGAGAAAGGGAATTCATTGATTATGTAAACACACTGGATAAGCTAATCCAGCAATTCAATAACCGCCTGATATCGCCAAGTAATAAATCTGATGATTCCAAATAAAAAAAGGATAGCGGAAGGCTGCAATACTTTCGCTATTCGTTTTTTACATTACACTGGACATTCATCACTTTAAAAAAACCTATGACTAAATCATCCCGGTATAACAGATATCAAATAAATTGCAGGCTTATGGCAATGAGCAGCTGACCCAGGTAGTAAAGTGAAAGGTTGGCGGCCCGCATTGAAAATTTCTGAGTACCGCCGAAGGTATTGAAGATCATAATTACGTCGCTGGCTGTAAAGAACACTGCACCTATCACATACAGCAAAGCACTGGTCGAACCGGGTTGAGAAATGAAATTACCAATTGCCACGGCAGTCATAAGGACGATCGCGCCTATATATACGTAACCGAACATTTTGAAAGCCTTTTGTACTTCACCAATCTTACTAAAGATCCACCTCAGCAGCAGGACCGCCGCAATCACGCCGCAGATCAGGCTCACAAGCAAATTGTTTGATAACATGATCAGCGCGGCCAGATACATGATGTGTCCGCTTAAAAACGCAGCGATGCCAAGCAGGAATATCTTCTGTCCGCTTTTTTCAAACACAAAGCGTAGATTGAGGAGCACATCGCCGATTCCGCCAAGTAAAAGACCGATAACCACCAACCTTGCAAAGCTGTGGTTGCTTGCAAGCTGCATGCTTAATACTCCGATGATAATGAATATCAATGCAGCGCTGCCCTTGAGTATAACGGCTGGTAAGTATTTTTTCTTGTTCTCCACTAAGATAAAAACAATCTGTATGGCAAATCCGATTATACAAAGAAGCAGATAACGCATGTTTGGCCCCCCTTATAGATTTAAGTTTATTTATAATTCCCCACCATGAAAAAAGTGCCGTATCATTCCTCTTGATTTCTGCTAACTAATTGCTGATACCTTTCCATTAAAAGTGAAACAATCTCTGTTTCACTCTTCATGCCTTTCATACCATAGGCTGCCATTACTGCTCTATCTAAGTTGTTATGTGCTTTAACTAATTCAGGCGGCATTGTAAGCGGATCATATAATTCTGCCAGTGAACTATCGGGAAATAATGCTCTGGTTTCAAGAACAGCTTGGGCTGCCTTTTCAATATCTTCCTTCTGCTTATCAGTTGGCTCCGGCCAAGGGAAGTTGTTATAAACAATTCCCGCAGAATAGTTATAATCACTTTTTAATCGACCTGCCACTGTTCTAATCCATGCCATATGGACAGATGATGTAATAATGCCAAAGTGATATAACTTTGCATCGGGAATGACAAATAGCTTGTTGCCAGCAATAACATCTTTATTCAAATACCCAATTGGTATGTATTCCCTTCTTTCCGATGATACCGCAGGGAAAGCGATATAGTTTTTATCAGGCTGACGTATTTCGCCAAAAAGTGTTGGTGTATTTGAAAGCTCTCTGGTAGCAGCTCGTTTACTTTTTGCTCTCGCAAGCCTGGTTTTGTCAACCCTTGCCATAACCAAAGGCATATCCTTTAATTCTTTGGGGGTAATCCCTTCAAGCCAAAGACAATACCTCTCAGTATTATGTAAAAAATCATGTCCCATCATAAATGGTCTTATCCATTTTTCAGATGCGGGGTCTTTATCTACAAGTTCTTGCTTTTCAGATGAATTTAATATTAAAAATCCCCCGTCATTAGGCATGCTTCCAAAAATGATTTCCGGACAATTCCCAATGGGCATTCCCCTTCTCGTAACAGTAGCATTAGAACCTTCTACTAAATAAGGGCTGATATTAGAAACGTCAAATGCCATTTTATCTACATAAAGTTTCTTTTTTAATCCTTTTGGGCCATTTGAAAAACCAATTATTACGCAATGTACAGCAGCATTGCCCCTTGCCTCATTACTCCATTTAAAAGTCCTATATGCAAAATCGATTTCAATATCGTATTTGTCAAACAAGAAACCCCATAGTATCCCTGGCTGTTCTCCTTGTGAAATAGAATTAGTTGAAACAAAAGCCACCTTATTCTTTGTATTTTGAATATAAGCCGCAGCTTTACTGAACCATGCAGTAACATAATCTAAGTTACCAGCACCCTTTATGTCATTAAAAACTGTTAAAAGCTCTTTCTTTTGCGTTTGATCCATAATACGGGCGCCCCCAAACGGTGGATTGCCAAGTATATAGTTTAGTTCAGTCTTTGGAACAACGCTTTCCCAATCAATGGTTAATGCATTGTCATTTATAATAGTAGCTGACTGTTGCAGAGGCAAACGTGCATAATATAAGCCGAAGTGCTCTGCAACAAGTGTATTCATCTGATGGTCAATGAGCCACATACCCGTTTGAGCAATTTGGCATGGAAATTCTTCAATTTCTATCCCATAAAATTGATTAACATTTACTAAGCAATAAGGAGAGATATCCATTATTAACTGCCTGCTGTTATCTATAACCATCTTTAATATTTCAAGTTCCAGGCGGCGCAGCTCTCGATAAGTAATAATTAAAAAATTTCCACAGCCGCAAGCAGGGTCTAAGAACTTGAGTTTACTTAACTTCTCATGGAATTTTTGAAGTTGTTTGCTGTTACCTTTGTAAAACTCAAATTCCTTCCATAACTCATCCAGAAATAACGGTTTGATCACCTTTAATATGTTTTCTTCGCTGGTGTAATGCGCTCCTAATTCTCTGCGCTCTTTTGGATTCATAACCCCCTGGAACATAGCTCCAAATATAGCGGGAGAAATATACCCCCAATCAAGTGTGCAGCATTCAAGCAGCATTTTTCTCATCTTCTTGTCGTAATCTGCAAATGCTAATCTTTCGTTAAATAGCTTCCCATTAATATAAGTAAATCGTTTCAGTTCATCAGATAGCATGGTTTGCTTTGCGCGTATTTCCGGAGGAGTATCTAAAACTTCAAAGAGTCTTGCAATACGAGCAGATAAATCTGAACCATCTTCTTTAGAATCTGAGATGTAATCAAAGAATATATTTTTCTCAAAAATTCCTGTATCATCAGCGAACATACAAAATAGAAGCCTTACTAAATAAACCTCTAACTGGTGCCCTTCATAGCCATGAGCCTTTAATATATCATGTAGTTTTGCCATCGTCTCTGCTGCTTTTATGTCTACTTCTTTATCAGTCGGTCTAACTATGGCCGCTTTATAACCAGCTAAATCAGCAAACAGTTTTACATGTTTGTGAAGTTGAGAGGTTTTAAAGTTCCATATTTGACCAGTAGTGAGCCGATATAATCTAATATTATGGAAATCAGATACCATAATATATTCAGGTAGTTCCTCATCCTCAAGATGAAAAGCATAATCTTTCGCCTGAGCATAAGCTTTATCCAGGCTTTTCCCGAAGGATTTCATCTCAACTAAAATTACACCCTTCCATAATAAATCAATATAGCCATTTCTATTGCTGCTCATAGGAACTTTTTTTTCAAATGTTGCGATCCTTTTTCTATCCACACCAAAGATTTCAAAGAATTCATTTAGAAAACTTTGTGCTTCAGAGGCTTCATCTTTGGCATCTTTCCACTTCTTGGAGAACTGCAGAGCCCGGCTTTGTATTTCGATCCAGCTCAGTTGCATTTATTAATCATCCTTCGTATCAATTTCTCTGATCTTCTAAACATTCGTGAAAAAGGAACAATTTACCTGCAAAGGTTTATCAATGTGAGTATTCCGGAGAATATTAATTTTCTAAAAACCCTGGTTGGCAAGCCCTGTGAACTTCGCTGTTTCATGTAACGCCTGCAATGCTATAATAAGAGTTATTAATAGTTTTTCAAATTAAGAAACAAGGGGCAGAAGAGATATGGAAGAAATGGATAGAAGACCGGGGAGTTTAAGCGGGGTGACGGTCATTGATTTCACCTGGGTGCTGGCGGGGCCGCATTGCACCAAACTATTGGCTGACATGGGCGCTGCCGTTATAAAAATTGAACCCTACGGGGTCGGCGCCAATGAGCGGCACCTTTCCTTGCAAAAGACTCATGACGGGGTAACCCAGAGTTCTTATTCCATCAATGTGAATCGCGGCAAAAAGAGTGTCTGTATAGATTTAAAAAAACCGCAGGGCAAGGCGCTTATCCTCGACCTGATTAAACAGGCGGATATCATCGTGGAAAATTATGCCCCCGGGGTGATGGAGCGCCTGGGGCTGGACTATGCATCCGTAAAGAAAATCAAAGCAGATATCATCTATTGTTCGATTTCCTGCTTCGGCCATTGGGGGCCTTACAGTCACAAGCCCGGATATGATTTGATTGCCCAGGCTGCCAGCGGCTGGACCGCCCAGAGTGAACAGGTGCAGATCGCACCGGTATCCATCGGTGATACCGTGGCGGGTACTCATGCTGCCCTGGCTATCGTGGCGGCACTGCTGATAAAAAATACGCAAGGGGTCGGGCAGAATATCGATATCTCTATGAATGACTGCCTCTTTTCCCTGCATGAGAATACCATTCCCTGGTATACCCTGGGTCAGGCGGTAGGAGAACCGATTACCCCTCCCAAAATCGGCCGGGTCCATCAAGGCTATGCACCTTACGGCCTTTATAAGGGCAAGAACGGGGTGGTGGCCATCGCCTTATTATCCGAAAACCGCTGGGCGGAATTGATCCAGGCCATGGGAGAAAAATATGCCTGGCTCTTAACCGACCCCCGGGTCAAGGATGTCCCGTCCCGCTGCCAGAACTCCGGTTTGATCCACCAGGCGCTGGATGAATGGGTCATGGAACAGGATTCAGTTGAGGAAGTGGAGCGGCTGTTGGATGAGGTCAAAGTCCCCTGTATGCGTGCCCGGACCATCGAAGAACTGGTGGACAGCGATCCCCAGATACAGGCCCGGGAGATGATGCCATTGATCGAGCAGCCCTTTATCGGACCTGTTAAAATGTACGGCAGTCCCATCAAGATGTCGGAAACCCCTTCCTGTATCCGCGGGCACAGTCCGCTTTTGGGTGAACATAATGCCCAGGTCTTAAAAGAATATTTAGGATACACCGATACCCAGATCAAGGACCTGTATGAAACCGGGGCCCTTTATCATGAAACGGCGGTAGATCGGCTCCAAGGGTCGGTTTAAATAATCACGTGGGAAGGAGTACAGTAGTATGAATGAAACGATGAAAGCCCTGGTTTACTATGAACCAGGAAAATATGGTCTGACGGATGTTCCCGTCCCGGTGATTTTAAAACCTACGGATGTTCTTGCCAAAGTCACCCTGGCTGCCATCTGTACCAGCGACATCCATCAGGTGCGGGGAGAGGTCGAGGGCATTCCCTATCCGCGGATCCAGGGGCATGAGTTCTGCGCCGAAGTGGTAGAAGCCGGTGCGGAAGTCAAAAATCTCAAGGTTGGTGACCGGTGTATGGTGCTTCCGGGCACCTTTTGCGGGCAGTGCGATATGTGCCGGGCGGGCCGTTTCCTTTTCTGCCGGGATGGCGGTATTTTCGGCGGATTCAGTCTGGAAGGATGCCACGCCGAATATATCAGGATCCCGCAGGCAGATCAAACCATGTTCCCCATCCCCGAAGGGTTGACGGAAGAAGATGTGATCATGCTTCCTGATATGCTTGCCACTGGCTGGTTCGGCATCACCAATGGCGGTTTCACTGAAGGAGGAACCATTGCGGTCATCGGCGTCGGGCCGGTGGGTCAATGCACCTGTCTGCTGGCCAAAAAGGCGTTTGGCGCCCGACAGGTCATCGCCGTCGATACCCTTCAATACCGTCTGGACATAGCCAAAGAGGCAGGGATTGCTGATGTTCTAATCAATCCCGCTCAGGATAAAGCAGTAAAGAAATTAATGGAAGCCACCAATGGTCAGGGCGTTGACCTGGTGGTTGAAACCGCCGGGATCAAAGCCACCTTCGATCTTGCCGTAAGGGCGGCCAGGTACAATGGAACCATATCAACCGTGGCTGTTCCAGCCGCTCCCTTTGAAGTGAATATGCCGGATATCGTTTTCAGGAATCTTACTATTAACGCCGGCATTCAAAACGGATCCGGCATCCGAAAA